>BNJU01000214.1_pt1 | contig 79834 bp, 101 predicted proteins | sample 8539281 | NCBI WGS metagenome assembly BNJU01 (sample SAMD00202456, study PRJDB9452) | human saliva metagenome | isolation source: human saliva | place: Japan
CCTCTCGTTCATGCGTTCAGAATCTATCCTTTTATTGTACTCACGAATTAGCGAAAAGGCAAGAATTGTACGCAAAGAAAATACGCCTCCCCGCCGGGCAGCGGAAGACGCTTTTCGATAGAGAGAAAGAAATGTAGGGAATGTATGTGAACCCTACGGAAGGGAAGACCGCAGGAGATTCACCGAAATCGGTCGTAAGCGTTCCGTTCAGCATGCTCTGCGTCGCTCTCTCGCTTACAGTGATTACTATAACGGAGCGATTTTAAAACGCCTTGTGAAGCGCGTTAGGGTTTTAATTAAGAACTATCGTTTGCCCTATTATTTTACGCGCTGGAACCGAGATTTCGTGCCAAATCGCGATCAAAAAAATCAACGCTAATTCGGCTGTACCGACTTTATCCCTGCTTCCCAGAATGGCTATGTCGAATTTATCCGTGCCTCTAGCTCAGCAGGAGGCTGTCGCTCGCCAGCTCGCTGCCCGCCGCCTGTTCAAACATGGAGAGCAGGTCGCGCGTGGTCAGCCCCTCCTTTTTCTCCTGCGGCACATCGAAGAGAATGCGTCCCTCATGCAGCATGATGAGGCGGTTGCCGTAGCGCAGGGCGTCCTTCATATTGTGCGTAATCATCAGCGTCGTCAGCTGATCCTCCGCGACGATCTGCTGCGTCAGTTCCAGCACCTTCGCCGCCGTCTTCGGATCAAGGGCTGCCGTATGCTCATCGAGGAGCGAGCAAAGTTCGGCTTGACGAGCGTCGCCATGAGAAGTGTCAGTGCCTGCCGCTGTCCGCCCGAGAGAAGCCCGACACGCGAGGAAAGGCGATCCTCCAGACCGAGTTTCAGGCGCGCGAGCTTCTCACGGAACACATCGCGCATCTCACTCGTCGAGCCCCATTTGAGCGTCGGCGTCTGGCCGCGCCGCGCCGCGATGGCGAGATTTTCCTCGATCATCATGCGTGCCGCCGTCCCCATCATCGGATCTTGGAAAACGCGTCCGATGAACTTTGCACGGCGGTGCTCCGGCCACTTCGTAATGTCCTCGCCCGCAATGTAGATCTTCCCCGCATCGACCGAGATCGCCCCCGCGATAGCGTTCATCAACGTGGACTTGCCTGCACGTTGCCGCCGATCACGGTGACGAAATCACCGGGGCGAAGGTGAGCTGATGCCCGAGACGCCTTTTTTCTCCGTAATCGTCCCGGGGTTAAATGTTTTCTTGATATCCTCGATCTGCAGCATCACTCTGCCCCCTTCCGCATCGCATGGTACTTCTCTTGAATGAGCGGGAGCGAGAGTGCAATCGCCACGAGGATCGCCGTAAAGAGCTTGAGGTCATTCGGCTGCATGCCGAGCTGGAGCACGATCGCGATGACGGCGCGATAGACGACCGAGCCGAGCACCACGGAGATCAGCCAGTTCTTAAAGCTGCGCGTGCCAAAGAGCACCTCGCCGATGATGACGGAGGCAAGTCCGATGACGATCGTCCCCGTCCCCATGCCGACATCGGCGAAGCCGTTGCTCTGTGCGACAAAGGGCGCCGCAGACCGCGACCATCCCGTTCGAGAGAAGCAGTCCGAGGACGATCATCACATCCGTGTTCACGCCATTTGCGCGGATCATGTGCGGGTTCGCGCCCGTTGCGCGGATCGCCGTCCCGAGCTCCGTGCCGAAGAACCAGTACGTCAGCAGGATAGCAAGAACAACGACGACCGTCCCGATGAGGAGGATATTGGTCGAGGCATCCAGCCCCCAGATGTTCCACTGGGTAAACAGCGTCTCACGCTGCAGGAGCGGCAGATTCGCCTTTCCCATGACGTGCAGGTTGATGGAGTACAGCCCGATCATCGTCAAAATACCGGCGAGCAGCGCGGGAATCTTGAGTTTCGTACAGAAAAATCCCGTCACGATCCCGGAGACGCACCCTGCCATGCAGGCGGCAAAGATCGCCGTGATCGGCGCATAGCCCGCCATCAGCATCGAGGCGGCGACCGCCGCACCGAGCGGGAAGCTGCCCTCCACGGTCAGATCGGCAATATCCAGTACGCGATAGGTCAGATAGACGCCCAGCGCATAGAGTCCCCAAAGGACACCCTGCGCAGCCGTCGCTACAACGAGATCCATAATGTCACTCCCAAACTCCGTAAAAAGAAGCTGTTGCACGAAGGTATTCACCTCGTATAACAGCCCTTTCTTGTGCCCCTTCCACCGCTTCGCGGTCCCCCTTCCCCGTCATACGGGGAAGGCTTTACGACCTTTCTAAGGAATCACTGATAAAATGAGGTCTGCCAGATTGGCGTAGATTTTTCGTCCGGAACGAGGTGGAAAACCGGACGCAGAGTGGTGCTCTGTGGAGGATTTTCCGCCGAAGTGCGGGCAAAAAAGATGCGTCAAGATGGTTGTACCGAATTTATCAGTGCTTCCCTAATTGCTTCCCCCGTTTACGGGGGAAGTGGCGAGCATTGCGAGCCGATGGGGGGATGCAATAGTCCTTCTTTATGTCGATTGCTTGTTACTCGACGATGGTCGCACCGTTTAACACATCCGCAGGAATCGTCAGCCCGATCTTCTCTGCATTCTTCTTGTTGATGACCACTGTGAGGTCATGCGCCGTCTCGATCGGCATCGTGGCCGGCTTCTTTCCTTCAAAGATGTCCGCCGCCATATTGCCCGTCTGTACGCCGAGCTTGTAGTAGTCGATGCCCTTCGTCGCAAGCGCTCCTGCCGTAACACCGCCGACATAGCCGCAGATCACGCCTTTGCCCGCAGGATCTGTAATGCTCGTGAGGGTCGGAATCGCCGATGCGATCACGTTATCCGTCGGCTCATAGAACACATCCACATCGTTCACCATGCTCTGTGCTGCCTGCTGGATGTCGTTGACCGTCGAGATCGTCGCCGTACGCACCGTCAGACCCTTGGACTGTGCATACTCCGTCATTGCCTTGACCTGAATCTCCGAGTTGATCTCACTCGACGAGTAGATCGTGCCGATGGTCTTGGCATTCGGATAGAGCTGCATCAGGAGGTCAATCTGCTCGGCGATGGGCGCGAGATCGCTCGTCCCCGTCACGTTGCCGCCCGGAGCATCATTCGATGCGACGACCTTCGCACTCACGTAGTCCGTCACAGCCGTACCCGACGATGGGGATATCCTTCGTCGCATTCGCGGCAGACTGTACTGCTGGTGTCGCAATCGCGCAGATCAGGTCAACCTTGTCGCTGATAAAGCGCTGAACGATATTCTGAGGTTGGACTGATCCGCCCTGCGCATTCTGGCGGTCAATCGTGAGGTTCTTCCCTCCTCATAGCCGCGTTCCTTCAGCCCGTCAACAAAACCCGCGGTTTGCGTCGTCAAGCGAGCTGTGCTCCACAAGCTGAACAATCCCGACCTTGTAGGTCTTTTTCCCCTGCTGCGCCTGCTGTCCGCAGCCCGCCGCCACAAGTCCGAGTGCCGTCGGTCCAAGAGCGGCACATTTCATCCATTATTCATCCGCATCAACGTCCCATCATCATCCATTCATCAGTCCACCAGTGTTGCATCCTTCAGAACCTCCTCCGGAATCGTCAGCCCGAGCCGCTCTGCGTTGCCCTTGCTGACCACCAGAGTCAAGTCGCGTGCCGTCTCAATCGGCATATCTGCGGGCTTTGCCTTGCCGTCGAGAATGTCGGCCGCCATATCGCCCGTCTGCACACCGAGCTTGTAGTAGTCGATGCCGTAGGTCGCGAGACAGCCGCCCGTGACCATGTACGGCTCGGCGCAAATGACCGCCTTGCCCGCCGCATCCGTAACACTGACAAGCGTCGGGATCGAGGAGGAAATCACATTGTCCGTCGGCTCATAGAATACATCGACATCGCCGACAAGACTCTGTGCCGCCTGCGGATGTCATTGACCGTCGATACCGTCGCAGCGCGTACCGTCAGCCCCTTCGACTCCGCGTACTCCTTCATCGCCTTGATCTGCGTCTCAGAGTTGATCTCACTCGAGGAGTACACCGTCCCGATGACCTTTGCATTCGGATAGAGCTGCATGAGGAGATCGATCTGCTTCTTGATCGGATTCAGATCGCTCGTGCCCGTCACATTTCCGCCCGGCTTCTCATTCGACTGGACGAGCTTTGCGCTCACATAGTCCGTGATTGCCGTCCCGACGATGGGGATATCTCCGTCACATTCGCTACCGATTGTGCCGCGGGCGTCGCAATCGCGCAGATGAGATCGACCTTGTCGCTGACAAAACGCTGCGCAATGTTCTGGAGATTGGACTGATCCGCCTGTGCATTCTGGCGGTCGATCGTGAGGTTCTTCCCTCCTCGTAGCCACGTGCCTTCAGCCCGTCGACAAAGCCACGGTTCGCCGCATCGAGCGCATTGTGCTCCACCAGCTGAACGACACCGATCTTATAGGGTCTTCTCCCGCTCGCCTGCTGACTTTTCCCACAGCCTGCGAGAGACAGAAGCCCGAGGCGGCGACGCCAAGAGCAACTGCCTTCATTGCCGTTTTCATCCGCATCGAATCTCCACCTTTTTCTTTCCTATCAAATTTTTGAATCTTTTTCGCTATACATGGACAATCAAGAGCTAGTGGGATAGCGTCAAATGATACGCTAATCTATCGAATCTATCGCTATCACACGAAAGAGGAACTCCCCTCTATCCTTGACAACATATTCAAAGATTACTAGGAATACGACGTATCGCAAAAGCGGGAGCAGAGGACAACGGGAGGATGTATGGAGAAAAATACAGACGATGTGCATGGGTCAATCCAGATGATCCCATCTATATCAAGTACCATGACGAGGTGGGGCATCCCGCTCACGACGATCAGGCACTCTATGAGCTCTTCCTCTGGAGACATTTCAGGCGGGACCTCGTGGGCGACGATCCTGCACAAGCGCGAGAATTTCCGTCGTGCCCGCGAGGGATTTCACCGGAGCGCGTCGCCGCATTCGACGCAGCAAAGATAGATGCACTCATGCAGGATGCGGGCATCGTCCGCAACCGCCGCAAGATCGAGGCGAGCATCACAGAACAGCCGCATCTTTCTCGACATCGTTCGTGAATACGGCTCGTTCGACGCCTCATATCTGGGGCTTCACTGATGGAAAGTCCATCCGCGAGAGCTGGAACCCGCATTACATCCCCTCTCCGACCGCATCACAAAGGATTTGAAGCGGCGCGATGAAATCGTCGGCTCGACGTCGATCTACTCGACACTGCAGGCAATCGGCGTCTCGCCGACACGCAGAGGACTGCGACTGGAGGCAGCGGCGAAAGCGGCGACCGGTGTTCCGCTCGCCGCCCTGCGCGCCGCCTTTCCCTACACCGTCCCCATCCTCGCAGGCTTTCTCTTCCTCGAGACTTGCTCTACGGCATCTATACCAACTGTCTCAGGCTTTTCGTTCCTCTACCCGATGGCGATGAGCGCCATCATCTTCGGCAAGTTCTCTTGAGTTCATTGCCACGGCGCTCCTCCTCGCTCCCTTTGCCCCGCTCGAAACGTTTCTGCTCGCCCTCATGGTGCGGGGACGGCATATCTTCTACGGCATCTCCATGTTTGAGAAATACCGTGGAACAGGATGGAAAACCGTACCTGATCTACGGGAATGTGTGACGGTCATTCTCCATCAACTACACGGCAAGATACCGCCGCATATCGACGCAGGCTGGTTCATGTTCTTCGTCACCCCTGCTAAACCAGCTCTACTGGGTCGGGAGCCACGCTCGGCGGATCGATCGGGAGCGCGCTGCCCATCACCACATCCGGCATTGAGTTTTGCCATGACCGCACTCTTTTGTCGTGATCTTTCAGTTGAACAGTGAAGAACGATCCACAGCATCTGACGGGCATCCTCGGCATCGTCGCCGGGCTGCGCTCGCGCTCGTAATATCTCGGCAGAGATGCGTTCATGCTGCCGACCATGCGCTGATCCTCCTCGGCTGCCTCATCCTGCGCCCCATCATCGAGAGGAGAGAACGGCACGAGTCACCGAGCAGTGCATCTACGATCGGGCTCTGTGCGCTCGCGAGGCGTGTTTCACGCGCGCGCTCCCTTCTCCTCTCGGAGAAAGCCGACGCCACCGCTCGTTCGCTACCTTGGCAACGTCCTCCCCGCCGCCGTCTTCGGAATGCTCGTCGTATACCGCCTGAAGGATGTGTCTCTCCTCAGCGGGACGCACGGCCTGCCTGAGGGATCGCCATCGCCGTCACGGCACTCCTGCATTTTGAAATTCCGCCAGATGCCCTCTCCATCGGCGGCGGAACGGCTCTATATGCTCCTCGTCCAGTTCGTATTTACCGCATAAAGACAATAAAGACAACAGACTGCTGCACGAAGCGTGAAAACTTCGTGCAGCAGCCTGCTATCTTTGTGCCCTTCCCGTCATACGGGTGTTTTACATATAATCGTCCGCCGTCGCGTGCTTCGCTTTCTTACTGATGCCGAGCATCCGCGTGATACGCCCGTCGACAATGACGTAGAACACAGGGATGAGGAACACGCCGACAACGCGTCGCACAGAGCATTCCGCCGACGACGGCAACACCCATGCCGTTGCGCGCCGCCGCGCCCGCACCGGACGCCATACAGAGCGGCAAACAGCCGATGATGAAACCGCGAACGAGGTCGTGAGGGATCGGGCGCAGGCGCAGACCTGCCGCCTGGATAGCGCTGCCTTCAGCGGATCCATGCCGCGATCCACGCGCACCTTTGCGAACTCGACGATCAGGATGGCGTTCTTCGCGGCAAGACCGATGACCATGATAACACCGATTCTGCATGTAGACGCTGTTCTGATAGCCTGTGCAGGAATGCCGATCGCCCCGAAGATCGCGGCAAGAATGTCACTCGGCAAAGAGAGCACCGAAAGATGCCCGTCGGCACGGTGAAGAGCACGGCAAACGGCGACGCTCCAGCTCTCATAGAGAGCCGCCAGACAGAGGAAGACAAATAGCAGTGCGGGAGCGCGAGAATCTGCATCGTCGAGTTCGCCGACTTCTGTTCCTCGCGGCTCTGCCCAGACCATGCGATCGAGAAGCCGGAGTTGATGGATGCTGTACCACCTCGGTGATGGCGTTCATCGCCTGGGCCCGAACTGCATCCCGATGCCGCATTCCCCTGTATGTTGATCGAACGTGCGCCGTTGCGGCTGATCTGTGTCGGCCCCGTCGTCGAGTTTCGCGGCTTCAGGAGGGTATCGAGCGGTACCATCTCCCCGCCGAATTGCGGACAAAGATAAACTCGCCGCTCTGCTCCGTACGATACGGCGTTGCAGACTGGAGTACGACCTTATAGGTGCGGCCAAACTGATTAAAGTCGTTGACCTCATAGCCGCCAGTTGGTCTGCAGTGCCGTAAACGTCCGAAAGCTGCACACCGAGGTTTTTGACCTTCCCGCGGTCAATCTCACCGATAACTCGGCGCATTGATCTTGAACGTGGTACGAACGCCCGCAGCTCAGGACGTGTCCGCGCTTCGGCGAGAACAGCATTCACGATGTCGTTCAGCTGGCATCCGAGTGACCGCTCATATCCTGCAGCTGAGCGACCAGCCGCCGACGTTGCCGAGCCCCGGCAGGGGCCGGCGGATTGATAGCGACGACGGTCGCCTCCGATGCTCCATCGCCCCCACGCGGAACATCGTTCCGACCGCGGCGGCGACGGACTCGCCCATCCCAGGGCGCTGCGACCAATCCTTCATACCGACGGACAACCGCGCCGTTGGAGCTTGCACCGGCGAGAAATGTCAAAGCTGTTGATCGACATGACGGCATCCTGCCCCTTGATCTCCTTCTGTGCCGCCTGCTGGATCTTGTCCACAACCTTTTGCGTCTGATTCGTGGATGTCCCGGACGGGAGCTGGATGGCGATCCGCAGATAGCCCTTGATCCTCATCGGGACAAACGCAGATGGAAGGTTGCGATAGATGATGGCAGTCAGACCGCAGACGATGAGCAGGAATACGACGGCCGTGCGCGCCTTTGCGGATGAATCTTGAGACAATGCCGACATGCAGCTCCCCTTGCGTGTACGGTCAAAGACACGGTTAAACCAAGCAAAGAAGCGGTCAGTACGCCTCGAATCGCTTCCTCCTTATGGCTTCAGCATCAGCGCACAGAGTGCGGGCGTCAGCGTCAGCGCAACGAAGGCGGAGTGCCATCGCGATCGCAATGGTCAGTGCGAACTGTCTTATAGAGCATCGCCCATCATGCCGCCCTAGAAGGCGACGGGGACAAAGAGACAGCCGCAAGGACGAAGGCAACGCCACAACCGGCCCCTGCACCTCCGCCATGGCACGCTCCGTTGCGTCCACAGGCGAGAGTCCGCTCTCCATGTGATGCTCTACGTTCTCGATAACGACGATGGCATCATCGACGACGAGACCGATGGCGAGCACCATCGCAAAGAGCGTCAGCGTATTGATGAAAAATCCAAGAGGACGAATGTGCCGAATGTACCGATGAGCGAGACCGGCACGGCGAGCGGCGGATAATCGTTGCACGCCAGCTCTGCAGAAAGAGACGAAGATGACGAGCACAACGAGCAGCAATGCTCGACGAAGGTGTGAACCACCTCTTTGATGGAGGCATTGATGTAGTCCGTCTGTCAAAGACCGACTTCATCTTTGAGCCCGGGCGGAACGTCTTCCGCCTCCGCAGAGCACCTTGACGCACCTCGGCGAGGGTAATCATCGCATTCGCGCATCCGAGGTGAGCTGGATGCCGAATCCGACGGCAGGATAGCCGCTGAACTTTCGCAACGATATTGTTTGTTCCGCTCACCCGTCTCGATGCGCGCCACATCCCCAGCTGACGAACGAGCCGTCTCGCTCGAGGCGATGATGATGTCGTTGAACTCCCTCCGGGCGTCGTCAGGCGTCCCCACCTGCCCGTAAACTGTTTTCCTGCCCATTCTCTACCGGCATACCGCCGACCGTTCCCGGCAGAGCCTGCGTCACTCGGCTCCCCTGATCGCCGCCGTGACGTCCGCGACGGTCAGGCCGAGCTCTGCGAGCGGTCAGATTCAGCCAGACGCGCATCGCATAGTCCCGCGCCAAAGACCTGCACGTCGCCGACACCGCTGATGCGCTTGATCGCATCGAGGAAGTAGAGCGTCGCGTAGTTCTTCATAGCGCACTAGTCACACCTGCCGTCCTCGGAGTACATCGAGACAAAGTACGCCATATCTGCCCCGAGTGATTTACGCGTTAGCGACCTCCCTGCAGACTGCACCGCGGAGGGCGCAGGTGGCATGTGGCACCGAGCGGCGTTGTTCTGCACCTTGACCGCGTCCATCTCGCCGTCCGTACCGACATCAGCGGTGACAGAGAGGCCGTAGCGTCCGGTATCGTCGGAGGTGGAGCTCATGTAGTCCATCTGTGTGCCGTTGATCTGCCCTCGACGACCTGTGCGACCGTCCTCATTGACAACGGCGGCACTGCGCGTATAGGATGCCGACACTGAAAACCGTCGGCGGAGAAATCTGCAGGATACTGCGCACTCGGCAGAGAAAAAGCCAGCCAGCGTTCCGACGATAACACTGATCAGGGCGATAACGATCGCAAAGCATCGGCCGCGTGAATGAAAATTTGCCAACGGATTTCCTCCTCACTGCGCGGGCGTCGGTGCGCTCGCATCAAAGTCAGAGGAATCTCCTCAGCGTAAATCCCATATCGTCCGGCGTCACCGTATCGTCACCGCGAGATCGCCGCCTCCCAGGTAGGGTCGTGAGCTCCTTCTGACAACGACCGTGCATCTCGAGGCATCCAGACCGTCCTTTACGACGTAGTAGGCCGCCGATCCTTGTCCCCGAGGGTGATCGTGCGGCTTCGCCTTGTTGTTTCGCCCCGACGACCATGGACGAAGCGATTGGCGCCGAGGAGCTGCTGCACGGCACGTTCGGGAACGAGGAGTGCATCGGAATCGCACGCCGATCAGCGCGACGCGCGCGAACATGCCCGGCAGTGAGGAGGCCGTCCGGGATTGTCGCAGAGTGCGGACCGTCATGCGTGCCCGTCTGTGCGCCGTCAGCGCGCGGTCAGCCGTAGCGATACGCCCGGTGATCGGATACTTCGAGCCGTTCGAGAGGGTCAGCCCACGACGACGGAGCCGACGCCGCCTGCGTTTTGCTTCCTCGCTCGACAAAGTCTGCCAGGTGGCGTTCCGAGAGGCTGAACTGTGCAGGCAGATGGCTCGATGCGCCCATCGAGACCAGCGTCGTCGTGCCTGCCGACACTGAACGTGCCGACAGCGACATCGGCTGACGGAGAGCTGTCCCGACATCGGCGCATGATCGTCGTATCGTCGAGGTTCCTCCCGCGCCTGCTGCACCATCGCCCGCTGATGCGCTGCAAACCGCAGCCCCCATAGGCATTTACCCGTGCCTCGCTGGTTGCCTCACGGTCTGCTCGGAGATCGCCGCGCTTTGCGTAGGAGCCGCTGGTGTAGCGGTCGAGATCCATGCGTGCGTTGGCGAAGTGCCGCTTCCGACTGTGCGAGTCTGCCTTTTGCCCGCAGGAGTGCGCGCCTCATACTGGCGTGCGTCAATCGCGGTAGAGCGGCTGTCCGCGCGCGTGCTGGTGGCTGGCGCCGCGTAATGTATTTCTCCACGATGTTGCGCGGAGACGCGCACCGGATCTTCACCGTCTCGTACCTCCATGATCTGCTCCGGCATAGACATGCGTCAGCGGCGCGTCCTGCCGCAGGACATTCAATACGCCTTGACGGCAGTGGGACGTGCGCCCGCTGTTTCCTCCGTCGCAGCCCGTGGAGCAGCACGCTGAGTGCCAGCGCAGCGGCGGCAACATGCGCGCAAGTCCTTTCTCATCTCCAAACAAGTGAATAACCTCCTCTTCCATTTCCCGCAACGAAGGTGCAAAAATGCGTCTGTCCTTCATAGAAGGTGTCCTGATCAGAATCCCTACCATAAGTAAGTTTATTATCAAATCACGGCAAAAGTCAAGATTGATAGGTGCTTTCACCGTATTTTCCCCTCGCCTCAAACGTTAACGCACTGCGGCGTGCTGCTCTGCCTCTTTCTTGCTGCGTCCTGTCCCTCACCCAGCGGTGCTGTGCCATTGCCGGACGAGCATCGTAAAACGCAGCCGTGATCCGGGGCCGCTCAGCGACTGCTCCGCAGGCGATGGGCGCATGATCGTGTCTGCGCGTATTCCTGCAGCGTCGTCTTGTAGTCCTGTGCGACGTGTTCCTGCCGCAGATGCGGCAACTCGTCAACAACTGACTTGCTACACATAGGCGCGTGCACATCCCAGCCACGAGTCGGTGTTCCGCCGATCACTACCTCAAAAGACCTCCAAAGGGTTGTTCTGCTCTGCCCCGCCGCCAGGCGTCTCGCCGCGCCCATGTGCGCAGATGTTGCTCGAGATGCAGCCGGCGCGCCAGCCGATGCCGGGGTCTCGCTCTGGACGAACTCACGCATGTCGTCGCGCTCCCCTCCGCGCAGCACGCGGATGAAGCGTCGTAGAATACGTACTGATCGCGAGTTCGGGGACGGCATCGCCGGCTCAGTCGCTCGTTATGCGCTGCGTGTCCTCGCCTCGTTGGCGCCAGGAGGATGGGTCAGAGCCTCGTCAAGGACGGAGATCGGCAAAATCTGCGCCGAGGACGCAGAAGGCGCACGAGTTCCGCGCGCCACTTTTCCGTCATCGGATGTCACATGATTATTCGCGTATTTCTTAACGACAGGACGGGCGTTGTGTCCGCCAAGGAACCAAACGAGTTGGAAATCGCCGCACACCATCTTAGCACGTGCTTTGTTCCGGAACGGGTCAGATCCGGCCCCTCATCCGGCGTCTCATGGTTGATCGTCGGCGGGCATATCGTTCTCCACCGCAAGGCACTCGCGATCCAGCTCCACCACTGCCACCTGCCGCACCGAGGAGATGTCCGTCTGGACTTGATCGAGGAGACAGCGACATCCTTCACCGCTGCCCCAGACCGTCTTGATCGCCTCGGTCTCACAGAGGTCGTTCATGTGCGTGGACGTGCCATGTGCATTGACATGGTCGACGTCCTCCGGGCGCAGCCCTGCATCATCAGTGCCAGCTGCATACTTTGCCTGATACTCGCCGTGCGGTGCCGGGCTCGTGATAAATAGCCGTCCGAGTTCGAGCCGTAGCCGACGAGCTCCGCATAGATATGCGCTCCGCGTGCCTCGGCGTGTTCGGGCGTCTCGAGCGACCAGCCCGCGCCCTCGCCCTTGACGAAACCCGAGCGGTTCTTGTCAAAGGGACGCGAAGCGTGCAGGATCGTCATTGCTTGATCCGTGCAGAGCGCCTTCATCGCCACCAGCCGCACTCCGCCGCCTCGGAGATGCTCGCCTCCGTGCCGCCACGGTCGGCGTCCGCCTCGCCGCGCTGCGCTGACGCGATAGGCGTCTCGACGCGGTTCGCACCCGTAGCGCACGCCGTCACGTGCAGGACTGCCGGCCCGTGCAGGCCGTAGTTGATCACGACCTGTCCCGCGCTGCCATGATGGCGATCATCATGGGAATGAAAAAGGGCTGACACGCTCGGTCCCGCACACAAAGAGACGCTCGGTGCTGTGCATCGTCTGATACCGCCGATGCCTGCGCGACCATAGGCACCAATGCGGTCGGTTCTGTCGAGATCGATCCCACGTAGCCAGTGCCATGCCGCCGAGACAACGGCAAACTGCGCATAGCGATCCGCGCGCTTAGCTTCCTTCTTATCGATGTAACCGTCGATGGAAAGGGTCCTTGACCTCGCCGGCAATCTGCGCGGCGTGGCGCGTCGCGTCGAAGCGGGTAATGCGGTCGATGCCGTTCTTTTCGCAAGGAAGCGCATCCCCGACGCCTCCTTGCCGATGCCGATCGGTGTGATGAGCCGACCCCGTAACGACTATCCTCTGTTTTCAAACCAACCGACTCCTTTCGCTAGTTCGCTGCTTCGAACTGCTGTTTCAGCTCCTCAAGTATCTCATGAACACTCGCGTCGATCAATGCAGCATAAACTCACCGGTAAGACAAGTCCACTTCCACGTCGCCCTGCTGTGCGCGAGGCACGGATGATGCAAAGTGGTGGTCGCGCTGCTTGAGGCAGTGGTCGGCAGACTTCGGCGGGACAGGTCCTCCACTCCGCGCGGAGCAGGTGCGCACAACACGCCGGAAGCCCGCAGGACTGTGGATGATGACCACGTCCTCCTGCTTCAAAATCTTCAGATAGTACTCTTTCAGCGACGGTGCCCGCATTGGACCGATGCTCGCAGCAAAGCGCAGGCGAAACTGCGCCGTCTGCGCCATCTTGTGCAGATCGGCAATATCCTGTCCCGTCAGAATGCCGCCGGCGGCGGCTTGCGGGGATCTTCACGGCAGCGCGGATATCGGAATGATACTGCCGGCAGTCCATGCGAAGATGCCGCCCGCCTCCTGCCCCTCGACCACGACGGCAGCACGAGTTTTCAGAGATCTTCGCGAAGTTTTTGCCAGAGAGACAATTCAGCTCTCCCGGCGTAGGGACTTTCATCCCCCTCCACCCATTGCTGTTCATTGGTACCGCCGGATGGAAGGCGGATCTGTTCATGCAGGCACACAGAAGCCTGGTTTTATACATAATTAATTCAGCCTTTTGAGAAAAATCGTGCGCCTCAGCTGTCGCGGTTTAAAAAGAACCGATATGGTACTGTTGCCGCAGCGCATGTACGGTCGATACTTGTTCTGGTCGATGTGATGACGACATCCTCGAACCGTCTTGATCTTCTCAGCAGCCTCATCAGGGGATCTGAGCGTTAACTCTTCCTCAAATGATGAACTCCGGCATTCGTCGAGGAATCAGCACCAAGATCGTCAATGAACGTCGACTCCAAGGTGACCTCATCGCCTCCGACCAAAGCTGCTCAACGACAATGTCGCGAACCTTGTCAAACGTTTGCCATGTTCTCCCACCTCCTTTAAATAGGATGTTATATGCTACATCACCATGCCGCCGTCTACATTCGATGCCTGGCCCGGCGTGTACGCCGACGCCGCATCGCTTACAAGGAAGACGGCATCAGCAACGTCTCCAGTTTGCCGGGTGCTCGAGGATGCCCTCGATAGACTTCTCGCGGTCTGCTGTCCTTCACGGGACAGCCGTCGCATATCAGTGTCAGTGAAGCCGGGCGCAACGACGTTGACCGTCACGTGACGCGCAGCGAAACTCCTTTTGCCGCCGCCCCTTGGAAAAGCCGATCCGCCCGCCTTTGCAGCTGCGTAGTTCGTCTGTCCGATATTTCCGATCTCACCGACAACGGAGGTTACAGCCGTCACTGCGCTGCTTCGTCATGAACTTTGCAGCGGCCTTCGATACCAGGCGTAAATCCCCTTGAGATTCGTATTGATGACGCATGTCAAATCTCATCCTTCATACGGACGAAGCGCCGTGATGCCCGCGTTGTTGTGAGAATGTCAGCCGCCGAGCTCCTCTGCGCGTGCGACCATCTCAAGCCGCCGCCGTGCTGTCGGAAACATCGGTCTGAACGGTGTACCGTACCGCCGTGTGCTGCTCGATGATCGCCTTGACTATCCTCGGCAGCCGTCGATTGCCGGCATAGTTGATCGCGACGCCCTCTTCGGCGAGACAGTGCAATCACGTCAATCACAGGATCACGCCGTAACAAACAATTTTCCCATCAAAACGCGGCCTCTTCATCTGTAAATTTATTTTAATCATTACTTGTGCAGTGTGTCAAGTGTTTTTGAAGTCTTCATCCTCGACGATTCATGCTCGTCAGCGCCTTGTCAGTGCGCGCTGGTGGAAGCCGCAGGTGTCGCGCGGTCCGCACTCGATGTAGATATCACACCAGAGTCACGCATCGTCGCAACGCACGATCCAGCGCGGGATCGCCTGCGCGACAAGGTTCTCCGCGATCTCTGCCGCTGTCTGCGGTCGCCCGGCCATAGTTCGAGACGACGGGGAACGCCGCGTCATGGGCGCCACCTTGTCGAGCTCTGCGGCGAGCTTCTTCTTCCGCCGGTGCCACTGAGCGGCGTCGAGTGGTGCAGAGGACGGAGGGCCAATGCCTAACACCGCCCTTCTCCTTGAAACGGTTCGACCGCAGCAGAACGCCCTTTTCGCGCAGCAGCGACTGTGCCGTCTGTCCCGGGCGGTTGAAGTTGACGGCCTGCGGCCCCTGGCTGCCGCGGCACAGGCGTCGATGATCGTCGCGTCGTCAGACGATGATCGCCGCCTCCTGCCCGACGGCCTCACCATATAAAACTTGCGCCTTGCGCAGGCGACAGCGTCACGGAGAGAGCGCACCCGGGCCAAGCGCTGCGTACTGCGAGGTGTGACCGCCCGCGATCACCAGGGAAACGCCGCCGCGTTCCTGCAGCAGCTGCGCCGCAATCACGGAGACGGTGAGGATGGCAGGCTGGGTATTCTCAATCAGCTGGAGCTGATCACCAGGCCTCAAAGCAGAGCTTGCTGATAGGTAGCCGAGAACTCATCTGCCTCGGCAAAACGCTCCTTGCAAGGTCATGGCATCGTAGGTCTTTGCCCATGCCGACGACCTGTGCCCCTGTCCAGGAACCATCTGCATTTCCCGTTCTGGGTACTCCTTAGTCATAGCAGACCTTGCGTGCGGCATCCATCGCGCCGGCTGGATCACGCAATGTCCTCGACAGTCTCCTTGACCGGCTTGATGAGCGCACCGAGATCTCACCGATCTCGCGGCCGGCGTTATCGTATCACCCTCATGCGTTGGCGCGGTACAGACTGCAACCTGCGGCACCACTCCGACTCCTCGTGCGACGCACCGCCCGCCTCCATCTCCCTCATGCTTGCGCGAAACTTTGTTGTTGTGGAGGACGCGCAGGACCAGGCGAGCGTCCGTGACGACCGTCGACGATCCTTTGCCCTTCAGAACGGCGGTCTTGGTTCGGATGCTGTTACTCCGTGCTCGGGACGAAGCGAGCCCATCTGGATCGCCTGTGCGCCGAGCAAATGCCGCCGCCATGCCGCGTGCATCACCGATGCCGCCCGCGCCGATGACAGGAACGGAGTGCATCCACCACCTGCGGCAAGGAGTGCCATGGTCGTGATCTCGCCGATGTGACCGCCAGACTCCGTGCCCTCGGCGATCGTATTGCCCGTACGCTCTGGGCGGCGTGCGGAGGTGCCACAAGGCGACGACGGATGACCTTCAGGCCGGTTCGCCGTGCGGGACGCCTCCCCAGGATTGCCGCCGTCGTGATAGCCAGCACGCTCCTCGAGAACGACCTGCATGACCTCTTTGACAACGGGCTCGCAGGCATCACGGCGTGACACCGGAACATCCGTCCATCCGCCGACCTTCTGAATCTCGCGCGGGTGCGTCGGGCGGCATATGACCTGCGCCGATGGGCCCCAGCCCGCCGGCATTGGAGCAGCGGAGGCAAGCTCCGCTGTGCTGCCGATCCGCCATGCCTCCCTGAAAAATAGGATACTTGATGCCAGAAGCATCTGACAGATCGGATTATGTTCAAGCATTAGCAATTCTCGCCGCCCACTTCGCAATACACGATGCCCGCTTGGAAGTCGCACGAACCCCGCGAGGCGTGTCTCCACGGAAGCGATGTGCGTGCGCCGCCTCCGCAAGAGCGACGGGGATGGACGCGGCGAACATATTGCCGTAATGATGAATATTTATAATAACTTTTCCATCGCGTAATCAGCAGCTGCCGCGCCTGGATATCGGATGTCGCTGATGCGGAACGAGATAGTCGGCTCTCCGCTCCATCCCTGCGATGCGTGATGTCTCAACGATCTTCCACCATGACCTTGGTGACAAAACAGAACCTGCCTTGCCGTCCATGTGGACAGTTGACCGCTCTCCAATCGTCTCCGGCATCGCGGGACAAGGCTGCCCACTCGACGGAATATCGGCATCTGCGCGAACCATCTTCACCGAGTCGAACGCGCGCATACCATGCGCCGTCCTCAACCAGCTTGGCTCACCGCCCCTGCCCATCACCAAAGAGGATACAGGTATTGCGATCCGTCAGTCAGCCGACCTTCGAGGTCTCGCCGCCGATCGAGGACGCGTGACGATAGACGCCGCTCTCGATGAACTGCCACCAGGTCGACGCAGCATAGACGAATCGGGGCGCCGCCGAGAATCCCAATGCCGCCGTGCCGAGACGATCCACCACCAAAACTGCACGCCGTCGAGGAATGATGCGGTCGGGTAAGGCGTCGCCATGATAGTGAGATCGAGATCCTGCCGCAACGCAGCGTCGGCAGCGCCATCTCAGCAGCACGCTGCTGGCGAGACAAACTCGTCGGCAACAATACGCCGCTCGTGGATGATGCCGTCCGTTCAACGATCCAGGCATCGTTCGTACCACCTCTTCTCCAGATCAAAGTTCATCAGCACCCGTTCGGGGGACCTGGTACCCCCGTTCCGAGATGCCTGCGCAATCTTAGACATGCCTCTCCTCCTTTGCACATCGCGAATCTGATCTGACGCCGCGGCGGCCTGGCTAACGGTCATGGTTCTGCGTGGACTTTGCGTCGAAGAATGCCCCAATCCACAGCAGCCGTTCACACCGGGGCGCGCCGCACCTCACGGACATCGAGCGCTTGCCCAGATGACGCAGCGTCGGCGCGGGGGCAGTGCACCGGTTTGCCATCGAGCCTGCACCGCGAATTTCCTCTGGATGGGCCAAATCATCTTGGCAAGCCCTCGGCGAACTTCGGCGACTGACCCACCAACAAAGCCGTCGCAGACTTGCATCGAAATTCGCCAGGCACATCGCGCCCCTCGGCATTCCCGCAAAAGTATATATTCGGATCCGTCTTCAAGAGAGGTGCGTTTCTTTTGCTGTTCGTGCCCTTCGTCTCCTCCTCGCCGATATTGAGCAGGCCGACGCGCGGACGGCGCTCACGACTGGCTCTCTGGGCGCCAGAGCAGGCCCATCCTGCGCTCTGCACCAGATGCTCTATTCAGTCGTTGGCGCCCGAGTCCAGCATCAGCGTCACACCGTCCGGTGTTGGCATCAGTGTTGTTGCGATCATTGGGCGGCTATTTAAGATGGAATGGAGAATGAGCTGTGCCGCCGCCGTGACCGCAGCACCCGTCGAGCCCGCGAAAACACGGCGTCACTCTCCATCCTTCACCATGCGTGTCGCGACGACCAATCGAGGCGTCCTTCGCGGGCACTGCCATAGACCTCATCCATACCGATCACATCCCGCCGCATGGACGATGGAGATGTGCAGGGCATCCATCCGCTCCGCCCGGCTCCGCGCGAATCTTGCCTCATCACGCCGACGGTCGATCTCGCGGTCGTGTTTCTTCGCCACGTCAATGGCCGACCAGTTGTCTCCGCTCGCGCAAAATCGCCGCCCATCGCATCAACTGCGCCATGCGTCACCGCTCCCTTCTCTGTCGTCCTCAGTTTTCCGGGTGAAACCACGATAGACTTGGCGCGGAGACCTCCCGCGTCACGGTAGAGTCTTGACAGACCTAGCAATTTTATTGCCGCGTCATCTTACCACGATCTCCGCCCTGCGCGATGACCGTATCCCGCCAGCAGGTGGGGGTTTTGTATATTTGGCGTTCGCCTACGTGAGCCGCGAGGCGGCGCATCGATCTTTGTCGCTGAGTGCCCGGTGAGTTTGCCTGCGGCAGAGCGTCCGTCCGCGCGATCGCGGAGTCGGCTGCCAAACGAAGTGTCGTCAAACGCCACCTTCCAGCGCCGACGTACCACGCGCGGCTCGAGGACAGCAGATCGCCGATTTCACCTCCACCGCATGGGGATGGCGCACCTGTCTCCGCGCGCATTCTCGGCGGCGTCGCACGCGGGCACGCGGCTCGGGATCCACAGCTTCCGTGCGGTCCAGGCGCACTTTTCGTCTGCCACGCTCTGCAGAGCCTCGCGCCAGAGACGCCTCATCGGTCCAGGGAACGGCTCCTTGCGCGGCAAGCTCATCAACGACTCCTGGCGCCGTCGCCTCTTCTCCGTCATCGCGCCGTCCCCTCCCTCTCTGCCTCCACTATCACTTTTGCTTTCCTGCTGCTATCGGTATGAAATGACCTATACCGTACTAAAAAGAAAAGCAGAAAATCGCACAGCTGCAGCGCTCGACTTCTTGCGGCTGTTCGCTTCGTCCTCGCTCACCGCCTCGTGCTGCAGGTTTTCCGTCGCAGTAACGCACTCCAGCGTCTGCACACGCGGTGCGGGAGCTGGCTTCATGGCACTGCGGGCACGATACGCGGTGCGGTGCTTCGAGCTTCGGCAGCTGGCGGCGACGGTGGGCGACGTGCCTTCGGTCTTCTCTCTTTGGTACTGCCCGCACTGTGGTGCACCTCGCTGGCGTCACGTTCTTGAGCAGGCTCTCTCTAAAAGCCGCCAGTCGAGGATCGAGGACAACACACTATGTGCTGACGTACATATCCCTCGTTTCAGGTTTCTGTCCACCAAACCAGACGAAGCGTACGCAATCGAACTTACAGCTCACGCAGCGGCTCCAGCCACAAGGAGGTGTCGCGCGAGCGGGTCAGGACGATGGTCTCCTGCCAGCGGCCCTCCGTCTCATCCGCTACTCGGGTCTTCACGCTGGTGCTCAGCGAAAATCGGCGTGGTTTTCGCTCGCCTTCGGCAGAGCACGCGGTCTGAACAAACGCACCGGACGGCCGTACCGTCCCCACAATACGGAAGGACGTTCGGTAACTCCATCACCGTTCCTTCGACACGCACCGCCCCTCGATCGACGGCGGCGCTGTCGAGATCAACGGTCCTGTGTCACCGCAAATGTGAATTCACAGCTTTCCCCGGGGCAGATGCCAAGCAGCGACATCCAGCTTTCATATGACCTTTCACGACTATAGCGGTGGTTTTCCCCCATTGTCAAGGCTGGTTTCATGCTGCTCAGGTTCTGTCCGTCACCTGCGGCGCATTCATCGCTGATGCCTTGGCGTGCGCGGGACATTGAGCGCCTGATTCAGTCCGACCTCCGCCTGCTGGACGCCCGCCGAACGTACTGCCGACGTGGACGTCAGCTGCTCAAACACCCTGATTGCGTAGGCATCCGTCACTCTGCAGACGCGTGGCACGCCTGCGACTGCTCCATCAGCTCGCGCGCCTGATCCACCGACTGCTGCAGTCGCCCGCGCACGCTCCTTCGCCTGGTGACGATCTCGCTCTCCTCGAGGCGTGATTGGCGCGCGCCCAACAGCGGCGATATTCTTCGCCTGCTCATTGGCGCGGGCGATGATCCTCCTGCTCTGCCAGATCTCTGCCGCGGTTTCGCTCCTTGAGGGAGATCCATCGCAGCTCCTCCACCGAGATGCACAGTCTCAGTCATCATTCACCAGTGCCTTATCGCTAAAGGGAAGATGCGAGGGCATCCGCAACGAGGTCTTCCAGTTTTCTTCAGCGTATCCGTTACTGCCATAAATCTGGCTCCTTTTCCTCGCACCATGCGGCACGTTGATCGGCGGGGTTTTCGCCTACAGTTTCAGAATCCTACTGCTCCACGGGCGGCGGGACAATCCTGCACCGGCCCACGGGCGGATCCGCTCGCGCACCCCGAGGACGATGAACGATCGGATCGGGCGCGTGGTAAAAATCGTATCGCTCTCCGGGCGCGGGGTGGCGCACCATCGCGCCATGATTCTCCTCGCCTCGAAAATCCTTCACGAGACGCAGCCGCGCACCGACGGTGCCTCCGCCGCATATAGTCGGTCAGCAGACCGAGACATCACGCGCACATTCGGCATGTCGCGGTCGCCGTGCGGAGAAAAATCGACGCGCTGCTCGAGAAACATCCCTCGCCAGCGACTTGTGAAAGCTACGACAATGACTCATCGAACATGGACGCTCGCGCTCACGCAATATCAATGTGCGTCGTTGCGGGATCGACTCGGCACCGCCCGTCATCCACTGCTCCTCCTCGTGTAAAACAGATCCGCGCTCGTAGGCCGTCATCTGTCATGCGGGTGCCCCGCCTGCGAACGATCTCCCTCCCGCCCCTGTTCGAGACGAGGACTCCCCTGCCGAGGCGCGCCGCGTGCCGCCTGCCAACACGCGGGCGTGTGTCGTGCGCATGAGGCGGATCGGCGAGACGATGAGTTGTCGCCGCCCCTCACGCGCGAGCTCTGCCGTGGCATGAGACATCGCCGCGCGGATCTCGCCTGCGAGAGCTTCGTGCGTACCGCATTCTCCACGAGAATAGCATGCGTCGTGCAGTGGCGCTTTGCGGACGCCGCTCGCGAGAATGCCTCCAGCGCGGCACTCCCATCTGCCGAGATCCGAGCTGCGCGCGCATCGATCACGCAGCTGCACGAGCATGCTGAAAGATGCCTCACGCGTGCGGTCGGCGGTCGGGCGCGTCCCCATCCCGCAGGAGATTTCAGGCGCGTACCGCGTGCGCTCCCGTGATGATCACATCGCATTCTCCTGCCAGTCGTGGGCTTTCCTGTACCACAGTTCACATTCGCATTTCAACCTGTCTGCGCGTCTGTCCTTTTAAATCAGGAGATGATTCACTTTGTAAAATGAAAGCATGATATAGAAAACAAAATAAGCAGAACCAATATGATAAAAATATCAAGCACCGAGTATCTAAAACACTCATCAATGCGAGCAGATCAAGCGATGTTCGCGCGAGCCCCCACGGGAAAACCGAGACTTCGGAATTAGACGCTCCACTCTATATGCCGGAATAAGTGCGGTACAACAAGGCAGAGTGGGTCAGAAAGGCAGACGTATATGAGCTGCATTTGTCAGAAACTAGTCAAATCGTTTTATGAGGGATCATGCATGAACTCCTCAAAACCTTCCACAGGTATGTGGCGCGAGACTTCATCCGTTATGCGAAGACCGCATCCTCGATACAATCATTCACCGATGTACCCTGCGGCAGCTAACCAGAGCACATCATCTGATTTGAGTTCAGATCTGCACAGAGAAGGATCTTCAACTGAATCTGCAGAAAATAGATAACACCTATGTAATGCGATTAAATCTTGAGGGTGTAGCAGTGTGTATCTCGACAGATTGACTTATTAACGCTTGCATAAATCATAAAAACTCTGATTTAAAGACTTTTCTTCATAAACTATTTTAAGGTGCTACCATAAGCATATGTTCTTCATATGGTCTATTCAGCACTTTTTAGCGGACGTATTCACACGAATGCGCTGCGCATGAAAATTTCAGGTTATGAGACACCGTGAGTGATAGCTCGATGCCCTCACCAAAATCTTCGTGCATGATTTTTGATTCTGTTTCACTTACTGTCCGTTTGATATTTCACCTTTCGGCGAATAGGGAGAACAGTTTTCCTTCCAGTTTGCCATACGTATCCAAAAACGCTGCCGCGGATCGATCGCCCTTTACGCGTGCATCAAACTTCGCGGCATGGATGCATCCCAAAATACAGTCTTTTTCAACAAGCGTATGCATCGTTAAACCATCGCCTCCTCGGCCTCCCATGACGCTAGCCACCCGCACAGTGATGTGATGGCAATATGCGCCCCGTCGCCTCAATGCGGGATGCGGGAATCGTTCGCGCAACGCACCTTCAAAGTTGCCGGGACGAGCGGGATAACGTTCCAGCGCAGAGGAAGCGGCGTCCAATTCCGATGAAAGACAAGATTTAGAGCATCTTGATCATGATGACGGTATTCATGTGTTGCCCGCAAACTCAACTCGCACGCTCGCCGTAACGAGTCGCACGCCACGCGACGACATCCATAAAGAAGAACGCCGGGTAAAAGTAGTCATCTGCGGAAACCCCCAAATCCGTTGCTTATTCTTCCGCTTTCCGCATGACACCATAATGCCGAAATCTGAGTGCTATCTACAGGTTTTCCTTGCATATCCATCGACCATAACTCACCAATGTCCGCACGTACGAGGGAGTCACCAGTCAAGATAAAAGCGCTCTATCACGACCGCGGGAGGCAAAGTTCCGGTATACGTAAACGATAGTAATTGCTTTTGCTGGGCTGTCCACTGACATAGTACGAGCGTATCTACATCTGCCGGATCGGACCGAAATCAATCGAGCTCCATAGCCTTCCACCGTTTGACGAACACGCGATACAGCCGATGATGATAAGGTCTCAAGAAGAAAGAAAATGCAATCGTGACGACTGTGCCGTGTGTTCAATACAGATGCCATCGCCAGCTGCATGCTGAACGCAGTGTTCATCGGTAAAAACGCAACGTAAATCGGTCGATTCCCGATCACTGCTTTTCTTCTTTCGGTATATATGTTTTGTTTGACACCTATAACTTATCAGCTATTATGTCTATCTGCGGTATGCTATAAAGGAGATATAAGTGTCGTTTCAATTCACTCTATAACATAGGGGGCGATCAAAAGATGAGCCCGTATTACAGGGACAAACTTTTCAATCCACGTGCACATGGCACAGATTAGTGCGACACAAAACTCAGGCTATTTTATTTGATTCTACAACAACAGATAGCTCTCGTCAAAGTTATAACAAAATAATCCGGGCCAGAGCTCCGGGCGTAGATCCCACATATATCAGTTATGCCTTGACCGTCGGCGTGAGCGACTGTGAGGCACAGGCGCACAAAAGCGCACGCCTCCATCCTGCAGGGAGGACGACAGCATCGCGTCGGTAGCACACCAACCGCGCTCGTCCTTTGCCTTGCTCCTTGATCTGCGTCACGAACTTTATCGACCGCCTGCTCGATGGCGGGGATACGACTCAGCGGATCGTGCGCGTCAGCCTGCTCGACCTCCTCGGTCACCCGATCGACGTTGATCTTTCGATGATTGAATCTCTGATGTCATCCATTTTCTCATGATGATTCTCCCTTTCAGTTGATCAGCGTTTCGCCGGGTGTCCTTCAAAATTTTACGGTACCAGTTTGCCTTCAGCAGGTGCATCAAGTTTTTGCCAGGTGACCATGCCGCATCGCGTTCCTGCGTCTGCTGAATCAGCTTCTGTATGGTCTGCCGCGGCTGGCCTCATCCCAGTCATCATCTCTCTTCACTGTCAGTCCATCGTGTGATGCCCTGCGTCATGGCGTTGTTTCACGTTCTCGACGATGAGATGCGCTTCGTCAGCGCCTGATTCACTGCATTACTATTGATTTTTCGAATTGACTGTGTATAATACAAGTAACGAGGTGAGCACGACCCTCTGCCCACGTGGCGGGGGATGGGTTCTCTCCCCTTCTTTAGTATTTTAATAGCGAACGATAACGTCATCTCCCAATTTTCAAAACGGGCATAGAAAAAGCACTTACGATGATTCGTGGGTGCTTTTTATGCGCCGAGGATATATCCTGATCGCTTCAGGAATCGGTAAAGCTTTTCTTCGATGTTGCGATTTCTCATCGAGATAATCAATGCCTTCGAGTGTGATATTGACCGCACTGTCAATGCGCGGCTGCGGATCCGCACGTCCGAGAATGAGAGGAAGAAACTCCTTGATATAGCCCGCATCGGACGATGCCGCATGTACCTCAGTTCAATACCAGCTCATTCACCTTTACGGCAGCGCGCATCGTTCAGAGGACTTGATCGGCGTCGGGCGCTTCCGCCGTGCCAGGCAAATCGGCGGGAGAGTAGAGAAAGCAGCTGACCAAATAGGCGAGAACGATGATACTCGTCTTTTGCTCATGCGGCATGCCTCCCTGCCGCCTCTCGCAACCTGTCAGCAGTGCGTCCGAACATTGTACCTCAAACGCCATTCGCTCGCTGCGGTGATTCAAATCCAAGTCCGGGACAGAGCGAGGCAGCGGCTGAACTCAAGCGTTTCGCTTTTCCCATCGCCGCGCCAGATAACTCGCCGCTGAAGCCGATACTGCTGTCAGTGCTGCCGAGGGTCAATCACGCTGCCATTCGGCTTACGGCAATTGCGCTGTGATGAGCGGCGTGATATAACGCCCTCGCTCACGCGTCCTTTCCCGAGTACGGGGATGTGTTCGATCTCCTCCGTGATTTCAAGAACCAGCGTCGCATTCTGCCAGCGCATGATCGTCGTATGTGCGCCGGCGCATAGAAACACCATGAGCATGGAATTCTTTTGATATGCGCTCCATGAATACGCCTCCCTTTCTGTCAAGCTTAAAAGCGCTCTGCTTTCGCGAAGTGCTTTGCTTTACTCTGACAGGCTTATGAACACCGATGAGCGAAAGGTTTGTCTGCTGTTGTTTCTTCTCATGTGTGGATCCCCAACGCCAAAAACTTTCCTCTTGGGTTGCAAGTCGTATCCGCATTGCATCTTGCTGTGTCTTTAGTCATAGGACTATCATCAATAACACGAGGTTTGTTGGATATTCTTGTTTCGCTTTACCATAGTCAACTACCTTTCTGCTCACTCTGAAAGCTGTTTTCCACTGTTCTGCTAAAATCTCTATTTGCTGTTTGCAGAAGGAATCGAGATAGCTCCCGCATCTGCAGGTTTTCTCTGTTCAGGTGTCCGGCTTCTCGTAATCACTGAAAGCGGGTCATACTCTCGTGTTCTTGTCGCGAGCTACGAGACTCACCAGCCGCAAGATATTACTACCAATTTTACTGCCCTCATGTCTTTTCCCAAACGGGTATATTGTTTGACATTTCTAGACCCCATTCATCTGAGCTACAGTCCTTCAGTGTCACCACCCTGTCCGCCTTTGCGGAGTGTGGTGCGATCTCATGTGTGTGCTGGATTGACGACATAGCCATGCATCATGCGTTGCTCGACGTTTTCCATCCTGTCATGTCTAAATCAATTTGGGTCCTGAATAACCCATTGACCATCTTTTGAACAAGCTTATTTCGGTAATAAAGCTCTGCCCGACGTCGACGTGTTCCACCTCCCTCCCAAACTTGTTTCTGATACTCAGCTCTCTATCGTTTTCCCACCGTTACCCTGCAATCTCACGAGATTCAGTTGTTGTTGCAGTACTCGCCCACGCCTCGCAATCATTTCAACATATCGATTACTGTTTTGATTGTCCCACATGCATATTTTGACAGATCATTAGTAAGCTCTGCGTGCGTCACTCGAATCAAGCTCAAATCTTTTATGGATATCCCACTTATTCCAGAGGTCTATCCGGCTGGTGTCGTAATTTCGTGATCTAGAGCAGACAGTATAGTATCACAGCCAGTCGGGCGTTACTGCCACTAACATCCTTTTGCAAACGCGAGAGCAAACTTCCTCGCATCCTTGCCGTGTTCATCGATTGATCGATACCCCTCGAAGACTGACGTTACTCTAGATTCGGAAAGCCTCACTGCCAGTCCCTGTTTGCGGCTTGCCAATTTGCTTCATAGTTTTTCTCATCGCGCGTCTGCAAGCTGATCAATCTGTTCGAATCGGTGGCAACCACGCAGCTCGTTTTCTGCATCATCCGCACAATGCTGACGCAGGCGGGCTTGCATGGTATTTCGCTCATGACCTCTCCAACAAACCGCAAAGTTCTTTAACTCTGGGAACCGAAAAAGAATCACAGGAGTCGCTGATTCCCATGCGTTCGCGGTATCCGCATCACCCCTTAGTGCGATACATTTGGGATCCCCAGAATCGATCTGGCATAATCTCTCTGCCTCACTGACCGTTTGCGCGGGGATGAAACGTATTTACTTGGTTTATAATTGTACCATTTTGAGCGCCGCATTCAATGTACCGGGCGCATTTGTCGCCCTAGTGTATGACATTCTTTTTCCACTCGTCGGCGTCTGCATCTTGTCAACAAAAATGTTCTTCCACTTTTCATGACGTCAGCCTACTATCCACCTGCGGTCTTCCCGTCTCTGGATCACGCGCTGCCCGTGTGCTCTCCTCCGTAAACTCATCATCGAAGTACGGGCGGGTGGTTGATCGGCGGTGACAGTGGAGCGGCGGGGCGGTGATGCCGGGCGAACTCCGACAGAGGAAGCACCCTTGCCCGTCCATCCGCGGCGTCTCCAATGTCCTGCTGTCGAGCGTTGCACTAAAACTCGTACTGCTCTCGCCGAGGTCGCGGAACGCGTCCTGCTGTCCCCGCGAGGAGAAAAACGCCGCCTCCGTTTCACACAGCCGCGCACGCCGCTGCTGCCGGCGATCACCCGTGCGCCCCGCGATCCGCTGTGCAATCTTGCTGTATGGCTCGCACGCGTATATCGGTCCGCGTCGCATTCCCTTGCAGGGTGTTCAGCGCGTTCTTTGTCGCGCCAAATGCGGTCGAAGGAGTTCAGCCATCGGACCACCATGGTTTCTGGGATGCGGTCAGCTTGTCCGCCTCGGGGATGTGCGGTGACAGTTGAACCACCAGACGTAGGAATAGCAATCCTTCGCTTTTTCTGTCTGCAACTGAGATGTTTGCGACGATACTGGGCAGGACTGGTAGCCAGGAGACTTTTCTTTGATACGGTGCTCGTTATAGTAGACGATATATTCCTCGATCGCCGTCTTGAGCTCACTCGTAACTATGGTGAGCTGCGCCATAGTGCATCTCTTGCTTTAAGGTCCAAAAAGTTTTCCATCACACTGTTGTCGAACAGTTCCCTTTACGTGACGTGCTCCTGAAAGATTCTCTCTCCTTCAGCCACTTCGTGTGCGACTTCATCGATATGCTGATCAGGTGGAAGGTGCGCCGATAAAGGGACAATCCGATGTCACGAATTGCTTCGTTCAATGCGCTCTGAATCCCCGCGGCAGACGGTGTCTGTCAGTGAAAACGGCAATCTCTCCGAATTAAAGAGATCCATATACGGATCGAGTACAGCTTATGGGCGACGGACTTTATCCTCGCCCCCGTAGCCAATGTTGAACTCACCCTATCTGTTGTGATCTTCTGGTGCGGGATAGGGTTTTGAATCTGCGGTTCGGAATTTGTCTGCAACCTGCCGACAACTTGTAAAACGGTGCTTCGCGTTCTGTGCGTAAAGGAATGCGCTGAGGTCAGTTTCTGCACAATCCGCTGCACCGTCTTGCGATTGATCTTGTGCCCAGATTTCGCAGCTGTGCGCATAATCGGCGATAGCATAATCTGTGTTCTTTACGAATGGCGGGGATCAGTTGTTCCGCACTCGGTACTTTCCGGTTGGGCAAATTTCTTTGCCGAGCGCGTATGGGTCACGATTTGGGCAGGCCTGTGATGGCAAGGATGTGCTCAGCTGAAATTCTCCTCGGAGCTGTGGACGATCGCTTGCGCTTTTGCTCTGCATCTTTTCTGCGAGACGCCAGCTCACTGAAGCTCTTTTAAATGAGGCGATCTCGATGCGCGGTCTCGAAATTTTTCGTCTTGCAGGGCGTCGCTACTGCGCGGTCTCGTCTTGTGGGGATCTTTGGCAGCCGTCGTTGTTCCGGCATGGTGGGTGCTCTTCGCGCTTTTCGGCTGGGCGGAGGCATCCGCGCCGCCCTTTGCGATATTCCTTTGTCCCAGCGGACGGGCGAGAGTCAGTTGTTCCAGGCCCAGCGCGATGGCTGTCTCTGATAGAGGATGCCTCTGTTGACAGATAACATTCTGCGCAGAACGCGTCGTTCAGTGTAGGTTTGCTGTGCGCGGAGCGTCTCCGAGACCATCTTCTCCAAATAACGCGATATGCTTTGCCCAATGTTCGATTTGAGATTTCGTCATCCCGTGCTTGCCGTTTGGGATGAGGCTCTGCGTCCTCCGCTTGTCACCGCAAAGGTGTTCCCTTACAATCTTCTAGTTTGTGGCTATTCTGTACTTGTGTTTGCCATTACAATACCCCAAAAGTTGGTTTCTCTAAGTCTAACTTTTGGAGGTCAAAATCACTGTCACGTTCTGTTTTCTCTGCTTCGCCAGTGCAATCTTCTCCTCAAGTGCATTATGCAGCGTCTGTGAGAGTTCACGCGATGCGCTCCGCCTGCTGCATTCATCAGTACGGAATCGTCAACGTTTTTCTTGACGAACAGCGTTCTCTGCTTCTCCACGGAACGATGGCAGATGCTTTACCAGCATAAAAGAACTTCGTTGCTCTCGAGATTCTCCTGCTCTGCCAGGCCCGCAACGATGACGGCTGTGGAATCTCTCTCGCCGTCCCGCTCCTCCATCCCGTAAGGTGGAGGCAGCACCTCCCGCGTGCCATACGGGCGGCTTTCTCCTCGTCCTTGCCAAACGTAACGCACAGCCCGGGCGGGTCAGGAATACAACATGAACTCCGTCTGTTTCCTCATGGAGTGCATCGCCGTATAGCGATAGTGATTCGGCAACATACGGTCCCCTTCTCTCTCATCATCGGCTATCATCTCTACATGGGGCGGGGCTTACATTTAAGCGACTGTTTCTCGATCTTTTGGGTCACGAACACCAGGTCTTTGACGGATGTCTGAGTGTGACCTTACCTTTCTTTGTTGGATGCTGAACTGGTGATGATCTCCTACGCAGTTGATCTCTACCATCCATCCTCAAAAGGAGTTTTCATCATCTATTGATAGAATAGCTCTGATTCATTGTAAATAAAATCGGACACATGACAGTAGAACATACAAATCCAATCTGGTAAAAGATCTTTTGTAAATCACCAGAGTTCTACATGTCCCAAACACATTCTACCAAAAACATCGTACGTTCAAACATCTAAATAGCTTTCCAGCACTGGTAGATTTAGGTGCAGTTACCTTGGTGTCCCTAGGGTTGAAATCATATAAGCCCTCGGCATCGCACGCTCCACCTTGTTCACCCGAGAGATGACGGGGCGAAGTCGGTGTAACCGTCGCCGATTTGCTGACTAAGCAAGTGCGTCTCAAAAGAGCTCTATGTGAGGGACTGATTGACCGCAGTGAATTTGACGTGCAGCATGCCGATCTGGATGTGCAGATCGCCGCGCTGTCGTCCTCGTCCGATATTGAGTATTGCCTACTTTCATGTTGAGACGGTCGCCGCAGGAGATTGCGTAAAACGAGTATCAACATCTTTGCAAAAAGGCTACGAAAGATATTCTGGTCGCGGATCCTCGACCAAGTGCAGCTTATCACAGGGCGCCAAAGCCCATATTTCGTGCGTTCTAGCATGCGTATCACACGTGCCGAGGCGCGACCGTCCATGCCGACGGGCGCGTCATTGTGCAGTAGTTCAATCCGCGCCAGAGCTGTCGCGCTGTCGATTACGGGTTACGGTGTTTTCAATCCGCGCGCCCGTGCGAGACACGCGCCTCTGAGATCAGCCTGATGCGTACTGGGTTTCAATCCCGCGCCCCGTGCGCGCGCGACATATCGCGCATCTACGGGATGTTGAGCGAAATAGTTTCAATCCGCGCCCCGTGCTGGGCGCGACGAGAGACGAGATGAGGCAGATGGGGTGCGACTGGGTTTTCAATCCACGCGCCCGTGCGGGCACGACGACATTCCCTTTCACGCAGATTTTTGATGTAATGTTTCCAATCCACGCGCCCCGTACGAGGGCACGGCTGGGACTGCTCGCGGATACGCCTGTCACAAAACGGGTTTTTCCAATCCGCGCCCCGTGCGAGCGCCCGCAACAGAAGAATAGCAACGTTCGTTGACGAGGCATTATGTTTCAATCCGCGCCCCGTGCGACGACTCGCCCTCATCCAATGGGTGGATACACAGCCGGTTTCAATCCACGCGCCCCGTGCGAGACGGCTTCGACTAAAGCTCTTTATCCCCAAGAGAGACAACAGTTTCAATCCACGCGCCCCGTGCGATGCGACCCTGTGACAACACCACCGCGCCAAGTGTAGCTGTTTTTCAATCCACGCGCATGTGCGAGCGCGACTTCGCCATACGCTCTTCGCGTGTAGACGGTTTTCAATCCGCGCGCCCCGTGCGAGCACGCTTTCGAGGAGATAGGGAGACATCGGCGATGTAATCGTTTCAATCCACGCGCCCCGTGCGAAGCGCGACGATCTCACGCAGAGCTCCCTCCATATCGTAGCTGTTTTCAATCACGCGCCCCGTGCGAAGCACGGCACTACGAGTCAAGCACCGCGTTGAACTGCGTGTTGTTTTCAATCCACGCGCCCCGTGCGGGGCTGCGACCGACTGTGCGTCATACGTCTTCTGTTCGTCAATCGGTTTCAATCCACGCGCCCGTGCGAAACGCGACCTTCGACGGAATCCCGTACCGCTTGCCAGTTCTGGTTTCCAATCCACGCGCCCCGTGCGGGCGCGACTTCGCCTAACCGCCCCCATTCGCGCGAACTTCTCGACGATTTTCAATCCACGCGCCCCGTGCGGTCGCGACCGCAGCGAAATCCGCCCTTTTGCGGGCGGGTTTCAATCCGCGCCCCGTGCGAGGCGCGACAGAACGCGATGTGATTGCATGGCTCGCGGGTGAGTTTTCAATCCACGCGCCCCGTGCGGGGCGCGACTGCGCCGAGGCTGCAGGAGGCACACACGGACGGTTTCAATCCGCGCCCCGTGCGGGCGCGACCAGGCCTGTCGTGCTGCATCACCTTATCGCAAAGGGTTTCAATCCACGCGCCCCGTGCGGAAGCGCGACTACTCAAATTTGGGTAATAATCCTCTCCCTCTGTGTTTCAATCACGCGCCCGTGCGCGCGGCGCCACAGGTGCCTGTTTGTTTTCCGCACGCGGGCGCGTGTTTCAATCCACGCGCCCCGTGCGGGGCACGCACCTGAGTGACGCGCGAGCGACGCAGCTCGCGTTTTCAATCCCGCGCCCCGTGCGGGAAGCGCGACACCGCCGCGATGCGACCGAGGCGCGCAGCAATCGGTTTCAATCACGCGCCCCGTGCGGGCGCTGCGACATGACGTGCCGCAGGCCTGACAAGGTGAGGAGAGTTTCAATCCACGCGCCCCGTGCGGCGCGATCATCTTGCTGCGCAGTCGATGATTGCCCTCTGCTGTTTCAGTCCACGCGCCCGTGCGAGCGCAACCATCTTCTGCGCCAGTCGATGATTGCCCTCTGCTGATCAATCCACGCGCCCCGTGCGAGCTACGACGCTACGACGTGAGCGCGGGGACGTCGCATCTGCGTTTTCAATCCACGCGCCCGTGCGAGCACGCGACTGCTGATGGTGACACCCTATAACCTAGCAACGCGGTTTCCAATCCACGCGCCCCGTGCGGAGACGCTCGCACTCTTTCTTTTCCGCGCTTCTTGTCAAAGTTTCAATCCACGCGCCCCGTGCGGGGCGCGGCGTGATCAAAAGGGACGCGCATCGGTGCCAAAGGTTTCAATCCACGCGCCCCGTGCGGGCGCGACATGATCCACGAGATATTAGCCAGATCGAAAATGTTTCAATCCACGCGCCCCGTGCGAGGCCGCGACGCCTCTCGAGTGTCTCGATGTCGACTGTGTAGGGGTTTTTCAATCCACGCGCCCCGTGCGAGGGCGCAGATCGAGGTCGTGCGATGCGGCGGACTTCATCAGGCCGTTTCAATCCACGCGCCCCGTGCGGGCGCGACCCGTCGAATAGACGTACCAGAGCACATCTTTTCGGTTTTCAATCCACGCGCCCCGTGCGGGCGCGACCTGCCACAAATTCCATGTAGTGTGCGTTCGGTGTTTCAATCCACGCGCCCGTGCGGGGATACGCATCATTGACGTCAAATGCTTCATCCTCGGTGGCGTTTCAATCCACGCGCCCGTGCGAGAGCACGACGATGCGAGATGGTCACGGGACTCATTCGGCGGACGTTTCAATCCACGCGCCCGTGCGGGCGCGACCGTCTCCTCATTGATCTGCGCCATAGCTTTGGCTGGGTTTCAATCCGCGCCCCGTGCGGGCGCGACTTTGACATGATCAATGGGCGGATTCACGGTACGGTGTTTCAATCCACGCGCCCGCGTGCGGGGCGCGCACCTCCTCAGAAAATCCTCTTGCCTCAATACTGTGTTTCAATCCACGCGCCCCGTGCGAGCACGACAGGTGATATCGCAGTCGTCCTCATTAACGGAGACGTTTCAATCCACGCGCCCCGTGCCGAAGCGCGACAATGCTGATGGGCTTCAGCGCGCTATCGATCCGTGGTTTTCAATCCACGCGCCCGATGCGGGGAGCGACGGCCAAAATATTCTCACTTCTGTGCCTGCGTCTCCTCGGTTTCCAATCCACGCGCCCCGTGCGATACGCGACTGCGTTGACACTGGATCACTGTGCCTGGATGGCGGCGTTTCAATCCACGCGCCCCGTGCGGGCACGACAGGCGCAGGCTTCTCTGATATCTACAGTGCTCTGGTTTCCAATCCACGCGCCCGTGCGAGGCGCGACCGAGCTCTCAGGCACGCCGCGAAATTTATAGGGGTTTTCAATCACGCGCCCCGTGCGGGGCACGACGCCTGAGGATCCGCTTTCCTCCGTTGTCCCGCCGGTTTTCAATCCACGCGCCCGTGCGGGCCGCGACCTCCTCGGGCACATACGCAGATTTTCATCGGTATGACGGTTTCAATCCAGCGCCCCGTGCGAAAGCCCGCGGCAACAAAGTTACGACTTCCCTCTTTTTGCCACATATTTATGGGTATTACTCGCCACAAATATGATTTTTCTCGATGTCTGAGCGCAGCACGCTCCTATCGTGTGCTGCTAGCACTGGGTGTTTTATATCATTTTCTGTTCACTCCACCTTCGCACTCATGCAAAATGCTCAGATGATAATAGCTGCTTCCAAATCGTAGGATTCTTTCCGCCATAATGCGTCACTTTCGGACCTTTTGTCTTTACCAAGGTAGTAAAACCGAAGCTGTCTTCCTGCAGATCCAATGATATCAAGCAACGCCAGTTCCAGCTGCTTACACTGGGTCGGGTCGTACCTTACATTCGAAGACAGAGTTCTGCACGCTGTCACAAAGCTCTGCATTTGCGGGCGACCTGCCGCAACCTTCTACGCCCATCAGCATCAACAGTACGAATATCATAGGTGATTAAGACGTGCATTGCAAGTCCCTACTTCCACAGAAACGGCGGATGGGCATCAAGGTCACCCGCGCAGGTGACGAGCAAAGCAGGTTGCCTGCACGCGAGTACAAGCCCCATTTGATTTTTCCTCGAGAAAAGGATGTGTGATCATCCCTCTTTGTGCGAATGCCATGCTTCTAAAATCTTTTTCGCCCATCATCGGTCAGATATACAGCCTTCTTCTAACCGAAAGTCCTTGCCGTTGATCTTTTTGTATTAACCATGGAAAATGCTGTGCGATCCGCCATTGGACGCAGTTCCTCCATGAGATCAGTGCGAGTGACTGTCTGCCAGGACGATCTCCGGTGGAGAAACCGACATGGGGTCAATCCTACTCCTTCAGCGCCGCCCCATATCATTCATCAGAGCGCATGAAAATGAGAGGCAGTTCATGTTGTCGAGCGGTGGTCTGCGGTTACGCTCAGTGAAAAAGTTCTCCTTCTGTTTGAGAATCATATCATCGAACACAGAAATAGCTGACGGCACTTTCCCTCAATCCCGCAGAAGTTCCTCCAAGTCAGATGTACACATTGCCTCGTAGCAGAGATTTGAAAAATCACTGACTGTCTGGAATTTCTCCGCATCAATTCGCATGACATAGTCTCTGCGTGTTCGCTCAACTATCCAACGGGCATTATAAATCTTACCGAGGATAAAGTTCTTCGCAATGGCGAGACTGGAAGATGCATCATCTGCTCTCGATACTGTTCCCTGCGCAGAAGTACGTTGCCATTCATTTTGCCGATCACGCGAGCCTGAAATCTCCCCTCCGGACTCATAAAGGTCATGGCAATATTATCCTCCGCACATTTCCGCATGAGGGCAGGGCTTGCTCCTGTATAGCCAAAGGTTGTAATCTGCTCAAAAAGTTATGCAGTGGAAAGCGGGCCAGTTCACGATCATCACGCAGACCACGACATTTCCGCCATCAACGCAGATATGCTTCATCTTGATTGACTAAAAGCGTATTCAAAGAAGGCTTCATCCTTCGCCATGGCCTCCTTTCGAGATAATTCTTCGCAGATCCGAGACGATTCAGCTTTGGTACACAGACATTGTTCAGAAAGCAGTTCGTACAGCCTTTTTCGCCTCTTTACACGCGAGGTATGGCCGCTCGAATATGTTGCCTCATTTCCTGACCAGAATCGGGATCTGATCCTTTGGCTCATCTGAAAATGTAACCTTAACCCGACGTCGAATCTCCCATAATACAAATATCCGAAAGGATGTCTGTCATGAGCATATCCTCAAGACAGAGTGCCTGCAGTGTCAGTTGGAGTACATCCTCGTCCCCTCCTTGGGCCTTCCTCGCTTATACTCGATTGGGACGATGCGATAGCTGCAGATAGGGAGAATGACTGCTCCTGACAGGGATCCGCGTGGAATTCGACAACATCGCAGACGCCAGAATTCCAATGCGAGGGATGCTACGCGCATTCCACGTACGATAATTTTATTGCCGCGTTTTTCCTTGATGTTCTCATCGTTGCTCTCTCATGCAGGGCATTCCCCTCGACAGTCAGAACATTTTCCTGCCAATGCTGCTCGAGATGAATCAGCCCCCATTGACGAGGGCAAAAGACATAATGCTGAATCTCTGAGAGCATGAGATACTCTTCCTCAACTAACCCATATCTAATCGACCAAGCTTCCCTCAACATGTTTCTCAATGCGAACGCCACCGATTTCATAAAGCGGCGCGTCGTCGATACATAGTCATCCAGCTGGTGTCGGCGTATCCACGCCATCCTTTTTCTGCGCCGACACGGAGCGATGCACCTTCGCACTCGATACCGCCCCTATCTTATTCGCATGCTCGATCCAGTAGAAGCGACTCATCTCCATACTGCCCTCAGGGCGCGCGGACGAGGCATCATTCTCAAAGATGGTGAGCAGCGCCTCTTTGACTTACTTGCGCATCTTCGTCACTGAATCCCCGTCTTTTCGACATAGTTGAACATTGATGCTGCCCTGAAATTTGTACTACGCCAGAAGTCCGCGATACTTCATCCCCATCGTGTCCGAGCCTTTCTTATCGCCTGGCTCAGTGTTGACACTCTTCGTGATCTGAACGCCCGTGATGGTGACAGGATCGAGGCTGATGGCATCATGAGATCGTGACGGGGCCGCGCACGCCGACGGATACGCCATCAGTATCTGTTGATTCAGATTTCTCTTCCTTGCTTTTCTTATCCTGCTTTTTAACACAAAAAGCCTGACCAAAAGCTCGAACATCTATCCACGCGCTGCATGCTTCTCTTTCAAATTTCAGCCGCATTTCTCTTTTGTTTTCCACTCCTTGATCTTTTCCTTTGCCCTTATTCATCTGAGCCAATATCGATCCAACTTTTGGATGTTTTTCTACGCGAGAACGAATACTATCACAGCCATCGTCAGAACGTTCATCTGCCTGGACAAGAATTCTCTCACCTGCATCCTGCAGGCGATTCCGTATTTTACGCTTAATGCATACTTCGGTCATTTCCCCATAACCATCGTAGTTGGTACGAGGCTGATTCCCATTCAACGGATCTCCATTCGGATTCGCGTGATCCACAACGATAAATCCAATAAAATCAATTTTCTTTTCCAAAACAGCCATCATTTATTCTCCTCTCTCATTGCATCCTTCTTATTCTCTTTTTCTGAACACGTACCGTTGACGGGATAATCCCAAAAGGAACTCAACCTCTAACGGTGCATTCGAGCAAAAGCTCCCCATCATCAAACATCAGAGATAATTTCATCGATAAGCGCTATTTCTTTTTCCTCCAAACTTTTCCCGTTTTCGCTTGATAAGGAGAAGCTTTTGTATGGTTTCCCATGTCAGAAACCGGGTCGCGAGAAAAGATATTCATATAACGCATTGCGTTGGTGATACGAGTCCCTTTTTCCTCTGCAGTGAATGTTTCGCGCTCCATCTGATCGGCAACAGCCAACAGCCTGCCAAACAGATATGATCGATTCGTCTTTCTCTCATTCAATGCCACAGTATATACCTCCTTTTTGCGAGTTCAACCGATTGCAAATAATAGAACAAGCGGGTTCTAAAATCAGATGCTCCCATTTTTCAATGGATCACATATTGCCCTTCTTACCACTCGGCTAAAGCGCCATTCGCTCCATATCTGCAGGCAATGGAACACCTTGGACAATAGAAGAATGTTCTGTGAGTTCCATCTTCATCTGCTTATCACTGACGTTATCACCACGATATGCACAAACCAGCTTTCGTGGGCTGGGAACTCAAAGTGGGGTGGATACCAACCTGGATTTTTCTTGTCCGTTTATCTTGATTTCGCTGATACCACTGACCAGCTGTATGCCATTTTCGATTCGTTCGATAGAGTCTTCGCCCGCCATCTCATTATAATAACAAATAGAAAGGGCGTCCTGGTGTCACTGCATCGAGAATCATGACGTGTAACCTGACTCGTCTTTGCGCCGAAAATCATGCCGATAGCCATCCAACGCTTTATGCAGATTCTGAGCCCACATTTTCCAGAGTATCCGGCTGCGCCGCCTCCATAGGTCTGCGCGCTTGTATCAATCCTCTGTATCATCAAAGACGGAAGGAATCGACACGGAGTTTCTACCCCATGCAAGGAACACACGCCCATCAACGTTTTTTCCTTGATTCTCAACAAGCCATCGCAATGCATTCATAGACTTTTGAACGGTTTCTTCTCCAATTGAAAGACATTCCTTTCCTAAAGCAAACCGTCCACGAAAAGTAAAGTTTTTATAGTCATTGGAAGAAATAAGTCTTGTCCCATCTCCATGCGTTCGAATTCCTCTGGTATCAGGTTTCTCAACAGTTACCATCTTCTTTCCTGATCCATAACAAAGAGACTTGGATGCATTCTCATAGAATAGCCTGCTGTAAACATTTCTATAAGAATCTTGTGCCTCTTTGTCACGCCAGAGCAATGTGCCCCTCTATGCTGAATCGAACAACCGATGATAACTTTGATTTTATTTTTTTCTCTGTCGCAATCTTCCTTTCAATTAAGTCATAAATTAAGTCATGCTGACTGATATATGCATAAACTGCTCGCACAATCAATGGAGAATCTTCTTGCTGCACCCACTTTGCGAGAAGCTCTTTATATGCCCCATAAGACTCCCTATCTTTTACTAGATGGTTTTCAATAAATTTCTGGTAGTCTCTGGACACATACGACAGGTTATCAAACAACGGATGCGGCACTGGTCCCGATGTTCTTGGGTATGGCGTACAAGGCATCGACGTTGCGCGTTCTTCTTTAGGAAGTTCAAATGCATGAATAAAGTCTCCGTTTTCTCTCAATACTACTTCGAGCCATGCATCATGCTATGCTATACCCTATCGGAGATAGAAACCTTCACCCCATCAACATCATCCCCGCCGGCAAAGCGCTCGTTCTCATCATAGGTCTGCACCAGCTGTTCCATCCAGCTCATAATCTCCCCCTTCCAATTCCTCCCATTCATCTGCAGCAAAAGGTAACGCTGTTCTTATCGAAGAACTTGCTCTTCACCTTGCGAATGTCGCGCCTGAGCAGCATTCCTTCGGGCGCGAAACAGAATCACCGTTCTTCCTACCAGGCTGCCAAAGGCGCACCTGTAACCTATTTCCACCCGTTTCATCGGCGTAGTTAAATCCGCAGTGAAACATCGTGCCGAGCGGCATCTCGCCCGCTGAGTCATAGTACCCTGACCCCTCTCCCGTAGGGTCACAGGCTCGACAGCCCTGACACTCGCGCGTGCCGAGGAAGATGTCGCGCCGTCCGCCGCGCTCCACCATCCTCTTTGCGATATTGTGATGCTATGCTCATCCCTGTCCCCTGCCAGCTCCTTTCGATGCAGATTGAACTCGAAATGCGCACGCACCTGATAGCACACATCACTCAGATATGTATAGATGGAGAGTTCGTTGCGACCACCGCTATACTTCATCGGCTTCACACCACGCGACTGCGTTGTGATTCGATTCATGACACGCACCTCGTCGATACCGCAGTGGGATCGTGGGTTTCCATATAAACTTTCGGTAATCCCCTTCAGTGCCTGATACGTCGGCACAGAGTACGAGGAGCGCTCGCCACCGATCTTCGTGATCGGATCGGTGAAGCGCCATCCTCCCATAGACCTGAAACTCAATCAAATTCCTCATAAGTTCACCTCCTTAAATGGAACAGTAAGTATTCCCCTGCTCCTCCGTCTGCACACCGAATGCCTCATTGTAATATTCCTCCCGCAGCGCCATCACCCCGCTCTCCGTCCGCCAAACTGCACCAAGTCCTGCGAGTTCTTTTATTTCATACGAAAAGAGGTTTACTATGTATTGCTGCGCTGCTTTCATCTGTTTTCCGATTGATTTCTTGTCGAAAATTCGATCATCAAGCGCGGCAATCATATCTTTCCCTCCCGCATAGGGAACAAGTACAGCTTCGGTATGTGAATCAATGACGATAAAGGCACGCCCCGCATCCCGAAATGCCTGCCTAAAATAAGAAGAGATCCTATCCCCGCGTCCCATACGAGCCTGCACGCCTGCGCTATTAGCGCTTAATAAGTCAAATATTGTATTTTGAGTATTTAGAGGATAGCGCATTTCTTTCCCAGTACGCCCAGCATAAAACCTGCGAAAGTATTCCTGCATGACTGAGGGACTTAAAATTGTGTTGCCGCTCGATCATAAAGCATAACGCGGGCAGTATTTTTCCCGTGACGAATGTCTTTCAAGTGATCAAAGATTTTCATCGGCACATTCAAAGCCCGAACTATCCCCTTCTCCATTTCCCCATGCCGATTACACCGCCCTGCAGCCTGCGCGATGGAGGAGAATCCTGCTGAAAGCACGATAAACCACGGGAAAAAGACACATCAACCCCCGCTTCAATCAGCTGTGTACTGATGCAAACAAGTCTTTTCTCCGGATGATTTTTTACGCTCATACAGCGCCCTTCAAAGTTCTTTTTAGGGGTTGCTTTCGATGTGCCGAGCACATCTTCGTGCTAAGGTGCACAATTTGTATCTCTTTATCTGAAAGCTGTATCTTTTCCGAAACAGCCTGATAGATTTCCTTCGCTTTTTTCGTGAGATTCACAATACAGAGTACATCCCCGATTTTCTTCCACGCTTTTGCAGATTTCTGAGAGCAATCTCCTCCGAGACCACCCACCATCACGATAACAATTTTCAACATCTACCCTTTCGAGATCCTTCAAATGTCTTTTCAATATCCGAGGTCATGGCTGCGTTGTCACTGAGATTGATTGAAACATCTAGCTTCTCCAAAGGTGGCTGGGTTGCCGTACACAGAACCGCTGTAATGCGGCAGAAATCTTTAAGAAAATTCATAGCTGCATTGAAAAGAAAAGTACATCGTACAGGAAGAAGTCTGTATCTCGTCAAAAGTACAATACTGTCCCTGCAGAAATTCAGCCTACGAATGGAACTGTTCCCGCCAGCAAGAAGCGTGTTGAGAAAAGTGCACCTGTGTTGTAAATATGATGGGCACATCCATCGTTCTGTCAGGATACGACGCCAGTCCATACTCTCTGTGTCTTCTCCGTCCGCCTCGGTAATGACATTGGAATGATGCTCCAGTGCTTCATCCACGCGGAAAATATCGCGAATTTCTTTGACGTTCTGGTCGATGATCGAGGTGTAGGGTATGACGACAATGATTCGTTTCTTTTGATATCTCTGTATGCATGCTGTAGGGCAAAACGCATGCTTGCCAGTGTTTTCCCTCCGCCCGTGGGAACACAAAGCCTGAAAATTCAGGTTCCTCCTCCGCAGCTTTCAAACAATCATCGCTGATGCAACTGTGCAATCTTCTTTGCTTTTGGTTCCTTCGGCAGAGAAAAAAACCCGCAAGTTTACGCTCAATTTATCAGAGAAATCCGCCCATATCTCAGCAGTTTCCCATTTTATCTGTCAGTGGTCTATCCAGCTCAAATTCCGCGCTGTCCAAGCGATCTGCGTCAACCAGCATACTAAGCAGGAGTTTGTGTACCATGCCCCAGTAAAAACAATATGCTTCATTCATCTCGTCATCCGGGCAATGTACGGCACGCGCAATTTTCGCATCCAAATCGGCAATCTCGTAAATCGACTGTTCAAATATTCCGTAAGTTCTTCCTCCGCAATCACTTCACTGAAAAATATTTGAGATCGACCCGAGAAGTATATCCGCCTTATCGTTACGGCGAGAAAAATCAGAAGATTCATCTTTTCCATCTTGTCCATAATAATTCAGTAAGCCAGTATGATGTGAGAAAAAAATCACAAGCGATGCGATTTCTGCAACAAACCCTATAATCTGTATTCTTTCTTCCATACTGTACCAACAGCAACTGTCCGCCGCCGATCGGTGATCCACATCACCTGCGGCTGCTAATTCCAAGTTCTTGCGGCGTCAATCAAGATATGTCCGCAAAACTCCTTGAACATTTCCGAGATCGTGCAGCGCCGATCGAGATAAGCAAGCGACGAGGGTCCGATCCTCGCCGCATCTTCTTTCATCAAGTGCCCACACGAAGAAGATGAGCCCCATCGTCTGTTCTTTCGAGCCATCGCGCCTAATATGCGCAAAATACTGTTTCATCTTCATCTCACTCCCAGGGTTATAATTCTATTTTATTTTATCGATTCCTTCAATTATTTATTATAATTAGAAAATTTAATGTCTAAGTATGCAGCATCGTGACATCATCCCCTCATCCGGAAATCATCGGACGAGAGGATATATCGTTCATTGGTGGCGGCACAGAGATTTGAACTCCGGACACTGCGGGTATGAACCGCATGCTCCTAGCCAACTGAGCTATGCCGCCGATGATGGTGGGCAGGGATGGATTCAGAACCATCGTAATCCGAAGATGACAGATTTACAGTCTGTTGCCTTTAACCACTCGCCACCTACCCAAAAACTTGTCAAGTATATGCGATGAAGTACTCCTTTGTCAGGGTTTTTACCGTTATTCGGCAAGTGGTTTTCATCGTCGGGGAAAAAGCAGCACATCGCGGATGGACGGGCTGTCTGTCAGGAGCATGACGAGGGCGGTCGATGCCGATGCCCGAGTCCGCCCGTCGGCGGAAGTCCATACTCAGAGACCGTCACGTAGTCGCGATCCATGACATGCGCCTCGGCATCCCCTGCCTCGCGCTGTGCGAGCTGATCCATGAAACGCTGCTCCTGATCGATGGGGTCGTTCAGCTCGGTGAACCCATTGGCGAGCTCACGCCGCATAGACGAAGAACTCAAAACGATCCGTAATGCGCGGGTCGTCCGCATTCCGCTTGCAGCGGCGAGATCTCCGTCGGATGTCCCCGTGATGAAGGTCGGCTGCATCAGAGACTCCTCGACCTTCTCCTCAAATACTGCATTGAGAATTCCACCGATGCCGCGGCGCTCCTCGAACGGGACGTGAATCTCGCGTGCCATGGCGCGTGCCTCTTCAACCCGTGTGGCGGGAGAGAGTCCTTCCCCGTCGCCTCACGAACAGCATCGTTCATGCTGATGGTGCGCACCTGCCCAAGGTCAATCTCGACCCCTGATACGTGATCTTCGTCGTCCCCAGCACATCCTCTGCTGCCTGACGAACAATGCCCTCCGTGATCGCCATGAGATCGCGATAGTCGGCAAAGGCCTGATAGATCTCAATGGAGGTAAACTCAGGGTTATGCCGTACGTCCATCCCTCGTTGCGGGAAGATGCGCCCCATCTCGTAGACGCGATCCAGTCCGCCGACGATCAGGCGCTGAGACTGAGCTCCGTCGCAATACGCAAATAGAGGTCGATGTCGAGGCGCGTTATGATGCGTGATAAAGGGACGCGCTGCTGCCCGCCTGCGAGTGTCGAGGCACGGGCGTCTCAACCTCAGGAAGTCACGCGCATCGAGATAGCGGCGAATCGACTGAAGGATTGCCGTGCGCTTGCGGAATGTCTCGCGCACCTCCTGATTCACCATGAGATCAAGATAGCGCTGACGATAGCGCGTATCTACGTCCTTCAGTCCATGGAACTTCTCAGGCAGGGGACGAAGTGCTTTTGGCGAGAGGTCAAAAGTCCTCGACACGCACGGTCACCTCACCGCGCCGCGTCTTAAAGACGACACCGCGAGATACCGATGATATCGCCAATGTCGAGACGCTTGAACTCTTCCTTGTACTTCTGTTCGCCGAGCACGTCAAGCTTAAAAGTACACCTGAATGTTCCCCGTGCGGTCATTCAGCGTGGAAGGACACCTTGCCATGCCCGCGAATCGCCATCAGGCGTCCGCGATGCGGACTTCCTTCCTTCTTCATCCTCGGCGAGATGATCGTATTCCTTTTTCAGATCCGCCGCACTAGTCCGTGACCTCATAGCGATGTCCAAACGGAGCAATCCCCTCATGGCGCGGAACGCATCCATCTTTTCCCGACGGACGCGCATCATTTCATTCAGATCCTGTTCCTGCAAAAGCAGATGCATGTTCTTCAGCCATCAATGTTCCTTTCACTTCTTGAGTATCGATAATCTTGTACTGGATGACACCCGCAGGAGCATTCACATTGATGGTGCGCCGATTTTTCTGCCCGAGGAGTGCCTCGCCGAGCGGGACTCGTTCGAGATCTTCCCTCATCGGGATCCGCCTCCGTCGAGCCGACGATAAGGAACGTCTCCTCCTCGTCAAACTCAGATCCTTAACCGTCACGGCTGCCCATCGTCACAGTCTTGCCGTCGCCCGCCTTGATGATGTCGGGTTGCGAATCTTGTTCTCGAGCTCCTGAATCTCGCCCTCGAGAAATGCCTGCTCATTCTTTGCATCATCATATTCAGAGTTCTCGGAGAGGTCACCGAGGAGCAATGGCGGCCTTCAGGCGCTCTGCAATCTCGATGCGTCGAACGCTTTTGAGATAGTTGAGTTTCTCAACAAGCTTAGTTGTACCCATCTTCGGTCAGCATGACCTTTTTCTCTGCCATGAAATGATCTCCCTTCACTCTATGTGTACTTTTTATTGATTTCATCCAGCCGTGCGGTGAGCTCCTCACCGCCTGACAGGACTAATGCTTCTCTTTGTGCATGCCGGGTTTTTGATCTGACATTCCCTCCGCTGCGCCTCCTCCTTCGTCGCAAAGGACTCGACATGAGGCGAGAAAACGGGGCGGTGCGCACGCGTGTACTTTGCCCCGCTGCCGTCGTTATGCGCACGAAGACGTCGCTCAAGGTCGTTCGTCCAGCCCGCGTAAAGGCTCCCGTCCGCGCACCGCAGAGGTAGGTGTAGTTCATTCGTCCTGCAGACTTGATCGTGATCTTCTCGATCACAACATCATGCACGGGTCGGTCTGCATAACCGGTCTGTGTGTGTCCAATGTCACGTACGACATCCATCCCTCGATCACCTTTCCGAAAACGGCATGATGATCGTCCAGCCACGACGTCGCAGCGAAGCGTGATGAAGAACTGACTTCCGCCCGTATTGGGGCCCCGCATTTGCCATGGAGAGGATACCCTCATCATCGTGACGGGTGACGGGTCAAACTCATCGGGAATGGTGTAGCCCGGACCACCCGTGCCATTTCCGCTCGGATCTCCCCCTGAATCATGAATCCGTCGATGACGCGATGGAAAATCAGCCCGTCATAGAACCCCTTCTCCGCGAGATCGATGAAAATTCTTCGTCGTGATCGGTGCCTTGTCCTCAAATAGCTCGACCTCAAATGTTCCCTTATTCGTTGTAAAAACTGCGATGCGATTTGCCACGGTGTGTTGTTCTCCTTTTTGATTCTGTAACAGCATATTGAGTGACATCCCTGCATTCCCGTTGTGCGTGATACAAAGCACTGCAGTCACAACGACAACAACGAGCGCAAGGACAGAAAATTTCTTTCCCATTCTACCGAATGCCCTCCTATATTTCAACCAAAATTGGAAAATTTATGCCGCTCCCCCGCCATGCAGGGCGACCACACAGGAATTTCTCGCCCCTTGGCAAAGAAATCTGCGGAGGGCTGCCATGCGGGATATCCAACGGAATGCATCGCAACGAGTGCACGCGGATTCGTCTCGGCGCAGAACACCTTCGCACCGCGTTCCATGGATGGCCCGAGACGCCCGTCAACAGGGAAAAATGCGACGTCACACGAAAGCCCTGCCAACCGTTTCATCTGTTTCCGAAAGCCGTTCTCGGCAAACTTGCAGTTCACCTCGGTGTCCCCTGTCCAATCCCACCAGTTGAAATCGCCGGCATGGAAGATACGCTTTCCGTCCGCCTCGACGAGGAACGATGTTCCCTCATCCGTAGAGGAGAACGATGTCACGGATATGCACTCATCCTGCCACGCATCATAGCAGCCGATCCACGTGGTCTTATCCTGCGGAATCCGTGCTGCTCCTGCATGCTCACGAATGTCCTCACTGAGGATATAGCGTGTGGTGTGTGCCGAAAAATCGGCAATCATCGGATTAAAGTGGTCAAAAATGTGCATGTGACGCGAAAAAAATACAAGGGTGCATCCCCATGCGCCCCAATTTCCCTGGGCAGTACGCCGGCAGGATCATCAAACGCATCGAACACGAGCAGAATCTCTCCCACACGGATGAGAAAGCCGCTGTTCAGCAAATAGGTCGCTTCCATGAGCACTCATCTCCTTTCATTTTCATCTTCCGCATTTTCATCGGATGCAGCAGCATCGTTTTGATTGATCCGTCCCAAATCCGCGCCCCATAACCTCATTTCGCCGACATAATGATGACGAAAGGCATGGGGATCGACATTATGGACGATGAATTTCAATTTTCCGACCTGCGTTGTCCCAACGCAAACGAAAGCTAACGTTGCGTTCACGGCGCGTATATGCTCCCTGTCCATGCAGGAATGTGACACCACGGTGCATGTTGTCGATGATACTCTCCGCGATTTCCCGATGGCGATCGGAGACGATCAGCACGGCCTTGCGCTGACTGAAGCCGGCGACGATCTTATCCACCATCGTCGCATTGATGAACATATAGATCAGCGTAAACATCGCCGGTGCCATGCCAAAGAGGAATGCGGCAATCAGCATGATGAGACAGTTGAGCGAGAAAAGCACGCCGCCCATGTGCAGATCATAGTACTTTCGCACGATCGCTGCAAGGATGTCGAATCCGCCCGTACTGCCGTTCATGCGGAACGCCAAGCCGTAGCCGAGTCCTGCGAATACACCGCCATACACTGTTGTCAGCATCATATCGTTCACTGGTGCATAGGCATTGAGTGGACGTGAGATCGAGCGAAAGGAAAAAAATCGCTGTACCGATGATAATATCGACCGTATACGCACGTCCCATCAGCTTCCACGCCATGAAGAGCGGCGGAATGTTATAGACGAACGTCTGCAAAACCGATCGGCAGTCCGAACAGATAGTGAACCAATCATCGCAATTCCGGTTGCACCGCCCGTGAGCAAATACGCCGGAACGAGAAATAGATTGATCGCGCTGCTCGCGATGAGACATCCCAGCGTGATACCGGCATAACGCATGACGCGATGCCCCAGCATACGCATGTGCAGATGATGCGTCATGTTCCGTATCCTCCCAGACGAACAGGAGCAGCAGACGGCAGCGCAGTCACGTCAATCTCCTTCTGTTCGATGAAATCACGCGCAGATCCTGCACACCGAAACGGACTGTATGGAGAACGTGAGGTTCCTCTGTCTCCTCCTCGGTCAGCGGCAGCATGGTCATCCGCGTGGAAAGCAGTGCTCCGTGCTCGGCATCCAGATTCAACACGAGATGGCGGTGCACATTCATCGGATCGTCATAAACATAGCAGGGTATGATCATCCATGAACTGCCGCTGTGCTTTTCAAACACCCGAAAGATATAGCTGCTCGTCGCACCATAGCGCACATCTTGCCGCAGACGGTACGCTTCTCCCATGAGGGCTGATGTCCACCACCTTCTTTCCTGCGACAGTGGTCGAGACAACAATATCCCCGTATATGAACGTGCGCAGATGAATCCCATGAACCATCTGCGTCCCCTCTGTATCCTCCTCGCCCCACGCCTGTCTGAGTGACTGCTCTGTATCCCCGAGGAAATGCCGCGATAGGAAAAGTCCGTGTCCTGTATTTGCCCGCTTCTCCTCTTGCAAAGAGAACACAGAATGCCAGCATACAGGAAAGAAAAAGAGGACACACTGCATATCGTTCCGCATATTCTTCACCTCAACCATCGGAAGCAATCAGATATGGGCGTTCTCAAAAGAAAAAGCTGCCGTGCTCCATGATCGTGATCTCCTCTCCCGCCCGCGTCCTGCCGACGACGGACAGATCTGCCGTTCCGATCATAAAGTCCTCGTGAACAAGGAATGATTGACTCCATGACGGAGCTCCTCCTCCGTCATGCCATCTCCTCCCCTGATGCACGTCGGATACGCCTTACCCAAGGCCAAATGACAGGACGCATTCTCATCAAAAAGTGTGTTGTAGAACAGGATACCGCTCGCAGAGATGGGCGACGCGTGCGGCACGAGACCACCTCGCCAAGGAAGGATGCCCCCTCATCCGTCTGCAAGAGCTCGCGCAGATGCTCCTCCCCGCTCTCCGCGTGGTGAGTCCGTCACCTTCCCCGCACGGAATGTCGGCGAAAAGCCAGCGATCAGATTTCCGTTATGGTGCAGGGTTTCGACGCGACAACAACACCATTCACACCGTCTCGCTTCGGCAAGGTATAGACTTCCTCCGTGGGAATATTCGCGACGAACATCGTCCCCGATGCCGCCGTTCGCACCGCCCATCCAGATATGGCCCTTGGGCAGTTCCACATGGAGATCCGTGCCAAGACCGTTCCGATAGTGAAGTTCCAAAAATCATGTGCATTCAGAAAATCTGCCGTCTTCTGCAGAACAGATACGTGCTCCTTCCATGCTGCAACGGGATCAGACTCCTCCGACACGCGCACGGCACGCAGAATCTCCGTCCAGAGACGCGCTACCGCCGTCTCTTCTGTCTCGTGCGGGAACACCTTGCACGCCCACGCAGGCGTAGGGACAGACACAACGCACCACGTATTCTGATTGCTCATCAGCCGCGCACGATAGCCCTGCAGAGCCTTTCCTGCTGTCTGCCCGGCCTCCGTCAGACGCTTCGGGTCGACATCGGAGAAGAGATCCGGGTTCTCCGCCGCGATGGAGATAAACGCCGCTCCCTGCGCCGCACTTTCATCGTAGAATGTCTTTCGCCACGCAGGAAACTCACGGAATCGTGCCGCAGGCGCCTGACGAAAGCGGATGTGTGAGAACTCCTCATCACTCCAGTTCACGGCAACATCATGCGCACCTGCACAGTAGCCCTCCGCTGCGAGCGCATGGACAAAAATCTGCACAGGTAATCGGCGCATGAATAACGAGCGGTTGGTCTTCCTGAAGATTCACACCGACACGTACCACAAGAGCGGCATATTTACGAAGCAAATTCGTGTTCATTCTATACCTCATCCGTATCAAAGAGGAGTGTCACGGGACCATCGTTGACCGATGCCACCTGCATATCCGCACCGAATTCTCCATGTGCGACAGAAACGCCGTGTTCCCTTAGATGCGTCATAAACGCCTCATACATAGGAATTGCCACATCCGGCTTTGCCGCCTTGGAAAAACCCGGACGTCGTTTTTTGAGATCCGCAAAGAGCGTAAACTGCGAGATCACCAATACCGCACCGTTCACCTCGGAGAGCGCACGGTTCATCTTTCCCGCATCATCGGAGAACACGCGCAGATGAATGATCTTTTCTGCCAGATGCGCTGCATCGGCGTCCGTATCCTCCGGCGCAATACCGAGCAAAATGAGATAGCCCGTTCCGATCTGCCCATACAGCATCCCATCAATATGGACAGATGCCTCCTTAACACGCGTGACTACTGCTCGCAACACATCACCTCGTTTTATCATGATCCCTTTACATAATGTGCTCTATTATAACACGCCTTGCCGCGGATGTCTTTTCCTATGCGGAGAAAAAGCCGAAAAGAAGCCGCGTAAGTGCCGTCTGATCCTCTGCCCCCATGGTCTCGCGTGCAGAGTGCATCCCGAGAACAGGGACGCCGATATCCACCGTCCGCATGGGCAGCTGTGCCGAGAGAATCGAGCCAAGTGTCGCCCGCCCGGCGCATCCGAATGATTCGTAAACACCTGATAGGGGATCTCCTCGTCCTCGCACAGTGTCCTTATGACAGCACGCCCGTAGGCATCCCTGCATAGGGATTGATTCGCCGCCACTTTCAGGACGACGCCTCCATTCAGCACGGGCTGATTCGTCGGATCTGCCTTCTCCGGTACATTGGGATGGAGTGCATGAGCAACATCCACCGAGAGACAGAACCCTTGCAGAATCGTCTCAAGATACTCCTCGCGCGAGCATCCGAGTGCCGTATAGACCTGCTCAAGATCATCCCCAACACAGCCGAGCCCTGCGCCCTGCTTCGTACGGCTGCCGACCTCCCTCATTGTCAAAAGAGCGCTGCGACACGGATGCCCTCTGTGCCATCCCAGTCATTCACGGCATCAAGACACGCCTTGACCGAGGACAAATTATCGAGGCGCGGCGCCGACAGAAACACGTGTCCGCCCCCAGCAGGCAGCCGCACTCACAGGATAGGCATTCAGATCATAGGACAGGATCTCCTCCCGGGGAGCATTCAGCTCCGCGGCGAGAAGTGCAGTCAGTCTATCCTCGTCAGCGCCTTCTTCATGACCGTCGAGGAAGAGCAGCGGCAGGAGATCCTTCTGCGGCTTCAGCTCCACTCCCTCATTCACTTTACGGTTCATGTGTATCGCGAGATTCGGAACGATCATCAGCGGACGGCGAAAATCGACACAGTGCATCTGCGGAGCAAAAGGATCTGTACTGCGCACGGCCACAGCCCCTGCGAGGGAAAGGGGACGATCCATCCACGTACTGCGGATCATCCCGCCGTATACCTCCACATTGAGCTTACCATAGCCGTGCTCGTGCATCACCGCATGCGGCTTGACGCGCAGACATGGAAAATCCGTATGGGCACAGACAATGCGCAGCGGTCCGTGCACATTCTCGCCAATCGAAACGACAACGCCGCCCGTATCAAACAGAGGAAAATAATAACTGTGCCCCTGCACAAATTCCTTCCTCAGGAGACAGATGCGCCCCGAGCAGTGCGTTGCATGTCCTGCCTGCCACATGATATGGCGAAGTCGCCGTATCAATAAAGTCAATCAATTCCTCGGCACATTTCGTCTCTTCGTAGGTCACGCGAAAGCCCTCCGCCCCATAAACAGAAAAAGACCCGCCCACCGGCTGGTCTTCACTAAGCAAAAAATGGTCGGGATGACAGGGTTCGAACCTGCGGCCTCATCGTCCCGAACGATGCGCGCTACCAAACTGCGCCACATCCCGACAACGATATGTATTCTAGCAAGTTTCATTGGAAAATGCAAGCATTATTTTTAAATCCCTTCGTGAGAAAAGCAATAATCGTCCCCCATCATCTCCTTACTGTACGCAGGGGACGTGAAACACCCACAGTCCGCCTTCTCGTACATATCGTACTCCACGAGATCGTTGCAGCACTTCTTTTTCCCGCCCCAATAACGGCATGTACCACACCGCTGAAAGTTTCTGGATACTGATGTAGAACCATGTTCAAACATATATAATCCCCTCTGTTTCCCGCCAAAATATTCGTCAGACGAACTATTCTTTCATCTGTTGAGGTGCTTCCATCTCAATGCTCAACGCCATGTCGTACAACATCTCATAGGACGCATCTTTCTGCTTCTTTTCGGCTAACGCCTCATCGTCAATGGGATCCTTGTTGTCACTCTTTTCATATTCCATCATGGTATTCCAAGCATTGTACAACCTACGCTGAACTTCCCTGCGAATCGCTTCCGGCTCCACCACTCGGATATTTCCGCCCTGCCCCATCACCCATCGATAGAACCCTTCATTCGGCTGAGCCGTGATGATGGCAGAGCATACCTGTCTCCCGCGTGCATCCTGACGTCCGGTGCGCACCGCTTGGAGCATTCTCTGATTGAGATTAAAACGCTCCATGATTTCACCGATATATTCCTCACAAAAATGAAGCTTAACATCAACTACATCAGAATCATCATGATACATATAGAGATTTTCCCGCAAGTATCGGTCAAGAGAAAACTTTGTCATGGCAACGCCGTCCTCGACATCTTTCCCCACAGACATCATTTTGTATTTCCCCATTGCCGTCTGTTCTGGCAATGTCCTCCGCATACTGTAGCGCCGATATTCCTTCATATCGTATATGGGCGTGCGGGAGCGGCTGAGAAGGTGAATGCCACTTTCCCGATCAAGGAGATCTTGAAATGCGTGAGATATCGGTTATGTCGTTCTTTACGCAATCTCCCTGATGTCATACGTGGATCATCTTCTACATGACCGATAAGATAGCACGTATCAGCCTCTACAGACCAAAAATAGGGCGATACAAAAATGTTCGATCTATCCCCGTGGCATGATCTTTGACCACTTCCGTCACTTCGACCCGCTCCACATCGATCCGTCCGCTGAATGCGTAATGTCTGTAGCGAAAGGCAACTTGCTGTCCCTTCCATATTGCCTTCATCAGTTTACGAATCATGGGCAGTGTGTCTCGCTGACTTTTACGACGCATGCGCATGCGCGTCAGCTGTTTACTCAGTATATCAAGATGCACTTCCCTAAATCATCTATCTGATTGAGGAATTTCTCCACAATACGCTTTGTGTCATTGACGGTCAGCGTCGTATTGCGGTAAAGTGCCTGCGCGATAATGGAAAACTCTGCTGCATCGAGAAGCACGTGATTGGAGTAATAGCCATCCCGCATATTTTTACAGGTCTCTATATCATAAAAAGCCCTGTCGCGTTCAAATCAAAAATATGGCGCCCCTATCGTCGATGCAGAAATTGGGGTCATCGGGACACCGGAAGAGATTCTCCATGCTCCTCAAGATTCCTCTGCAGTTCTGCTGCCGTTTTAGGATTTTCTTGACTGGTGGATTTCAACGCATCAATGAGCAGAACAACTGAATCGTTTTCTCGGAATAGAACTTACGCTTCGTCATATCATCCGCCCCCATACGTGTGATGCTGCAGCAAATTTGAACGAGCTGAAAAAAATATCCTGCGCTGCTCAGGGGTCGCTGTACTATGATATGAGTATAACATAAAAGGGGAATATAAATGCTTACCTATCAAAATTTCTTTACGAATGAGACTGGACGATTCATCCAATGAGATGACAGAAACCTGTTCTGCGCCTCGGCATGAGACAAAGGAAGATCCACGAGGAAATCGACCCGGACTGGAAGTTATTCAATCAGCGCATGACGCACAACGCCATTGATGCCTCCATCTCCATTTTCGCCTATCAGGAACGCGAGGGAGATCGTTCATCTCATCGCCATCAGTCGACAGCAGCACCTGACACAGAATCTGGCAAAAGATCGATGGATCGTACCCTGCATACGACAGGCGTGCGGAACCCTATGTACCAAATGCTGGACTTCCGTGAAACCACATTGGCAGACTGCTACAGTGCACTGCTCAAGCGGAAGGAAATGATCTCCCTTCGCGTCGGATTCCGCTTCTACAACGACATCGGATTTGGTACAGTCAAAGATCACCTAGAAGAGGCACGCCGCAGCGAGGACAGTCTCATGGATGAACACCTGCCAGCAGTACAGTTCCAGAAAAAAGAGGATGCACTGACGCACATCCGTAAAATCTTGGGGCATCACACTCTCAGAGAAGAGATGGCACGCATCTATCATAACAGCAATTACAAGGATTTTTTAGAACATCCCGTACACTACCTTATTCATGCGCTCAGCCGTGACGCAGCACAAGAAATGATCGACGCTCTTGTGGCAGGACTCTACGCCAACGGACGACTTCTGTCAAAGCGTATCAACTACTTCCATACGTTCGATGGATCCAGCAGCCATGAACGTCTCACGAAGGGCTCTTGAACGCATCAGACTATGCGGTCGCAGCTGTAGAAATCCCCGGCATTCTCTCGCGTGCACTTCGCCCCCCGCGCCTTGGTGTGAACACAGCAGAAGTCCCACGTTTCTGGCTGAAAGAAATCGCGAAACATCGCCATCATACATTATTTATCCTTGTGAAAATAGGTAAGGAAGACTGCGCTGTATATAAGGACTTTGTGCAAGATTTGTCTCACACCATGGACATCATCCACCTATACGAAGGCAGGGGGAATGAAAAGGACAAAATCCTACCTAAATCACTGGTCAACGAGCAAGAACGTCCCTGCCTTCGATACGGATGATCTTCAGGCACTCGTCCCTGCAGGAACCTATACGCCAACGGCTGCCATGGAAAATGTTGATCGCCTTTGTAAAATGCGACTCCACAGAGACTTCTATCCCGCTTACAAAAACGTCAATGCACATGACATTGAGCTGAAAAAGCCCACCACCAATGGGAACGATAAGTCCCCACAGCAGCTATCGCAGATGGTGAGGACTAAACGAGGTAAAGTCACTGGTTGACCGCATCATCGCCGCACATAAGATGAAAAGCATTCGACAAGTGCTGAATATGAAAGGAGCCGTGCCTCGCTTCACATGATGTTCACAGGGAACCCCGGCTGCCAAAACAACGGTTGCCAGGTTGATCGGCGGAATTCTGAAGGAAGAGCAGATTGTTTCCACAGGTACGTTCATTGAATGCGGGCGCGGTGACTTGGTTGGCAAATATGTTGGCTGGACGGCAAAGAACATCCAGCAGAAATTCCATGAGGCCGCTGGAGGAATACTGTTCATTGACGAGGCCTATTCCTTGTCGGATGACTCGAACAGCTTCGGTATGGAGCAATCAACACCATCGTGCAGGGAAATGGAAAATCTCCGCGACGATGTGATCGTTATTTTCGCCGGTTACCCGGATAAAATGGAAGATTTCATTAACAGAAATGAGGGTCTGAAGAGTCGAATCGCCTTCCACCTAAAAATTTCCTGACTACAATCCGGAGAGCTGATAGATATCCTCTGTAACATGGCAAAGGAACGTGGACTTCGACTGAACCCCGGCATATTACGAAAGTGCCGCCGTATTTTCATCGAGGCCGTCAAGACAAACAATTTCGGCAACGGACGCTACGTACGCAACCTCTTGGATGCAGCGGTAATGCGCCAAACAGAACGTCTGACCAAGAGCGCCAAGAGGCAAAAGATCACCCGTCAAAAAAAGCCGCCTGTCTCACAATGGATGACTTCATGCCAATACCGATCCTCAAAAAGGAGACAAAACCATCCATTGGATTCCAAGTCTGTAAATCGTGCAACATCGTACAAGATGAGTAACAGAACTTGCTGCTTGGGTTGTTGTATGCACTCAGTGGTGGAATGGGCACAAACGCTGGAACACCGCCAAACGGCCCTTACACCGTGTGGCTTTCTATGACATAAAAACTCGCCTGCACAATGCACGCGAGATTTTTTTATATTTTTCGTCGCTCTCGAAAGAAGTTCTTGAGCAGAGCGGCACACTCCTCGGCCAATACCCCGGCACACACATCCGGCTGATGGTTCAGTCCCGGACAACCTGTGATATTGAACAGGGATTCACATGCCCCTGCTTTGCTGTCTGTACTCCCGTAGACGACACGGCTGATGCGGCTCATCACGATTGCACCGGCACACATGGGACACGGCTCAATGGTGACATAGAGCGTCAGCCCCGTCAGTCGCCAACGCCCCAGTGCCTTACAGGCACGGCGGATCGCGATCAGCTCTGCATGTGCTGTAGCATCGTGCTCCGTCTCACGGAGATTGTATCCGCTCGAAATGACACTGCCTGCATCATCGAGGATGACTGCACCGATGGGGACCTCTCCGCGTTGATAGGCACGCCTCGCCTCTTCTAAGGCGAGGCGCATGCCATGAAGATCATCCGGCATGAGGCAGTTTTCTCTTTGCATCGGAAATGTCAGCCTTTCCCTGATAAAACAGGGACTGCGTTGCACGCCCGATCTCCAGATGATATGCCGTCTCGGAATCCTCCTGCTTCATCTGTCTCTTTTTCTTCTTTTTCTACCTCATCTTCAAAGATAGAGGAAAAAGGATTCATCCTTTTCTCGCTCCTCAAACCCTTTTTCTGCGCTCAAAGAGCTCATCGTTATTGAAACGGACGCGCTTAATGCGCATGACACGTTCAACTCGTTCTACCATTGCTGACACCTCCTTACATTCCAGAATGGATGTTATTTACGATCTCACCTTTAATATCGACATTTCGATGTAAACCTTAAACAGAAAAGGCATTATAGTTTCATAATTTGTGAAACTATAATGCCTGCTGATGGTAAAATACATACTCTTCTCAGCCGGGCGGCCATGCAAATGCACGTCCGCCAAGAAGGTGAAAGTGCAGATGCCCGACGGTCTGTCCCCCGTCTTTCCCGGTATTGGTGACGAGACGGAATCCGTCACCATCGACGCCAAGGCTGCGGGCAAGCTGCGGAACAACCTCTGTAAGAATATGTGCCGCGAGAGCTCCATCTTCCGCGCCAAAGTCCAGAACGCTGCGGATATGCTTCTTCGGTATGATGAGTACATGCTCCGGTGCCTGCGGGTCTAGGTCGCGAAATGCAAGCACGGTATCATCTTCATAGACTTTGTTCGACGGGATCTCTCCCTGTGCAATCTTGCAAAAAATACAATCTGCCATGTGATTCACTTCCTTTCAAGGAATCGCTGATATAAAACAGGATTCGACGCAAAGGAAGAATTCTCCTCCTACGCACTGGCTGCCTGACGCTCCATGCGTACTTCTCGACCTGTATCCAGCAAAAAAACAGGTAGCATTCTTTCACCGGCCGGCCGAGGATCGTCTCTACGGCATCACAGTATAGATCCATCTGGAACTGATAGCGTGTGCGTGCATCCTTCGGAGAAATATGACGATCCGTCTTATAGTCGAGCAGAATATAATCGCCATTTTCTTCCTCAAAGAGGACGTCGATGATGCCCTGCAGGAAAATGCGATCCGCCTCGTCCTGTGCCTCCTTATAGTATTTCTTCGCCGGCAGGAGGCGGCCAAACGGCAGCTCACGATATACGCGCTTCGCCGCGCGCAGGCGGCGTCCGAGTGCCGAGGAAACGAACCGCCACACATTGCGGACATCGAGGCTCTGATATGCTTCTTCGGTCAGGATTCCCTGATCGAAAAGGGATCGTGCCTGACGCTCAATGGCCGCAATGTCAGGCACCTCCGCGAAATCAAGATGCTGCATGAGTGCATGCATGGCCGTGCCGCGTTCCATCGGACTCAAGGCAGCGCGCTTTGCCGTGCGCAAAAAACGCGGCACTTCCCATTCCTGCCCACCTGCCCCCGCTCCAACAGCAGGCGCAAAGGACGGCAGAACCTCCTCATCAGGGGAAGTTCTCACGCTTGAGTTCCGTTACGCTGGTCTTTGCGTGGATCTGTTCCGTTCCCCTGCTGTCATACGTCCAACTGAGAACAGCGTCGACATACGATGAACGCGTGCCCGGCGGAAGCGGCTCTCCACTGCGAATGGCAGAAAGTTCGGCATCTGCCGCACTCTCCTCCTCACTGCGTGATGTGCGTACATCTACTTTCTCAATCCGCACGGCAAATCGCGCTTTTTCATCGCTCCATTCCCGCAGCTCGATGCCCTCGACTCCCTCCATCAATGCCTGTCCATCGGGATGCCGCATTAGTGCTAGGGCAATCCAGTCCAGATAGCAGGATGCATCGAGGATGGCGGCATCCGGGAACGTCTCTCCCTCCTCCTTCGCATATTTCCGGCAGAAATCCCGCAGCTGCGCCAAGCGGCTCAAGCCGCTCCGAGAGGTGCGCAGTGTCCCCGTCAGGATGAGTTTTTCCTGTGCGCGTGTCATCGCAACATAGAGGATACGCATCTCCTCCGCGATCGTCTCGCGGCGGATCACCTCTTTGACGCTTCGCCGACCCAGCGTATCATATTTCTGTCGCCCGATTTCCGTGTTCTCATATACGCGCACGCCGATTCCCGCATGTGCATGATAGAGCACGTCTCCTGATATATCCTGCGTATTAAACGCACCGGCTATATTCGCGAGAAAAACGACGGGAAACTCCAGTCCTTTACTGCGATGAATGGTCATGATCCGCACGACATTTTTCGCTCTCGCCCAATGTCCGCGCGGCAGGAGATCGGTACTGCGCCGCTGCAGGGCATCCATATAGCGCAGAAAACGAAATAGGCCTCGTTCATTCGTACGCTCAAAATCGCCCGCACGATCGATGAGCATGCGCAAATTGGCCTGCCGCAGGATGCCGTCGGGAAGTGCGCCGACATAGTCATAGTACCCCGATGTACGGTATAGATGCCAGAGCAGCTCAGGGACACTGTGCAGTAAGGCCTCACGCCGCCAGCACCTTATCGTCTGCAGTGCCTCCTTTGCCTTATTTCGTACAGCAGGCGGAACCTCCTCTGCGGCTGCTCCCTTTAGAGCATCGTAGATCGATCCGACAGGTGTGTGAATGCGCAGCAGGGCAAGTTCCTCCATCGACATCCCGATCATTGGCGATGTGAGGACGGCCGTCAGCGGTGTATCCTGCCGTGCATTGTCCAGGACGGCGAGAAGGGAAAGCATCATGCGTATTTCGCTTGCCTCAAAATACCCTGCCGTATCATCTGCATAGGATGGAATGCCCGCTTCTCGCAGGGCATCCATCAGGATGACTGCCCGTTCCTTTGCACCGCGCAGCAGGACGACAATATCGCTCCAACGCAGAGCTTTTCCGCTCTGGACAGTATATCCCGCATCGATCAGCGCTTTGATGCGACGTGCGATATAGCGTGACTCCACCGCAAAGGCAGCCAGCTCTTCGCCCTCATCATCCGCTTCCTCTGCGGAGTAATCTGCATCCAGGAGATCGATCTCCAACGGCGATGCCAAAGATTTCCCCGCAGGATCGTCATCAAAGGTGCGTCCCGGATTCAGGCGTGCACTCTGATCGTAGGCGATCTCGACCGCCGACTCTGTCATGATCTGCGAGAATATCTCATTGATGGGCTGCAGTACCTCAGCGCGGCTGCGGAAGTTCTCTGACATGGTGATCAGTTCACCGGCAGAGCTGCCCTGACGATAGGCACGATAGGTGTGTTGGAAAAGACTCGGATCCGCCAGCCGAAAACGATAGATACTCTGCTTCACATCGCCGACAATAAAGCGGTTGTCATCGCGCGCGATCTGCCGCAGGATGCCCTCTTGAATCCCATTCGTATCCTGATATTCATCCACCATGATCGCTGTATAGTATGCACGAAGCTCCTCTGCGATATCCGTCGGATCAACGGCATTAAGATCATCCTGCAGCTGCTCTGGATGTCGACACAGGAGTGCCAACGCACGATGCTCCAGATCACTGAAGTCCAAAAGAGAACGATCCAATTTTTTTCCTTTTGAAAGGCATGATGAAAATCCAATGCCAGACGAGCATATTGACGAATGGCGGTATTCGCCATATTTTCTGCGGTACAGAGCTCCTCTGCCGTGGCGGGCAGCTGATCGACAGCGGCGTCCCATGCCTTGTAAATATTCGTCATCTTTTTTCTCAGCGCACCGCCAAGCTCCGGATCATAGTTCTCGATGGACTTGTGCGGGATGCTTTTCCGCTGTTTCTTTGCAGCAGCCGCATCCATGCGAAAGCGTTCCCATGCCTGATCTTCTGAGCCGTTTATGAGGAGCTGCAACCCGCCCTGCAGTTCCCTCGTAGAGATCCAGATTATGATGGATGACTGCTCAGGTATTTTCTCAGCTGCCGTGTGCAGTTCCGCATCCCCCTGCACCAGAACGTCCATTGTGCTGTGGTATCCGGCACATAGATCGGACAGTTTCTCATGCAGCTCTCGCGCCAGCACATCAAAACCCACGCCGCTTCCAGTACGGCAGATCATCTTTTTCCTGTCCCTGCCTGCTGAGCCATACCGCAGGCGAAGGCTGACTGAGCGCGAAGTCATAGAGTGCAAGTACCTCTTCCTTGAGTTTCTCATCATCTCCCTTGACACCTCCATAGGCATCGGCAAAGGCAAGAAATTCATCGCTGCTCCCCTGTGCTGCCTCCTCGTATTTTTCGCTCAGGAGTTCATCCATGACATCGCGTTTGAGCAGACGTATTTCCTGCTCACTGGCCAGACGAAATGTCGGAGGAATGTCGGTCGCGTCGATATGCGCCCTGCAGAAGTCGCTGGCAGAATGAATGAAATGTGGAAATGTCTGCGCCTGTCAGCAGAATGCGCTGCCGCTCAAGGCGGTCAATTTCCTTGCTGATGCCAGCATCCCCGGCAATGGCATCGATCTCCGCATTGAGTGCTGCCTCGATACGCTCGCGCATTTCAAGAGCAGCGGCCTTCGTAAAGGTAAGAACCAGAATACGATCCAGGGACAGCTCCTCATTCCGCACCTGCGAAATAATGCGCTCCACCAATACGCGCGTCTTTCCGGAACCTGCCGCTGCCGCCACGAGAATATTATGTCCTCTCGCATCAATCGCGCGCTGTTGGTCTGCTGTGAATGTCAGCCGATCCGCCATCACGATCCACCTCCTCTACGATCCGTGCAATTTCTTCCATCGCCTCCTGCGCATTATCGGCGATATCGTGGTATACGTCCCCCTGCCTGAGCGCAGGATCGAACGTGCAAATCGTATGATAGTCACAATACGTACACGCATTCCGATCCTGAAAGCGATAGGGATAGACGCGGATATCTCCGTGCAGAATGTCCTCCGCCGTCGCACGGATCAACTGCGGCAAAAAGGCAAGAAGCTGCTGAAATTCCTCGCGCGAACGCACAAATTTTGCCGAGGATTTGGAGAGACTGTTATCTTTGTTGAACGAGATGCAGATATGATCCGCCGCCTGATCGAGCTGCTTCATGATATCCGCATCGTCGAGCAGCATCCCCGTGAGTTTCATTCCCTCCATTACCTTGCGCCGAAGCGCTGCTTCATCCAGGCGCACGTTACAGGGGACAACGGGATTTTTCACCGGAGCATAGAGCATCCCCTGCGGGAAACGCCTCCTCCGTATCCAGGATGGAGCGCACGACGAAGAGATACAGGAGAAGCTGCATCTTCAGGCCGTGCCGAATCTCGGGCAGGAGAAGGGACGTTGCCCCCGTTTTATAGTCGAGAACCAGATAGTAGGCATGATGATCCATCACGTCCAGACGGTCGATCTGCCCGCGCAGAGAGAGCGTCATGCCGTCTGCGAGCGGAAAAATCCGCCAGGCGGACGCCGTCATTCCTGCGCCCGAAGCTGATCTCAAACCCGTAGGGATGAAAATAAGATGCCGCCGCCCATGACGTAAGATGCTGTATGGTCTGTTGTGCTGTGCAGCGGATCCGCTCGATGCGGTGCCGATAGCTGGCACGGCTCATCAGCACGGTACTGTGCACCTGCGGGATCAGTTCCTGCAGTAGTTCCTCGATCTTCTCCGGAGCTTCTGCCAATGCCGCGCACCAATCGTTGCCGTATGCACTGCGCACCCACTCACCGTAGCCGCGCAGGATGCCGTGCAGAAGTGTCCCGAAGTCATTGCTCTGAAATTCGTAGCGATCCCGCTGCTGCAGCCGCAGCCCGTACATGGCAAAGTGGCGGAACGGGCACTGGCGAAATGTCTCCAGCCGTGTGGTACTCCCGCTGAGCCGATGGTCGCGCGTAAAGAGCCGTGCTGCCACGGGAGCAGGGATGGACACTTCGCGCGGCGGGAGAAAAAAAGTCCATGGAGCATACGCCGCAGGAGCGGCTGCATCACAGCATCCTGCAGCATCCAGTTGTAGACATCCCCCCACATGGCGGGCATTTCCCCGCGCTCTTTCTTTTCACGCAGCGCAGCAGTCAGATGCGAGAGTGCAGGATACGGTGCAGAGAGGAGCAGCGGATCATCCCGCCCAGCCAAGGCAAGCGGGATGGAGAAAAAGGAACTGCTAATTCGGCGCAGCCGTGCGATCAGCGGCGACGGAGCAAGGGTCGAACCATCCACCGAAGAAAGCGCATACGACACCCAGAGGTAGTCGCGTGCCTCCGTAAACCCACGGTAGATCTGATACCGTTCCAAAAAGCTCTGCTGTGTACGCCCCCCAAAGATGGTATGCCCAGAATCCGCTCCCGCCGTCTGAAGAGACTCACCGATGAAGAGGAGTTCCGTATCGGAAAATACGCCGCTCGTCGTGCCCGCGCGCGGCATGATGCCGGCATTCGCCCCATGACAAAAACAGCACGCGCTCCCGCGATGCTGTTCTGATCAAAGGAGGCAACGGTGACATGATCCAGCCCCGGCGGAATCAGGGCAATGGACATGGCGTCAAGTCCATCGCTCAAGAGCTCCTCATAGTCGCGGCTCGATAGCGGGTCGTCTCCGCGCACCTCGACCAGCTGATCAAAAAGCGCCATACAGGAACTCCAGATCTGACGATGGGCGGCAGCATCCGCCAATCGACCTTCGCGATCTGCCGTTTCGCTCCACAGGCGGAGTGTCTGCGGAACACATAGCTCATCGAGAAAGTCGTAGAGTGCCTTCGTACGCGCACGCGCCGTGCTCTCATGTCGTCGCAGGTGCCCGGTCAGGAGGGAAAGCGGTTCTGCAATCCGACGGCGAAGCTGATCCAGCCACTGCTCTTCCCTGAGGCGCTCTTCGTCCTCATCCAAATGCGGCTCATGTTCTGCGACCCGCCGCTCGACAAAGTCCCACGGCTCTGTCGCCGTCCACTGTGATTCACTGCGAATCCCGTAGGCAAGGCAGTAGTTTTCCAGACGATCGACAGCCTCCTGCCAATCCGCACAGAGTGGAGGAGCATCTTCGTCCTCCTCCGTTTCGAGCAGGGGAAAGAAGCCCGTGCGCAGCGCACGGAAGACAGTCTCATACGCCCACCCACGCCACGTCATCTGAGCAACAGCACGCAGGAGCTCAGCGAGCGGATGATGCGCACTCGGGCGTTTGACATCCAGATAAAAGGGAATGCCGCAATCCGCAAAAGCGAGTGAGAGAAGATCGCCGTAGAGATCGACATCACGCACAAGTACGGCGATCTCGCGGTAGCGATAGCCACCGTCGCGTGCGAGGCGGAGGATATCTGCCGCCGCCGTCTCCACCTCAAGACGCGGATTGGCTGCCTCGACGATCCGTATGGAATCATCCTTCGCGGGGCGTGATATGTCCGTGGTCGAACAGCTGCGCTTCCAGCAGACGAAGCCCCTCCGTCCGCGCCCGATGCTGCACTGGCATCAGGCGAATCCCAATCTGCGCCGATGGCTGCTCCTCCGTAAAGATCTGCTGCAGGAGGTGCATCGTCTGATAACTGCGCGCAAACAGCCCCGTATCATAGATATTTTCCGGCAAATTGGTAAATACATGCGTCCCATCATCACGGCCGTCCATCGTCAGGCTGACATGAACGGTATCAACAACGCGAAACAGCGCGCGAAAGACCGCAAGTTCCTGCGGATTGAAAAAATCGAATCCGTCCACCCACAGTTCGGCGCCGCGCAGAAATGGTGCATCAACGAGCTGCACGGCGAGCCGCTCCATTCGATCGGTGTGATCGGTCAATCGCCCCTCCATGCGGGCAGCGAGCTCATCCATGATCGTGGCGAGTTCTGTCAGCTTCGCTGACAGTCGTGCATGCTTTCCTGTACTGACATCTGCTGCCTGACGCAGATGATCGGAGCTGAGCCGATCACGCTTCAGTTCTGCGATCGTGTGCCCGAGCACCTCCGTAAACCCACGCTTGTGCACAGAGCGCTGAAAGACGGAGAGTTCTCTGCTGTGCTGCAGCAGAATATCCTTGAGCAGGATACGCCTGCCGATATCGCTGATGCGCGGCAGATGTTCTCCCCCGGTCTCAAGCAACACCTGCCGGGCAAGCCGACGAAACCCAAAGACATACACTTGAAGGAATCCCGCCCCATGCGTCAGAGCCTCGGCCAATGCCCGCTCCGCTGCATAGGTCATGTGCTCGGGAACGAGAAGGATGCGCTGGCGCCCGAGCGGCTCCTCCCGCAGCACATCCCTCATCGCCGTGAGACAGTCATGTGTTTTGCCCGTACCCGACCGCCCGATGATAAACTCCAGTCGTGCCGTCATATTGCCAATCCCCCGTTTTGCGTAAAGGATGCATAGCTGCCGTTCTGTCCGCGGCACACTTCCAGATGGACGGGAATCCGTGCACGCAGTTCCTCGATGTGAGAAATGATGCCAACCAGCCGACCGCCCTCACGCTGCACATCAAGAAGCGCGCGAATAGCAACGTCAAGCGTCTCACTGTCCAGCGATCCGAAGCCTTCGTCGATGAAAATCATATCGAGATGCATGCCGCCCGCATAATGCTGCACGACATCCGACAGTCCAAGTGCCAGTGACAGGGAGGCGAGGAAGGTCTCTCCGCCGGAGAGAGTGCGTGCAAGGCGCGGAGTGCCCGTATACTCATCAAAGACATCGATCTCAAGCCCCCACCACTTCTTTTTTTGTCCGCCCTCTCCGTGGATGAAGCGGTAACGTCCCCGGCTCATCATCATCAGCCGCTCGTTCGCGGCATCGATGACATCGGACAGAATCGAGCGCAGGACATAGGTCTGGAAGTGGATCTGATAGGGCGGTTTTGCCGCAGCGACATTCGCGAGCTTCCCGATCACACGGTAGCGCTTATCGCGGGCTGCTCCCGCCCGTTCCAGCGCATCCATTTCCTTAATCATGCGCGTGTAGAGAGCCCTGCGCTCCATGCGGACGCCCTGTGCTCGCGCGCTGTCCTGTACACGCTGATCGGCGATGCGCTCCGCTTCGGTCAGCGCCTCCATGTCCGGCGGACAAAGCCCCTCTGCTGCTGCCTTGGCCGCCTTCACCAGCTCCTCTGCCGCCTGAAACGCCGTATCATACGCGGCGATACGTTCACGTACTTTTTCCAGATAGTCGCTCTTTGCCCATTCTCCCTGCAACCGCACGATGGTATTCTTCCTCGGTCAGAAAATCCGCTGCACGATATGCAGCCGTATATGCTTCCTGCGCCGCTTGCCGCACTTCTTCTGCTTCCTTCAGAACGCGCTGCGCCGCCGCCTTAGCACTCTCCGTGCGGGCACATTCCTGCGCCGCCGTCTTCTCCCGCTTCTCTGCTTCGGCACGGGCGGTTTCCGCTGTTTTTACTTCCCGTTCCAGACGTGCCGCCGCTTTCCGTACTGCCTCTGCATCACGATACTCCTCGGGCAGCTGACGTTCCAATGTATTCCGCTCACCCTCATGAATCCCTATGAGATCACGATTCTTTTGAAGCAGGGCTTCCTGCTCTTTCTGCTGCTCCTTCCGTGAAGAGAGCTGTTGCTGCTCTTCGGCATACGTTTTCTCAAGGGCTTTGCACGCATCCTGTGCACGGCGGAGCTGTTTTTCCCGTTCTGCAACACGTGCACAGAACGCCTCCATGCTTTCATCCGCGAGAAGCTCTTTATGCGTGTTTTTGCTCGTGGAGAAGCTCCTGCTCAAGCCGAAGGCACGCTGCTTTTTCCTGCTCTGCCTGAGCAGTGCATTTCTGCAGCTCCGTCTCTGCCGTTTCCACGTGCTGCGTGCATACATCCATCTCGTGTGCGGACGGGATCTCCTCCGCATGAACGGCAGGACTTGGATGTGCGAGAGATCCGCAGACCGGACAAGGGGTATCCGCCTGCAGTGTCTGTGCCAGACGAGCGGCACTGCCCATGTCGTAGAGGGTGCGCAGACGGCGCTGTGTCGTCCGTGCATCGGATAATTCACGCTCTGCCGTCTGCAGTTTTTTTTGCGATTTTTGGACACGCATGCGCGCTGATGTCAGTGCATTTTCTAGTTCACGTATATGGTCTGATGCCTTTTGGCATTGTGCAAGCTGTTTCTTCTCCTGCTGAACGACCTCACTCCCGACCATGATCTGATGCAGTCTTGCACGCTCTTCTTCGTGCTTCTTCTGTTCCTCGGTGAGACGTTCAATCTCCGCTGCACTGCTTTTATATTTTTCTTCTCCCTCTGCGGCACGGATGCGAAGATCGCGCAAGGCAGAAGTACATTCTTGGTAACGGCTCGCCAGCGGTTCGTAATCCCTCATGCGATGCAGCTGCTCTACATTTTTCGTATGCTCATCTGCATGGGATTCCACCTGCTTTAGGCATGCTACGGACGCATCATGTTCCGTCTTCGCAGCAGCGCAGTCCTTTTCTGCGGATGCGTATGCCTCTCTGCGAGTGCGTTCCGTGTTCAACGCTTCGATGTAGCTGCGCTCCTTGTAGAGCACCGGCTGTGCACGCTGTGCACGTGACAGGCGCACACGAAAGTCGCAGACAGACTCTGCCTGTTCGCGCTTTTTCTCCAAATCACTTTGTGCCGCATCCCGTGCACTGAGTTTCTGCTGTGCAGCAGCCCCCTCTTCGCGCGCCCGCCGCGCAGTCTTCTGAGCCTTTTCGAGCTCCAGCAATATTTCGTCCTGACGGCGTATCTCCTCCGAAAGCGCAGAGAAACGCGTGCGGAGTTCGTCCAGTGACGCCATTCCCTCGGCACGCAGAATGCCTTCCGCGCGCTCACGCTCCTCCCTGTGCCATTCGCTCAAGCTGCTGTGCCTCTTTTGTCAGTGCCTCTTCAATGCGCTGATATCGCTCCGTACGGAAAATACGCTGCATAATGGCACTGCGATCCTTGACTTCTGCCAATAAAAACCGCTGAAACTGTCCCTGTGGGAGGAGAACGACCTGACGAAACTGGTCGGCATCGAAGCCAATCAGCTGACTGATGTGTTCCGAGACATCCGTGATGTTCGCAGCAAGCAGTTTTTCCTCGCCCGTCTCGCCAACATCGGGCAGACGAAATAGCTGTCCCGTCGCTGCCCGCCGCGTCATCTTACCGCGTGACATGCGAGAATAGGCCGGAGAACGCAGCACACGGTAGCGGCGGCGCCCGAGCGCGAATACATACTCCACCTCCGTCGTCCGATCCGGCGGTGCTGTGGAGGAACGCAGCATTGCTCCCTCGCGTATATCCCCGCTGGACTCTCCGTAGAGGGCGAATACGATCGCGTCCAAAATAGTGGTCTTTCCGGAGCCCGTCGCTCCATGGATCAAAAGGAATGGGGCATCGAGCAAGGGCTGTCTCAAAGTCCAACACCTGCTCGTCCACATAGGAGCCGAACGCTTGGATGCGGAGTTTCAGCGGTCTCATTGCATTCTCTCCTCCCGTTCCAACGCATCGATGACATGCGTGAGTTCCTCGGTCTCCTCCTGCGTCATTTCCTCCGTGGTCATCTCCGCATAGAAATCCGCAAAGAGATGGAGATCTGACTTGCCGCGCTCATAGTTTCGCACTTCGTTGGAGGAATGTCCCACATGAATGTTTGGGCGCGTAATGAGAAAAAGATTTGGGATAGACGCGACGCAGCTTTTCATGGGCGGCGAGTACAGCATCTGTGTCGCTAAGCTCCACGCAGATATAGTCCTCGTGAGAAAGAGGATCGAATCCATCGGACATGATCTCAGCCATTTTTCCTCTTACGATCCGCACATCATGCCGCGGGGTCAGCGGATAGAAGGTGTGGGAGACAGCCCCTGCCGCGTCGATATCAACCAACGTGACGCCCTTTTTCTGATGTGACTCATCAAAGGAATACTTGAGCAGAGATCCGGCGTAGCGAATCTGCTCCGCCCCCGCGCGCTGGGGCGCGTGCAGGTGTCCGAGAGCCGTGTAGTTGTATGGCCTAAATTTATCCGCGTGCACCTGATCACTGCCGCCCACGGAGAGTGTATGCTCGGATTCGGAGGTCTGACCGCCGATCACAAAGGCATGGGCAACGGCAACACTGCGTGCGCCCTGCGGTATCATCGCCCGTGATGCGGCGATCTGCACATCCAATGCCGTATCGAAGGACGGCGTTTCGTCCAGCGAAAAAGCCTCACGGACATGCGGCGGATCCCCATAGGGAAGCAGCGAGAAGTACACGTCCCCGAACGCATCGGAAAGCACGACGGGAGCTGCCTCCGTGTCAAGAGTTCCTGCAATATACACACCGGAGGATTGCAGCAGCTGTGCGCCGAATGCCAGACGAACAGCACTGTCATGATTGCCTGCAATACAGAGAACCTTGATCCCCTGCTCTGCCAGTCGTGTCAGCACTTCATTAAACAACGCTACGGCTTCGGGCGGCGGCACTGCCCGATCATAGACATCACCCGCGAGAACGAGCGCATCCGGTCGGACGTCGCGGCACAATGCCAAAAGTTCTTCCAGCACATAGGCCTGATCTTCCGTCATGTGCCGCTGTCCAAAGAGTTTGCCCAGATGCCAGTCTGCTGTATGGATAAATCGCATGATAGTCCCTCATACTACATGACAATTCATACTGATCGTCGGCGGCTTTTCTCGCCCTTTACACGCCGTCCTTTTCTTCCGAAATCATGGCGTGGAGGGCTGCCTCGTCCAAGACGGGGATGCCGAGGTCCTCCGCCTTTTTCAGCTTGCTTCCTGCCGCTTCTCCCGCGACAAGATAATCGGTCTTCTTTGAAACAGAGCCCTTCACCAAACCTCCATGCGCCGTGATAAGGGCACTGCATTCCTCACGGGACAGAGTCGGCAGTGTCCCCGTGATGACAAAACTCTTTCCGGCGAGTGCCTCCCCCACACGCTCCGTTCGTGCTCCTGCAAAGTTCACTCCGGCTGCACGCAGGCGATCCAGCAGGGCACAGGCGGATGCAGAGGAGAAGAACTCCGTCAGCTTCTGTACCGTAATCTCACCCATATCCGGGACAGCGAGAATGCGTTCCGGGGACTCACGCGCCGCCTCCTGTAGGGCATCAATGGATGAAAACTCTTGCATCAGCGCGGCAGCTGCCGCACGTCCGATACCAGCAATTCCCAGCCCCGTCAATAGACGCTCGGGAGGGTTTTGCTTACTCGCTTCGATTGCCGCAAGACGCTGATCGACACTCTTTGCGCGGCCGATCAGTCCAGAGGCAACGAGCTCCTCTCGATGCTCATGCAGAGAAAAGATATCTGCAATATCATGGATATATCCTGCATGGACAAGGGCAATAACAGCAGCTGCTCCTAGTCCCTTGATGTCCATCGCACTGCGGCTGACGAAGTTCAGGAGATGGTTCTCGATCTGTGCCGGACATACAGGATTTTGGCAGCGCATATCCGCCGTATCTGCTTCTCGTACGGCATGTGCGCCACAGACGGGACAGACATCCGGTATCACATAGGGGCGACTGTTCTGCGGTCGTTTGTCCTTCAGCACAGCCTTGACGCGCGGGATGATTTCCCCCGACTTATAGACGAGAATAGTATCACCGATACGGATGTCCAGACTGTCAATATAGTCCTGATTGTGCAGGGTCGCCCGCTCGACGCGCGTTCCGCAGAGCCCCACGGGATCGAACACGGCCGTCGGCGTGATGCGCCCGGTCCGTCCCGACGGAAAGCTCAATATCGCGAAGTACCGTCTCCTTCTCCTCCGGCGGATACTTATAGGCAATCGCCCAACGCGGCGCCTTTGCCGTCACGCCAAGTTCCTCACGCATGGCAAAGGAATTCACCTTGACCACGGCTCCATCGATGTCATAGGGGAGGCTGCCGCGCCGCGCACCGATCTCCTCGATGGCGGCCCAGACCGCGTCCGCCGTACGGCAGACGCGGTAATTTGCAATCGTCTTGATCCCCTGATCCTGCATGAAGGCATACGCCTCGGTATGAGAGGAAAATACGCGGCCGTCACAGCGCTGCAAATTGAATACGAACATAGACAGCCTGCGCTCCTTCGTGATGCGCGAATCCAGCTGCCGCAGAGTTCCTGCGGCACAGTTGCGCGGATTGGCAAAGGGCTTCAGCCCGAGGAGTTCCTGCCGCTCATTGGCCTCGGCAAATGCGGCGCGCTCCATATAGACCTCGCCGCGTACCTCAAAATATGGCAGTGCATCATGCAGCTTCTGTGCAACATCGTCGATCACGCGTGCATTTGCTGTCACGTCTTCTCCCTGCACAATGCCGTCACCTCGTGTGATCGCACGTGCAAGCACACCGTTCTCGTAGCGAAGTGCCAGAGACAATCCGTCGATCTTTTCCTCGACGACAAATTCCGCCGCAGGAAAATGCGCAAGGACATTATCGACAAACGCATGAATCTCTTCCTCGGAGAATACATCCTGCAGGGAGAGCATCGGAACATCATGAGGAACGAGTACGCCGACTTCGCGCTGTGCTGAGCCTCCCACGGTGCGTGTCGGCGAGTTCTTCGTAATGAGCTCCGGATACGCTGCCTCAAGTTTTTTCAGGCGCATCATCAGCATATCGAAGTCATAATCCGAAATCTCAGATTCATTATCGTCATAATACTGCTTGGAATACTTCCGTATTTTACGCCGCAGCTCTGACAGCTCTGTCTTTACCTCATCAATCTTGCTCATGATCTCCTCACAGCTTCAAAATCGGTGCATACTTTTGCACGAACTTCTTGATTCCTTCCCCCGGAAATGCAATGGACAGCTCGGCATCCTCACCTGATCCACTGATGGCGACGATGCGCCCGTCCCCCCACTTGCTGTGGCGTACGGCATCCCCCGCCTGAAAGGCTGCCGATGCGTCGGGGCGGATCACACTGCCGTCCGCCGCCGTATGCTGCGGCGGCGGCATATAGCGTTTTCGCTCCGTGCGGGTACTGCGCTCACTCCATATATTGGACGGTGCACGCAGATCAGCCCCGCCGAAAAAGTCCGCCTCCTTATGCTCGACCAGCTCCTCCGGGAATCTCTGCCAGAAAGCGCGAAGGCCGCGACATCTCCGTACGCCCGTAGATCGTCCGCTGCCTTGCATAGGTGAGGTAGAGCCGACGCTCGGCACGCGTGATGCCGACATAGCACGTACGCCGCTCCTCCTCGATCTCCGTATCATCGAGCAGCGTGCGGGAATGCGGAAAGAGCCCTTCCTCCATCCCCGCCATAAAGACGGCGGGAAACTCCAGTCCCTTCGCCGCGTGAAACGTCATGAGCGTCACTGTCCCGTCCGACTGCTCCGTCTGATCGACATCGGAAATCAGCGCAATCTGTGCGAGGAAATCCGCAAGTCCGTTCTCCCCCTCCGCTGCACCATCATCAAAGTTCTTCGCCACACTGATGAACTCACGCAGGTTTTCGAGACGGTCGCGATTGTCTTCCTTCTTCTCCTCCTCGAGCGCAGCGGCATAGCCGGACGTCTCAATCACATCCTCGACAATCTCATGGATGGGACGCGTTCCGAGCTGTCCCATAAAGGTAAAGACCATGGCGGCGAACTCCTCCAGCGCCAGCTTTACCTTGGCGGAGAGTTTTGGAATCATGGAGAGCAGCTGAGCATCCGTAATCACCTCAAAGAGAGAGATGCGGTACTCCTCCGCCGTCTCCATCATGCGAGCGATGGATGTAGGGCCAAGACCACGGCGCGGGACATTGATGATGCGCAGAAGGCTCAGTGTATCGCGAGGATTGTAGATCACACGCAGATAGGCAATAATGTCTTTAATCTCACGTCGATCATAGAAACGCACCGAACCAACCATTGCATACGGGACACCCTGTCGCGTAAAAAGCCTCCTCAATATTGCGTGACTGCGCATTGGTGCGGTAGAGCACGGCAATATCGCCATACTTGACATGGAACATCGTGTGCAGACGCTCCACCTCCCGCACGATATAGGAGGCCTCATTCTTTTCCGTTGCTCCCTCATAGATCGTAATGCGGTCGCCGGTCGGATTATCCGTCCAGAGCTCCTTCTTCTTGCGCGTCAGGTTGTTCTCGATCACAGCATTCGCTGCCGCAAGAATATTCTTCGTCGAGCGGTAGTTCTGCTCGAGCAGGATAACTGTCGCCTCCGGGTAGTCCTTCTCAAAGTTCATGATGTTCCGCATATCTGCGCCGCGCCAGCCGTAGATTGACTGGTCTGCATCGCCGACGACGCAGATATTCCGGTGCTCTGCGGCAAGCAGCTTGGTGATCGCATACTGTGCGCCGTTCGTATCCTGATACTCATCCACAAGAATGTACTGGAACTTCTTTTGGTACTTCGTCCGCAATTCCTCATTCTTCGTAAGGAGTTCCACCGTCAGCATCAGCAGATCATCAAAATCCAGTGCATTGTTCTCCTGCAGCTTGGACTGATAGAGTGCATAGATCTTGGCGACCTGTTCGGCAAAGAAATCCGTTGCCTGCGCCGTAAATGCCGCGACATCGAGCAGACGGTTCTTCGCATCGGAAATATGCGCCTGCACCGCGCCGGGAGCGGTATGCTTCTCGTCGATATTGAGCTCTTTCAGGCACTCACGGATCAGCCCCTTACTGTCCGCAGCATCGTAGATGACGAAGTTCTTCGCATAGCGCCCATAGTGCTCGAGCTCCATGCGCAGAAAGCGGGCACAGAACGAATGGAATGTGCTCAGCCAAACGTCCTGCGCCGCATCTCCGATCAGTGCATCCACGCGTTCACGCATCTCGCGGGCAGCCTTATTGGTAAATGTAATGGCAAGGATGCGGTAGGGCGGAACACCATGTTCCAGCAAATTGGCGATGCGAAATGTCAGCACACGGGTCTTTCCGGACCCCGCGCCGGCAACGATGAGGAGAGGCCCCTGCAGGCACGCGACAGCGCGCTGCTGTGGCTCGTTCAGCCCTTGCATCAAATCCATAGAATCGTCCCTTTCACTCCAAATAAGAAAGGCGGGGCCGCCGCCACGGCAACTCCGCCCCTCCCATATACAGTATCCCTTATGTCTTAATTCGCTTGACCGCTTCCGAGAGCGGCGGAATGATCTGCTTCTTGCGCGACATGACGCCCGGCAGATAGAGATGTGTTCCGCTCGTATCCTTGCGGAACGCCTCCCCGATCAGCGTGCGCGGCGAGCCCGTAAAGAGCAGATAGGTTGCCTCCTCGAGAATATCCGTAATCATAACGAGACTGAGGTCAAAGCCCTCCGTGTCGCAGATGGACTTCATCGCTGCGAGGAGCTCATCCTCCTTCGCCATGATTTCCTTCGTGTCCATCACCGAGGTCTGACTGACGACCACACGATAGGCACCGATGGTGAACTCCTTGAGGTCGTTGCGGACAATCTCCATCGGCGTCATATTGCCGACACTGGAGCCCGCCTTCAGCATCTCGAGGCCGTACGCGTTCATATCCACGTCTGCGATCTCAGCGAGACGCTCCGCCGCCTGTTTATCCTTTTGGCGTGCAGGTCGGAGACTTGAACAGCACCGTATCAGAGATGATGGCGGAGAGCAAGAGCCCTGCAATCGACGGAGGAATGTCGATGTCGTTCTGCCAGTGCATATTAGAGACAATCGTTGCCGTGCACCCGACTGGCTCGGCGTGAGTGTAGATTGGTTCGCTCGTACTGATCCCACCGAAGCGATGATGATCGATGATCTCGATGATCTTCGCCTCCTCGATGCCCTCGACCGCCTGGTTGCGCTCGTTGTGATCGACAAGAATCACCTGTGCCGGATCGGAGACCCCCAGTCGGTCACGGCTCACGAGACCGACGATGCGGCCCGTTCTCCAATACGGGATAATTACGGTAGTTGGTCTCCTCCATGATTCCCTTGATATCAGACAGGAGATCGAGCGGCTTGAAGCAGACGGGATTATCGTGCATGATGCGCCGAATGGGCACACACTGGTTGATGAGACGCGCTACGGTATAGGTATCATACGGCGTCGAGAGGACGAAAGATACCACGCGTCTCTGCTTCCTCCAGAGCCTCCGCCGGAACGCGGCCGTCCCCGGTCACGACAAGGCAGGAAATCCCCTGGTTAATGCAGGTCAGAATCGTCTCGGGCTTTCGGTCGCCCACGAGCACGATGTCGTTCCCTTTGATGATCTTCTTAATCGTTGCGATACTTCCGGCAGCGATGCGGATCTGTCCCTTGATTGTCTCCGACTCATCACCGGAGACAAGCACCTGACTGTCGGTGGCATGAATGATGTCGCGATAGCGTACGCGCATATCTGCGAGATTCGTCATGCCGAGCTCCTGAAAATACCGCTTCGCAAGATCACTGACCGAAACGATGCCGACGAGAAGTCCTTGGCTGTCCGTCACGGGAATCGACCGCAGATCATTCTCGCGCAGAACCTCCCCTAGATTTCGCAGGGTATCGTGCTGACGCACAACGATCTTGCAGTCCATCGCAATATCCTTGACACGCGGATAGAGATCAGGGATCAAGAGCGGCTTTTCGACATGGAAGTACTCCAGTGCAAACCGCGTTTCCTTATTCACTTTGCCGGCGCGTGCGGCAATGGCATTGACGCCCATGGCCTGTTTCAGATGGGCATAGCCGATCGCGGAGCAGATCGAATCCGTGTCCGGATTACGATGCCCAATGACATAAATTGGCTTCGCAACGTTCAAAATAGTACCTCCTATTACGGTTCTGTCCACCGCATACATCGTTGTTATTATAGCATATTCACTGATTCGATTCCATAAGCAAAAGAGATTCGATAAGCAAAAGAAAAGATGCAGGACATGAACCGCACCTGCATCCTTTGTATCCGCCTCACACCTCAAAAGCACCCTTGAGGTGATGAATCCCCCACTCGCTTCCCGCGGCATAGACCTCAACGATGTCAAAACGGCAAGGTGTTTGATCCATCCGTTTTTCGCGCAGATACCACATCGCCGTCTGTATAATCTTGCGCTGCTTTCGGTAGTTTACCGCTTCTGCAGGAAGTCCGCAACGAACGCTTCGTCGTGTCTTTACCTCGACAAAGACCAAGGTATCACGATCCTTTGCGATCAGATCGATCTCCCCTATCTTTGTGCGATACTTCTGTGCCAGAATTCGATATCCCTGCGCACCGAGATAGCGAGCAGCACAGGACTCCCCGCGATCTCCCAGCACCTTATTGCTCATGGCGATTTCCTGCTCCCCATGTGACGGTCAATCCGATAGACATGGGCGAGCACTTCAGCGATCGTACGATAGAGCTCGGGAGGAATCTCGCGGTCAATCTCAAGCGCCATCAACATATTGACGAGCGATTTATTCTGATAGACTGGTATGCCGTTTTTGCGTGCCTCCGCCAAAATGCGGTCAGCAACGAGGGAACGGCCTTTTGCCGTCACGCGCGGCGCACGATCCGACTTTGCATCATATTTGATGGCAACAGCACGCGGTTCTTCTTCGCGCTGCTCCTCTTCCCTGTCCGCGTGATCCGGCATATCTCACCATCCTTGCCTTTTCGTCTCTCAATCCACCAAGAATATTATATGAAGCGATCTCGTTATCGTCAATAGGCTATGCCATGACTGTCATCATCAGTTGGTGAAGAAACGGCGCTCGCCTATCGCGCCGATCTGTATACCCTCGATCACCAAAGAGGTTCCGTCAGCGGACTCACGTATACTGTCGAGTTCGTTACGGAACTCCCATGCGGCATCTGCATCAGAAAAATAGAGACGCATATCGACATGATTCTCTTCGTAGATGCGATTGATGAGTTCGACAGTGCCGATGTGATCCGTGAGAACACAGATTCTGAGCCACGTCTCTTTCTTGACCTGATCCGTCGCCTCGTCCTTGTGGGACTCATCATAGACATGAATATAGGCGGGATACTCGGTCTCTCCCATGAAGAGCGGCATCACATAGCTCATGGAGCGCTGTCCCGGCTGCGGTGCCGCATTCTCCCCCTCCAGTGAGTGACGCATGGTCAGAGCCAATGCCGCGACATCCCGCCCCGCACGTCTGTATTGCTCCGCCGTCATCTTGCGCGCCTTGACTAGATCGGCCATCTGCATAAAAGCCCATAGACGCGGAAGATCCGGCATCTGCTGTTCAAACGCCGCTTGGCGGACGGTTCCGGGAATGTTCTGCTGTGTCAGCTGGATGAGTTGCTGGAGCTGCTTCGCATCACCTTCACTCAGAGTCTGCGTGCGTCCGCTGACGAAGTTCTGGAGCAGAAGTGTCTCGCGCTGGCTGAGATTTTCATTTTGCAGGAGCACGCGTGCCAGATCGCGAAGCGTGCTCATCATCTGCGGTACATTCTCCATGGGGCGTGTGATGAACTTCGGAATGAGCGTCGGCGTCTCGGCCGTCTTTGCAGCATCTGAGCCCTGCATCGTGGAAGCTGGCGGCTGTGTCGCCGCTGTCTCCGCCCGTCCCGCCTGTGAACGGGCGGCCTGCTCCGTGCTCTGAGGCGTTTGCTTTGCGGCTTCTGCGGTTCCTGTCCGCGCCTCTTCGCCAACGGGCTGACGAGCAGGATTCAGTGTCCCGCCCGTGCCTTCCTGACGCGCGGGGGCACTGCCCTGCGGGAGAGAAGTCTCCTGCTGCACGGTAGTCTTCCCCTGCTGCGCAGCGTTTTTCCCTGCACCATCTCCGTGTCCCTGCCCGCGCTGTGCCTCTGACGCAGATAGAGAGGGCGCGGCATTGCCTTTCGTGCCGGCAAGAAACTCCTCCGCGACAGTTGCGGCATTTGACTCGATTGTCGCCGCAGTTGCAGTTGGCGCTGGCATACGTGTGGTCTGCCCATTCGCCAACATCTGCGCTGCGCCCTCTTCTATGGAGAGTGCTGCGCTTCCCTGCTGCGGTGTTGCCTGTGCCTCTCCTGTCTGCACCGGTGACTGCGTCCCTCCCGGCTGCGGCATTGTCTGCTGCGTCGCCGCTTCTGCGTCACGCGGCATCAACAGCTGAACCAGCTGATTTAGAAACGTCATGGAGGAGGTACCGCCGCCGCTTGCCGCAGCTGGTGCAGCACCTGCGCTCGCATTCAGCTGAGAGAGGACGGTCTGCAAATCCTTCGGGAGGAGTTCGGCATTTCCTGTATCAATCAGCTGAAACGCGGCTTTCGTCAGCATGATCGGCTCAAATGTTCCGCCCGCTTCCTTGGCGATGGCACTTTTCAACGCCGCAAGCAGCGTCGCCACGTCGTCGCTGACACGGGGAACTTCGTTCGTCTCCGCCATCGTTCCCATCTGATTCAACATCCGCGCCAGCGTCGTCAGCTGATCCGTCGAAAAGCGCTGACTTGCCGCCGTACTGCCAAGCCCCTGTGCAAGTGTGGACTCAATCGAAAAAGACTGCCGAATGATATTCCGTATGACCTCTTTGAGCTCCTGCGGAATCTGCTCAACATTCGTCTGCTGACGTCCGCTGATTTTGGACAGAACATCCGCCATACGGTCAATCGCAGTCTCAATGGACACGTTGGTACGCTGACTGAATGCCGCTGAGGCATTCTCCTGATCGCCGCGGCCTTGTACTCCTTCGGTCGGGCGTTCCGATGAAATCCGCTGCGGTGCGGAGACGGCAGCCGCTGCTGCAGTTGCATTTGCTTCAATCGGCACAGTATTCACAGCCTTTTCTGTTAGTTATCATCGAGCGAATGGGCTCGAACGTTTTACGATGCAATGGACAGATCCCATAGTTGCGGATCGCGTCGATATGTTCCTGTGTTCCATAGCCCTTGTGCTTAGCAAAGCCGTACACCGGATACGCCTCGTCATACGTCAGCATCAGGCGATCTCGCGTCACTTTTGCCAAGACCGACGCCGCCGCGATTGATGCTGATTTGGCATCTCCTTTGACAATCGACTGTGATGCCATTCTCAGATGCGGAAGCGCCACAGCGTCAATCAGGACCTCCTGCGGTGTCGGCAGAAGCGCAGCGACAGCATCATACATCCCTTTACGTGTCGCCTCCAAGATGTTCATTCGGTCAATCGTCTCAGCGTCAATGAGCTCGACATGATAGGAAACAGCATCCGAAACGATTCTTTCGTAAAAGCTCTTCCCGCACTTTTTCAGACAGCTTCTTTGAGTCGTTCAGGCGGGGAAGCAGGTACTCCTGCGGCAGAATCACCGCCGCTGCTGCAACGGGACCCGCCAGAGGGCCACGCCCAGCCTCATCCACACCGGCGACGATGCAGTGCCCGCGCTCAGCGGCACAGCGCTCATACGCATACATTGCATAGAGACGCGCACGCTCCTGCTGTGCACGTTCATAACGGCGAAGAATCGCTTGGACGGTTTTTCGCGCGTCACATTTGCAGGTATTGAGAAAATCCTCCGTCACATCTCCGCGACGAAAAACGTCTTCTATCTCTTTTTATCGTCATTTTTCTCTGATTCCTTCACCGCACTGCTTTATGCAGATGGGATGCACGGCACTGCATCTAGAGAAATCCGCCCTAGTCTGCCACTCCGAAAATCCGTCAAAATTACCTGCTCCGCCTTTTCGTAATCAATTTTGCCGCCGGCACGGAGACATCCGCGCTTTCGTCCAATGGCATCAAGCAGCTCAACCCCCTCAGGCAGAGGTTCATCCAGCCGATAACGCGTACACAGCGACTGCGGAGTGTCCTCTCTCAAACGATTCAGGAGAAGCAGCACCACACTTCCTACATCGTAAACATTGTCATTGATTGCCCCTGTAAATGCAAGATGAAGCGCCGCCTGCTGATCCTCAAATTTCGGCCAGAGGATGCCGGGCATATCCAGCAGCTCGAGCTGTGCACCAAGGCGAATCCACTGCTTTGCGCGGGTCACACCGGGACGGTTCTCCACCTTTGTCTTCGTGCCGCCCGACAGCCGATTGATCAGTGATGACTTGCCGACATTTGGAATGCCGAGAATCATACAGCGTGCGGCACGTGGTTTCGCCCCATGCTGCACCAATTTATCCGTTTTCGGCTTTGCGCAGCGTGCAATCGCCTGTACGAGTTCCTTCGTTCCCTTCCCCTTCACGGCATCCACGGGAACCGCAGAAAGCCCTTCTGCGGCATAATACTTGACCCACGCACGTGTCACATATTCATCCGCAAGATCCGCCTTGTTCAGCACGATGAGCCGCGGCTTCCCGCCCACAATCTCTCGCAGAACAGGATTTGCAGAACTCATCGGAATGCGCGCATCGAGGAGCTCTACCACCACATCCACCGACTTTAGATTCTCCTGAACCAGACGCTCCGCCTTCCGCATGTGCCCCGGGTACCACTGGAGACTGGGAATGTCGATTACGTTGTCATTATCCGTCATTATATGTATTCCTTCCGACGCCTGATTTTACTGGATTTTATCAGCATACATAAATGTATAAAGCGAGAAAATCATAATTCATCATTATCAATACTATATCATATTTTAAGAAAAAATCCCATAAACGGGAGACAAATGGGAGACGAGGGCGCAATTTGGGAGACAAAGCAAAAATAAGCCCCAGAGCCGAAGCCCCGGGGCGCGAGCACACCTATATCGTTATGCCTTGACCGTCGGTGTCAGCGACTTGTCGAGCACGAGGCTGACCAGCCACACTCCGCCCTGCATGACCGCAGGCAGGACGACCGCATCGCGCCAGTAGCACCAGCCGTGCTCATCCTTTGCCTGCTCCTTGATCTGCCTCGACGAACTTATCGACCGCCTGCTCGATGGCGGGGATGCACTCAGCGAGGATCGTGCGCGTCACGCGCTGCTTGACCTCCTCGGTCACCTGATCGACGTTGATCTCCTTGACGATTGCGTCTCTGATGTCTGTCCACTTGCTCATGATAGAATCTCCTTTCAGTTGTTCGGCGTTCCACCGTTATCCTTCCAATACTGACGGTACCAGTTTCGCCTTTGCCGCGCAGCACATCGCCGCCGCGCGTGCCCATCCTCTGCCCACGGGTTGTACGTCAGGGGCTCTCCTCTGTACCGAGATACTCGAGGTCCCAGCGCTCGCAACCGTCTTTTCGGTCCGTAGGGCTCGTGTGCATATACGCCGTCCTCGTTGTCCGCCGCCTCACCGTGCGTGAGGACACGTGTCTTGTCGATGGTCAGCCACAGCCCGTTACACAGCGCGGCGATTGCCTGCGCCATGCCGTCGATCTGTAGCAGGCGGTCGGAGACTCCTGTCCGAGATCGTCGGTCGTTGCCCCAACACATCCGAGGATACAGATGCTGACGCTGCCCACTGTTGCGCCGCCACGTTGCCGCGAGGACGTCATCCAGCTCGCCCGTCTGCCGATGACGTAGATCTCGCCATCCTTGTCGATCTGGACGTGATAGTCGTCCCAGAACTGACCCGTAGTGCCCCGCCGACCAATGCAGGTACACTTTCGTTTCACGTCCAATATATCTGCAGCGGCCGCTTGGATGTTTTCCCGATACTCTCCCGCGAGTGTCTCAAGTTCTGCCGGCGTCACCCGCCGCATCGCGGACTTACTCAATACGTGTGCCATTATTTCTGCTCTCCTTTCTTCTCATCCTTCTCATTTTTTCAGCTGTTCCAGTGTGTCACGCAGTTTCTTTTGGGACAGGTACACCAGAGTTCGCTGCGTTCTCAACAATCGAAAGTCCCCTCATTGCCGACGAAGAACCAGATCACGAGTACACGTGCCGCCTCGCCGCCTGTGAGATCAGAGATAAAAATGCGCGAGGGCAACAATGGAGAGGATGAGCACTTTCTTGCAAATCCCCCGAAAGCCGACCTTGCTGCTCCATCCGCCGAGGTTGGGATTGACTTTTGCGGCAAGCATCCCCGTCACATAGTCCATTCCCATGAGTACCAGAAGTGCCTCCATTGCTTTGTCCCATCCGCAAAGGTACGCGATCACGCCGCCTAGTACTGCCGTCATGCTTCCTGCCTCCACCTCCGTCCCTGTCGGCACGCAATCCACGAGCCACGTCAAAATGCCCTGCACAGGCATCACTCCTTTCCACGCACAGAAAAAGCCGCCATGCGTTATGACGGCTTTCCTGCGCTCTGTCTTTACCCTGCCTCGTGTGTGACGACCCATTCCGCGACCTTTTCGCGGTAGGCCTCAGGCACGATCGGGCAGGTTGTTCGGGTTGTCCTCAGGCGCGAGTGCGTACTTCCCGCCCTTTACGAGGACACCGTATGCGACGATCATCCAGCTGTAGATGACTGCTGACATGCTACTCACCTCCTTTCAGTTTCGCCTCGATTGCGGCGAGGCGCGTCTGCATGTCGATCATGCCCCTCCATGACGGCAAGCTCCGTTTCGGGGATG
>BNJU01003422.1_pt1 | contig 79765 bp, 78 predicted proteins | sample 8539281 | NCBI WGS metagenome assembly BNJU01 (sample SAMD00202456, study PRJDB9452) | human saliva metagenome | isolation source: human saliva | place: Japan
TCTTTATACTGGCAAGTTTGTGTTTTGAGTATCTCAAAACCTACTTGCTCCCAAAGCTGGGAGGACAAATCGCTGGTCTCATCAAAAATAAATATATGGAACAGAAGAATAAAGGTGGGCGACCAACCAAGACTTTGTCAGAGAAACGAAAATACTAGTACTTCTTCGGCTCAACACCATGGAGTACTACACCTTACTGGGCAAAGCGCGCAAGGCATCCATTCTCGCTCTGCGAATTCTTGCGACGGCTCATCACAAAAGCAGAAGTTAAGGCGCATCAAACCCGAAGAGATGCAACTCATCCGTGCGGTCTCGGGTATGGCAAACAATCTCAATCAGATAGCCCATCGACTCAATGCCTTTGGCATTTATGCACTCAATGAAGACTTGAATGCACTCAAAGTCCTCATCCATGAACTCATCAAACGCTTGAAACCATGATAGCCAAGATTATCAAAGGCGCAGACTTCGGAGGAGTTATCAATTATATGCTTAGCAAAGAGAAAGGAATAGCTAAGGTTTTAGCGAGTAATAACATTGGTTTTATCGACCAAAACCTATGCGCTCACGAGATTCGCCCTTCAAGCCTCTATGCTTGAACGTGCAGAAGCCTGTTTGTCACGATACTCTCGTTCTCTGCCAGCGATGCCGAGCGATTGACAGATGATGTGATGGTGAAGATTGCCAATGAGTATTTAGAGAAAATGGGCTACGGGGACACGCAGAGCCTTATCGTGAAAGCACAGCGACCGCCAGCATCCACACTTGCACATTTGCATCAATCGCATTGGCAATGATGGTAAGACCATCAGCGACCGCAATGAGAAATACCGTTCTACGAAGATTTTGCGAGAGACTGACCGAGCGCTACGGTTTGACATTTGTCGAAGGGAAAAAGGCGGTAAATCGCCAACAACTACGAGAGCGAAGACAAGTTGCGCTATGAGATATTCGACGCCAAGGCTGCATTGATCACTCGAAGAATTGGAAAGACTTTTGTCGCAGACTTAGAGAGGCAAGGCATTGCCACTCGCTTCAAGACGAAAGGCAATACGGATGTAGTGCAAGGTATCATCTTCGAGAAGGACGGTTGCGGTTTCAGTGGCTCAAAGATAGACTGTTCCTGCTCTTTTCTCGCGCCTCAATGCAGAGATGAGAGCGAAACATTCAGCAGGGCACAGCAACATCTATCGAAAGAGCCAATGGCACATTCGATAGATGAGAGCAGATTGCAAGCGACTTATCCGATGCACTGGCGAAGTCTTTACGATGCCTATGCCCAGCGGAAGTGTGGATGTTGATGAACTTCGCTTCCAAAAGAAACTTCGCAACAGAGCCAACCGCAAACGTAGAATTTAATCATCTCAAAATTAAAACTGTATGAACAACGAAATAGCCCCTGTTCTCGACATTCTCGAAGAACTCAAACAAGAATGCAAATCCATTAGTAAGGCGCAAGCAGAACTACGCACCACGCTTGCAGAGCAGCCTGCACAATCCAACAGCAGAGTGCACCACAACGCAAGAAACTGTGCAAATCCATCTCTCCAAAGAGACGCAAGCCAAAATCAAAGAGCACCAACTTTTTGTTTTGGAGGCACTCTCGCAGTCGAGCAAGAAACTCGACCCAAAGTTTGAAGCCTTGCAGCAACTCATCCGTGAGCAGCAAAAGCTCGTAGAGTATAAGAACTGCTCTCTCTTTGCCAGCGTGCAATTAGCCGAGCACATACTACTTGGATTGGTTTGCGGACTGGTCATGGTCAGTTGCTGGTTCTTCGCTATGGGAGCCAACAAACTGCAAACAGCCTCAGATTACGACCTGCGCTATCGCTATCTGCGTATGCAAGGAAAAGCCACCGCTTCAGACTTTACACATCTTGACAGCATATTTTTAACACATCGTAATCCCAAAGCCATTCAGCAAATGCCGCTAAAAAGTCCAAATCTAAATTTTCCATTGTAACACTATTGTTTTTGTAAATGCCGATATCACACCTCTATTAGTTTAAAGAGATTTCTCCATCCTTAACTTTGTCTATAGTAGCTTTTCGATGATAACCATTCTTTGTAAATTCGTTTATCCATATAAGCCTCCTTGTACCATCTCCATAAGGTTGTAATCTGAAATGACCACTAACTTTGAAAAGACTCATCATTGCAAATTTCAGTATACCACTTGCTATCAAATCGATAATAGTCAAGCCCTGGTTCTGTGACATTCTGAATTTTCTTGTTCTTCTTAACCTCTTTTCTTACAGTGGTTGAAACTTTACCTAATTGTACTTCTGCCCATTGTCTTAAACACAAATAATCTAATACCATATCTATGTAGTCTCTGATGTTTGCTTCCATACAGCCATCAATAAGAGGTAGAACCATACAGTCTAACTGATGTCCATTTCCCTTAATTTTATCCTTTGGTGACACACAAATGTAATATGTAGGTATCGACAAATACTTGTCGATGTTGTCTTGGAATATCCATAAAGTAAGACAGCCATTCTTTATGCTATACACGACATAACACCCTTCTATAAAGTATGGGCTACGTACAATTCCGGTCTCATTATCCAGTTCTTCAAGAATGTCCATGTGGAACTGCGTAAATTTCATATAGGATTTATCCATCGTATCAACAAATGTCTTAGAGAAAACGATCAAATTACGACAGTTACCTTTTACATTAGATAATTCTCTTATCGCATTTTCTCTATCAGAATCAATTGCACTACCGATATTATTGCACCAATTAAGAATGCTCTAGGCAAATCTCTTTTATCAAGACAATACAAGTACCGAAACAAAGTAATTTCATTTATATTTTTGATTTTTCATAATCAATCACTCTTTGTCAATTAACCCTTTTAATCCATCTATAATCAGGTCCTTTAGTAGTCCACTGAAATTGCCACATTGCACCTGACTTGTTACTTATCAGATAGTATTGATACATACTCGTCATCGGCTGTATAGTAAAGATGCTTTCATCTCCAGCTTCAAGAACTTCTTCATTTATTGAAACACAAAGGAGATTATCTAACGTTTTGGTGTCATATTGTACTTGCAAAGCCTTCCTGTAAAACTATCCAACATGATAAATGTCCACATATTCCGAGTAGCAAACATTTTGAATCTTCCTTGCCATCTGTCAGAAGAAGAAGGATATGCTTTTGACCAATAATTAATTGGTGCAGCAAACATGTAATCTATTCCTTTTGTGCTAAATTGAACTTGCCAATTCTTTCCAGTAAAAGTATCAAGCATAATGAAAGTCCACATATTCTGTGTTTCATATAGACAGAAGCGGTTATCTGTTTCGCCACCATCTTCCATTGCATCACATATTTTCCAAGACTGACCGTCATCTTGCACCTGTAACACTTCTCCTGTAGCGGTATTCAAACGTAACTGGTTTGTGATAGTTACGCGTTTGATACATTTTAGTATGTTTGTGCAAATAGGCAAATAGGCATAAAGCACAAAACCAGTAAAGCAACAATTTTTCTCATATCGTTTCTGTTATACAGAAAAACTAAATGGAATTTGGATTATGTAATATTACCATCATTCCTCCATTTATTCTTTTTACGACAAAGATTATGTCGGCAAGACTTTCGTACATTTTTATTAAATGTGAATTCAATTTTCTTTAGAGAATTTTTCACTGAAGCTATCAAGGTATGTATTTACCTTAGGCTCAATTAATGAGAATGCTCTCTTCATCTTCCACGACTGATTCATGTCCGTAGAATCGACAAGAACAACAAACGACGGTTTTCAGCACCGAACAAACGAGGACTTTGATTCTCATAAAAGCCATTTCATCAGGTTTTTCTGGATTATTACGAGCCTCATTTACTATCTGTTTTCTTGTAGCTGTAAGTTGAGATATAACTTCTTGATGTCCTTGATTTTTCAATTTCCTCTTTTAAGAAATTATACTGTTCCGGAATCAGAAAGATTTTTATCTGGTGTAATACCATATTTCTTAGCCTGACGCTTCAACCAAGTTAACTCAGTGTTGCCTAATGCTTCTTTTAACTTACCTTGCATATAAGCTCCAGGAAAATAGGTAACTTTCAAATCGATAGGGTTATTCTCAATAAAAAGTCAACACTTTTTGATTTCACCAACCGCAGACAACACGTCTATGCTTCTTAAATATTGATTCAATAAGATAGGATGTCCAGTTGTTATACTCAACTTGTTTGAACAAAATTCCAAGCATTTGTTGCAATAGCATCAGCCTTGCTGCGTAGTTCATCATAATCGCTGATTACTTTAATATATCTACGGACAAGATATTGGTCAAGAGAGTTTTCTTGATCTCCTCCCCATTCGTAGTTGTTTATCTGACGTAAACCACTTTTCAATTTTTCTTCATCCACGCCCATCGTGTGATACCATTCGTTGTTTCTGTCGCACAGATGAAAGTATCAAGCATAGCCTTGCTATTAGGTATTCTCCATTATTGAATACAACTCAGCAAACTGCTCGTTAATTTTTGTAGAAGTAAGCTCAATGCCATTTTTCTCAACAAATTGTTTAATCTGTTTTCCACGACATACGGCTCTAACCTTCAAGTACAACAAAGCACTTTCATTGTTGTTGAAAGCGTAAAAGATTTTGTGCACGGAACTCTTTGTCCCATTTCTCAAAGTTAGTCATATTGAATATTTTTTTATATTTTACTTTTGTTTTATACTCCAATTTCCTTCCCTTGTCCAGTTGAAAATAATTATTCAGAACTGTAAACACATCGACATTGCCTATTATAATCATATTTCGCAAAATCCATTCCATTATAGCCATCATTATAGCATTTGTGTCAGTAGTCCCTTCTTGATTGTCTCAGTTATGAACTCCGTTATAATTCTTGTAAATTGACTATCATCACAAATACGTAAGTGTACAGGTGCTGGGTTCTTTCGAAAAGTCACAAGGACATCACCTTTAATCGATTTAACACGATTAAGTTGTCTTGGTGGTGGGTCTTTTTGTTCTAACCATTCATAATCAACAACATTGAAATTGTTGAAAACACACGCATTGCTTACGGCTTTCCATTCTAGCCCAGAAAGAGAGGAAATGTAAGTGAAAAATATTTATTATCTTTTTAATACTCTTCGAATTTCTGAAAAAGCCGAATTTATATCATGTTCAAAAAGCTTTAATATCTTTGTGACGTTGATTACTATCGGATATTACAATTTCTTGCTGATAATCAGAACAAACTGTAGCCATGAGTTCCAAATTACACTTTGCTCAAAAATATGGTACACTATCCCCATAAGGAGGATCTGTAAAAACATAGTCCACAGAGTTGTCTGGGGTTGTAACCTCTTTGCATCAAAATTGGTGATTTTGAAAGTAGATTGGATAGGCTCTTTCATTAAATCACCTATAGTACATTCAAGAAATCTTCTTTTCCTTTATCGCCTTCCTTATGCGATTTTCGTAATAATGTAATACATTATTCTCTATATATGTCTCACCAATATAAAAACCGGTCATCCAAGCTCCTTGAGCAAGTGCCCCTCTGCTTTTTGATAGGTGGAACAAGTTTGGAACAGTTGGCTAAATTTGCTGTAAATGCAATTAAAAACAAGTCTTTATCAGATCCTGCTGCATATTTATTTATCAATGACAATAATTTTGCATGACAAGCAAGTGTCCTTTTGGTAAAAAGATCTTTTTATTGTCATGTTCGGGCGAGCTGATATTCTAGAATTTTCAATAATCGGAACCATAGGATACCAATCCGTTATTTTTGTAGTGTTTTCTTTCTCACAGAACTCTTTTGCTAGCTCTTCTGGAATATCTTTATAGACGTCTTTCTTTGCATCCTTAAAAGTAAATTGCAGTGGTAAACCATCCTTATTTCTTAAAACTGATATAGACAGATATGTTTTCTCGCCAATGGTAATATTATACCATTCGTTTTATGAAAGTAGACATTTCTGCTTTGATCTTTTCCCATACCCTTTTTACTCTTGAAATATTAACATCATTTGAGAACAAATTATGTGCTATAAAAATTGGCAATCGGAGTTGAGATCATTTTACTATAACGTTTCTATTTTTAAGATATGCTTTACAACAGAAAACTCCATACCCTGAAAAATGGATCAATAATAGTATCTCCAGGGTTTTGTATATTTTTCAACCAAAGGACTTATGCCTGTGGTTGGCTTTTACCTCAATATTTATGCATAAAATATCGAGGACATTTTTCACTATTCATTTTTCTATTGTTTAATTTTTAAAAGTTTTCATGCAAGTCTGTTGGAACAAGAAGTTCTCTTGTATCTCATTTTTTTAACAGCTTAGCATCTTATTTAGTGTTTGTAAATCTGGCTGAGCAGAATTAGAGCACCAACGACTGATTGTTGTAACACTAACTCCAAGTTGCCCTGCTAACCATTTACCTGTTTTCTTTTTGTTCTACAGAACTACTTTTTATCCTATTAAGCTCATTCATTGTAATTTTATTTAAGTTCAATGCAAATATATATACATTTATTGTAATAAACGAGAATCTTTAGGAAATATTGTATAGTGGCATATATGTTTCATTACTTTAATTTGCTACTATCTTACGCACAAAAAGTAACTTTTGTGATTAACATACAACATTAGGGCTTTACTCCCGAAATGAAAGAAAAGGAAAATTATCGTTGTTTTCTGTGTTAATTTATGTTTTCTCATGCTTTCATTTTAGGGTTTTCTTGATTTTGTTGTTCCTAATTTGTTTCTTTCGTCATTTTGTAGCTCAATTAGTATTGATTATCAATACGTTACGAGCAATCAGTAAGATTTCGAAAGAAGATCATGATGACCGTCGGTGCTTGTATCTTCCTGATTGCCGCAGCCAATGCCCTCCCGCTCTTCTTCGGTATCAGTAACTAATCCAAACGTCGTGTTATGGCAGAGGTGACAGAGACAAACATGGAATACCAGATGTTTTAAGGGATTGCAGCGTCCTTTGGAGTTCATGGGACTTCAGGGGACGCTACATCACTGAGGCAGCCGTCACCGCCGGTGTCGGCATATTGAGCTTCATGTTGGTTTACGCTCTGGTTGGTTTCCTTGTCGCATTGGCATTTGCAGCAGTTTCCATAAGTAGTGAATTGGCCTTATAATGGTCAAGCAACGAAAAGGACTCTACTCAAAGAAAAACGACAAGGGCATTTATGTCTCATGCTTACAGAAACGTTTGTGAAATCATTTACAGCCGATGGGAAATGTAAGTTATAACATAGTAAACAATCAACGGATAGGCTCGAACCACGGCGGTATGAGTCTACCCTTACTTGTATAAACAAAAACAATGGTCATTTACGTTATCATTTTTCTGATTGCCGTATGCAAAAGATAACGATTATATTTCATCAAACCACTTCTTTTACGCTATATTTATAGATTAATTTTTATGTATTTAGCCTTTTTGTCGTTATTTGGAGAGCAAAATGGAACAACAAGCACTTTTACCCTAATTCTATTGCTTTTCATCAAGAAATCATTATCTTTGCAACATAGAATAATGTGTTCTTTGAAGCATTGCAGAATAAAGAAAGGGAAAGAAACTCGCTCGTTTCCAAATCGTAACCCTTTTATCCTTTATTCTTTCTTATTTTACTGATTATCTGAAAGATACGAAATTATAAAAATCTTTGCGGGCGTGGTCTGTGGCAATGAGCATCTTCGCCCTTTTCCTCACTCTCGCTAAGCGGTGCGCGTCCTAAGATTGTGGCATCCCCTTCTTGGCAAATTCCATCAACTTACCGATAAATTCCTCCTGCTCCGGGTGTCGGCGGAATGTTATGCAAAATCTCGTTCTTCTCGGGGCGGTCAATGCCTATATCCTTTGCCGTGCGGAAATCGCAAATCTCCGCATAAAAAGTAGTACCTGTGAATGTAATCGGCTGATTACTAATAGAAAACAGAATATATGATATAATAAGGTGAACGATTAAGAAACGAGCGAGTTTCTTTTCCTTTCTTTTATTCTGCAATGCTTCAAAGAACACGTTAATTCTATGTTGCAAAGATAATGATTTCTTTATGAAAAGCAGTAGGAATTAGAAAAAGTGCTTGTTGTTCCATTCTTTTTACTTTTCAAATAATTACAAAAGGATAGATATACAAAAATAAATCTATAAATATATCGTAAAACAAGCGGTTTGATGAAATATAATTGTTATCTTTGCATTTGATAATTGTAAAATCAAAGACTTGGAAGATGAAACTGAACAGAATAAAAACTTGTGCTTGTGGGAAAAAGAAATTTCCCAAACGCAATTGGCAAAGGAACTTGGCAAGAGTTTCAGTACAATCAATGCGTATTGCAGCAATCGCAAACAACCCTCTTTAGACTTGCTGAATAAAATAGCGGAATATCTATCCGTGAATATCAAGGACTTAATTGTCGATAAATAAGAAGTAGGTATGGAAGATAAAATATTAAAGTCTGTTTCCTGCGAGGACGTCAGGGTGAAATTCCAACTCTCATGTATCTTATGGGTATGAATCAAGTATGTTTCCTTTAAAGGTCTAAAAACGAAGTATGTCAGTACCTTCCTGCACTTATTTAATCATAAAATTGAGTGTTTTGACAATTCGTTATAAATTTAGAGCAAAAATGAAAACAAAACATCAGATTAAACAATGGTTGCTAATCACTATCATAACATTTTTCTTTATGATGTGATATGGCTTTGCTGGAGATTATGATGATTTTTCACGGAGTGTTTTAAACCATTCAAGTGAAATTATTGAAGATTTTGTTTATTGCTCATTATTCTCCTTGACAAGCATTTTTATATGTAATCAGCTTATTAAACTGTCTGAGAAACGTCAGCATATAACAAATAAGCAATTAACAGGAATTGCATGGTGCGTGATTTTTATAAATATAATTCTTGCTTTTTATTTGTGAGTTTATTTATGAGGGCGTAATTTGTAGCAATGTCCCTGATAATGATTTTTGGGAAACTCTTATATCTTTGCCTTAATTGCATCTCTCTAGGATTGATCAACGTGAATCATTACTATACAAAAGATCGTTGAAAGTCACTATAATGAATATATATCGTTTAAGAAGAAATCTCTCAAAGCTCAGTTAGATCCACATTTTCTATTCAACAGCCTAAGTGTCTTGGCTGAGTTGACAAGAAAAAGCAGGGCTAAGAGCTGAAGAATTTACCTTCGTCTTGCAAATGTGTACAGACATGTATTAAAAACAATTGACATGGATATAGTTCCGTTGTCAGAAGCAATGCTTTTTGCAAAAATTATACAGGGATATTGCATGTGCGGTTCGGAGAGTCAGTTGTATTCCGTATGTGCTGATTTCCTATAAATAGTAATGAGTATATAGTTGCAATGAGCATACAAGTCCTTGTGGAAAATGCGATTAAAGCATAATTTTGGCTTCCCGTGAAAGCCCATTGATTATATGTATAGATCGCAAGGATAATAAAATTTAGTTTCAAACAATATTCAAACAAACAAAGACAATGTGACGAAACCTTCCTTTTTCCTTAGGGTATGGGATTGCAAAATTTGCAACAAAGATACATCATCGAGACAGGGACAGGTATTGATATTAGGGAGAGCAACACAGAATTTACAGTATACGTTCCAATTATTGAAAAAATGAACAAGATTGTTATTCATAGAAGATGAGACATTAGGTGCCAATCGCCTCATTAGATTGATAAAGGATTACGATGATTCCATTACTATCCTTGGTCCATTCCAAACAACTGATGAGGTCAAGAACTTTCTTACAAGTGACCACGATTATGATTTAATCATATCAGACATAAGAGCTTGGTGCACATACTGTATTTGAAGCCTTTGAGTTGAACATGCCACCTCCTTCGTCATTTTTACAACTGCACTAGAGTGAATATGCAATGAATGCTATCAAATCAAATGGCACTAGATTATTTGGCTTAAACCTGTGAATAGTAAAGATCTGTTCAACTCTTTGGATAAAATCAATATGCTATTACATAAAGCTACTCCACCTACCGCACTGTCTGCAGTGGCACGGGATATGTCAAATATGGCACTCACGCTTTTTGGTTACCAAGGGTGACGAGGTTGAGTCCCATTGAAAGCTGACGAAATCAGTTGCATTTATAGTGGAGAACGTCAAGTAGATGGCTTATACACATGATGGTGAAGTCTATGTCATGAACGACGGTCTGTCAGATTTAGAAACAACCCTCAATCCTGACATATTTTTCGTATTAATCGACAATATATCGCCAACATCAATTACTTAGAAAGATTTCATTCTTTTTCAGCTCTAAACTTCATGTTAGGATCAAGGGATGCAGCGATAATAATATAATAATCAGCAAAACCAGAGCCAGCAAATTCAAGCAATGGCTTAACAAATAAACTCATGCCTTATGGGAAAAGTAAAGAAAACTTCTTTGTGTTTTATGCTTTTGGTTCATTGATAGTTTTACTATTAATGTCATCATACAACACTTTTAAAAGAAATAGTAAAGGAGGAGGTCGTGGAATCAATCACTGACCCCAAAACAGAGTACCCTGTTTTTCACGCGAGAGTATGACACGAAACCTTATCAAATTAATGTTGGAGAAATCATAAGGGCCAGGAAAGAACAAAAGAAGAGGGAATTAATTGAAAATTACGAGATAGAACAGACCGATAGTGCGCAACAAATAAAAGCGGATTCAACAAGCAAGTGCAAAATTACGGAATCTGCTCCAAAAAATCGATCCATAGTAGCAAAACTTGCCAATTATTAGAAAGTAGATAAAAAGTTTGAACGCGATTTCTTCGTTTCACCGTCATTTATTTCCGTTTCATGACATTTCGACTTGCAGAATACTATATATAATTTACTTTTTGGGACACTAATCGTTTAATCCTAAATAAAACTCAACATGAAAAATTAGTATTTCTTATGTTGACTGCAAGTCTCATTACAGCTTGTTCGTCAGAAGACCTTAGTCCAGGTGCTGAAACAGCACAGACCACTAACCAATCTACGACTTCGTCAGTTTCAGTTTCGAACGAGGGTTACTTGGTGTTTCCCACAGTCCAGAGTCTACAAAATTTCGTGGAGCAATATTCGGAAGACGGCGCAGGAGCCTCTGCGTGTCAAAAATTTCTCCCTAACACAAGAGCAATTGGTGGGGCTCATTTTGAATCTGTAGCAGATTTGAGTGAACGTCTTGCTAATGGTCGCCATATAACACGCGCGAACTCTGAAGCTAGTATTGATCAAAAAGTCAACAGCATATCCAATGAGGACCTAAAAAGGACTGGATGAGTTGGAAGAGATGACCCAAGACGAATATAATGTTATGAAGGCAGAGAATCTGCTCTTTGATGATATTATGACACACATGGTTGACACAACTCTTCGTGTATGCGTGGAAGGTAGACTTTATAAAATCACAGATCAGGGGACATTCTCCATTGATGTCAAGAAAGAGAAGCTGCTTGATGAATCTATCAGAACATTTAATCCTGAACTTAAGCTTAAAAAGTAAATCCAGGAGCTTCTGTCGCTCTTGATGAGAATGTTACTTTCACAAGAACATTCTCTGATAAAAAGTATTCAATATTCTGAATTTGAGGCTGTAGACGAACCAATAACAGCAACTCTAACTCGAGCAGCATCTAATGACACATATACAGAGAATGCTTTTCACGTGGGTTATAATACGAACTCATATTTATGGAAGAATCATAGCGTGGTACAAAAGTTTTTCGATTGGCTCAGGGGCAAGGATGTGTCTCGCGAAAACAACTTCTCTAAAAAACATCGTGTTCAGATGAAAGTGTTTGATGTGAACTATGGATTTTATGCTAGTGCTGGTATAAAAGTAAATATGCAGAAAAGGAAAAAGTTCTTAGGCATCCCATATTGGAAAGGTGAAAAAGCTTCCAAGATCGTAATTGGATTTAATGGTTTTAGATGGAGTTATGAACATACAACAATCAAGAAACTATTCCACCATTAACCCTACAATGAATACGAATTGGAATACTTTCACGGGTGCAATAAATAATATTCAGTCAAAATTCTTCTATGGTAACTATCATAAATTGAAGTTCATAAAAAGATTGGACAGACGATATAATATGCCTGATTCCCGAAATTAAGATTGGAGATAAAGAGATTGGCGTGAGAAGGTAGGCAACAAACTTTATGAAGCACCAGCGAAGGCCGTCTATTCTCAATTAAAATCATTGGAGAATAAGTATATCTATTCTCCAGTAAAGAAAAGAATTACACCAACAGATCCTATGATGGCTTACTTAGTATGAGTGATACCAATATTGAGTTTAATAAGGAACATCCAGTATATTACAGGAGTGAAAGAATACACTAATTGTAAATCAAAATCGGAATCTTTGATAGATCATTCGGATTTTTCGTTTACTAATGCTGGAGGCATTACAGGTTTCCTTCCTTCGAGTTTCGACATTAATAAACTGGATGTGTTTGGTGCCGCTTATTATGACAATCAATGGCGTGGAGTACGTTTCTATAAATATTAAGAATTATGTTAAGATGTATTGTCTTTTCAATCATGATAATGGTATCTTTTGCGTGTAACGCGCAAGAGATACCTGTCAAAATGTCTTGAAACTGAATTTGGCTTTGGTATTACTTTGCCTCTTGACCAGTATCATGGTGGGGATAAATTAGTTGGACCATCATTAGCAGTGAATCTTCGATACAACATCAAGAACACACCTTGGGATTGTGGCTTTCTACCTGGAACGGATGGAGCACGGCGTGATTTCTGGCATGATAGGAATAGCGATAAATGGCAGACTAACAGAACTATGATTTTGGCCGCTACGGGTGGTTACAATTTTCGACAGGGCAAAAGTAAATCCTTTCATCAATGTCGCCTTAGGTGTTGGTTTTAATCAAACCGTGGGAGATGAGTTCATGGATATAAATGCAACATCCCCTGTAATAATGCCTAAAATTGGTGTGGAATTATGGCATATAATTAGAGTTAACACACATGTCATGGTAACACGTAAAGGATTTAACACCTATGGCTTAACCCTTGGATTAGTCTTGGGTGGACGACCTAATAAGAACTAAATGTAGAACTGTTGTTACTAAAGATAGAGGGTAAGTAAAAACAGCAATACTACTTATCCTCTATCCATCTTTTTATCTGTATTAAACAGAAAATAAATTGTAACCAACGTGAGTTCGACAAAAATCAGATGTTTTTAATCCGTCGAACTCACGTTAAAGTATGATTTACCCAACAATCATGGAATACTCCTCTGTTAGTTTTTATCGCTTGCACTTGCAGTTTAATGATTGCTTCAGAATAAGTTTCGATTTTGCGGAGCATTCTTTGGGCAGTAGCTGTTGAGTGGTAGCAGTTAAAGGTGTCTTGACTGCTTCATTATAGAACACCAATCTTATAAATTTGGGATATTATGTTAGTGAGTTCACGCATGTATTTCTCATTGAAGAATTCTCTGTGATAACCTTGAAAGATTCTCCAAGTAATCTTGCCCTGAGATAATCGCTCTTTGTTTTTGCTCCAGACTTTCGATATAATTCGATGACTTTTTGCTGGTCTTTGGGATTAGGTATTCTGATATGCCATCTGTTCCATTTGGGGCAGGTGGTGCATTTGCCATCAGGCTTGTTTGTTTTCTTTCTTTTCATTGTTTCTATGTTTTCTAATCACGACTTTGGAGTGATTTAATCCCCTTTCGGGGCAAGGGTCTTTGTGGGACAAATGGCAGTTTGTCGGACAAAGACACACCTTGCTGATGTAGAAAATGGGATTATAAGCCCATGCCGTGTTACTGCATTCATTGAATACAGTAACTCAGCGTAGGCTTGCATTCGAGGAATGCAGTACTTCAGAGTTTCCGCCATCTTTCCACGTCATCTTTGTATTGGTCGAGATGTTCTCGAAGCACCTGCTCCACATATCCTGAAACGCTTGCTCCCTGCTCACCGATTTTCCTCACCACGAAGTCCAACTTTCGTTGAGTTTCCTCTGATACATACACGGCTTTGCGGTGGCTGTTGCGAAAGGGCTGGAGATATTTCCCCTGAAACTCGGATAATTGCTTCCTGTCCTTTGTTTTTCCCATTCGTTGATGATTCTCTTCGGTAGAAGTAGCCCTTTCCGTTGGTGACAACTCTGTTTCTTGATAGGACGGTTGAGAATAGTCCTCGTGACTCTTCTTGTCATTTTGTTCCTCAACTTTAACAGGCTCAAATCTTTTCTTTTCCTCCTCATAATCTATCGGCTGGTCAAAATCGGGCAACTCTTCGGGCTTGCGGAGCTTAACGCCATAATTGCCCATATCTCGAAGGGCTTGTTCCAGACGTTGTTTCCTTTGTTCATCTATTCTTGCCATAATTTCTTGGGTATTGCGTTATAATGCCTTTCAAGCATTGTTTGTATGTCGCTCTGCTTTGTAAAGTATCTTCCCTCCGATTTTGTAGAAAGGAAGTGTTCCTGCATTTCTGTACTCTTGGAGCGTGCGTGTGCTGAGCCGTAATTGGCTGCAAACCTCCTCGCCAGTGAGGTAAACCTCTCCGCCCAACATCGGACGGGCTGTGGCGCAATACCGCTCCAGTTTCTTTAAGATGCCTTCCATCAGTTGTGAAAACAACTGCATCTGAGGGTCTTCCTGCGTAATGATTTCATTCTCCGCCATAGTTCATTCATTGTTTGCGTTCAGTAACTCCGTGATGTCGCTCTCCTTGTAATAGCACTTGTGTCCAATCATTGAGAAAGGGATTTTTCCCGTATCTCTGTATGATTGCAGGGTACGTTTGCTGATGCTCAAACGCTTGCACACGGCTTCGTTGTCAAGCCATTCGTCCGTTTCGGGCGGATTGCCGATGAGTTGTTCGATACTGTGGATAAAGTCTGCAAATTCAGAGCGGTGTCGCTCCCACGCTTTGCGGTCGATGATAATGAGTTTCATTGCCTTAATTTTGTTTTGATTACTTTATTGTTACTCGGCAAACAAACTGTTATGCAGTCCATTGCCGTACTTATCGAGTGCAAAAGTAAACCCTCGGAAGCACCGCTGCAAGAAATGAGGATAAGCAGGGAAATAGAGAGAAAACAAGAGAAAAGACCAAAGGAGATCCATCTGTGTTATTGCGGTAATGAGATGAGGTGCCGGCTCGTTCCTTTTATTATTTTGTTGTTTTATCGATAATTCGATAGTTCGACAAATCGATATGTAGAAGTGTCGATAGATAGTTTTATCGATAGATTATTTTGACGATATATAGTTTTGACAACAGATAGTCATGACAACAGATAGTCATGACAACAAATTGTACAAACAACAGATTGTCCGTATTATCGTCAGTCCTATCTGTTGTTGGTTGTTACGCCTTGCGTCCAAAGAGCCTGAGTATGCCGTATTCTTGTCGTGCCTATACTCTCTACGGCAGCCCAGCCCTGCAAGGTTGGGAGAGATGAATACGACCGCACGAATACAGAAAATGGCAATACCGCCTTGAAACAGAAAAATCCTGCGGTGGAGATTCTTCTCTCCATCCGCAGGACTCGACCTTGTCAGGGCAGACAGGCTGCCGTTGTACCTTTGCACGATAAGAAACGGCATCAGGGACTTTGCGTGCGCCTTTTGCTTACAACGCCTTCGGGCTTGCTTCCTCCGTCAGTCTGACCGTTGGCAGATTATTGCTCTCGATGAGCAGCACTATCGTGCCTGTGAGTTCGGTGTAAAGACGGTCGTATTGCTCGTCAGAAGCAAATGTGTCCGTCAAACCGAACTTTGTCGAATGTGGCTTGAACAGCCTTGTTCGACAACAATATGGGTGCAAGCTTCTCAGGGAGTGGTGCAGGCAGTTCCCCCTCAAACTCGTTCTCCAAGACAGAAACAAGCGTGTCGTACTTGGAAAAGTGCAAACCTTGATACAATACCTCACTTGCTATGCTCTCTGCTTCGAGGTGCGAAAAACCTTGTGCCACTGCATCGCAGTAAGCAGTGAGAGCCATGTCTGCTCGTGTGGTGATAAACTCCGTGTCGTGCAATCTTTCGGGGTGATGCTCACTCATATAACTTCTTAATTTCAACCGAAAGTAGGAAAGTTCCTGTTTGTTGTGCTGTTTCATCTTTATCTTCATCTTCATTTAGCGTTGATATTCAATGATGGTTGCTTTGCAGCCAAAGGAAAAACTGCTTGCTCTCCGCTTGGCTTTTTTGGCGGGCAGACACGCAAAGCCTCTCTAAGTTTCCTTGTGATATTGCTGCCCATGAGTGGCTGCATCTCACGTGCAATCTTGCTCTTGCTGACCTTTGCATAGAGTTCGGTGGTGGAAATGAAACGGTGTCCGAGCATTTTACTGACGGTTTCTATCGGCAAGCCGTTCTCCAAGCAGATAGTTGTCGCAAAGGTATGTCGTGCCGTATGCGAGGTGGCTTCGGTATGAGGTGGGAGTCCTGCCTTGATGATGATGTCCCTTATCTTGCGGTTGAAATGGCTATTCGTGGGGAACTCACGAAAGAGCAAACCCTCCTTTCGTCCGTCGCTGACAATGGTGAGTATCTCTTCGGCAATGGGCAATAAGGGGACAATGCTCCTGTTCTGTGTCTTTGTGCGACAGAGCGATATGTACCTACGCCCATCCCCGAATGTATAAACATCGTCCATTCGGAGTTTCTTCAAGTCTGAGAATGCCAGCCCCGTGAAACAGCCCAAAAGGAAGATGAGCCTGCAATGGTTGTCCACCGAGCGGTGAGGGCGATATGAGAGAAGTTTGTGTAAATCGTCAGAAGTGAGGGCATTGCGCTCGTAGGTGGGCGTTTCAATGTCTATCAGTTCAAAAGGGTCTGCATGGATATACCGCTCCTGCTGTGCCTTTCTAATGACCTGATGCAGGTGGCGCAGACGGTTGGAGACGGTGCTCTCCTTGTTTCCTAAGTCCCTAAGCATGAACAGACGGTAGCTTTCTATGAGGTCCTTGTCGGCTTCTTTGGGAAGACAGTCCTCATTTCCCCTTGTTTTCAGAAATTGTACAAAGCTCTTCCTGCTGTCCCTAAAAGCCCTGACGGTAGCCTTTCCTATAGTCTTGCCCTGCAATTCCTCCTTACTTTCGCAGACAGCTTGGTAAAGCTCTATGAGTGATGGGGTAGGTTTGCCTTGATGCAGGAACTGCTCCTTAAGATATTCTGCCGTGATGTAGTTCTCTTCTCTTAACGTGAGTTCATAGAGTGCGTGAAGTCGTTTATCTATTGAGTCCAGTTGATGATTGACAGCATTCGCTCTGTTAGCTGCCACTTTTATACGTCCTATCTTTGATTGCCAATCAACGGGAGAGGTGTGCAATCCTGTTGAGAATGAAGCAGACGCACCGTTGCAGGTGATACGGCAGCGGATAATGCACTCGTTATTCTCATTTGTCTTGCTTCTGTCTATATAGAATAGAATTGAAAATGTACTTTTCATTTTTCCATGTGTTTTATCGTTTGTATTCCTTATAATTTCTAGTTAGTCAGACGATATTGTGCAATGAGAGGGAGAATCTTCTCCACATCCCGAAAAACACGCTCTGGAGAAGTCTCTGCATACACTTGTGTGGTCTTTATTTGGCTGTGTCCGAGCATTTTCGATACGCTTTCGATAGACACGCCTTCTGAAAGCGTCATCTGCGATGCGAAGGTATGCCTTGCCATGTGAAAAGTCAGCGTTTTCTGAATACCGCAAAGCCGTGCTATCTTTTTGAGGTGTATGTTCACCGTATCGCAGCCCGGTATGGGCAGCAGATACCCTTTGGGCGGTTCGTGACGGAACGCCCTTGTATGGATACCCCTGTACCGCTCGATGATGGCGGACGCTTCGGGCAATAGCGGAATGTGGCATAGGTTGCCCGTCTTCACTCTCGGCTTGCGTATCCAATCCATATCGGACTCGTGGATGATATGCTCTGCCGTGAGGTGGTACACATCCGTATAGGAAAGACCGGTATAGCACGAAAAGAGAAACATATCCCTCGATACCTGCTCGTAGCCTTGCAGTTCGTTATCGCTTAATGCCGCTACCCTGTTTACTTCCTCCCTTGTGATGTATCGGGGTGTACCCACGTCCCAGCGGATAGAGTGAGCGATGAAAGGATAGATGTCTATGATGTGCCGTTTGTGCAGGTCCTTGAGTAGGGATGCCAGCATAGTAAGATAACCAGCCGAAGTGTTGAGTTTAAAACCCTTTTCTTTGGCAAAATACTCCTCCAAGTCTTTGATAAGGGCAGTATCGGCTTTTTGCACGGGAATATCGTCCACATGGTAGCGATGTCTGAGAAATTTTGCCAGATGCTTACGGAAAAGCAGCAGACATTTCAGTCTTCTTTCACTGCGGTCTATACCCACCCGCTCACGGAAGCGGTCGATATACTCGTCTGTATGATGAAGCAGCCCCTGCGACTCGCTGTTTAACCCGAAAACAAGTTCCCTTTACCTGCTCTGCCGTAACAGTGATGCATCAGACTTGCTCTAAAAAGCATCTCATAAACTTTGATGGATGCTTACTTGCAGTCGGTCAAGTTCGTTGTTCACTGATACGGCTTCGGAACTCTTTCCCACAAGTCGTTGTTTACGACTATCCCAAAGTTCTGGGGTACAGGCGCATTTGCAACTGAACTGAACCATTGAGCGACCGATACTGATGCGTCCCATGATGGGACTTTTTCCGTTTTTGTCCTGCGTACCTCTCTTGAGGTAGAAAAGCAGCTTGCATTTTTCTTTTTTCATTGTTTTTTTGCTTGCAAAATTACACTTCTTAGAGGAACTTTGAGTGATGCAAAACATTGATAATGAAAGAGAAAACACCGTTTTAGTTACCACTTTTTAGCTGTTCTTTTCCTTTCATCGTTTCTCGAACGATTTGGTAACTGAACTCTTGCTTTTTCGCTCCTTTTTTCGCCTTTTTCCTATGATGCAACTCAATGAAGAAGAAGGCAATATATCCTCTATTTCAATCAGATACGCATTCTTCTCCTTTTCTTGCTTCCAACTCCTATACTTCCGCATAGAAACGCAGCCAGCTCCGGCACCTTGATGAATGTCCTAAACCGCTCTTTCTGAATGATGTCGTTCGTGATGGAGAACTCGTAGTCAGTGGATTTCTTGGCAAAGACTGCCGCCCAAGCATCAAAACTGTTGATACCCTTGCTTCTCCAAAGCCTGCGGGCGCAAGATACTTTGAACAGCAAAGATACAACTCTGTCAGACTATTGCAGATAGTCGTTCCCGAAAGGAAAGTGGCTCCCAAGTCCTTGCCCGACCGTTCCTGTATGGTACGAATGGCAAAAAGCATATTTAAGGCACGCTGTGAGCCATCGGGATTGCCCAAGCCCGACACACGGTCATGGCGGGTGTTGAACATCAGGTTCTTGAATTGGTGGGATCTCATCTACAAAAGAGGTGGTCGATACCCATCATCTTGAAAGTCCACGGCATCGTCCTTTCGCTCGGCGATGCTGTCCTGTATGTCCCTGTAACTTGGCTTCAAGGGTCTGCTTTCGCTTTCTCCAAGCCTTTGAGCATCGCACGGGATATGTCTCTTCCTTGCATGCGCAACACTTCGAGATTTTCTTCCACGGAGTCCAGTTCCTTTCTGCATAATCGCCTCCTGTATCTCCAATGCCTGCGGTATCATACCGAACTGCTCGTGCGTGAGGATGATACAGTCCCAATCGTTGTTCTTGATGTCGTTGAAGATACGCTGGCGGTTCTGCTTGTTGAAATCATTCTTGCCTGGATAGAGTACTCTTAGCATTGGGATAAGCTTTCCTAAAACGTGTCGGCAATATCGAAAACGTTTGCCTTCAGTCCGATAATCATCGGCTTTGTTTAGCCAATCCCAATCGCTTCATCTCGTAGGCAGCCGTACACATGATAAGCGTCTTTTCCTGCTCCCACCTCGTGGTCGCAGATACCCGCCGCCATTGGTTTTGAGCATCCATACGGCATCCTTCTGACTCTTTGTAGAGGTCGGAATGCCCAACCGTTTGAGGTCAAGGTCGGGAAACGTCTGGTGCGTACCGTCAAAGTTTGGTCGCACAAAGCAGTTGAAAAGACGATTATAACGGTCAGAAAGCTGCTGCTTGAACGTGTCAGGTGTCCGTCCCGAGCCAATCAACAAAGCTCTGTCTGATTTCCTCAATCTTGGCATTCGCCATCTGTATGGCATGTCCGTCCCTTACTTTGATGGTCTTTGGTCTCTCCTGTAACCTTATCCGTCACCTCCTTGCTCTTTGTTGATGTCGGGAATGGTATTGTGCAGGGCATGCTTTAAGAGATTGATGCCGTCATAGCGGCGGAACTCCCCTGTACGGCATACTTTGTGCCAGATATTAGCATTCTTTCGGTCGCAGACAATGGAATACTCGTCCATATTGGAATGGTAGGATACGCTAATATCCGTCCCGAAAGAACTCGAGGCGAACCTGCCATAGACTTTGGCAGGGTATCCAGCGTTCACCGAGGTTGAAAGTCAAGGTCTGCAAAATGGAATGGGTGTAGGCGTGGCTGCACGCAAGGGCGGCAAGAGCTCTGCTTTGCCTCTTCGTGGTCGGGATGGTCCAAGAGCCATGACTCGATACGCTCCGCCTTTTCTATTACATTGCCCGAAATGAACTTGTCCGCCACTTCGTAGGCATTCTCTTCGGGATTGAAATAGATGCGACCTTCCAAGGAAGAAATGATGTCGCTTTCTTCCATATCAGGTAAAAGCGAACTCATGTAGTCAAGTTCCACCGTGCCGTACTTGTTGAGCGATGCACCCAGTGCCTCCATCGGGTCTGCGGCAACGGTCAGTTCTGTGGTAGAAAATGCCGTTGGATGGTCAAAGATATCCGCCTTGACGTACCTGCCGTTTTCGGAGCGTTCCAAGAAAAGCATCTCCATGCCCGTGGCATCCATCTTTATCACATCGGTGTTCGCCTTCTGGTTAAAGTAGCCCCAGCGTGCAACATAGTCATCATACAGGTGGTTGAGCCTGCTGCGGTCTTCCCTGTCTTCTGCATGGTTCTCTGCCTCGTAGTCATAGAGACGATGATAGCACTCCCGTATCTCGATATAGGCTTTGAGACGGGAAAGCTGGGCATACGGCAAGTCCATCGGGTTGAAGGTCGGATGTCGCTTCAGGTCAGAAAGAAAGCCTACCTGTCCTTTCTGCACGACAATGGAGCCGTCTCTTAGGTGAGAGTCCGGCGAAGAGAGAAAAGGGCGCGGGGAAGCGTCAAACTCCTTTCTGACTTCCGCTATCGGTTTTGGCTTGCGCTCTTCGGCTTCGTTCATGAAGTCGAAAAGTGACGGCTCACGTGAAGAGGAAGAAGCTGCTTTCCTGCTACTATGGGTACGGCGTTTGAGGAATGGTCTGCTGCCTTTTGTACCTTGCTGACTCCGATGGCTTTTTGGGGAAATCAGCTTTTGATGCTATAGGACTGCGTGCCTGTGAAGTTCCTGAGTTTATCCTTTGATTTCATTGTTCACACGGCTTACTTCTCTTGTCCAAAGGCTGTATTCCTCTGGGGCAAATAGTGACAGCTGCTCCGGTTGTCCGATGTCTTCCATGTTATTGTCCACCACCGGATGATGATCGTCGTCAAAGAATATTGTCTGTCCGTTCATCTCTCTCGGAGCTTCAATATCCGTACGGATTTCCTGATGGTTTCCTGATCGTATTGATCGATGAAGTGTCAAAGCGGGTACGCCTTCGGGTGCAGGTTCAACGTTTATGGATGGTTGCTCTGACACAGATTGCTGTGGTACAGACTCCGATGATGGTGGTTGCAATGGAGTGGTCTCTCCATTGGAAACGGTATTTTTCTGTTGCCTGTGCCTTGGTAATGGTAAAATCGTCCGGTTCTATGACTTGCCCGACATTAATTTCTGTTTTCAGTATCCAACTCCTCCTTGGGATATCTTGATTTCAGAAAGTACCGTTCACAGTCTTCTTAACCGTGTCTTCTGTTTGTTACCGCTTCTTCCTTGATTTCCTCTACCACTTCTTCTTTGGTATATTGTTCCCTGACGATTTCTTCCAGCTCGGCTATCTCATGCAATTTCTTAGAGAGAAATACAGGTCGCGTTCAATCCCCAGTCCTCTTACCTTTCACGCCTTCCATCTCATCAAGGGACATATTGCCCAGCTCCCAGCCGTAGCCCATCGTCACGGCACCGAAGCCGATGCGGGCTCTTGGGGTCATATTCAGAAGGTAGGCTGTGTATGCTCCCATAGGAAGAAATAGCGTGCATAGGCTATCTTATCGCCAATGAGTTCCTTTTCCGTGCTGTACAGTTTTGGGCAACTGTTTCCTGATACTGTCGGGCATGAGGTTATAGGCATCGTATCGTCGCCTCCTTGTCCAGCATTTCGGTTTTCCTCTTCCGGCAAACTGCACGGTAACTCCCTAACTTTTTGCAACATTTCATTTCACCCTTCTACCTGCCGTTCCTCCTCCGTCATCGGTATGCCAGTTTCATAGAGCTTTGCGGTCGATAGCGTTGCTCCATTTCAAGGAGAGTTGTGTTCGGAGACTTTCTGCCATTTCCTCAATCCTACCATCGAAAGCGATACTCCCATGCAGGGTCTTCCATAGGGTCCCCTGTACCCATTGTGCGCTCTGTGGCAATGGTGCGATGAGATATGTCCTTCCATTCTCCCGTACAAAAAGAGAGTTGTGCTTGAAGACGACAGAAGAGCCTTCTTCTATGAGGGAACAGAAACGGTTTCACAGAACTGCTGCTCAATGCCCTCGCTGATGTCTTGCTCGTCTGCTTTCTGCAGGACGATGAGGTCGCTGCCCACGTCCGTTCCTGCATTGTCTGGAGAAACATGCCCGATGGGCAGGCGGAGGGCGGAGATAAGCCGGCTGTTCTGCATGAGATAGCGGCGTATGGCTTCATTCTGGGGACTGTCCAAACACGCCCCTGCGAAGTGATGAATGCCAGTACAGTCCGCCCTTCCTTGATGCAGTCCAGACCCTTTCACGAAAAAGTAATTGTGGATGGCACGTGTGGACTCACGCTTTGAGTGTATCCTTTCCCTCTACTGTACTCTCGGTCATAGACCATGAAATCACCGAAAAGGAATGTTACTTGTAATAAGGTCGTACTTTATCCTTGTCTTCCAACTCTCCAATGGCTTCAAAAGGGGCTCGTTTCTGACGATGACATTGCCTTGTCCATAAGGGATGCAGGGCTTGTGAGATACGGGCAGTAAGCAGGTCTTTTCTCCATTGCATCTACAACTCCCGGCTTGCTCGCAAAGGTCTCAGCAAATGCTCCCATGCCAGCCGAAGGATCCAAGCATCGGCGTGATGGGTACATCTACCGAAGTAGAATGCATCGGCAATGGCAGTAACGATACGGGTATCGGTATAGAAGGAGGTCAGTACGCTTGCCTTGATGCTCTCCCAATACCGCTTTGGCGGTGTTGGCATCTACGGCATCTCGATAAATCATCTGCTTTGAGCCTGTTGGGTTGGCTCGAAGAGATGTCTGCTCCGACTTGCTCCAATAGCGAATGTCATCGGGACTGTCGCATGCGGTTGAGTACGCATTTCAAGCCACCGAAGCCCTGATAGTTCGCGCAAGATGCTTTCTCAGCTTCGGTGGCTTCACGACGTTCTTTCTCCAAGCGCAAGCACGACACGGATGGCTTCCGTGTTGGCCGCCAGGACTTCTTTCTTATTGTATGCCATAGGTATATGCTTTAATTATAGGGAAAGTAATCAGCTCTGAAGATACCATACCTCCCTGACCGTAATTCCGTACTTTAGTATCTGAAATCGAAGTAATATCTATTTCCGTTTTTGCTTTTCTGTTCAAACTCAAAGGTGGTGGTATAATCTTCATTCAGAAACCAGTCGGGCATTGAATTTCTTGCCAGCCTTGCTGGTCAGTCCATTGAGGATAGGCGTACGACCGAGCTTATCAAGTCACGGATATATCTTCAGAGAGAGTATGCCCAGACTTCACGGAAATACGTGGAAGTCACAGGTCTCATGCTCTGCACTTAGCTACCTTGGCATAGATGCCCACGCTCTACTGTCCGCATTTTGGGACAGCTGTAGGTACAGGATAAGACTTCTGCTCGAAAGCAAAGCGAGAGCAGTTCCTCGCAGATAGTGTCCCGACGTATGAGTTGATGCCCTGTGCGAATCTGTCTAGATGGCATCTGTCCAGCTTCGATAGCGGCAAGAGCAAGTTCCCAACTGCCTGTCATCTCGGCATTGGCAATCTTCTTGTCCCTTGACAATCTCATAGACAGCCAAGCCTTTCTCTGTCAGGGACGATGGCTTTTCTTGTCTCTTCGGATGTAATCACGGAGAATCAGCGTTTCGATGATGTTGGCTACTGGGTGGCAGGTGTTCCGATACCACACTCTGCTATTGCTTTCTTACTTTCTGCATCTTCGACCTCTTTTCCGGCGTTCTCCATAGCAGAAAGCAAGGTCGCTTCTGTATAAAGCGATTTTGGCTTAGTTTTATGCTCGGTAATCTCTGCATTGAGGACAGGCAGATATTCTCCCTTCTGCCAAAGTTAGGCAATGAAGACAAAAGTATGTTCATACTCTCGTCTATCTGCTTCTGACTTCTTTACTGTACTGCTTTCCAGCCCAAAGGAGATTTGTCGGCACGCTTTCCAAGTAAAGATGTTGGTGTCGTCCGTGAACTGCACCTGCATACGTTCTTCTTCGGAGTCGGGAGAGAAAGCCTCCAAGAAGCGTGTAACTACCATTTGATAGATAGTTGTTTCATCTGCCGACAATCCTAAAGGCGTTTCACCTGTGGGGATGATGGCGTGGTGGTCGGTTACCTTGGTATTGTCCACAGAATGGCGGTTAAGAGATGATTTAATTGCCGTCCCCTGTCTTACGCAGCAGGAGCGGGTACTTCCTCGAAGACGTCCTCGCTGATGTATCGGCTGCCTGTGCGGGGATAGGTCGTGATTTTCTTCTCATAGAGGCTTTGGGCTATTGAGAGGGTCTTGTCCGCTGAAAAGCCGTGGCGTCTGTTGGCTTCCTTCTGCAAGGCAGTAAGGTCGTACAAAAGTGGTGGCGAAATATGCGCTACCTGTTTTGCGACCGACTCTACTTTAAGCCGGCTCTGACTGCGGAGCGCAGCGAGAGCTGTCTGTGCCGATGCTTCACTCTCATAGTCGGTACTGCCAATGGCTTTTTCAGCGACACGCTCTCTTTCTCCAGTGAGGCGGAGAGTTTCCAATAAGGGTACGGAAGAAAAATCACGGTTCTCTATGTACCGACGGCAGACCATAGCAAGTGTTGGGGTCTGTACCCGTCCCAAAGAATAGCCGCCTTTGCGGGCAATGGACAGCGCACGACTTGCATTGATACCCACGAGCCAGTCGGCTTCGCTTCTTACCTTGGCGGAATGATAGAGATTGTCGTAACTGCTTCCAGGCTTGAGATTGGAAAGTCCCTCACGAATAGCCTTATCGGTGAGTGAACTTATCCAAAGTCTTTCGAAAGGCTTTTTACAATCAAGGTATTGATAGATATAGCGGAAGATGAGTTCACCCTTCACGCCCTGCATCAGTGGCAACGATGATACGGTCTGCCTTGTCAAAGCAGGAGCGTATCACTTTGAGTTAGCTTCAATGCAGCAGGGATCTGATATAACTCCTTGTCCTGCGCACCTGTCGTACCACTAGCTGAAAGGGTATTTGGGACGGATGGGCAGGGTCTTCAGCTTTATAGGCTGCAAAAAGCCGTAGGCTTCGGGCATGGCAAGGGCGATGAGATGTCCCATTGCCCATGTCACCATAGTAACCGCTTCCTTCCAAAAATCCAGTCCTGTCTTGCTTGTTTGCTCTCTACGATGCGGGCAATGTCTCTTGCTACCGAGGGTTTCTCGGCAATAATACAAGTAGTCATAGTCGAGTTTAGTATTTAAGGGTTACATCTTGCGTCCACGGGACTGCTTTTCTGTTTGTTTTCGTCCTGCTTCTGCTTTCTGCGCGGCAGTGGGCTGTGTCTGCCCGGACTTTAACGGGCTCTTTCACATTCTTGGTAGCTTCGTTGGTCTTGCCTTGATTGTTCACGGCACCTATGCTTTTGTATTCTTCGGCTACGGCTACCACCTTTTCCTTGCCGGTCTCCTGCTTCTTGTCAGGATTCCACTTGTAAAAGCAGGGGGCGGTTTTGTTCCTTGTCCATGCGGACGTAGGCATTGAAGGACTGCCCCTCCTTATCGACCATGTTCTTCAAATAGAGCGTGCGACCACAGTCCAAGGCTTCTCGTTGTTTTTCGGAAAGTTCCAGACCGCATAGCTTATGCGGTGCGCCTTGCTGCTGTGTCTGCTGCACGTTCCTTAAATCTTCGGTTGTTGTCAAAGATAAATTCAATGCCCTTTCGTCTCTGCATTGACTTGAAGCGTAGCATCAAAGGACTTGCCGCTCTTGGCAGTCATGCCCTCCACCTTCACAGCTTTGCCTTCCACAAGCTCTTTGTACTGTGCATCGGAGAGGGTTACGCCCTTGATTTCCTTGGGAATGTTCACACGGTCGGCACGCAGGGCGATGATTTCATTCGTTTGCGGGTCAATAGAAACGTATGCAGAGAAAGGTTCGGCGTTCTTGGGTGTTACCTCGATGGTCTTGCCCAGATTACCCGTAGTGAGGAGTTGCTCCTTTTCTTCGGGAGAGAACTGTAGCCCATATAGGGAAAAATCGAGCTGCGGCTCCTTTTCTCAGAGGATGGATAGCCAGACAATATTGCCGTCGTCGTCCGTGCGGAACGCAAGGCGGGCATCAGTGTAGATGGTGGTGTCACCGATAGGAACAGCAATTGTGATGAGATTGCTCTTCTGCCAGTTGAGCATCTTTTTGCCAATTCTCGCTCTGCTCCAGCCGCTCACGGGTAAGACCGAGAGTGTCGAGCTGCTTCCAATCAATCTTCGACTCGTCAATGGCTGGCATTCTTCTGCTAGGCAGGAAGTCCTCAAAGTGCACCTGACTTTCTGCCAGCTGCTGCTTGCTTCTCGGTTTCTCACGGCTTTCTGAAGCATGGTGTGGAGCGATGCCACGCCTTGCTCCACATTGTTAGCCACGACCTTGTAGAGTCCCGAAAACGGGACGGCTCATTGAAACTGCTTTGAGGAAATTGGTCATGAAGTTCTTCAGAAGTCCGTCCTTTGTTGTTGAACTTCAAGAACGCTGCCTGATGCACATCTTTGGCTTCCGTGGTTTTGGAGTTTGCCCTTGTCGTCAATACCAGAGACTACTGAGAGCTTTCCCTGCGTCATTCTCGTTCTTCACTTTCGTTCGGTCTTCCAATACCAGCACATAGTTGTCATTGCTGTTTGATTCCATTTTTTGATAATTTTAATATGGTGAATACTGTAATCAAGCAGCTAAATTATAGGTATATGAAGAGATTGAAAAAGCTTTTGGGAAAAGCGGGAAATACAGGGAAAATACGAAGCCATTATCCGAATCTGTATGGAAAAGCGGATAATGGCATGTTATAAAATAAAATATGAACGTTTCCGGTGGAGGAACTTATTTATTTATTTCCTCCTTTGTTTCGAATATTCTTTTTCTATCAATAAATTGATGAGAAATTTCTGCAAGTCTTGGTCAGTGGGTACATTGAGTTTCTTGCGGATATGGTTACGCGTCACGTCAACGTTGTTTTCGGTTTTGTCGAGTAGCAGGCTGATTTCGCTCGCTTCTTTCCCTGCAAAGGATGAGGCGGCACACATCCGTTTCTGATTTTAGTCAGACAGGGAAAGTGGTGCCCCAGGTCGCAGTCGTCCATCAAGTGTTTTTCAGATGCAGGCGCACGGCGTTGATAAGGTTGCGTTGCGATTTCGGTTTGAGCATGGAAAACAGGCGGTCCGTGTCCTCGGGCGACGGGTGGTCGTTGCCGCTCATGCGCAGATAGGCCTCTATTTCCCGTCTGTTCAGTCTGACGGCGTGCATGAGTGCCGTCTCACGGTAATGTGAGGTCGGTATTCTCCTTCGACACGCTCATCACATTGTGTCTTAGCAGTTCGCCCAGCGTGCAGAGGAAAAACTGCACGAAGAGGAAGAAACCGAACAGGCGCCAAAGCGAAGGCTCTTGAAGATAGGCTGCCACACAACCGTAGCTAACCACACTGATAGCAGAGACGATAAAGGGGTGAGCCGGACAAAGCTCAACACAAGGAAAAAGACGGCCAGCAGCGACGTTACCTGATTGATGAGGATGAGCTGCAGAAAATGGTCGGGACGTACGGTGGCGAAATAAAAGAAGCGCACGGCGATGGTACACTGCGCCACGAGCACCGTGAGTGAAAAAGCCTTGAAAGTGTCAGCCACTGCGTGAGTGGAGCAACAGCGAAAAAGGCATACCGCAAGGTGTATACCGCTCATGGAAAGCGGCAGCCAGTCGTGCGAGCCACCCAGCCTCATGAACTGCAAGGAGATGACGGAAACAACGAGAAGGGAGTGGAGTAAATACACGATGACCCGGTGCCGCTCGATGGTGTTTTTCGGCGCGCGACCGTAGGAATGCCGATACCTTTTTCTGCGAGAGAATGAAAGATCATTGTTGCCGTTTTTACTTTTTATAACGACTGCAAAGATACGTTTTTATTTTTCTCTTTCCAAGCTTTTTATTAAGTGTTTTTTTAAGGGCGATTAAGGTTTTTAGGGGCGTAATAAAAAGCTTTTTAAAATGGTCTTTCTGCTAGAAACTCTGACTTATAACATTTTGTTTTGTTATTTTTTTGTATAGTCTTTTGCTGTTCTCATAAAATATTCCTTGCAGAACAGCCAAGAAAATGAACTAGTCCAGCATGTGAAAATCAGCAGACAGGAATGTGAAATGAGAACATAGAAATATTTTTTTAATTCATAATCAGCGAAAAGAGTTATTCATAAAAGAGAACGAGATTATGGCAAATGAAAACAACAGATATCAATCAGAGGATTAGGCTCTGCACCTACCTCTTCGTCCTGATACTGGTGGCACGGCAGGGATAGAAAAACAGCCAAACAGAGCAGTCGTTGCTACTACCTGCGGGATATACTTTAGGGGAGGAAGGACAAGAAACCTGTTATGTCTATGAAACCGTAAAACTGAATATATATCGGAAATGAAACATTTTATCACATTACTGTTTGTCATTACACTCTACGCAGGAGAAATGTATGCCGCCACTCCGGCAGACTCCATCCGCAAAGAGATGAAGCACCTCAAAGGAGAAAAACTTTTGCAGGCCTACCATAATCTTTGCCGGTTGGCAGCTGCCGAAGATAATATGGGCTATGAATTACGCTGCATCCGTGAATATCTTGCCGAATCCTTACGCCAAAAAGACAAGGAGGCGGAAGCCCAGGGCGCGTCACCCAGTTGTATTGCTATTACAACTACGAGATGACCGACAGCATCAGCTACTATTTGCCCGAAGTCCTCAGTACTATGAAAAGAACGGCACATGGGATTATTACTACAATGCGTGGAACGTGCTGATAGAGAGTTATCTCTACGAAGACAAGGTGCAGACTGCTTTGTTTGAAGCGCAAAAAGATGTATGCCGACGCGCGAAAAGAAAGAGCAACTATGGATTAGGCACTTCCACCCTACGGCATGGCATGCATCTATCAGACAATGGGACGCTTCCGCGAAGCCGAGAAGACCATCGAGGAGAGCATCGCCGCCCTTTCCAAGGCCGATGAAAATCTCACAATTGCTCTCTGCCTACAACGTCTTGGGTGAAACACTCGACGGACTGCGGAAATATGAAAAGCTAAGGAAGAAATGCGCGGAATGGAAAGCGGTCATCGACAAATACAAGAACGAAGCCCTGCGAAAAGGCTACACACCCTCGCTCAACGGACGCTATCTCTACTGCACGCTGGCAACTGCCGTCGCTGAATTGGAAACAGGCCATTACGACCGCGCCAAGGAATTGCTGCAGCTCGCCGATAAATATGCCGAGGGACGCAAAGCCGTTGCCCGATTCAAGCTCCTTCAAGTGAAAGCCCGCTACTATGCAGCCATCAAGCAGTACGACCGGGCCATTGCCTGCAACAACGAGAACATGGGCATCATGACTGCCGCCGGCGATTCCGTCAGCTTGCTCACCGTGCAGATGCAGCAAGCCGACCTCTACATGCAGGCCGGACGATACAAGGAAGCCGCAGAATTGTACAGCCTCGTCATCCCACACAAAGACAAGCTGCGCAACACCGAACTTGCCAAGCAGCTCGACGAATTGCGCACCATCTTCGAGGTTGACAAGCTCACACTCCGGAACGAGGTCATCACAACACGGCTCTATCTCTCACTCATCATCGTGGCATTGCTGCTTGCCACCGTCGTACTTTACATCATCTACACCCGCCGCTTGCGCCGCAAAAACAGGGCTTTGTACGACTCCATTCTATTATACCGCAAGGCGGAAAGAGACATGGAGACCGCGGCAAGGCTCGTTCCCGAGGAAGAACTCGACCGTGAAGGAAAAATCTACCGCCGGTTGTGCGAGCTGATGCAGAAAGAGAAAGTCTATAAAGACACGGAGTTGAACCGCGACATTCTCTCAAAGCGGATTGGAACAAATGCCGTCTATATCACCAATGCTGTGCGCAACATGCCGATGGAGCCACAATCAACGAATTTATCAACGGTTACCGGTTGCGACACGCGGCATCGCTGCTCACCAACAATCCCGACTTGAACATCAACGAAGTGGAATATAGGTCAGGATTCAATTCCCGAGCCACATTTAACCGTTGTTTCCGGGCTTTCTTCGGGATGTCGCCTTCAGAATACAAAGCTGTTTCCAAAGAGAAAACGCAAAAAGGGGGACAGTAGATCTTTCGTGGGGTAGACCTCATTCTGCTTATAAAAATCTTCTAAAGTTTAGAGTGGCTGGATGCTGACAATGAGGACAGGATTACCGACTGTTTACTGCAAAAGTTTATTTCATTTGCTGTCACTTTTAACATTCTTCACTAACAAATTGTTTATCAGTATGTTATGTTTGTTTGCAGAGTGACGGCTGTGACAGGAAAAATAATTTCACCGCAGACCAATCACAGGCGCATCTGCCGTGGATGAATGTCAGACTATGTTCTATCCTAAAGTATATTCTTCTGCGCAGACTCTTTATCAGGAAATGTTTATTCAGAAAACTTACATTCAAACTACTTCTATCCGGTTATAATGCTTAACGTGATCCGTACTAAGCCTTGACACCATGGGTGTACGCCCTCAACACCATTCGTGATTTACCCTCGGCACACTGACAGTAAAGAATCAGTGGAGGTAAATGATAATCCCCATTAATTATCTATTGGTCCGCAAAAGGGCTCATCCGATGAGAAGGCATAGGGGTTCCGGACATTTGTAATTCGTCAGTTCTTTGCGAATTACAAATATGATACAAGTTTTTTTCAAATATGAAACATCCCTGCTGGTCTTCGTGGAATAATTTTGCAACAGAATCAACGAGCAGCAAAGATGAAAAAGAACTGTTGGGTATATATCTTAAGGAATGAAACCGGAGAAATAACCATCGGCTTTTCAGTCGATATGGATGAAAAGTTCACCGAAATCTCCATGCGAAAGGAAAAGCTGTATTATCTCCGTCCGTTTGAAGAGCCATTCGACGGCTTGGCGCACAAGCATCTTTTTGGATTCCCTTTCCCAAGATACGATCAACCTTCTCGTACGACGTAATCGGGAACGGACAGAAATATACAGGAAGTCTTCCGGAAAAACGCAGTTACTACACCTTCCCCAAAATAACCAAAAGAATATCTAATTTTTAATTCCAATTTATATGAAGACAACAAACATCATTCAGAGGCTCGGCCTCTTCTTCTTCGTCCTCGTGCTGGCGGCGCCGGCATGGGCAACAAATTTTGGCTGCGCTCGCTATGAGGTTTTCCGCTCACGCAACTTAGGCAAAAAGCAGAAAGTAACGACACTCAACAGTCAGTTTGTGAAAATTACGTTCAGTAATTGCCACACCACCAGCGGAACGGGCAGCGGTGCCATCTACGAGTTGGCAAAGGGTTCCAGCATCACCGTAAAGGCTATCGACGGCTATAGAATCCGCTGGATTATCCTGCGTGATACAGAGGGTGGAAAGCGGTATAGCCACAAAGATGGCATCAAGCGCATCAACCGGGTGACATCGGGTTATAACTATTACTTCGAGAAGAATGCCATCTCGAATTCTAAAATAAAAGGAGGCAACCAGCAGGAACTCAATGACGATGACAACAACATCGTTGTCCAGCAGTATGATGCCAGTGCACAAAGCGTCGAGATCAGGACCCACAACAATGCCAATTGGGACCAGTTCAAGGTGCGCGATATCATTGTGGGGGTCGTCAATGAACTCCATGTGAAGTATCAACAGGAGGAGTATACCACGTACACCGTGGGTTATGGGATTGGACCCGGATGCGACCGCCCCAACGGGTACACAGGCCTGGCCAAGTACAAGGTGGACAACGAGTATGTTGCGACGGTCAACAATGGCGGGATAGTAAAAGTCAAGCACCCGGGAACGGTAGTTCTCACCGCCACTTTCCCCCCAGATGAATGGTTTTCCGGAGGGGAGTGCAGCACGAAGGTTCACGTGCTTCGCGACAAGGTAACCTTCACCGCCGAAGACCTACCCGACATGCTTTCCAGTTCCTACGACTTCCGCAGCCTACTCCAGACAAGCACGCTAAGCGACAAAAGAATTCCGATGGGACAATCCGCAGTTCAGCATTACCAGTAGCAATTCCCAGTGTTCTCAGCTACGATAACGGCATGCTTAAGCCCGGCGGTACGACAGGCGAGGCGACCATCACCGTCAGGCAGGGAACAGAACGATTTCTACGAGCCCGCTTCTTTCTCGCACACCTTCATTGTGGTGCGCCGTGAGGATTACAGTAACGGCGCGATGCTCATCAAGGACGCCAACGAATGGAAGCTGTTCTGCAAACTCGTCAACGACAAGGGCATGACTGACCTCAACGCCCGGCTCGAAGCCGACATCAACCTCGGCTCGGACATCGCAATGGTGGGGACTACCTCCCATCTTTATGCCGGCACGTTCGACGGACAGAACCATACGCTGAAGTTCAACTGGAATGGCGGCTCAGACTCTGACATAGCCCCCTTCAAGAAAGTGAGCAACGCCACTATCAAGAACCTGCGTACCGAAGGAACAATCAAGTCTAACAGTTACTATTTGTCAGGATTGGTTGGTGACGCTTATTATGGCACCGTCAACATTTCCAACTGCGCTAGCAATGTGAACATCACGAGCAGTCATACCGGCGGCAGATGCGATGCGGCGGGCATGATTTCTTATAGACAGCCATGCCAATGTCGCCATCACCGACTGCCTCGTCGAAGGCAACATCACTGCCATGACGGACGAAGGCAAGAAAAGAATGAGTGGATTCGTATTTTTACCAGTACGGCACCTGCACCCTGACTAACTGTCTCTACATCGGCGAGAACAACGCGGACAACACCAACGGCGACAGCAACACCTTCGCCAATAACGCCACCGTCACGAACTGCTACTACCTCAACACCTGCGGCACAACGCAGGGGCGACCAGGATAACCGAGGAGCAGCTCAAGAGCGGCTACGTGGCTTATAATTTGCAGAACGGCAGAAACAACATGGTGTGGGGACAGGATCTCGATAAGGACACCGAGCCCGCTGCTCACCGCCGACGGCGCGAAGCAGGGTCCGCAAGGTGGAGTTCGCCTATAAGAATAAGGTGGCCGTCACGCTATGCCAACCAAGGTGGCAACGTGAAGCTGCCCACGGCAAGGAACTCCTCGGCGCCGACTATGACGCACAGAAAAGTTATAAGCTCGCCTTTGAAAACGGATTCTCGGAGACAACCGCCATTAACGGCGACATCACGGTCAATGTAACCGTGAGCGTTGTCACCGGTATCGACGGCGTGACGGACGACAATGCCGATATGAATGCCCCCTGTTTACGACCTGCAAGGCCGCCGCGTGGCCGATCGCCTCGATGCCGCACGCCACCGGCTGCCCGCAGGCGTCTACATCGTCGGCGGCCGCAAGGTTGTTGTGAAATAATGTCTCTCTTCTTATCGGGGGCGTTTCGCCCACAGGCGGTGTGCTCCCCGATACCCCCGCAAACCCTATATATATAATTAAGGTGAAAAACGACAACGCCGACAGCTTTGCCGAGGTTCGGCAAACGTCAAGACGTAACGGATGTTAAATGCCGAGGTTCGGCAAACGCCAAGGTATAACGGATGTTAAATGCCGAGGTTCGGCAAACGTCAAGACGTAACGGATGTTAAATCCCGAAGTTCGGCAAACGCCAAGGCAAACGACGGCAGACTTTCCGAAGCTCGGCAAACGTCAAAGGCAAACGAGGGGACAAAAACAAGAAATCATTTTTAGGGATGTTCTAAAAATTAATTAGCTGAATATCAGCTAATAATTTTTACTATCTCCCTCAATTTTCGTACCTTTATAGTTGTAAGACTACAAAAGCTATGCAAAAGAAGACTATATACAAGGAGCCGATGAATCCCAACCTCTTCGAGGAAGAACTAACAGTCCGAGGCCCCTGTCATCCATGGGGAATCCTGAGCAATTGTCTGCCTTGGTAGACTTTTGAGATGTTCCGTTCGGAACTCGAGGAGGTTCTCATCAAGAAGGACTGCAAATCAACAGCAGGGCGACCACAATACGACTCCGTTCTTATGTTCAAAGTCATCTTCCTCCAGCGTTACTATGGTCTGGGTGACGAGCAAATCCAGTATCAGATTATTGACCGCACCAGCTTCCGTGAGTTCTGGGCATCCATACCGTTGACGATATTCCCGATGAGAAGACCGTCTGGAACGTGAGGAACAAACTGAGCCAATCAGGAACTTTCGATGTCCTGTTCAGCAAGTTCCGTACGTTTCTGGATGCCAAAGGCCTATCCTTCAACGAAGGCAAGATTATAGATGCGACCTTTGTCGAAGCTCCCAAACAACGTAACAGCCGTGAGGAGAACAAACAGATTAAGGAAGGAAACGGGGAAAGGAACTGTGGAAAAATGCCCCACACAAAAATGCCACAAGGACACCGATGCCCGCTGGACGAAGAAACGAGGCGAGCCCCACTACGGATACAAGAATCACACAAAGTGCGATGCCAAGACAAAGCTGATGAGAGACTTATCACACCACGGACGCAAGTGTGCATGATTCCAAGGTTGTTACACCTCTGCTGGAAGATAAGGACAAGGGCCAGAATTTATATCTTGACGCAGGATATGAAGGGCAAAAGGATGTGGTGGAGGAGCACCGTATGACACCCATCATCTGCGAGAAGGACATCGTAACCATCCGTTGACCGAAGAACAGAAGAAGGAAACCGGAAGAAATCCAAGACACGGTGCCGCATAGAGCATATATTCGGCTTCATCGAAGGTGCTATGCATGGCTCACTCGTCAGAAGCATCGGAATGGTGAGGGCCGCAGCCAACACGGCATTGACGTGCCTGACTTACAACGTGTTCAGATATGTACAGATCTGCAAATATCAGCCGCAGCTTATCTCTGTCAAGGATAACTATGCCCGGCCCCAAAAACATGAACCAAATGAGTGGATAAAAAGATGAAAATGAGAATGGTCACAGACGTGACACTTGTCTGACCGCTAAAAAGATGAGTAGACAGGGCGAAGCCACAATATGAATGAACTAATTTTTAGAACCTCCCTTTAATCATTTAATCAGAATTTATTATGGCAAACGAAAGCAAAGTGGCTCAGGTTGGCACCATTGACTTGCACAGCCTGACCAACGACGCTCACTTCATCTATATGAAGGACGTGGAGAAATGTGATAGAAGAAGACGAGGGGCAAAAACCGTGGCGAGAATACAAAACCGCCGTGAAAGCCCTCAAGGAAGCCGTGAAGGAGGAAGACGAACGCCTCATCCTCTCAAGAAAAGTTAATACACCGAACAGATTGCTGCCAGGACCGCGAGCGCGACTCCATTTTCCGAGGCTACCGCACCGCCGTGAAGGGAATGCTGCGCATGCCCGTGGCGGAAATGGCCGAGGCGGTCGCCGACCTGTGGCAGCACCTCGAGCGACTACAACATCGACCCCGATATGCAGCTCGAACGCGAAACCTCGCGGATGATGAACCTCGTGGCCTGACCTCGACTACAAGTTGGCCCCATGGGTGCAGCTGCTCGGTCTGAAACCCCTACGTCGACGCCCTCAGGGCAGCCAACGACACGGTGGAAGAACTGCTCGCCACCCGCACCGACGATCGCTCGCAGCAGATAGCCGGCGCGCTGCGCAAGGCACGCTGGCAAGCGACGAGGCCTATCTGGACACCGTGCGCCTGATCAACGCCATGGCCGTGGTGGGCACCGAGAAGAGCCTCACGCCGCTCATCAACTACCTCAACGCCAACATCAAGCGCTACAAGGAGCAGGTGATGACGCGCGGCAAGAAAAGGACGGCGACCGAGCCCGAGAAGTACGGCGGCGATACACGACGACCGCCCGCACGGCCGACACGCTTACGGCAGCGGACGAGAATTCATAAAACAAAACTTTTACCAAAAATAATAAGCAAAATGAAAACAAAAATTTAATCGAGAGGCTCAGCCTCTTCTTGCTTACCCTCGTGCTGACGATGCCGACGTGGGCGCAGGGCGGCTCCGGAAACGAGAGCGAGACCATTACGATTGCCTCGAAAGAAGACTGGAAAGCGTTTTGCAATCGGGTGAACAGCGGACAGACCACCCTCAACGCCAAGCTGACAAAGGACGTGGACCTCGGCGAGAGATCGTGATGGCAGGAACAGCCGACCCTCTTACTATAACTTTTCTATTACACCGGCACGTTCGACGGACAGGGGACATACGCTCTCGTTCAACTGGAATGCGGGCAAAGATGACAAAATCGCCCCTTCAAGTATGTGAAGGACGCCACGATCAGAACCTGCGCACCCAAGGGGAAGATCACGAAGAAGGGTTGCGAGCTTGTCCGGAATGGTTTATATAGTTTAGGGCACCACCACCATCTCGGGCTGCACTCAGCGACGTGGACATCACGGGGAGACGGTGGTTGGAATGATTCCCCAAGCCGCGGGCATGGTTCAAGCTGTAGGCTACCGGCGCCTCGGTTCATATCACCGACTGCCTCGTCAAAGGCAGCATCACCGACAATGCGGATGAAAGCTATGAGGCGATGGCCGGCTTTGTCTTTTTCTAATAGTGGCACCTACACGCTGACTCGCTGCCTCTACGTCGGCAAGAACAACGCCACCAACGACAAATACAGCAAAACCTTCGGCGCGGAAAGCGGCATCAGCGCCACCTTCACCGACTGCTACTACCTCAACACCTGCGGCAAAGCGCAGGGCGATAAAGATCACCGAGGCGCAGTTGAAGAACGGCTACGTAGCCTATAAGTTGCAGAAGGGCGATAGAGTCGCAGGTGTGGGGACAGACGCTCGGCACCGACAACCATTCCGCAGCCTACCGCCGACGCCACGAAGCGGGTGTACGAGGTGAAGTTCGTCTACAACGGCGAGGTGAAGGCAACGCTATGCTAACCGGGGCGGCAACGTAGGCACCCTGCCCACCCCGCAAGAAATATTGGGCACGGCATACAACGCCGCCAACAGCTACCGCCTCGTCTTCGCCGAGGGCTTCTATGCCGAATATCCTATTTATGCCGACCGCACCGTGGCAGTAGATGTCATCGTAAACAACATGTGCGAAATCGCCACGAAAGAAGACTGGAAGAAGTTCGGCGACTTCGTAAGATCCGGGGAGGGAAACCTCAACGCCAGGCTCACCGCCGACATCGACCTCGGCGGGGACATCCTGAAAATAGGCAGCGAGAGCACCGGCTATTCCGGCACCTTCGACGGACAGGGGCACACCATCACGGTCGATTGGAACGCTGACGGCGGTGGTTGCTCGCGCTGTTCCCCTTTGTAACAGACGCCACCATCAAGAACCTGCGCGTATCGGGCAGATGACGTCCGACAGCGAGCCTTTTGGGCGTATTTACTCTCGAGCGCGGTGGCACCACCACTCTCTCGGGCTGCATCAGCGATGTGAAAATCACTAACGGCGACAAGAACGACACCTACTGCGCCGCAGGAATGGTGCGCGCAGCATACAGCAAAGGCAAAATCACCTTCAAAGACTGCATCGTGGCCGGCGACCTCAACGGCACCACCGACAACAGCAGGCAGGGCATGGGCGGATTTGTATGCGGTCAGGCAGACGACGCCACCTGCACCTTCGACAACCGCCTCTACACCGGCACGAACAACGCCAAGGGCGGCTACACCTTCGCCCCCGAAACCCCACGCTCAACAACTGCTACTACCTCAACGCCTGCGGCAAAGCGCAGGGCGAGCGGATAGTCGAGAAGCAGCTCGAGAGCGGCGAGGTGGCCTATAAGCTGCAGGGCGACCGCACCGACAGCTGCCACTGGGCACAGGTGCTGGGCGAGAAGACACGGGAGCCTCTACCGCGAGGCCGACAGGACGAAAACCGAACTATGTGTATTATAACAAGGAGAACAACGGCTGGACGTGCGACGACTTCCGCCTCACCGACGGACAGTCGCTGCCCATCGGGCTCGACTTCACCGCCACGAAGGCTACCTACGACCGCACCCTCGCCGCCGGCAAGGCCACGCTCTGCCTGCCCTACGAGCTGCCCGTGCAGGGCTTCAGGGCTCACACCCTTGCCGAGCAGACAGGAAAGCCGCACCGCGGTGCACTTTCAAGGAGGTGAACGGCACGCTCGGAGCCTACAGGCCCTACCTGCTCGTGGCCGACGGCACGCCACAGCTCGGCGGAGAGAACCTGCAGGTGAAGGCCGACCTTAGCAGCATCGTCCTATCTGCCGGCAACTACTACTTCAAGGGTGCGGTGCATGACGTGGTGAACTGGTGGCTCACTTCCGATCACGCCACATCCTGCAGGCCGACGGCCTGTTCCACAAGGTAACGTCCAACAACCCCTCCGTCACGGTGCCTGCCTACCGCGCCTACATCAGCTACAACAGCCATGAGGGTGCCAGCTGCTTCCATCGTCTTCGACGGCGAGACCACGGGCATCGGCGGCACGACAGACGGTGCGACAGACGGTGCGGTGTATAACCTCCAGGGACAGCGCGTGGCCGACCGCCTCGACGACAGCGTGCGCCGACAGATTCCCGCCGGCGTGTATATCGTCAACGGTCGCAAGGTGGTGAGTGAAATAAAAAAAGAAGTCTCTTCATCGGGGTGCGGCACGCCGCAGGGCGTGATTCATCACGTTCGAATCCCACGAAAACGGGCGGTGCGCTCCCCGATGATTTAAAACAAACAGTTAATTAATAAAAAATGAACAATTACATCAAACCGGAAATCAAAGTGGTCCCCATCACATTAGAAAACTCTATCCTCGCCGGCTCCCTCAGCGTGGGCATCAGTGAAGACCCCGCCACGGGGCCTGCACTCTCGAAAGGCAACAACTTCTTTGACGGCGAGGAGGACGACGATGACTATGACGCCCCGAGCCGCCGCCCGTCATCGCTGTGGGATGATTAAATCCATTTTCTTCGGGAGGTGCGCAACAGGTGCCGCACTCTCGATGATAAAAAAATGACGTACATATACAGTCCGATAGATATTCTCTCGAACATATATCTTTCTATTCCCAATAGTAAAGGTAACTTTTTCTCGGAAACCTTTGCAAGGAACAGATGCTTTGAGACATCGGTTGGCAAACGGTCTACTCCTTAGACAAGTGAGCAAGAGCCGGGTCGGCCTTGATGCGTTCCTTCTCCGATTCCACAAGTGAGATAATCTCTTGTTTGACACGTTTATAGTTGGCTTCGATAGTCTCTTTGAGATTGTCGGAGCCATCTTCGTTTGTAAAAGTCTGCAATTATAGGGATTGGTTGATAGGGCTTTCATCTCGGCGGAGATTTTGGCACTATTCACGACTATCTCTGCGTGGAAATATCTTTTGGTCGATGCGCTCGTCGAAAATTGTCAGACACTGCCCCCACGAACATACCTTGCGTGAGGTTGGAAATCTTGCTTGCCGGGATAAGACTGTCCATTTGAGTGGAGATTGAGGTTGATTTGTCGTTACGGTTGATGGTCATGGACTGCCGTTGCTGCAAGACCTTACCAAAGCGCTCACTCAATGTCTTGGCGGTTTCTCCCTACCACCTGCCCACTGAACACATTACCTACTGTGTTCTGTATCACTTTGCTCTCCTTATCACCATAATCACGGGTGAGCTGTGAAAAGTCCTGAAAGCCCAAGCACACCGCTACCTTATTGCTTCGTGCAGTAGCAATGAGGTTGTCCAAGCCTCGGAAATAGATAGTCGGCAACTCGTCGATAATCACGGAGGATTTGAGTTGCTTCTTCTTGTTGATGAGTTTTACGATACGGCTGTTATACAGTCCCAATGCCGCCGAATAGATATTCTGACGGTCGGGATTGTTCCCCAACAACAAGGACTTTCGGCTCATTGGGATTGTTGATGTCGAGTGAGAAGTCATCGCCTGTCATCACCCAATAAAGAGCAGGTGAAATCATGCGTGAAAGCGGTATCTTGGCACTGGCTATCTGTCCCTGCAACTGGTCTTGCGCTCCACCTTCCCAAGCGTCCATGAAAGGAGAAAGGTAGTTGGCAAGCTCATCGTAGGAAGTGAGTATAGGGAATATCTGTGCATAGGGGCGGTTCAGAAACTCAATGGCATGAGGGAAGGTGCAATACTTTCCGTTCTCATAGATTTTCAGAAACCAGATGATGGCTGCCAGCAGAGATGATCGGTGACTCCACGAAGAAATCTCCCTGTTTTCTGTATCCACGAGCGGTTAAGGTTGAGCATAATCGTATAGGCACTCGTAGGCATCCGATATATCCGTCATAAAGGCTGGATTGATGGGATTGCACCGATGCGACTTTCTCGGATCATCGAAGTTGATGACATAAAACTGCGGTTTCACCTTATAAGCATCCAAATGCTGAAGCAGATGATTGTAAGCAATCTCGGAAAGGTCGGGAAACTTGTAATCGTAGATATACATGGCAAAAGCCTTTTTCTCAATCTGCTGCTTGATATAGTTGTTCACAATGGCGTAAGACTTGCCAGAACCCGGAGTTCCGAGCACCATCGAGGCACGAAATGGATTGACCACGTTAATCCAACCTTTGTTCCACTTCTTCTTATAGTAAAAACGTGTAGGCAGATTGACAGAATACTCATTCTCCATCAGTCGGGTTTCCTGCATGAAGCTTTCATTTTCCGTGTTGAACACATCGTCCATCAGGTTGTTTTTGAGTAGTCGGCTCATCCATACGCCACCCATCAGCAGACAGATATAGCCAACGGAAAGCGTGAAGATGTAGAGCGAAGCTGCCCCGATCTTACCGATGGGCAATACCAATAGCCACCAGTTGAGAAAGAAAAAGACAAAGCCTGAGAAAAGCACCGTCCAAATCCTTGTCCACGTGATCTTCTCCTCTTTCACGCCCTTCGTCCCCAGGCAGGACAAAGCGAGAAATACCACACAAAAGAGTTTTGTCCAAAGGATGGATGAGAACAAATCCGTGGTTCGCTGGAAGTTCATTAGAATTTTATCAATGATGCCAAGCGTAAAACCCCAGACATGAAATGCCTCGTAACAGAACCAATAACAGTTAACGAGGAGGAATATCACCGATATTCCCCTCATAAAGTCCATGACTTTACCTAATGCCCTTAAATCATCTTCCTGTGCCATAATGCTGTTTTTGTAGCCTCCCCCGACCCCTCCGAAGGGAGGGGAGATAGAAATGCTCGTTTATTTAATGTTTTCTTCGTCTAATATTCACCTTACTTAGTTTTCGGAGCTTACGCTGCCATGCAGCTTCTTTCCAATCATCGTTGCCCGTAGATAGGAAAGAACCATCTGCCATATCCTCGATAAGTTCATCGACAAGGTTGTCGCTTTCCTCCGTATTTAGCTGCGAAGGGTGAACGGTTGCAGATTGATCCAAACGGGCAGACAGACTGCCATACAGCGTTTCATCTAAGAACGGATTATGTGTTGGATTGGAGAAATAGCCATTGAATACGTTAGCGGCATATCCCTTACCCAATCGGGAGCCATTAAGCGCAATGCCCGCTTTATCATCAATAAAGGTAATGCCATAGATACGTCCACTTTCGTTCTTTCGGATTACCACACGTAAGCCTTGTTCCTCCAATCTTTGCCGAAGTTTTTTCTCCGTATTGGGAGAGGTACGCATAGTTTGTAACACTTTGTTCCTGACGGTTGGTGTCAATGGTTTGATAGCTTGTTTCGACTTCTGCATCCTGTTCTGTACAGCAGTATAACCCACACCACGACCGATGTCCGATGCGTTGATGGGTGTACTTATTTTGCCTCCCTTATCATCAGTTGGAACATAGACCAGTCCATCGCATTTCTTTCCCCGAAACTCCGTCTTTACTTCTTCTACGACAAGGTTATATTTACTCAGAATGGCATTCAACTCGCCCAAGGAACAGAAGCGATAATGCTTCAGCACCATGCGGAGGGCACTTGCCACCTGTTCCTTGATGTTTCCTTTGCTAAAATTCACCATGGGCGGTTCTGGTACCGTCATCTCACTAATCTTTTGAACTTGGAATGAGACCAAACTTCCTTTCCAGAGCATCTGTAATCTGCTTGCTTCTTCGCTTTTCAAACTTTGTCGTTGATTTTCTTTCCTCACCGTCTATCCCGAAGCGACACGATGTGAATATGCTCACGGGCAATGTCGTTATGCTTGAACACGATATAGGGTTGCTTGCCATAGCCGAGTGCCTCCATATACTCCTGGCAATCTGTGTGAGCCTTTCATCGGATAGTTTCTCGTCCGGGTGCGGATTGAGCGAACAGTGGAACACCGTTTTCTTGGTACGGCAGTTCTTCGGTATCAATGCCTCCATATCAGCAAGCACGTCCTCCATCGTATAACGTCCTTCCTTGCTCTGATACAATTCAGCGGCAAGAAGAATATTCGCTTCTCCTTTTTCCACCTTTTTGAAAGTTGTAGCCGAGTGCCCTCCAAGGTTCTCCGTTGCTGAAATTTTTGCTATCATTTTTCTAACTAAATTCTCAATACTTCTTCTTTCTATAATCAATGGTTAGATTGATAGCCTGCTCTTGCAAGGCAATGATTTGAGCCGACAATTTCTCCAACTTCTCAAGCATAATCTGTGCAGTCTTTATGCTGTGATAGCTGTTGATGGCACGCACGGCTTGGTTATACAGCACGCCAATCTTATGGATTTGTGCCGTCAGTTCGGAGAGTTTTCGGTAATATTCCACAGCGGATTTATCCACCGTGATCACCTTGAAACTCTCCCAAGAATACGACCACGCACGAAATCCGACTTGGTTTCCGCACCTGATTTATGGAACAAATCAATCGCCCGTTGCTGGTCTTTGGGCTTGGGAAGACGGGTATCCCATCTGTCCCATCGTTCTATCTTTTTCGTTCATTGTTTTTATCCTTATCTAATTACGACTTTGAGTAATTCTCCTCCCTTCAGGGACAAGGGTCTTTGTCGGCAGAAACGGAGTTTGTCGGACAAAGACACACCTGCCAATATCAAGAGTTGATACGATGGAAGCATCCACCCTGTAAGGGTGTCCGCTTCGGGTAGTTTACCTCCATGATCTCTATCCGCCTGCAAAGTTACGGCGGATTTCCAAATATCTCATTATCAATGATATTCACTCTTTTTCCTTGCATTTCCCTGCACTTCATCGGTGTCATATAATCAGCCAAAATATCATTTATTTTGCAGTCAAAACGAGCGAACTATGGTATGACGACACAAGCAAAAGACACATCGTATTACCATTGGCTTGCACCAAAGATGCAAAGAAGAAACGAAACATATTCATAACAATTTGTTGTCATGACAAACTATTGTCAGTACAACAGATAGCAAGAACTATAAATCGTCCTTTCAGACTATCGCACGAACCATACGCAGCCAGAACAAACTGTCTGCTGATACTTCTCAAGAATGAGAGAACGTCCAAACATCAAATAGACAAAGTAATATGAACTAAGAAATTATCATTATGGAGAACAAACAACAACGCCCCATCTTTTCTGGGGTTCTCTCGCAAAAAGGGAGGAGTCGGAAAAAGTACGCTTGCCGAAATCGTAAGCAGCATATTGTATTACGAACAGGGTATCAACCTCTTCGTGATGGACTGCGACCTGTCGCAGGATTCCTTTTACAAACTGAGGGAACGCGAGAAAAGTGTCGTTCAGGAAAGCGAGGAACTTTCCAAGTCCATGCAGGAATACTTTCACCACCTCGGCAAAAAGGCATACAGAATTTACAAGTCCAGCCCCAAAGAAGCTGTCAGGACTGCACGGAAGTAAAATCGACACTATCAACAATGAGACGTACCAGTTGGTCGTGTTCGACTTCCCGGTCATGCAGGGAACAACAGATTGATGGAACTGTCCCTTCAGATGGACTATATCTTGTCTCCGCTTGAAGCCGACATACAGTCACTTGTCTCCTGTATGGCATACGCCAAGACTATCACGGATATAGGTGTTTCTATGTCCGACTCACGGATAAAGGACATTATCCTATTCTGGAACAAGGTGGACAGAAGGGTAAGGAACGTCATCATTGACGAATACTCAAAACTTATCCATGATACGAACTCACGCTCCTGCCCGGCTATGTATATGCCACGCACCGTTTCTCCACGAACTTTCCACATACGGGCTGCAGAGGCGTGTTCCGTTCCACTATCAGCCTCCAGCAAAGGGATTACGAACGGGTACAGGACTGGATGAACTCGTCTCTGAGATAATTCAACGTCTCAAACTAAAAACAAAAAAACAGAACATGGCAACGATTGAGGAAAGAAAGCAGCAACTGGAAAAAGAAGCTGAAGAAAAATGGCAGAGGACAATGTAGTGGTGAAAACCTGTCACGGTCCCCAACCCCTTCGACCCTTCTGAGAACATAGAACCTTCCCCTGCAACATTACGAGAGGAAGACGAAAGTCCGGAAGAAACGAAACCAACAAACGAAAAACCGGCAGATGAAACAGAAGGTGAGGCAACGGAAACACTGAACCGAAAAGAGAAAGGAAGCCAAGAATGGAAAAAGTCCGGCAGGTCGTCCCTTTCCATAGAGGAATACCGTTCCCTATACTTTCATCCCGTACGTTCGCAAATGCGGACAGCCTTCTCCATCAATTTGGAGACATTACAGAACCTGCGCAACGTGTTGCAGGACTTGGGGGAGCGTGTCTCCATAGCCGCATACATAGACAACATCCTTCGTGAGCACCTGCGAGAACATCTGGAACTGCTCAACAGTGCGGCTGCAAAGCAAAGGCGCAAGACTACAATAACACTATAAACCACAAAATCATGACAACAATAAATGTAATTATCCTTACACTCGTGTTTTTAACCTCGTCATCACATCGGTGCTCTGCACTTATGCAATGGTGCTTCATCAAAAACAAGAAGACCAATGAATGACCTAACACAGGCGGCTGAGACGGACGAATTATCAATGCTCCATGAACCAGCAAGGAATATACGACGATGACAGAGAAAACACCAGCCGAGACGATTTTCACTACCTCTGACATCCGCTCCAAAGTCTAGGAAGATCTGTGGCATCTTTATGAACCATATATTTCAAGCCTACTCCACAGAGTGCAAAATCAGGCTTTACCATCAACCGAGATACTTCAGATGTTGTGCGATGTCCTTGGGACACAAAATCGGAATCCACACTCACCGCCTATATCGAGAATATTCTCATGTGGCATCTTTTCGACTTATGAGGAATTGTTGAATGAGCTGCTTCGGGACACAAGCGGTACAAAAACATTGAACTTATGATGGAAACAATACTTTTCAGTTTTTAGCATTGGTGACTCATCATCATTTGATGATGCTTGGGTATCCTGTATTTCTATATGCGGTATGTATCTCCGTATGGCTTCCTCATCAAGAAAACGGAAAGAGGGTCAAGAGCAGACTAATAAGAACGAAGCAGCGAAGGAAAAAGACGTACTAGAAAAGGGAAGGAAAATGAACAAACCGAGTTTGTACTGATTGGAAAAAGTCGTTCCATTTCCCCGATTATCCCACAAATGCCCTCTATTTCATCATCTGAAAAACCAGAGCGAAATAGCAATAATTTTGCACCGCAGAACTCCGAAAAGGAGGAAGATGTGAACGAAGAGGACAACGAGATGGACGTTGATTTCGAGATGGAGAGGGTGGACGAAGATGAAGTTGCCCGTGAGGAATTAAGCCTGCCCATCGAGTCCACATCGGGCGAAGCCGAGGTATCGGGGCAGTCCATCCTTGCACGTGACTTAGGTCGCCTGCAAAAGTGGACAAAAAACTGTGAGGAGGCTGATGAGGAAAGAGGTCAAAGAGACCGTTCGACAACTTCAAGACCTGAATCTGTGGATAAGTACAAGGAAAATATCGCCAAGATGCGGGTGAACAAAGCCTCGCTATTGGAGAAAATCCGCAGGGCGGAAGAAACAGAAGAACAGAGCAACAACAAGCAATGCCATCTTCTCGAAAACTCAACACCACCTGATTTCTGAGCGTATCTGACACCTCTCGGAGTGATGCTGACGAAAAAGCCACTTTCATACTATCTGTAAACAATCAACGAGAGCAGGAAAGAAGTCGGCTCATTATCTACGAATTGGTTTCTTCATTACATATGTGCCGCTCTTTCCCCTTTCCTTTTCACCAAACAAGAATTATTATCACATTTAAACTATAAATACAAAATGAACAAAAAGAAAATCACTAGATGATGCTGCTGCTGACGGCACACCACTAGGAGCGTATGCACAAGGAAACGGTATGGCCGGTATCAATGAAGCCACAAAAATGGTAACCTCCTACTTCGACCCGGTACGAAACTCATCTATGCCATCGGTGCTGTGGTCAGCTTTGATTGGCGGTATCAAGGTGTATAACAAGTTTAGCTCAGGCGACCCCTGATACGAGCAAGACCGCAGCCTCTTGGTTCGGTGCGTGTATCTTCCTCATTGTGGCTGCCACTATCCTGAGAAGTTTCTTCCTGTAAGGCGATGGCAGCATTTGAAATCAACAAAGGGTGTAGGCCGGACGGTAGAGTTCAAGGGCTTGAAGGCGCAGTACCTCTTCCTCTTTGCAGGAGGGTTGCTGGCTGTCTTTCATTCTTGTGGTCATTCTCTATCTCTGTGGAGTCAGCCAGATAGCCTGTCTTGTCATAGGTGTAGTGGTGCCAGCCTCGTGGTATGGCAAACGTTCACCATGAACAGAAAGTACCGGGCACATACGGACTGATGAAAAAGGGAGCAGTGCGTATGCACCCACGCTACCTTGTGAACCGCCGTACGGTCTGCCACCTTATTCGTAACCTTCAACCAAAAGAAAGCGAAGAAACGAAATAAAAGCAAGATAACAACCTTTAGAATCGAAGTTTCCCTACTACTCCATAGAGCAGGGCTGCATGGTGAGCAAAGGATGCTGACATCACGGTGGCTTTCCGTGTGGAGCTGCCCGAACTCTTTACCGTCACTTCTACAGAATACGAAGCAATGCACTCTGCCTGGCATAAGGCAATCAAGGTGCTACCCAATTACAGCATCGTACACAAGCAGGACTGGTTCATTAAGGAGGACTATCAAGGAAAGCTCTCCGATGGTGGACTGAGCTTCCTTGCCCCGTTCCTCTGAACGGCACTTCTACGAACGTCCCTATCTCCACCATATTTCATAAGATTAAGCTAAATATCAAGTCATAAAGTTTCAATTCTAATAAAAATAGGTTACCTTTGCACTAAAATCAGCTCCTTATGAAACCAATGATAAAATATAGAGGGGAAAAACAAAAGAAATCCCTCACATAATGTGGCATGTTCCTAGATTTTCTGGTAGATATGTCGAGCCTTTTCTTTGGTGGTGGTGCTCTCTTTTTATTTGGAGCCTAGAGAAGCTATCATCAATGACATAAATAAAGCAACCAATTAATTTTTATAAGCAGTGTGAGAAACTATTTCCCCAAAAACTTCGAAAAAGAATTGGATGAAATAGAGGCTTTATATGAAATTAATAGGCGTGATTATGATATATTGAAGGCAAGTACGCCTAACGAAAGAGTGGTAGATAATAATGAAGCTTTATATTACTTACTACGTGATATGTTTAACAACAAAATCCGTAAAGAGTATAGTGATGCATTGCTCTATTATTTCATTAACAAAACAGCGTACTGGGTAGTGATAAGGTACAACTCTGACGGAGAATTTAATGTGCCTTATGGGCGTTATAAGCATTTGAGCACCCAACAAGTTTCTTTTTCTCATAGCCAGCTGTTAAAACGAGCTGAGATACACAATGTAGATTATAGCAAAATCTTTGATATGTGTAATGTCGATGATTTTATTTTTCTTAGATCCTCCGTATGACTGTGTATTTTCAGATTATGGAAATGTAGAATATAAAGAGGGCTTCAATGAAGACAATCATAGGAAGTTAGCAGAAGATTTTAAAAATCTCATGCAAGTCATTAATGGTTATTGGAAAGACTCCTTCTAACAGAAGAACTGTATAAAGAGTTTATAATCGATGAGTATAAAAAGACCTATGCAGTAAATATAAGGAATAGATTTAAGTCGGAAGCCAAACATATTGTAGTAGCAAATTATAAAAAGATTGGGATAATGTACAGATAATTACGGACAACGTAAACAAAGAATACACTGTTCCTGAAACTACGCAGTAATGTTGTTTGAATCTAAAAAGACATATCATGGCAAGAATTGATAGTAGAACGCTGTCCTTGACAACATCGCCAAGAACACCTAACAAGATGATACCTGAAATCAGCCTTTTGATAGAACACTTTACAGGTGAAAAAGTGGAATAAGGAAAGGCAATGTGCTTTTATGAAAGTTTTAAAGGAAGAGTACTTCTTCAATGGCAAAGGTGAGAAAGACCCTTCTTTCAGTGCAAGAGATAGGATAAACCAGTGCTCCCTAAATCTTTTTAGGCTTCGTTAGACTTTCCCCAACGATAGAACTGATCACCTGCTGGTGAGAAACTCATTACTTCTAAACGGAAGGATGAGGTTTTCACGCCAAATGTTAAAGTTTCAAGCACCTTCTCCTTATCACAAACCTTCAAATAAAGCAGCGAAGTTCTGTATAAAGCCATACTTGGAAATACTACGTTTAGTAAGAACAATGGGAACTTTAAAATTCGATGAGCTACAAATTTTTGGAATGCAGCTACTGACTCAGCACGACTTTGAGAATATCGTACATAAGATTGAGACCTTTCGCATCAAAAAGCAAAGAATAAAAGGGCAGCTACAGAGTGTTTAAGGCAGAATACCTGAACACTGAACTAAACAAATCTATAAAGACCGTATCATGCAAGGAAAGATAAAGACTCGAGAAAGTGCAGATACTTCGCTTGAGAAATTCCTATGTACACAGTCAAAGCAATATGAGAGATTATGCAGACCATGTTTTTAGATATTTAAGGGCAACAGGTCTTGTCAATGTGTCACAAGTAGGGTAAGTCTCTTTTCTATAATACCCGAGCGAGTAAATGATGTCGATTACCTTTTTGAAAGTATAGAACGTAATCCGTTATCATTTGAAAATGAAGCAGAGTATTGCACCTATCTTGGTAATGCAAGCACTCCCGTCTTACTTACTGACAACAGAGATAATCTGATAGAAACTGAAGAAAGAGTTTGCAAAACATACTATCCCTACGGCTGCTTCTACGGAGGAACTTAAAGACTTATAGGTGAGTTGAGAGACAAACAGCGGGAAGAAAATATCAAAGACGAAGTTAAGTGCATAGAATATAAACTTTACGATGATATTCAATCTGTGTTCGGCAACATTACAGCCAAAAAAGTATTACGATAACCCTATTATGCTAGAATGGAACACATGGCGGGCTATGACTATGCTTTGACGGAGGTAACATTAAGGCTAATCTAAATTTTGATGATTTTGGAAAACCTCTTTCAACGGCAGCAGGGAATATGGCTGATATTGTCTGCGATTATGGAGACTTCCTTGTTACTGTAGAAGTAACAATGGCTTCAGGACAGAAACAATTTGAAATGGAAGGAGAACCCGTTAGCAGACATCTTGGTAAATTAAAGATGTTATCGGGTAAACCATGTTATTGCTTATTCATTGCACTGACAATCAATGATGCTACTATTACGTATATGCTACACAAAAACAAATTTAGCAATGTATGGAGGGAAATCTACTGGTAGTACTCAGTTCCGTTATCACTCTTTCAGAAGATGGTAGAAGACTCCTACAGGCGAGTTATTTTCCTAAACCAGCGAAATATAAAAAGCTTTTTGAAACTTCTGAAACTCTTGCAGAGAAAACTAATAATGAAGTATTGTGGTATAGGAAGCATGCAAGAAAAAGGCGATGGATTGGCTAGGTAAGGCTCTATAAATGTAAATCGTTTTATCCGTATATTTTCACATAAATAATATGGCAGAAGAGAATATATTTGATTTTCAGATACACTACTATCTAAAACCAAGAAGACCTCCATCAAATGGATGCCAAAAATCTTGAATGAGTGTGAGCGTCAATTACTTGACGCTTTTTGATTGTTAATAAGGCTTGTACAGGAGATTTTAAAATTGAAAGTGACACCGAAGAAAGAGGTGGACTAATAGCAGTTTATTATAAGTAGCTATCATAATTGGTAAATCTGATATATTTAAGAATCTTATCAATGTTCTCTATCCAAAAAATCTCTTTCTTCTTCACAGACTAAGCTTACAATAGTAATGCTAGAATAGAGTTGTATGGAAAAAGTTAAGAACGGGACTTTAACAAAGAGAGAGCAGAAGAACTTATAGATGAAAAGAAGGTTAGGAATGCTAGTAATTACTTTAAATCGCTCGAAAAAGCAAATACAGTAACTTCGTAGAAGCGTCTGTTAAAAAGATGGAGAACAAAAGCTTTTTGAGTTCATCTAAAATCATAAAGCTGATTTTTACAAAGAAAAATACTTTCAGATGCTACCACCGAAGATAAAACAGAGACAGCAGGAACGACTATCTGTATTCTTTCACCTGTTTTGCAGCAAGGACATGGGAAAGTTTGGAAAAGCTACTATTTCAGGAAAGACAATTGAATTCAAAGTTTTAGACAAGGAGTTCTTGGAACAGGTTTATAATAATGAAATTAAATTTGGGGCAAATACTGTGATAACTTGTACTCTTATTACTATTACAAAGAAGAAGGTAGAGAATGGAGAATACACAAACTTAAAAACCTGAATATGCAGTGAAAGATGTCCTCCAGTGGGAAGATGACTATACCTTTAAGAACAGTACCAAACGATATAAGAAAATTAAGGCATGACGAGCAACAGTTAGATTTATTTAATCAAGATCAAATCCAAAATAAATAGAAGCTTTTACTAAAAACGTAAAGAAATATTATAAACTGTAGCTGACTGAAATTTAATTCCATGCTAAGACTCTTGAAATTGTCTTATAGGACACTCAAAATTTCTCTTATAAGACAATTTTAATTCTCTTATAGGACATTTTTGACTAGTCTAATAGCTACTGATAATCAGATAGTTATAGAGGTAGATTTTTGACCAAGAAAAGTTATAAAAAGATGTGCAGAAGTAAAATATTCTGCACATCTAAATGGGTTACTAATCCGACGACTTTCAGCTACTTTGACGATGAAAATTTTCGTCTGGCTCTGGACCAGGATTTCTATCTGGTTTAGGGCTTCTTTTACCATCTGTAGCATTTACGATGTCCTCCTGTGGTGCAAACTCAAGGAGACGGACATCAAGGGTGTCGCGCATAGTTGTACTCTTCGTAAATTGTACATTAACCTGCTTGATAAGTTGTGAGCCTTTCTTCTTTGCCTCGGCTCGCTAGTTGGAGCACCTTGCGATTTCATTGTGAGGCGGAACGAACCTAAATCACCAAGGCGGACTGTATTACCATTTTCTAATGCCTCCATAACCTCGTATTGCAAAGCATCTAAAACGGCTTTAACGTCAGCACTTGAAACGGTCGAACGTTTTTCCACACGCTTTACTATCTGCGCAAGCGACATCGGTGTGGTTGGTGCCATTTGCGGATAATACTTAATCTCGTTTTTCTTCAGCGGATTTTTCTTCGCTTGAATTACATATTTTATCATATTCCTATAAATTTAAGGAGGTTAGTAATGAGCAGCAAAGGTAATGATTTTTCTTTATAATCAGCAAAAGACAAAATAATATTTTCTAACATATATTGAAACATATTTTCTGAAAAACATTGCTCTATCAGAGGCGCAGCGTGCAGAGACAGCATGCTTCTACGGCAAAGATAGAAAACTCCATGCATCGCTATGAGGAGAATAATCGCCTCTTGAACTCCTTTTTACGCTCCCTGACCCACACGAAGAGGAGCGTGAAGCCCTGCGCTCGGAGATAGATAACCTTAAAAAGGAACTCTCTGCCAAAGACAGCAGGAGGACAATGAAGAGAAACGGCAGCTTGCCTTGATGGAAAAAGAGCTATCAGATGGCAGCGAAGTATCTTCCCTAAAGCATCAACTCACCTACCTTCAATAATGGTCTGACTACTGAAAAAGAGAAGACGGAAGACACTGTAGGTGGCTCTGACACTGCTAAGGCAAGACCATGCAGAATGAAAAAGCCTGCAATGGAAGTTCTGCCAGAGCGTAGGCAGTTATCTTCACTTGACCAACCTATGAGCGATGTACTTTTATGGAGGAATACGCAGAAGGCTCGTAATATGGGCTTTTCATTTCGCTTGCAAAACGCGCCAGCAGCCTACAATGCACAATCACTGAAAAGTAGTAGTGATAGGACTACTGTTCTTAAAGGAGGGTGACAATGTCGTCCTCGTCTGCTGGAAAGTGCCAGGTACAGGGGCTGTACATTCCACGGCAGAGCTGACTCATAGCCGTCGCTAAGATAGAAGGTAATCGTATGCACCTACTTATCAAAAAGCGTTGAGGTGGACGGGCATATCATAGCCGTCAAGCCTCGGCGCACGATACAGATGGGACAGGAGGAGGGTGTATATACCCAGGTTCGGAGGACATCAATGCGCTTATGAAGTCTGGGGCGAACATCGGTGGTTCAATGGGCAACATCTTTACCTTCGCTTCTTCTGCCAAGGACCAGATTATCTCCGAGGCTGCCCGTGGGGTGATGCAGGGTGCGAGTCAGCTGCTTCAGAAGAAGCTGCGCACCATCAAGGTAACGCTCAAGGGTGGCTACCGCCTTTTCTTGGTTCAGTCCAAATAAAAACAATCGAAAATGATAAGTAAAAATAACATCAAATCAAAAGGAACAATGAAGAAAATTATTTTTATCAATGGCTTTATGCTTGCTATGGTGGGGAGCAACAGCAGCTACTAGGAAAACAATGATGGTCTGACACCAAGCCGTCCGCTTACTTCGGGAGAGCTCTTTCAAGGTATGAGCCGTGCCATACCAACGGGGCGTGTCGTACTGCCGTATGGTCTCGACGTTACCTTTTGACAAGACCGTGCATCTTATCTTCCCTTCTGCCATTCGTTATGTAGACTTAGGTTCGCAGAACATCATCGCAGGGAAAAGGCGGAGGATGCTAGAGAACGTACTGCGTGTAAAGGCTTCGAGTGAAGGACTTTTGAGACGGAAACCAATATGAGTGTCATCTGCGAGGACGGCTCTTTTATGCTTTCAACGTAAAAGTATGCTGATGAGCCGGAGAAGCTCAGCATTGAGATGAAGGACTTTTTGTCACCAACGGACTGGACGACTGCCGAGTAATCGCTCTGACATTTACTTTAGGGAACTCGGCAAACGAGTCGCCCGTATTAGTAAAGCTGATGATGCAGACTATCTATCAGAACGACAGACGCGTACCATCAAAGCATATCGGTGCACAGCAGTTCGGCATGAAGTTCCTGCTTCGTGGCTTGTATGCCCATAACGGCTTGCTGTATTTCCACACTCTATGGAAAAACGGCACGAATATGCCGTACTCGGTGGACTTTTATCACATTTAAGGTGGTGGATAAGAAGATGGCAAAGCGCACCGCCATACAGGAGCAGTGCTGCAGCCACTTCGCATGCCTATCATCAGGTGATGCAGGTGCGTGGCATGGGCAGTGAACACACAGTGTTTGCGCTCGAGCAGTTTTCTCTTGCAGAAGACAAGCAGCTTGAAGTGACGCTCTATGAGAGAAATGGCGGTCGTATGCTGACTTTTCATGTAACGGCAGAAGACCTGCAATTGGCAAAGAAGATTGATAACCTCAAACCGAAAGTGGTAGACATTATGAAGAAGAAAATCATTTTTATCGGTTTGTGCAGCGGTGGCTATGGCTTTTCAGCTTGCCATCGCAGGCACAGCGACTGATACCCAAGCAAAGGGGAATAGAGGTCGTAGGGAGTGTTCCGCTTATCAAGGGTGAAAAGTTCCTTGCAGCTGACAATTTCGGCATGGGAGCATCACTCACCCGATATCTGAGTCGTGAGAATTATACCTTTGTTATGGCAGAGTATGAACAGCAGAATATGCCGTACAGAAGTTATAACGTGAAAACTCAAAGGATGCGCTCTTGACAGGTGGGCTATATGCATCCCTGTTCTCTCCGACAGAGGTAAGAACGTGTTTTTTATGGTGGCATATCCGCTTTGGGTGGCTATGAGCAGCTGAACGAGGACAGAAAGCTGCTGCCCGATGGGGCGACGCTGCTCGACCGCTCCCGCTTTGTCTATGGCGGTGCCGTGCATGGCTCGGTGGAAGTGTTCCCTAACGGACAGGAGTCTCTTTCTTGTAAAAGGCGCAGGGACGGTTCCTCTTTGGAACGGATGTCATCGTTTTCGTCCGGCTGTTTCAGCTGGACCAAGGTTTAACTTTCTAAGTAGAAGAAAAGATGAAGAAGATATTGAATACGATCTGGGTAATGGGTGTGCTGACCCTTGCTGTGTTTTTCCCTATCTGCCTGTGATAGGGATTTGGATGTTCAGCAGTCTTATCCGTTTACGGTGGAGACAATGCCGGTTCAGAAGGACATCATAAGGGACAGACGGCTGAGATACGCTGCACACTAAAGCGGAGCGGTAAGTTTGCCGACACCGCCATACGATACGTTATTTCCAGTCTGACGGCAAGGGCTTGCTAAAGAAATGATAACGGCACTGTTCTTCAAGCCGAACGACCGCTATCCGCTGACTAAAAGGATGTGTTCCGCCTGTATTACAACTTCGCTGTCCATCGGACCGCCAGACGATAGATGTATGTGGAGGATAGTTTCGGCAGGGTTGCAGCAGCTGACCTTTCGTTTCAACGAAAACAGAGCGAGAGGAAAAGGGACAAAGCCCGCATCTGTCGCCACTAAAGCCTGTGATGATGCGAACGATAAATGCTTTTCATTTTATACCTGTACGATTCTGCCTGTTCTGGCAGCCGACCCTTGCCCAGCGCAGGGTGCGGCTGGCAGACTTGTCGCCTTTTGAGCGTGCCGTGGTTGTCGTAGCAAAATACTTTGAGGGACTGCATGGCAAGGAGTTGCTTTCCTGGATGTCGGCTATGGTCATCAGCTGCAACTGAGAGCATTTTCACTGCGGATATGACAGAACGGCAGGCGGACTCTGTTACTCCGTGCCGACTTTTGGAAATGCTTTTGAACACTTCAAAGGGCTATGGAAAGGATGCCCTGTCTGCTGACCTTGACTTGCCTATAACGTGGGTGTGGGACGATTGCTTGCTAGTGGCAAAGCACCCCAAGAGTAGACTGTTGCGAAAGATAGAGTCTGGAGACAGGAACTTTATCAGGAGTATGTTTTCGTTCTGCTGATACAAGGGAAAGGTTTTGAATGGGTTAGTCAAACGCCGAAAGGTTGAGTTTGCGTTGTTCTTTATCATCTGACTCATATTAAACCAAGAATTATTCCTATGATGTTGTTTCTATTTTGCTGAAAAATTGTAACTTTGTATTACGATTAAATAGGATAAGCAATGAATAAAGAAACAAAAAAGGTACTCTTCGTCTTATTGAATGAGTACACAGATTGGGAAGGTGCTTTTTCTCTACAGCCCTTCATGTTGGCGTAATACCAGGTAGTGAAATAGCACAGAGTGCATACAGTTGTTCCGACATTAGATGCAGTCTGTTCCATTGGTGGATTCAAACATTGCCTGACTATTCTTTTTGAGAACATGCCCAAAGAGTATGCACTTAGTGCTTATCGGTGCAATCAATGGATTCTCCTGAAGCAGAACTTGTTGAACCATTGGTACAAGAAGCATTGGATAAGGCAAACCTGTAGGAGCTATATGCAACGGAGCATCATTTCTAAAATGCTCATGGTCTTTGAACAACGTAAAACATACGGGTAATGGTCTCGACCAACTTAAAACAATGGGGTGGTGAAAGATACACGAACGAAACAGGATATGTGAACGCACAGGCTGTAAGTGATAAAAAGCATCGTTACAGCAAATATTACTGGTCACTTGGAGTTCACTCGTGAAATGCTTCTACTTGAAAGCCAATACCCGAAAAAGATTGCAGCTTGGTATGACTTTTATAAGAATGGATCTGTAAAATAGTAGTCATAGCTATTAATCAATTGATGCGTGGAGTACACTGTCTCCACGCATCAATTTTATATAGTTAGCAATCACACATACATCTTATTTTATGGATGCGGTTCTGGCTGAGGTCCTGATTGGGATGTTCCTCACCAGACTTCTTTGTCAGGTGCTGAACACGTTCGTAGCTCACGCCGTAAGTGTAAAATACTTCTTTGAGGGGTGAGATGTACCACAGGTTTCGTAATATGAACCTTTGGGTTGAACTCCGCTTTTTCCCTTTCTCAACCAATTTACTCTGGAAAAGAAGGTGTGAGTGTCCCGATGTCTCCGAAGTCTACAATGTCTCCGTTCTCAACGTGCTGCTATCTCAGCTGCAAAGTCTGAGAACAGCCTCAACTTCTGCACCTGTGAACGTTGTAGCGTGCCACTTCATCACAGAAAACTACGATGATCAACTCTCTTCGTCCTGTAGGGATGTGCCTGCACAACGATTCTTCCTTTTCAAATTTCCTAACTGTTCCTTTACGCTCCTTTAGCGTGTATAAGCAATGGGTCTGTTCGCTATAGTAACTAGTATTGCCCCGATTGTTAGCCTTTGGAGGCTGGGGCTTTATCCTCCTCAACTTGTTAATAGATTTATATCACAAAGGTAAGAAATTTCTTGATTATCTCCAAGAAAAGCACATATTTCTTTTGACACTTATCAACCCTTTTTCGCAAAAGGGTTCACCTAAATGAGTAAAACTATCTCACCTATTATCAGAAAAGGGTCTACCTTTTTCGTCAAAAGGGTCTACCTTTTCAATTAAAAAGGTCTACCTTTTTTGCCGAAAAGGTAGACCCTTTTTGAAGAAACTGACAAACCTCTTCTGTAGATTTGGATATGGTTAATTAATAACCCTAATGAGAATATGCGTTATCTTATTAGCATAGTTGTAGATGATGTTTTTCATCTCTGATTATTTAATGGTTCAAGTGTCTCAGTCCCTCAGTAAGGAGGTATAACATGCAACTTGTGGATAATCTGTACAATTATTTTGAGCACAGAGAGTTTTGCAAAGGTCTCCACTCTAAATCAAATGTGCCAAATCTGGATTATTTAGGAAAGCTCTATAATGATCCATAGCCCTTCAAAGAACGTAAGATAGCTTTTGTCTTGCGCTTAGGATGATAAGTATTCAGAATAATCAAAAGCTTCTACATCATTCTTTGCAGGACGTATTCTTATACTATATTCAGCCTTGTATTTTCAAAAACTCATCTCTCTCCACTAAACATGTTAATTACAGTTATAAATATTATTGTTAGTACAACAATGACATTAGGATTGAGGATTTTGATTTCTTCTCCAAAAGAGGCTTATAATCAGTATTGTTTAAATAACAAGTTTGAGTTTGGAATTAGAAATAGTCCTCTTTACCTCCTTGTACATTGACAAAAAGCAAATGGTTTTGTGAAGGAAAGGTCCTTTGACATCTTCCCTTATTAAGAGAGTCGAAAGAAATAACACTACCAATACGAGAGTTGTATATGCCATAAAAATAAATTTGCAATATGAATGAATTTTGACTTCAACTCTCTATTTTTCAGCTTTCCTTTTTCGTTTCCTCCTATCATCTGGATAATCCTTAACCATTTACGTGCATCATCACTCCAATTGAAGGTTGATCCTTCCAAAAGAAACATTATTCGTTTATTTTCTCTTTCCCAATCATCTTCAACATCTGATTGATAAATCTGGTTTTATACATCAAACCATCTTATAATATATATATATATTGTTATTTATATCGTCTCTCGTGATATTCATCCTTCTTACTTGTTTTTATCCAATCGCTGAATAGCGATTCTAACTGGTTGTCATATTTTCCCATCGACACTTTGTTATTAATGTGTATGTTTTTATCTATCAATTTAATAATCTCTTTCTTCAAATGAAAGGTTTATTAAAGTCTACAACATATTCAGTATGAGGGTGATCATGGTTAGGACTAATCTGCATTTGAATTCCAAATCTTCGAGCTGATGCATAAAGCTAGCTAAAAATTCAGTCCTTCTTTGCCTTTCTTGTATTAATGCTTTTTAATTCTAGTCCAAGCATCACGAAACGAAGATTATTTTTATAAAGCTCATTTTTATATGGTATAGGATGAATAGGGTGAGCAAAGGAAGAGGTTGCCCCTGAGATAATGAAAGCTGTCAATACGAGCATAATTTAAAATCACAAAGATCCATGCTTATAAGACCTGGTGTTTCTATAAAAGTGATGGAAAAACAACAGATAGTGTAAAAATGCTCTTTGTAAAGTGACAATACGATGAAGAAAGTATGATATTATAGGACCCCATCTTTCCCTGAATGTCTCATATTGTAAAGTTAGAATGCAGATCTAAAATAAAATACTATCAGTAAAAATCTTTATATCTTTTATGAAAGTATCTATTTCAGATGTATATACTTCCAGCATTGTCCGTGAAGACAAAAATAGCGAGGTATTGTTCGAATCCAGGTTATTAATACATTGCAATTAGATATATCCGCAAAGGTTGTTTTAGATGGTTTAAATATTCTGTAGCTGTATTCCGAAACAATGATAAGCACAGAATCGTTTTATGAAGTACTCAAAATCTAAGGGTTGTTTTGATTCTTCGATTTTTATCATTTATATTCTTAAGTTTACTTCCATATTAGCAAAATTAAATATCTGATGCAAAATTAGCAAATCTTTTTATGAAAGAGACTCATTCTATTTTCCAGTGCAAAAGCATCCTATCGAGGTTCTATTTATAGTTTATCTTTCACTTCGTCCGCCGATTTTCTATTCAAGAGCGTTACCAGATGCGCAGGCTATACACGAGTTATTGAAAGCTATACTGCAGCAGATGCGTTTGCAAAACTCTGTTGTGTGGAGTGGGAGCGTTTATCTTGACTCTGACTACGCACAAGTTCCCGATTGTGTTAAGCATCAAGTCATGTTCCTTACCATCGATCGGTTGGCAGACCATTGACCCCAACACTGATCAGAACACCATCGTTCCTGTCAGTTCGGTGTAGAGCTTCTCATACCTGGACTCACCCAAAATCAGTCCGTCAGTTCATACTTGCTGAAAACGCTCTGCACAGCTCATGGCTTCAGAAGCATTGCGTTAGTCTTCAGGAAGAGGAGAGGGAGTTCTTTCTCGAACTCATTCTCTAAACTGAAACAAGGGTGTCGTACTTGGAAAAATGCAAACCTTTGGTATAACACTCTGCTTGCCATTATCTCCTTCGCCTCCGGGTGAGAGAACTCGTGCCATTGCATCACAGTAGTAGTAAGGGCTTCATCAGCCTCACCGTTATGAATGATTTGCACTAGCATTTCGGGGAAATGCTCACTCGAGATAATTCTCTAACTTCAGACGGAAGTAGATAGTTCTTCTCTGTGTCGCATATCTCGTCTATTATTTTAGGTTATATATGCATATTATATGCCCATGGTTGCATTGAACTTACTGAGTTTTCCAGATTGAGTTCATAACTGGCTATCGCATTGATCCAGCCAAATGATGCAGATAAGGCCAGGTAGAAGAATGGTTGTAGCAACAAGTTAAAAACAATCGGCTTTGGAAATCAATCATGCTTCGCTCTTGGAGTATTACATGGAAATACATGGGTCAATCTTTTTAAGAGGTTTGAGGTAGAGGACGTAATGCCAACGCCCGATAACAGATAAAGGAGGCTAATCAATGCTTTGGCACAAACCTGTGAGCGAAGTTAATCTAAGCCAAAGAAAGAAGCGTTGCCTGTGATTTCTTTCAGGTGTTTCGATGATTTTGTCGAGGATTGTGGACGCCAGAATCACCGACGGACTCTACGTTTGAGAAATTTGCAGCCGTGAAAATCACTGACGACCAACTGTCGCAGGCCTACCTTTGAGTTCTTTGATGAGCGAGGCTTTGAATCGACTATGTGGGTTATCTGCATGTGATGCAGTTGAGATGCGCACACAACCATTGGCAAGCTAACTGAGTTTCTTTGAAATGTTTTGCGCTGGCCTTTCAAGCAGGGTGTACATCAAAACAACGCCTCACGATAGCGTTATAAGCTCTAAAACCTGCAAGCGCCACCCAGAAAATCATCTTTTCTCACTTGACGAAACTCACCTGTCTCTGAGAGTTCACACTTCCAACAAGCAGGCTCTCGAACGTGTGCGTGATGTTTTCCTCTCTTCCACTGCTTCACAGCAGCTTTGCGCTTATTCGGATGTGTCTCAATCTCCACAGAAGTCAGACATTAAAGGCGACCATTCATTGAAGTTACAACGGTCAAGACTTCCGATAGTTTGATTATAGAAACCGGAACAGAATTGCACAGCAAAGCAATTCTGGACAAGTACAAGGATGTGCCGTTTGAAAATGATAAGGTCTTTGCCTGTGATCACCACAGAAGATGAACGACCATCTGTAAGGAACCGTTGGCGTCACGGCTGGCACGATATTGCCTCGTACGACGAAACATACGCACAGCGTACGATGAGCGAACAGATGATGTTACGCTGAAGTATGCCTTGCCCGGCACGCACGCAGGTCGCCGCATCTCTTTTATATGCAATGGCGCTTGCATTGGCATTCCCTCCCTAAGTTGTGATGAAGTGGACAGGACACAGTGATTACAAGGCGATGAAGCCCTGTCATTGATATTGCAGACGACATCATGTGCAATGCTATGAGTAAATTCAATCAATTAGTAACTCAAGACAATATGAGCCAAGAAATAAATAAAACTGAGAACCAAGATTTATCTCGTCGTACGAGTCATTGATACTGGACCTCGAGTATACACAGCAAGCGTGATTGCTTCAGTCATGCCGATATATGCTTTTTCCACTATTGAAAGTAAGCATTTTATCCTTCACCTCCAAAAGAAAGCTGTCGTGAAGCAAAGTTATTGACAACCTCTTCTAAGGCGATGAGCAGCATTCTAAATATCTACAGACAAGAAGGGGTATTCTCGCAGAAACCTTCTTCTATATGTGCCAATCTCGCCAGTGATTCACGAGGCACTGGAAAGAAAAATAATAAAGCCCGATGGTTTGCTTTACAACCCCTACGATAGAGAATGCGTAGCTTTGACAATGAACTCGAATCAAATTGTGCAACAAACCTGTTGCACCAATCGCCTTCTGCCAGATAATCAATCGAATACATTACGCAACAGTTCAGCTGCACAATTCGGAAGAGATTCCGAAACGCCATATCCACAATCTATCATCGTCGCGACATCAGTCAGATAGAAAGAAGTCTCGCCAATCAGCCATTGTTCGCACCAACCGGGCAAGCTTTGGCAATTCTACTCTCAACAGCAAGTTGCCTTTTGGGTGAGTGCTACTGGCACAGGACACAAGCGGTTGCTAATGGCTGAGTCGCAATGTTCTGCAAATGCAGATAGAGAGACCAATCCTTTTCGCTCGGCAGATTACGGCAAGGAAGGTGAGCAACTTCTCGGTACGATTACCCAAACCACTAAAAGCGACCTTTGCCAACTATCTGATGAAAGACCCTCACATCTTTGATATGATGGGGCAAACAGATAAACATGGCAGAACGAGACGTTGAACGGCAATTGCTGCGTATATCACAGTACTTACTGAAATGTGCAGGCTTTGCGTTTGTCGCACAGCAGTAGCTATTTTGAAGTAGGTGATTCTGATTTCTATGCGACCCCATTGTTCTTCTACAATATCCAACCGCACGCCTATGTGGTTATCACCGAACTCAAAGCCACCCCTTTCAAGCCTGAACATATGGGACAACTCAACTCTCTACATCAATGTAGTAGATGATACCCTCACGTGCGAGTACACTGGCTTAACAAAACTATTGGCTCTGCCTCTGCAATGGTGGCGACAAGGTTGTGGCACAACATGCACTATCAGGCTGGGCGACCAGCCCATCGGTGTCACGATTATCAACTCTCAAAGTGCTATTCCTGAGAATTTCGAAGTCTCGCTCTGCCTAGTAGAAGAGGTTTGAAAGAAGAATTGTTCAAAATAGCAACAGTCTAATTCCCAAAATCCATAACACACAAATGAGAAAAGGTAAAGATAAAATAATTCTTCTTAAAAATGGAGATGTGTTATACAGATATGGTCTCAGGACAAGATTTATCCTGATGTTTGGTGTAAATAGCATACACAATTTAGAGTACTGTTTCATCAACTTGGACCCAAGAATCAAATTGGAGCCAATACCTTTTATGAGGATGAAATACTCGCTAAGAGAGAGTTTTGACAGCCGCAATACAAGAAGAAAAAGGTGACATAGTTGAAAAAGCAACCTACAACTTGTACTGTTCATGAAGATATTGTGTTGTTAGATCTATTTTCCGGTATTGAGAGGTGCAGTCACATGATAAGTGTTTTAAAAGAATTAAATCATTGTGAATAATCTATAATTATCAGAGAAATACATTTTATAACGAGATAGGCATGACTAGAATGCTTTTATTCAGGGAAATTGTACAGAAAAATAGGAGCACAAAAGAATTGATACTTCTTCTGTAACAGGCCTCATTGTTAGGCAATCATTAACCGATTTTAATAATGGAGTTGCTTTAAGGAAAATGCTCATTCGCAATCATTGGGAAGGTTATGTTTTAGGAGGAAGAAAGTAGTAACCTCTATTGCCTTTTGATACAACAAAACTAACAAATCCTGTACATGAATCTTCAAAGTAGAGAGTTTATTATCATGCGCATAGATTCATAATTTTTCAAACGCTTCTTCAACTCTCCTTGCTCTTGTTGGATATGCTTTTTGTTGTATCAGTAACTCGGCTATGTTTTGGTAGTGCTTTGTTCGTAATTGATAACCTTTTATTTCAACTGATGGATGGTTTGCAGGATTGCAGTGCGAGACAAACATACCGTCAAGATGAGCTAAAGTTCGAGGCAGTAGCTTACTCTGCATACTGAGATAGTGGTAACGCAGGTCGTAGTCAGAGGCGGTTTGAAGTTCATGAGCCCCCATGGCGAAGAACCAGCAAAACTCTCCATAACCAGCCCACAAACCAATCCAAGTAGAATGTGTCGATAATTGAACGCTTACAAATAGCAGTAGTTCTTATATTCTCATAGGTTTTTTGTTGTTTGCTGATAAGCTGTTGCAACACTTCAAACTTTGGGTCGAGTTTCTATACTTTGGACTCTGATAGTGCCTCCCAAAACAAAAAGTTGATGTTCTTGATTTTGGTTTGAGTTTCTTTCGAGGATGGATTTGCACGGTTTCTTGCGTTTTAAAAGCTATCCTTTAGATTAGATAGCTGTTCAGCTATAGTGGTCGCAGTTCTGCTTGCGCTTACTGATGGCTTTGGTAATCTTGTTTAAGTTCTTCGGAGAATATCGAGAACTGGCAGCTATTTCGTTGTTCATACGATTATAATTTTGAGGTGATTAAATTCTACGTTTTGCGGTTGGCTTTGCTGCGAAGTTTCTTTTGGGAAGCGAAGTATCAACGTCCACACTTCAGGCATAGGCATCAAAGACTTGCCAAGTATCGGATAAGTCGCTTGCAGTCTGTCTCATCTATCGAATGCCATTGGCTCTTCGATAGATGTTGCGCTGCGCCTGCTCGAATGGCTCTGCCTCTATCTCTGCATTAAGGCGCGAGAAAGAACAGGCGGTCTATCTCTTTGAGCCACTGAAACTGCAACCGTCCTTTTCAAAGATGATTCCTTGCACTACATCGATATTGCCCTTCGTCTTGAAACAGTAGGCAATATCTGTTGCTCTAAAGCTGCAATAAAATCTTCCAGTTCTGAGATTGAGTCAATATAGACTTAAGGCATCAAATATCTCATACCGCAAGTTTATCCTCACTCTCAATCGTGAGCGGTTTACCCTTTGCTTCTTCGCTAATGGTTGGGACCATAACGCTCAGTCAGTTCTCTCACAAATCTTCGTTGAACGAAACTTTCGTTGCGGTCGCTGGATGGTCTTACCATTATTACCAATGCGATTGATACAAAATGTACAGGTGCGATGCTGGCGGTCGCCGTGCCTTACGATAAGGCTCTGTCGTGTCGCCATAGCTCATTTCATGAAAGATATTCGTTGCAATCTTCACCATTGTGGCATCTGTCAGTCGCTCTGAATCGATGCCGAGAAAGAAAAGTATGGTATGACAAAACTCGTTTATGTACATTCGGACGTATAGGCTTTCAAGTTGAAGCCGTGTGCAGTGTCATTTGGCAAAAGAACTGCGCACGCCATTGGCTTAGTAAAACCTGACTCACTCTTTCACCCTTTGCTAAGCATATAATTGACAACTCTACTAAAGCTTGTTTCTTTAATAATCTTGGCTATCATGGCATAATCGTTTCATAAGTTCGTGAATAAGTTGTTTCAGCGCATTCAGTTCTTCATTGAGTGCAGAGATGAAAGCATTGAGTCGACGGGCAAATCTAGTTAAGATTGTTAGCCATGCCAGAAACTGTACGAATGAGTTGCATTTCCTCTGGCTTGATCTCGTTCTTTACTTCTGCATTTGTTATGAGCTGTCGTAAAACTCTGTTCGTGAAATAGAGGCTTTCATGTACTCCCAACAAGGTGTAGTACTCCATTGTATTAAGCCGAAGAAGCACTTGATATTTCCGTTTCTCTGATAAAAGTCTTGTGGTTGACCACCTTTTATTCTTTTTGTTCCATATACGAGACCAACCGGATTTTCACTTTAGCAAGGGATGAGTAGGTTTTGAGATACTCAAACGAAACTTGCTTCCTGATAAACGCTACTATCTTCGATACCACGCTTTAGGTCGGTAACGAAGGTTGACTTTCTTGCACTTTGGACTGAGAACAGCCATCTGTTGAGGTCTTTGTGAGTTCTATAGCGAACAGAACTGTCTATGATAGATGGGCAAAACTGCTCAAAAATCAAACGATTCGTCCTGCTTCATCATTGTCAGAAAATCTCAACTGTTTGTAGCCTTCTCTTCTTGAATACGTGGCAAAAGAGCCAAAGAATTAAGAACCATGGTGTCAGCAAGTTGAAGAAGGATTTAGCGTTTGCCACGAAAGGAAATCCATCAAACCCTTCAAAGATTTGTAAAACGTCTGTGCTTTTACTAATAGTTGTAATCGCTTTTGGAGCAATGCACTTTGGAAATAAGGATCACGATTTTCCCATCCGCCAGCATCGTTTGAAAACCAATGGCATAGTATGTTTGATTGGTATTATTGTATCGAATTTCAGAACAGAATCTATTGGTGTTAGAGACATTCGCTCCTGCGATGTAACGTAACAAATAAGGATTGGTAAGTGATTGCACGGATATGATTTCATTTGTGCTTAGAGTGTTTTCTTTCACCGCCATCTTGATGCACTATTTGTGAACCGTTAGAAGTTCAATGGCTTCGTTCATGGTACAATGCTGTAAAGTACACAGGTCAATAATATCTCCATGTTCACCAGTTCCGAAGTCGTACCCATTGGTTGCGCTCTCGGTATTGACTTTTGAATGACGGTGTGCCTCGTTGCGGAGTGGAGAGCAGTACCAAAATGAATTCTTGTACTCGTGCAGGTGAATAAGCCTGTTGCTGCAAATAATCTGTGATAGATTGCTTGATATTAGACTTCCATTGTGATTTTGTTTTGATGTTTGAAAAGAATAACTCTCAGCCTTTTTCTTTGGAGGCTGAAGGTTTTAGGATTGGTCGGGCGGTCGTACACTATAGGCACACCTTTACGTCCGACTAAGTTTATTTCTCTTTGTCGATTGGTTCAGGTATATAGCCTGTATCCGTCCGACCAAAAGGTTTTATTGTAGAGAATTATGGCTGAGCTCAGATATTTCCCTCGTTCTTCTTAACCACTATACCTTTTGTTGAGCAAGTTGCAAAAAGTTCCTTGAGTTTAGTTTGCCCATAGGATAGCCCAATTCTTAGCAGCCTCTTTAAGAGCTACGATAGTTTACTATATGTGCAAAATTTCGCTTTGTAGATGAAGATTGTCTCAACGCCTCGATGTTCGTTATCGCTAACTCTTGATGGGAGAAGCGATGTGATTTTCGCTCATTGTCCGAATTAGAGAGGTCTATTTGGGGAATACACACTCATCTTCCACTTCAACGAGCCGAAAGGCGAACTTATCAAAGGGCTTTGGAGCGAATGATGTCCAGTGAGCAATACTTCGTTCGGGCAGTGTGTTATCGCGATTGCGGCAGGATGATTTCTGCCTGTAGTTGAGTTCCGTCCTGATAGTCCCCGTGCGTTGTCGTCGCCCTTATTGAGGTAGAAGCACGGTCTGTATGTGGATGTTTTCTGCTCGCTCGTCCATTGCATCAGGTCGCCCACCAACTTGCTGCCTCCGTTGAATTGCTGATGTCGAGCATCAAATCACGAATGCCATCAATGACTCACCAAGCCCACGTTGGCGTATTTGTAGATGGCATAGCGAATGATTTCTCGCGTCTCGTTAGGGTCTGCAATGGCCTCTAAGGTGACTGAACTTTCAAATTCTGCGGTTCCTTGTCTATCGGTAGTTTTGCCAATTTCACAAAATACGTTGCATCACAAGTTGACAATGATAAGGCTTTGCTCCGTGTCAAAAGTAAAGGATAGTGCGTTTTCGACTCAGGGGAAATGATAGCTTTATACTCCAGCACCCGCCCATTGATAAGGGCTACTGCAACATGGCACTCACGTTGAAAGTTTTTCGGCTTTCGCCTTTGCCCTGTCGAAACACCTGAAGTTGCCCAGCGTACCGATGATGGCTTCGCCCTGCTTGCAGCACAACAGGCGGAAGCGAGAACTCATCCGTAACGTGAATGAGTCGATGCTTTCCAAATGTTTTCATAATCTGTGGTGTTCATCCTCGTCCTCCTGTCTTTCGCCCTGCCAATTCCAGTGCAAGGTCGGCATCTACGATTATCTTACGACCAATTTGTGTAATGGCACGATTGATTTTACCACTCTGCTTGATACGGTTAGCGGTAGGCAGGCTACACCCAAAGAGGCGTGCAATGCCAGCCAAAGCATACACATATCGCTTTTTCTTCTTGGAGGAAGAAGTCTTTATTGATTCCCTGCTCATGGACATATTACCATGTTGTGCAAGGAAAAGCAATTTTCACCAGTCATCTGCCAAACAGGCTTGTCCAGTAATTCGTTTATCGTCATAATCCAATTGTTTTGAAATGAATAACTCGCCCTTGCGCATAGGGCATTCAGTCAGGTCTGACGATGCAAAAAGTAGAGGGCTTTTGATACTTCACAAGAGGCAGGGATATAGCAGGAAGTATATGGAAAGTTGGGAAATCATAGGGTTTCACGAGGTGAAAGTCAGTATTTCAAAACTACTTATTCAGAAGCAAAATTCATCATGGCACACTATCAGTTTTTAGCACTTTGTTACGAAATTGAGAACATAGCTGTTCCTTATATGTAAATACTTCGAGCGTTTCTTTATATTATTGAGAAAATTTTATACCTTTGTAATCAAAAATAGGTTCTAAAGAGATGTCTCAATATAGCTTCTCATACAACTACTGATTCGCTAAATGATGCGTTCAATGCGGTGAATAGGAAGGAAAGATGGTGAAAAAGGTATCTTTCAGCTGAATATTTGGCTGCAGCTCAGGAGTCTCGAGAGATGAGAAAGAAACTCAATGAGCTATTGAGAAAGAAAAAGACAGAGCGTACGGAGGAAGAAACGAGCCAGATTGGCCACTTGAAGCAATCGATGAAGGAGAATGCTCAGCAACAGAAAGCCCTGTTACAAGAGCTTCTAGTAAAGTGTCTTCAAATATTTTATCAAGTAGTTTTCGTTTCACCTCACTCCAGATGCGTCAGAAGATCCGCAGAAGCCAGTTTATTCTATTGAACTACAGCTGAAGAGTTCTTTTGCAATGCAAGTCCTTTGCCGGAATGTGAAAAAGCTGTTTAATATATCCATGTCAAGTCGCAATGAGATTCTTTCAGCTAAAGATGTTGTTGAGAGAGGATAAGAGCAGGTACTATATAATCCGAACGGATGTTTGTCACTGCTTCGAGTCAATACCGCATGATAAGTTGTTTGGGTATTTGGAGGGTCAACAATCTGCTTTGATGTAAAGAGCAAACTCTTTTGCGAGGACTCATTCGTAAGGAGTTTGAAGCCAAGAATCTGCAGCCTACTTGTACCGACCTCAAAGACTGGTATTCCACGAGGTTGTGCTATCAGTTCGACTATCTGAATTCTATTTGTCCAAGATAGATGAGGTGATTAGCTGCACACTACCAGGAATAGTCTTCATGGCAAGATATGTGGATGATATTATTATTGTTGCACATCCAGATTTAGACGATGAGCACCACTGGTCATTAGATGATTATGTCAAAGCTCTAACCGATGCGTATGCTAAAAATGGTTTGATAATTCACACGCTCTACAGATGGGACGAACAAATGCTATACTTTATGATTCCCAGGATACACAAGTCTAAAATTCGATCTTTTAGGATATACCATACAGTCTGTCGAAAAGGAAATAAGGATAAGGCTTTTTCTCTTTGTCGAAAAATAAAAAGCAAAGGATATCAAATCGCATAATAAAGACTTTTCAGAAATTTGGGCGTAATGACATTTGCAGGCTGAAAACCTCTCGTATTTTAGTAATGGACATTTGCAGGCTGGTAATTCCAGCCTACTTTTTACATTCAGGAACTCCCATCTATGAACTTTTATTAACCTCCTTCATTCCATTATGATTACGCAGTGCCTTTTGTTGTGAGTTGAATCCTTCCACAGATTTGTTGTATTGGGCATCTCTAATTCAGGATATTCTTCATACGTATCAGAGCCATTTACAGTGTGTCTTTACCGAACGCCTTGCACTTCTCAGCCTTCTATGTGTATAGGTTGTCTTGCCTGAGATTAGTAGCGTTCGTTCATCAAGGAACTCTTTCCATTCGTCACAATCATTTATCAAAGCCTGATGTGAATTCTTCTTTCCAAACAGAGAACATAGCTTTCATTAATGCCAGCAGCTCGATGCCTGCTGGCAAATGCGGATTGTTAGTAAAAGCCTTCTGACTATCTGCAACTGATGGAATTGACACATCGTGCACAGGGGATGACAGCTTGTAAAAAGCCCGACATGTCCATCACACACCACTGCCTTTTATCCGAGTTCCACCCTCCTTACTGCATCTGAGGCCATCAGCGTATTCCTTGTTGGTCTCGTTCCTGACAAACCTACGATGAAGTATCCTGCCTGATGCGGCATCTCGGAAAGAGCATCATCATCAAAGGTCTTGGAGAAGTAGGTCGTGCCAGTATTATTGTTGCAGATTCAGGATAGATGGGAGTAAAGCTGTTCGCCACTGAACTTAGCTTCATGGCGTATGGTTCTTTTTCTGAACATTTGTGAAGAGTGGAAAGCTCAGAAATAGTTCGTTTCGGTCAGATAGTCATTCCATAAACAAACATTGTCTCATACATGATGACCACTTTGAAATTGCCTACCACAATCCTCGCAAAAGTACATTTGGACATTACGCCGATGACCATTCTTTTTAACATTTGAACTGTTAAAGAATATACAGTATTCATAAGCTTTCAAATGCTAAAGGTAGTGAATAAAGGACATTTGAGAGGTTTCAGCTCACCAAATGTCCATATTACGCCGAAAAATTTGATATTTTGTTAACATACAGTATTTTTACGATATTGCAGCTCATTATCTGTTTGATGCATTACAGTGTTGACATGCAATATCAATCTGTATAACGCCAAAGCGAGAGTGAAGGTGGGTATATTTTACTCAAACCAATTGCTGGACAATATAAAAAGACCTGAGGGATTAGATAGGCAACTTCAACATAGTTGTGGACAAATATCATTGAAAAGGTAAAGGTATATTGATCCTGCTAAACAGCCACAGATTGAAGCAACTCTGAAGAAGCAGCTTTAAGCAAGATATCGCTTGTTAAAGGCTACAATGCCTCATAAACGATATAAGATAAACGAAAACTAGACTGCAAATGATTAAACAATCGTGGGTATGAGAAAGAGGAAGAAGATAAAGCTTAGTTATAGCAAAGAGCGAGTTCTCTTTTCCGATGTCTTTGCCCTACGAGTGTCCTATAATATTCTCAAACCGATATTTGTATCGATTTCTTGCCAAAGTATTTATGGGTTGGTGGAGAACAAATGGTTGATAATATTACGTGCAATGATCTTGAAGCAATCTAAACGTTTGATGATAAAAGGATGCGAATGCTTTTGCTGCACTGCTATTTGGATGTTATGAAAAGGGTAAAAGTATCAGGACACTTCAACATCGACCAAATGCTCTATTCTATCCATATCATTTCAATATCGCTCACAAGAGCGAATAAGAACAGAACGTTGTCTATTATACATCCATATAACCAGTGGCAAGTAGTAGAGTTTTATGATAAGTATAAATATTCCATACTCTATCTTTGCAATCAGAGTAAATACTCTCTTCGCAAACCACACAAAGAGTAGCGCAATACTTTTTACTATAGAGATCGACTCCATCGAAAGTTGTTAGGACATGAAAGTGATAAAGTTGAATTGTTTTCAATGAATATGAGAACTTGAAGACTTATTTCAGTTATAAGAAGTATTCGAATATTTATAAAGTTCTACGAAGATTATAGGTATCAACGAGCTGAAAAGAAATTCAAGCGATCTTGTGAAGTTCGATCTTCAAAGCTGTTTTTCGATCAGTATTTACACCCACACAATAAGTTGGGCGACTGCTGGAGGGCAGACAGGTGAAAAGTTTTGCCTGGATATCATGGTTCATGGGTTGGTGATGCATTTGACAATCTAATGCAGTCTGTCAATGCTCGTGAAACTAATGGTATTGTAATAGGTCCCAGAGTTTCTCTCGAATCTTTTGCAGAGATTATACTTCAGTATATAGACAACAAGGTTGAGCAGGAACTATTGAAAGAAAAAGTCTTTCGTCAGAAATCTACTATGAATGTTATCGGTATGTTGACGACTATTTTCCTTTTCTATAATGAGGAAAAGGATAGGAGTCTCTTTATGGAAAGTCTAACTAAATGGCTGAAGGAATTCAAAATTACAGATTACTCCGTCAAAACAGAAGAGTTTGAAAGACCTTTCATAACAAAGATTACAATAGCTAAACAGCGAATTGATAATTTGTTTAGTGATATATTCTCGACCCCACTTTGGGAAGAAAGCTAGAATCTAATTTGATGCGAGAAAGAGAGAGCGAAGCACGAAGGTGTCGATACAGACAAGGAAATACTAGACAAGAAATTCAATATATACTTGCCTGCAAACAGTGTGAAATACTGAATAAAAGCAATAGTTAGGAAAGTGGAATTGAATATCGCGATATTGCAAACTATCTGCTTGAAAAATGAGCTCAACGTCTTGACGCTCTTCTCTAATCGATATGAAATGATTTTAAAAAGTATGAGTGCTCTGATGTTAAAAAGAGGATATCAATAAAGATGAGGTTGAACTTCAGGCACAACAGAGTACAAAGGAAACTCACAAATTTTCTTGTATCTCTGATTGATCTGTCGTTCTTCGTATTCAATAGACAGACAGGTAAACACTACATTGAAATTGCAGAAGATAATGAATACTATCGTTATCTATACAAAACACAGCATGGTGATTTCAAAACTAATCCAGCGATTAGATTTCGAAACAATAAGCAAGGATATTATCTTTAAGAAGATTCAAGATGAAATCGCCTTGGTGCTGGCTACAACAGATTCACATCGAAAACACATTGCATGAAAGTCTCTATCTGTTAATATTAGTCAAAAGAACTAGGTTCTGCATATCTGTTTCTCACCTGAAGTTATCAAAGTCATTTTGATTGATAAGAGTGAGTTGCAGATATAACTATGTTCGCATGCATCATATTGGTGTATTACTATGCGAACCACAAGTGTTATGATACACAAAAGACTTTATTGAAAGAAGAGATTTTGAAAAAGTATCGGCTTGTTGCGGAATCGGAGCGTAGACGCAATTCAGAACTCACGATTCTCACGGCGGATATGATGACTTGCCCTTTGTGGATGATGCATACAAACAAAGGTCTTCTTATGTTGATGGAGCATTACTGAGACGGAAGATCAGCAGATGATATTGCGCTTTGCGAAGAACAAAAGTACATTTTCACTCGCTGGACAATGTTTAATTTGAATAAAGAATTACAGGCAAAGATTTCACAGGAGGTATATTCGTAGCTTCTGTAACAGCTGTTGGTCCAACTACACTTTCACACACATAACCTTCAGCTAGCTGAAACGACGCAGGAAGTTACGTTTTTCCCAAAATGGTTGGTTAGGATTGTACCGAATGTGAAATCTTGCCTTTCTCAAATCTATAAACCTCCTCAATATACGAACTACTACCCCAAGACTATTAGTCTTGGAAACTTTTTCTTAACTGATTGATTTTTGGGTGTAATAAAGGGTGTAAATCAGCATAACTCGTTGATTTACACCCTTATTCTGAGAGAGAGGTTTGTGAACCAAACTCTCGCTAACTCGTTGTAATTAAATGTCTATCAATTTTGACAAATCAGTAGTGTAGCATTTTTGTAGCAGTATTTTGACCGCCTAATGACTACCATTCTGACTACCTTATGAAAGCACAACTGCTCTCTTTTTCTTGAGTACAAAGGTATATAAAATTGTACTAACCTCAAATCTTTGTGCCATAAATATTTAGAAATTTTACTGCTACACTTTCCAGTGCAAGGTGCAAGCCCCCTATATATAAGGGACTTGCACCTTGCACTGAAGATGTTTTCTCAAAAATTATTTGATTTTGTTCTGGAATGATTGTTCTTACAATCGTATTTCCGTTTATGAATTATAGAAAACAAACCACTAAATCATCCCATGCCGACATCGCTCATCATATTCATCTGCACCTAATGCAAAGCCACCTTGCATGGGGTGCTAAACATTTGAATGTAGACGGGTTGCTCATTTAGATGTCTTTGTAACTTTCATGCTATGAAAGCAGTTGCAAAGACCCTAAAGGAAAAGCGAGACTTGAAGGTTACTCACAGAGTAGTGTCGCTGAGAAACTGAATGTTGAGCTGCAAGTACCATTTCACGATGGGAAACTGAGCTGTGTCGATGACCACCTCACAAACTTGCAGTTATGCCAAGGTATTGGGATGGGATGAACTCGACACTGCTTTGCATCTATTGCACAAAGACAACAGGCAAGACCGCTTCCACTACGCTCAGATGAGTATCGAAGTGTTTGACAAAAGAGATCCTACGACAGAATTATGCATAGATCTTGTAAAGGAGCTTGGGCCGCAAATCACATTATTTTACAAACCAAATTATAAAGGCATGGAAATAATCGCAGTAGAAAGCCAGCTTTATCAGGAACTGATAGACAGGCTCAACCGAATTGAGCGGTATGTTGAGCGCACTTCTCATCTTATCCAAGATATAGATGACGAGCTGGAGATGACAACGAAAAGACCTTATCGGGACTCTGAATGTTTCAGAGTCCACCCGCTACTGCTGGCGCAAGAAGCAGCTGGTGCGTTACCGCTACGGAGGGTGGCGATGTACGCTACTTCTTTCAAAGTCAATCGTGATTGCCGTGAAATGTAACCGGCTCCGTGTATCAGGGATGAGGAAACGATGAGATTCTTTGACGACTCAACCGCTTCAAGGACAATCTTATAATGAGTTCTTGCCTTAATCCTAAAAATAGACAACGTATGATAGATAAAAAGAACAAATACTTTTGCTTTACACAAGGAGGGTTGAACGTGTTCTCCCATTTCCTTGGCTTTTGAGGTGAACCTTCATCACAACTTCCGAGCCCCTTTCTATGATGAGAGCGGGCTTCCTGTCATATTTTCTATGACAGGAAGAGCTCATCCATAAGTTCTATGATCATGGCGATACCACCTATTCAGGGGACTGTTTCTGGTTTGTGGCAACCATGCGTGATCTGAACCTGAAAAACTGATTTTTCCCGAAGTCTTTGAAAAGTCATCGTACAAGAACTTGGACTATATTCTTTGTATGACGGTGAGAAAGCATAGCAGCCATGCTCACGATTAACATATAAAAGTCCGGTTATTCCCAGCTCCTAAAGGCTGACATTACCAAGTATACGGAAGAACGTTCATACAGTTTTGAGATACAGCCATTTTGACGATGGGCTGCTGAACTATTGGGGCATTATGGCATCCATGAAGATACACTCCGACGCTTTTCGGGTACGGGAGTCTAAACGCTATGAAAGTGTATCTGCTGAAGGTAAGAAAAGTTTGAACTTTATGGCTCACCTACGGAACCTATGTTTGCCTATATCGGAAAACGGGTATGTCAAAGATATACCGACCCTCACAGTCCGAAAAATCCGCTTTCTCTATGGTGGACGGATGCCTGCTACCTATTGTTTTTGGAATGGAGCAGATTCCTGCCAAAGGAGATATGCTCTTCATTACAGGTGGAGAAAAGGATGTACTCTCATTGTATGCACACGGCTTCAATGCAATCTGCTTCAACAGTGAAACGGCACAGATACCGACAAGTATCATCGAGAGCCTTCAACTTCGCTTTTCGGCATATCATACTCGTATGATGCAGATGAGACAGGGTGTGCATGGAGAGCATAGACAAGCTGAACATCTGGCAGAATACAAGGTCTTTGAACCTTTCACTTCCCACTTAGTGGTACCAAGACGGAAAAAGGACATTTCTGATTTCTTTGCCTTTAGCAGCAGGGGCAAAAGGAACTGAAAGGACTTACGCAAGATGTTCTCAGACCTATACAGCAAACCATGATGATGTTACGCTCCTGTGAGATGACTACGACAATCCACCGGATATTTTCCAAAGTCTGTAGTGGCAGTGAATGGTGTGCCCTCGGGAAACACAGGACAATCTGTTCTGCATTACCGGAGGTGAGGGTACGGGCAAGAGCAACTATGTCAGGAGCCATCCTGTGCCGGAGCGTTTGGGAATAAAACGACTGCCGATAGAGAAAACCTTGGGATTGGAGATTACCGCCAATCCCAAAGACTAGCGAGTCCTACATTATGACACAGAACAGTCCGAGGCTCAACTGCACAAGAATCTGGGCAAGACCTGCGTAGGGCTCATTGACGGCAGTACCGGAGTTTGCCATTCCTGTATCTTGCCTCTCTGTCCCGCAAGGACAGACTGAAACTTATCCGTGAGAGTATGGACTTGTTCCATCACAAGCATAGTGGCATCCACCTTGTGTGTGATTGATGGTATTGCTGATCTGATACGTTCTGCGAACGATGAAACGGAAAGTATTGCCATTGTTGACGAGCTTTACCGCTTAGCAGGGGATATATAATATGTATTATCTGCGTATTGCACTTCGTGCCGAACGGCATCAAACTTCGTGGGACATATCGGCTCGGAACTTCAACGTAAGGCGGCGGGTATCCTTTCCATGAGAAAGACGACAATCCCGAATACTCGGTCGTAAAGGCGTTGAAAGTGCGTGACGGAAGTCCGTTGGACGTACCGATGATGCTTTTCGGCTGGGACAAGAAGAGGACATGCACGTCTATCGTGGTGAGAAGTCCAAGGAGGACAAGGAAAAGCGCAAGACTGATGAGCTTATTGGCGTTGTCAAAGAAGCCTTCCGAAAATTCTTTTCAAGCTCACTTACCAAGAACTTTGTGAGGTTCTGATGCGAGAGATGGAAATCAAGGACAGGACCGCAAAGAAATATATTGCCTATATGAAAGAGCAACGTATTTTGATACAAGATACAAGTGGGAATTATCAAAAAGGAGAATTATGCCATACTTAGATCAACAGCCAGAAGATACATGGCAGAAAACGCCTGTTTGATAAACTGAAGAATATGGAGACAAGCTCGACCGTCTGCTTGTCCCTACGGGAACAAGAAGTAGATACGACCATTCACCCTCCATTGAAAACCCGAATACTTGGATATCATAGATGTCTCCAAAATTTTGAAGGTGGAACAAAAAGACCATTTACAACTGGGTTTGGGCTGGGAAAAATTCCTTATCTTAAAGCCAATGGCAGATTACTTTTTCCTTCGGGAAGAGATAGATGAAAATGCTACGAAACAAGGAACTGTAGGACTCTGTTCATGTTTAATGCTTGTTCAACAAAATTGAACAAGCATTAAATAATGAACGAAAAATTTGTAGTTTGATTTTTTTGTTCACTATCTGCAGTGTTCAATCCTATTGAACGACTATAAATATTGAACAAGATATGTACGGAATACAGATTATAGATCAGGCGGTTAGTGCGATAAGGAGACAGTGGGAGGATTCTCAAGATGTCATAATCGATGCGCTTCAGCCGGAAACGCCTTCGATGGAACAATATCAGAATTAGCGGGCACAGAGTTCCGATGCCTTGTTGAAATGAGATAAATGGAACAAATATCCTGCATTGAAGAAAAATCAAAGAGCTGCAAGGACTTACATAAGGACCTGTCATATTGGTTGCAAGATATGTACAGCCATCTGTCTATGGAACTTTGCGTAAAATGGAACTTAATCTTGCTGACACGGCGGTAACTACAATATACAGTACACGAAGGGCAGGAAAGATATTCTCTTTTCACACAGGGGAGAAAGCCCTGTGAATAACAACAAAAACTATCCTATATTCCAAGAAGCAGGCCTGAAGGTAATCTTTTATCTCTTTGCAAGCTCCTGAGAATGTGGGCAAATCTTTTCGGAAATCAAGGAGTATAGTGAGTTTTCGATAGGTACTGTCAAAAATGTGATTGATGAATTGAAGTCCGTAAGTTTATTCTCGTAACTCGGAAGAAAAAGAGTTCTGAAAAACGTCGTCTTTTGCTCGATTTATGGTCGGAAAACTATCATCAGATATTAAAGCCCGTTGCTATTGAAGCAGCTGATCTTTCGCACACCGGAACAAAAAGAAAATGGGAAGAAATAGCATTGCAAATGGTATGTTATGGGGTGAGAGGTGCATCTAATTTATTGAATGGTTACCTTACCTGGAACTTTTGAACTCTATACAGAGTACTTTTCTCCAATCTGATGAAGACTGGCGCAACACGGACTACCGAAGGAGTTATTTATGTATATCAGAAGTTTTGAAAGGCGATGTAATGCCCTGCATTTTGATATATGCCGATTTAGTAAGTAGCGGAGACAGCCGTCGTATTGAAGCTGCAAATAAATTACTTTAAAAGATGAACTTTTCAGATTTCGAGTAAGAAGATTGGCAACCCCTGTTGGTTGAACTGCTAAGAAAAGTCAAATATTGTTTTGGTTGAGATTGGGCAGGATTTCTTTGATATCGGGGCTACTGCAAGGAGATATTTTTAATTGGCAGTTAGTAGGTATAGGTTCAGGGAGAAAGACGAGGATTTAGACCTCGCCATAGCCATTCCCGATTGGGATGCATTCGAAGAGATTAAGCGGGATATTAGCACAAGGTTTCAAAAGACGACAGATGTACAACGGTTCTATGATGGCGACTACGAAATGGACATAGTACCATACGGAGATATAGAAAGAGAAGATGGATATATACTGGCCTCCTGAGGAGGATATAGCTATGTCCGTTAAGGGTTTGCTGATGTGCTGAGTGGTGCTATTAACGTAACGATTGACAATGAATTCGACATCAAGATAGCATCGTTGCATGGATTATTTGTATTGAAGTTCAATGCTTGGTTAGACAGGAATATCCAAACGAATAAAGATGCCGTAGATATGGCATTCATTCTGGAAAACTATTTCATTGCTAACTTGAATAGGAACTTGCATGCGGAAGTGTATGATTGGGAAGACTTTACGATTGTTGTTGAGCTATTGGCTTGTTTATGACATTGTCGGATTTCTATCAAAGAGCATCTTTTTCCACTATGAGCAATGTCTGGTGAATGAGATAGAGAAAAGAGAAAATAGCAGTGCTGATACAACAGGTTATAGATAGTAGCAGTGTCTTATGAGAAACTGCCTCGCATTTCAAAAATGATTGCCGTATTTGATAAAGTTTTGCATGGTGAAGATTCAGATTGAAAGCTTAAGTATTCCGGCTGGTAAAGAAAATGGAGATTACATTCTCCAACGAGAATTGCCTAATGGAGCAACACTCATTCTACTTGCAGATGGGATGAGTGGTTTGTCGTTGCCGGAAAGTGCTCAAAATTGTTTCGAAGCTATCTCAACTATTTTGTAAAAACCGATATAATTGATTGTACGGAACATATCCTCAGGGAGCATCAAATATGCTGATGAGCTGCTTGGTACGTTTTTGCAAGGAGAAGAAATCCAAGATGGGTTCGGCTTTACTTTGTATATCAGTGATGTTATGTTTTCTACACATCTGATGTGCGCCTATACTATCGAAGACAAAACAAGGAGAAGTAACTCAACTAACAAACGATGATACCAGTATGCGAGCAGACACTTATCTGACAACTTGCATTTGGTGGGAAGAGGTTTTTAGAAACCCCCGATTCAGGTTCAACGTTTGCCATTGAACATGGGTGATTCTCTGCTGCTTTTGTAGTGATGGCTATTACAAAGTTCATGATATTCTACTGTTTCTTTCACCATAAAGAGCAGACACCTCCAACATTGGTAGATGACGACAGCTCTGTTGTCAGAATAGAAATTATACAATGAATCTGTCAAATTCTCTGATGCGGTTTTCAAAAGCGTCAAACACTTTTATTTCAAGTACTTGGCGCTGGATTTCAATCAAGACATTCTACATCTTCCACTTTTGGTTTTGAGATAATAATCTTGCTCATAATGTCATTGTTGTCGGATACATTCTGCTGACTATTGTTCTTGGGAGATGTGGGCAAAGGTATGTTGTCTGTGTTTTTGAGAATGAATTTTATAAGAACGGGGTTCTGATATATCATCTACTGATTTACTTTTTGCTGTATGCACACATAGCTGTGCCTCTTGCCCTATATCCTCCTCTCCGGTGGAGCAAGGGTAAGTGCAATGTCGCCATCCAGTTCGGCTGCTCCACTTTTGAGCGTGCGGGCTTTCTTCTTCCTTTTTCCAAGAG
>BNJU01001020.1_pt1 | contig 79758 bp, 68 predicted proteins | sample 8539281 | NCBI WGS metagenome assembly BNJU01 (sample SAMD00202456, study PRJDB9452) | human saliva metagenome | isolation source: human saliva | place: Japan
TCAGGCACCTTAATGAATGTCCTAAACCGTTCCTTCTGTATGATGTCGTTTGTGATGGAGAACTCGTAGTCGGTAGATTTCTTGGCAAAGACGGCTGCCCATGCGTCAAAGCTGTTGATACCTTGCCTCCAAAGCCTGCGGACGAAGATACTTGAACAGAAGATACAACTCTGTCAGGCTATTGGAAATAGTCGTTCCCGAAAGGAAAGTCGCTCCCAAGTCCTTGCCGGACCTCTCCTGTATGGTACGAATGGCAAAGAGCATGTTTAAGGCACGCTGTGAACCATCAGGATTGCCCAAGCCCGACACACGGTCGTGGCGGGTATTGAACATCAGGTTCTTGAACTGGTGGCTTTCATCGACAAAAAGGTGGTCGATACCCATCATCTTGAAGTCCACGGCATCGTCTTTTCTTTCGGCGATGCTGTCCTGTATGTTCTGCAACTTGGCTTCAAGTGTCTGCTTGCGCTTCTCCAAGCCTTTGAGCATACCACGGGAGATGTCTCTTCCTTGTTGTCGCAACACTTCGAGATTCTCTTCCACGGAGCCCAGTTCCTTTTGCATAATCGCCTCCTGTATCTCCAAGGCCTGCGGTATCATGCCGAACTGTTCGTGCGTCAAGATAATACAATCCCAATCGTTATTCTTGATGTCGTTGAAGATGCGCTGGCGGTTCTGCTTATTAAAATCGTTCTTACCTGGATAGAGTACCTTAGCATTAGGATAAGCTTTCCTAAAGGTGTCGGCAATATCAAAGACGTTTGCTTTCAGTCCGATAATCATTGGTTTGTTCGCCAACCCCAACCGTTTCATCTCGTAGGCTGCCGTACACATGATGAGTGTCTTGCCTGCTCCCACCTCGTGGTCGCAGATGCCGCCTCCGTTGGTCTTCAGCATCCACACGGCATCCTTCTGACTCTTGTAGAGGTCTGCAATACCCAATCGTCTGAAGTCAAGGTCGGGAAACGTCTGGTGCGTGCCGTCAAAGTTGGGTCGCACAAAACAGTTGAAAAGACGATTATAACGGTCAGAGAGTTGTTGCTTGAACGTGTCAGGTGTACGTCCGAGCCAATCAACAAAGCCTTGCCTGATTTCCTCAATCTTGGCATTTGCCATCTGGATAGCGTGTCCGTCCCTTACTTTGATAGTTTTCGTCTCTCCCGTAACCTTATCCGTCATCTCCTTGCTCTTGTTGATGTCGGGAATGGTGTTGTGCAGGGCGTGCTTGAGGAGATTGATGCCATCATAACGGCGGAACTCTCCCTGTACGGCATACTTATGCCAGATATTGGCATTCTTATGGTCACATACAATGCTGTATTCGTCCATATTGGAATGGTAGGATACGCCAATATCCGTCCCGAAAAACTCCGAAGCGAACCTGCCATAGACCTTAGCAGGTATCCAGCGTTCACCGAGATTGAAGTCAAGGTCTGCAAATGGAATGGGTGTTGGCGTGGCTGCACGCAGGGCGGCAAGGCTCTGTTTGGCTTCCTTATGGTCTGGATGATCCAAGAGCCACGACTCGATACGCTCCGCCTTTTCTATTACATTGCCCGAAATGAACTTGTCCGCCACCTCGTAAGCATTCTCTTCGGGATTGAAATATATACGACCTTCCAAGGAAGAAATAATGTCGCTTTCCTCCATATCAGGTAAAAGCGAACTCATGTAGTCAAGTTCCACCGTACCGTACTTGTTGAGCGATGCACCCAGTGCCTCCATCGGGTCTGTGGCAACGGTCAGTTCCGTGGTGGAAAATGCCGTAGGATGGTCAAAGATGTCCGCCTTGATGTACCTGCCGTTCTCGGAGCGTTCCAAGAAGAGCATTTCCACGCCTGTAGCATCCATCTTGATAATGTCAGTGTTCGCCTTCTGGTTAAAGTAGCCCCAGCGTGCAACATAGTCATCATACAGGTGGTTGAGCCTGCTTCGGTCTTCCTTGTCTTCTGCATGGTTCTCTGCCTCGTAGTCATAGAGACGATGATAGCACTCTCGTATCTCGATATAGCTTTTTAGGCGGGAAAGCTGCGCATACGGCAAGTCCATCGGGTTAAAGGTCGGATGTCGCTTTAAGTCAGAAAGAAACCCCACTGCCCTTTCTGCACGACAATGGAGCCGTCTCTTAGATGTGAGTCCGGCGAAAAGAGAAAAGGGCGTGGGGAAGCGTCAAACTCCTTTCTGACTTCCGCTATCGGTTTTGGCTTGCGCTCCTCGTCTTCGTTCATGAAGTCGAAAAGGGATGGCTCACGTGAAGATGAAGAAGCTGCTTTCCTGCTACTACGGGTACGCCGTTGAGGAGAGGTTACTGACTTTTGTATCTTGGACTCCGATGGTTTCTGGGGAGCAGTTTGTGTTATAGGACGGTGCGCCTGTGAAGTTCCTGAATTATCCTTGATTTCATTGTTCACACGGCTGACCTCTCTTGTCCAAAGGCTGTATTCTTCCGGGGCAAACAGTGACAGCTGCTCCGGTTGTCCGATGTCTTCCATATTATTGTCCACCACTGGATGATGATCGTCGTCAAAGAACACCGTCTGTCCGTTCATCTCTCTTGGGGCTTCAATATCCGTACGGATTTCCGACCTTTCCTGTTCGTATTGTCGGTGAAGTGTCAAGGCGGGTACGCCTTCGGGAGCAGGTTCTATAGTCATGGAAGGCTGTTCTGATACGAATTGTTGTGGGGCAGACTCTGATGATGACGGCTGTAATGGGATTGTCTCGCCGTTAGGGAACGGTATTTTCCATTATCTGCGTATCGTTCTCAGAAGCAATGGTTACAGTCTCCTTAACCTTATTCTCTGTTTCTGCCTTTGTTATCACTTCTTCCTTGATTTCCTCTGCCACCACTTCTTCTTTGGTATATTGTCCCCTGACTATTTCTTCCAGTTCGGCTATCTCGTGCAATTTCTTAGGAGAGAAGTACAGGTCACGTTCAATGCCCAGTCCTCTTACTTTTACGCCTTCCATCTCATCGAGGGACATATTGCCAAGCTCCCAGCCGTAACCCATCGTGACAGCACCGAAGCCAATGCGGCTCTTAGGATCATATTCCAGAAGGTAGGCTGTATATGCTCCCATAGGGAAGAAATAGCGTGCATAGGCAACCTTATCGCCAATGAGTTCCTTTTCCGTGCTGTAAAGTTTTGGCAGTTGCTTCCTGATACTGTCGGGCATGAGGTTATAGGCATCGTTTATACCCTTGTCTTCAGTCTTTGTCCTCTCTGTTTCTTCTTCCCGACTTATGGTAATACCCAACTTGCGGAGCTGTTTCTCCGCTTCTGCCTCTCGCTCTACCTCTGTCATTGGTATACCTGTTTCATATAGCTTACGGTCGATACGTTGTCCCATTTCAAGGGAGAGCCGTGTTCGGAGACTTTCTGCCATTTCTTCAATCCCTCCTGTGAACCGATACTCCCATGCAGGTCTTCCATAAGGGTCTGTACCCATTATGCGCTCTGTGGCAATGGTGTGATGAGAAATGTCTTTCCAATCTCCTACAAAAGAGAGTTATGCTTGAAGACGACAGAAGAACCTTCTTCCTTGAGAACAGAAACGGTTTCTACGAACTGCTGTTCAATACCTTCGCTGATTTCTTTTACCAGTCTGCTTCTGTAGGACGATGAGGTCACTGCCTACGTCCGTTCCAGCATTGTCTGAAAACATACCCGATGGCAGTCGGAGAGCGGAGATAAGGCGGCTGTTCTGCATAAGGTAACGGCGTATGGCTTCATTGCGGGGACTGTCTAATACGCCCTGTGAGGTGATGAATGCCAAAAATTCCACCTTCCTTGATGCAGTCCAGACCTTTCACGAAGAAGTAATTGTGAATGGCACGTGTGGACTCACGTTTAAGAGTGTCCTTACCTTTGCTGTATTCTCGGTCATAGACCATGAAATCACCGAAAGGAATGTTACTTGTAACAAGGTCGTATTTGTCTTTGTTTTCTAACTCCCTATAGCTTCAAAAAGGCTCATTTCGGACGAAGATATTGCCTTTTGCCATAAGGGTGCAGGGCTTGGCTGATGCGGGCAGTGAGCAGGTCCTTTTCCATTGCATCTACAACACCCGCTTGCTTTGCAAAGGTCTCGGCAAAGGCTCCCATGCCCATAGAAGGGTCTAAGCATCGTCTTACCTGCAGGTTTGTGGAGGCAAGTGCGTCTGAGATGGCAGAAACGATACGGGTATCGGTATAGAAGGAGGTCAGTACACTTGCCTTGATGCTCTCCCAGTACCGCTTGGCGGTATTGGCATCTACAGCTTCACGGTAAATCATCTGTTTGAGCTGCTGGGTAGGTTCAAAGAGATTCTGCTCTGACTTGCTCCAATAGCGTATGTCATTGGGGTTATCTGTGCGGTTGAGTACACATTTCAAGCCACCGAAGCCCTGATAGTTCCGCAAGATACTTTTCTCAGCTTCGGTGGCTTCGCGGTGTTCTTTTTCCAGACGTAAGCCAACACGGATGGCTTCCGTGTTGGCTTGCAGGACTTCTTTTCTTATTGTATGCCATAAGGGTATAACTTATTCTATTATGGGAATAATCACTCTGATACCAAAACTTGACCGTAATTCCGGACTTTAGTATCAGAAATGAAGTAATATGCTATTTCCGTTTTTTGTTTTGTTCAAACTCAAAGGTGGTGGTATAATCATCCTTCAAAACCAGTCGGGCATTGAATTTCTTGCCTGCCTTGCTGGTCAGTCCTTTAAGGATAGGCGTACGACCGGAGCTTATCAAGTCACGGATGTTATCTTCAGAGAGATGTATGCCGCAGACTTCACGAAATACGTGGAAGCCACAGGTCTCATGCCTACACTTAGCTACCTTGGCATAAATGCCGACACTCTGCTGTCCGCATTTTGGGCAGCGGTATACAGGATAGGACTTCTGCTCTGAAGAAAGTGAGAGGAGTTCCTCACAGATGGTACTTACATAAGAGTTGATGCCTTGTGAGAACTTATCAGATGGCATCTTTCCTGCTTCAATAGCGGCAAGGGCAAGTTCCCAACTGCCTGTCATCTCCGCATTGGCTATCTTCTTATCCTTGACAATCTCATAGACTGCCAGGCCTTTTTCTGTCGGTATGATGGCTTTCTTGTCCCTTCGGATATAATCACGGAGAATAAGCGTCTCGATGATGTTGGCACGGGTCGCAGGTGTTCCGATACCACACTCTGCCATCGCTTTCTTACTCTCTGCATTTTCGACCTCTTTTCCGGCGTTCTCCATCGCAGAAAGAAGTGTCGCTTCTGTGTAGAGCGGTTTAGGTTTAGTCTTATGCTCGGTTATTTCAGCAGAAACAAGTGGCAAAACCTCTCCCTCCGTTAGGCTAGGCAATGAAGACAAAATCTGTTCTTTACCATCTTCTTCCTTCTCAGCTTCCACTTCTTTACTTTTTCTGTACGGCTTTCCAACCCAAGGAAATCTGCCTACATGCTTTCCAAGTAAAGGTGTTGGTGCCGTCCGTAAACCGCACCTGCATACGCTCTTCCTCGGAATCAGAAGAAAAGGCTTCGGAAAAGCGAGTTACTACCATATTATATATGTTCGCTTCGTCCGTAGATAAGCCCGTTGGCATCTCCCCCGTGGGAATGATGGCGTGGTGGTCGGTTACTTTTGCGTTGTCCACCGAATGGCGGTTAAGTGGATTTGAAAGTGTCTTGCCTATCTTGCGCAACAGGGCGGGTACTTCCTCGAAAATATCCTCGCTGATGTATCGGCTGCCTGTGCGGGGATAGGTCGTGATTTTCTTCTCATAGAGACTCTGGGCTATCGAGAGGGTCTTGTCCGCTGAAAAGCCGTGGCGTCTGTTGGCTTCCTTCTGCAAGGCAGTGAGGTCGAACAAGAGTGGTGGCGGTGTACCGCCCACCTTTCTTGTGACCGATTCCACTGTAAGCCGGCTCTGACTGCGAAGTGTAGCGAGAGCAGTCTGTGCCAATGCTTCATTTTCATAGTCTTTACAGCCAACGGCTTTTATCGACAAGCCCTCTTTTTCTGTGTGAACGAATAATTTCCAATAGGGTATGGAAGAAAAATCACGATTCTCTATGTACCGACGGCAGACCATAGCAAGGGTTGGGGTCTGTACCCGTCCCAAGGAATAGCCACCCTTGCGGGCGATAGACAATGCACGGCTTGCATTGATACCTACCAGCCAGTCGGCTTCGCTTCTTGCCTTGGCGGAATGATAGAGGTTGCCGTAATGGCTTCCCGGTTTGAGATTAGAAAGTCCTTCACGGATGGCCTTATCGGTGAGTGAACTTATCCAAAGTCTTTCGAAAGGCTTTTTACAATCAAGATATTGATAGATATAGCGGAAGATGAGTTCACCTTCACGCCCTGCATCTGTGGCAACGATGATACGGTCTGCCTTGTCAAAGCAGGAGCGTATCACCTTGAGTTGCTTCAATGCTGCAGGGTCTGATATATACTCCTTGTCCTTATGTACTTGTCGTACCACTAACTGAAAAGGATTGGGACGGATGGGTAGATCTTCAGCTTTGTAGGCGGAAAAACCGTAGACTTCGGGCATGGCATGGGCGATGAGGTGTCCCATTGCCCAAGTGACGAGATACCCACCTCCTTCTAAATATCGGTCCTGCTTGCTGTTTGCCCCTACGATGCAGGCTATATCTCTTGCTACCGAGGGCTTCTCGGCGATAATACAGGTAATCATAGTGCTGGGTGGTTTTAAGGTTACATCTTACGTCCACGGGATTTTTCTGCTTGTTCTCGTCCTGCTTTTTGCTTCTGCTCGGCAGTGGGCTGTGTCTGTCCGGTCTTCAATGGCTCTTTCACGTTCTTCGTGGCTTCGTTAGTCTTGCCGTCATTATTGACCGCTACCTGTGTCTTGTGTTCTTCTGCTGCGGCTTCCACCTTGCCGTTTTTCTGGCTCTTGTCCGGATTCCATTTATAGAAACGTGGGCGGTTTTTGTTCCTTGTCCATGCGGACGTAGGCATTGAAGGACTGCCCTCCTTATCGACCATGTTCTTCAATAGAGCGTGCGACCACAGTCCAAGGCTTCTCGTTGTTTTTCGGAAAGTTCCAGACCGCATAGCTTATGCGGTGCGCCTTGCTGCTGTGTCTGCTGCTGACGTTCCTTAAATCTTCGGTTGTTGTCAAAGATAAATTCAATACCTTTCTTCTCTGCATTGACTTTGAAGCGTAGCATCAAAGGACTTGCTGCTCTTGGCGGTCATGCCCTCCACCTTCACAGCTTTGCCTTCCACAAGCTCTTTGTACTGTGCATCGGAGAGGGTTACGCCCTTGATTTCCTTGGGAATGTTCACACGGTCGGCACGCAGGGCGATGATTTCATTCGTTTGCGGGTCAATAGAAACGTATGCAGAGAAAGGTTCGGCGTTCTTGGGTGTTACCTCGATGGTCTTGCCCAGATTACCCGTAGTGAGGAGTTGCTCCTTTTCTTCGGGAGAGAACTTGTAGCCCATATAGGGAAAATCGAGCTGCGGCTCCTTTCTCAAAGGATGGATAGCCAGTCCAATGTTGCCTTCGTCGTCCGTGCGGAACGCAAGGCGGGCATCGGTATAGATGGTGGTGTCACCGATAGAACAGCAATTGTGATGAGATTGCTCTTCTGCCAGTTGAGCATTTTTGCCAACTCTCCGCTCTGCTCCAGCCGCTCACGGGTAAGACCGAGAGTGTCGAGCTGCTTCCAATCAATCTTCGACTCGTCAATGGCGGTGGCGTTCTTCTGCTTGGGCAGGAAGTCCTCAAAGTGCACCTGACTTTCTGCCAACTGCTGCTTGTTCTCCGGTTTCTCACGGTTCTGAAGCATGGTGTGGAGCGATGCCACACCTTGCTCCACATTGTTAGCCACAACCTTGTAGAGTCCAAAACGGGACGGCTCATTAAACTGCTTGAGGAAATTGGTCATGAAGTTCTTCAGCAAGCCGTCTTTGTTGTTGAACTTCAAGAAGGCTGCCTGATGCACATCTTTGGCTTCCGTTGTTTGGAGTTTGCCCTTGTCATCAATACCAGAGACTACTGAGAGCTTTCCTGCGTCATTCTCGTTCTTCACTTTCGTTCGGTCTTCCAATACCAGCACATAATTGTCATTGCTGTTTGATTCCATTTTTCTAAATTTTAATATGGTGAATACTGTAATCAAGCAGCTAAATTATAGGTATATGAAGAGATTGAAAAGCTTTTGGGAAAAGCGGGAAATACAGGGAAAAAACAAGAAGCCATTATCCGAATCTGTATGGAAAGCGGATAATGGCATGTTATAAATAAATATGAACGTTTCCGGTAGAGGAACTTATTTATTTATTTCCTCCTTTTTCGAATATTCTTTTTCTATCAATAAATTGATGAGAAATTTCTGCAAGTCTTGGTCAGTGGGTACATTGAGTTTCTTGCGGATATGGTTACGCGTCACGTCAACGTTGTTTTCGGTTTTGTCGAGTAGCAGGCCGATTTCGCTCCGCTTCTTTCCTGCGAGAATGAGGCGGCACACATCCGTTTCTGATTTAGTCAGACAGGGAAAGTGGAGCCCCAGATCGCAGTCGTCCATCAAGTGTTTTTTCAGATGCAGGCGACGGCGTTGATAAGGTTGCGTTGCGATTTCGGTTTGAGCATGGAAAACAAGCGGTCCGTGTCCTCGGGCGACGGGTGGTCGTTGCCGCTCATGCGCAGATAGGCCTCTATTTCCCGTCTGTTCAGTCTGACGGCGTGCATGAGTGCCGTCTCACGGTAATGTAGGTCGGTATTCTCCTTCGACACGCTCATCACATTGTGTCTTAGCAGTTCGCCCAGCGTGCAGAGGAAAAACTGCACGAAGAGGAAGAAACCGAACAGGCGCCAAAGCGAAGGCTCTTGAAGATAGGCTGCCACACAACCGTAGCTAACCACACTGATAGCAGAGACGATAAAGGGGTGAGCCGGACAAAGCTCAACACAAGGAAAAAGACGGCCAGCAGCGACGTTACCTGATTGATGAGGATGAGCTGCAGAAAATGGTCGGGACGTACGGTGGCGAAATAAAAGAAGCGCACGGCGATGGTACACTGCGCCACGAGCACCGTGAGTGAAAAAGCCTTGGAAAGTGTCAGCCACTGCGTGAGGTAGAGCAACAGCGAAAGAAGGCATACCGCAAGGTGTATACCGCTCATGGAAAGCGGCAGCCAGTCGTGCGAGCCACCCAGCCTCATGAACTGCAAGGAGATGACGGAAACAACGAGAAGGGAGTGGAGTAAATACACGATGACGCGGTGCCGCTCGATGGTGTTTTCGGCGCGCGACCGTAGGAATGCCGATACCTTTTCTGCGAGAGAATGAAAGATCATTGTTGCCGTTTTTACTTTTTATAACGACTGCAAAGATACGTTTTTATTTTCTCTTTCCAAGCTTTTTTATTAAGTGTTTTTAAGGGGCGATTAAGGTTTTTAGGGGCGTAATAAAAAGCTTTTAAATGGTCTTTCTGCTAAGAAACTCTGACTTATAACATTTTTGTTTGTTATTTTTGTATAGTCTTTTGCTGTTCTCGCAAAATATTCCTTGCAGAACAGCCAAAGAAATGAACTGTCCAGCATGTGAAAATCAGCAGACAGGAATGTGAAATGAGAACATAGAAATATTTTTTAATTCATAATCAGCGAAAAGAGTTATTCATAAAGAGAACGAGATTATGGCAAATGAAAAACAACAGATATCAATCAGAGGATTAGGGCTCTGCACCCTACCTCTTCGTCCTGATACTGGTGGCACGGCAGGGATAGAAAACAGCCAAACAGAGCAGTCGTTGCTACTACCTGCGGGATATACTTTAGGGGGAGGAAGGACAAGAAACCTGTTATGTCTATGAAACCGTAAAACTGAATATATACCGGAAATGAACATTTTATCACATTACTGTTTGTCATTACACTCTACGCAGGAGAAATGTATGCCGCCACTCCGGCAGACTCCATCCGCAAAGAGATGAAGCACCTCAAGGGAGAAAAACTTTTGCAGGCCTACCATAATCTTTGCCGGTTGGCAGCTGCCGAAGATAATATGGGCTATGAATTACGCTGCATCCGTGAATATCTTGCCGAATCCTTACGCCAAAAAGACAAGGAGGCGGAAGCCCAGGCGCGCGTCACCCAGTTGTATTGCTATTACAACTACGAGATGACCGACAGCATCAGCTACTATTTGCCCGAAGTCCTCAGTACTATGAAAAAGAACGGCACATGGGATTATTACTACAATGCGTGGAACGTGCTGATAGAGAGTTATCTCTACGAAGACAAGGTGCAGACTGCTTTGTTTGAAGCGCAAAAGATGTATGCCGACGCGCGAAAAAGAAAGAGCAACTATGGATTAGGCACTTCCACCTACGGCATGGCATGCATCTATCAGACAATGGGACGCTTCCGCGAAGCCGAGAAGACCATCGAGGAGAGCATCGCCGCCCTTTCCAAGGCCGATGAAATCTCACAATTGCTCTCTGCCTACAACATCTTGGGTGAAACGCTCGACGGACTGCGGAAATATGAAAAGCTAAGGGCGAAATGCACGGAATGGAAAGCGGTCATCGACAAATACAAAGAGCGAAGCCCTGCAAAAAGGCTACACACCCTCGCTCAACGGACGCTATCTCTACTGCACGCTGGCAACTGCCGTCGCTGAATTGGAAACAGGCCATTACGACCGCACCAAGGAATTGCTGCAGCTCGCCGATAAATATGCCGAGGGACGCAAAGCCGTTGCCCGATTCAAGCTCCTTCAAGTGAAAGCCCGCTACTATGCAGCCACAAAACAGTACGACCGGGCGATTGCCTGCAACAACGAGAACATGGGCATCATGACTGCCGCCGGTGACTCCGTCAGCTTGCTCACCGTGCAGATGCAGCAAGCCGACCTCTACACGCAGGCCGGACGATACAAGGAAGCCGCAGAATTGTACAGCCTTGTCATCCCACACAAAGACAAACTGCGCAACACCGAGCTTGCCAAGCAGCTCGACGAATTGCGCACCATCTTCGAGGTTGACAAGCTCACACCCGGAACGAGGTCATCACAACACGGCTCTATCTCTCACTCATCATCGTGGCATTGCTGCTTGCCACCGTCTTACTACATCATCTACACCTGCCGCTTTGCGCCGCAAAAACAGGGCTTTGTACGACTCCATTCTATTATACCGCAAGGCGGAAAGCGACATGGAGACCGCGGCAAGGCTCGTTCCCGAGGAAGAGCTCGACCGTGAAGGAAAAATCTACCGCCGGTTGTGCGAGCTGATGCAGAATGAGAAAATCTATAAAGACACGGAGTTGAACCGCGATATTCTCTCAAAGCGGATTGGAACAAATGCCGTCTATATCACCAATGCTGTGCGCAAATATGCCGACGGAGCCACAATCAACGAATTTATCAACGGTTACCGGTTGCGACACGCGGCATCGCTGCTCACCAACAATCCCGACTTGAACATCAACGAAGTGGAATATAGGTCAGGATTCAATTCCCGAGCCACATTTAACCGTTGTTTCCGGGCTTTCTTCGGGATGTCGCCTTCAGAATACAAAGCTGTTTCCAAAGAAAAAAAGAAAACGCAAAAGGGGGACAGTAGATCTTTCGTGGGGGTAGACTCATTCTGCTTATAAAAAATCTTCTAAAGTTTAGAGTGGCCAGGATGCTGACAATGAGGACAGGATTACCGACTGTTTACTGCAAAAGTTTATTTCTCATTTGCTGTCACTTTTAACATTCTTCACTAACAAATTGTTTATCAGTATGTTATGTTTGTTTGCAGAGTGACGGCTGTGACAGGAAAATAATTTCACCGCAGACCAATCACAGGCGCATCTGCCGTGGATGAATGTCAGACTATGTTCTATCCTAAAGTATATTCTTCTGCGGCAGACTCTTTATCAGGAAATGTTTATTCAGAAAACTTACATTCAAACTACTTCTATCCGGTTATAATGCTTAACGTGATCCGTACTAAGCCTTGACACCATGGGTGTACGCCCTCAACACCATTCGTGTTTACCCTCGGCACACTGACAGTAAAGAATCAGTGGAGGTAAATGATAATCCCCATTAATTATCTATTGGTCCGCAAAAGGGCTCATCCGATGAGAAGGCATAGGGGTTCCGGACATTTGTAATTCGTCAGTTCTTTGCGAATTACAAATATGATCTAAGTTTTTTCAAATATGAAACATCCTGCTGGTCTTCGTGGAATAATTTTGCAACAGAATCAACGAGCAGCAAAGATGAAAAAGAACTGTTGGGTATATATCTTAAGGAATGAAACCGGAGAAATAACCATCGGCTTTTCAGTCGATATGGATGAAAAGTTCACCGAAATCTCCATGCGAAAAGGAAAAGCTGTATTATCTCCGTCCGTTTGAAGAGCCATTCGACGGCTTTAGCGCACAAGCATCTTTTTGGATTCCCTTTCCCAAGATACGATCAACCTTCTCGTACGACGTAATCGGGAACGGACAGAAATATACAGGAAGTCTTCCGGAAAACGCAGTTACTACACCTTTCCCCAAAATAACCAAAAAGAATATCTAATTTTTAATTCCAATTTATATGAAGACAACAAACATCATTCAGAGGCTCGGCTCTTCTTCTTCGTCCTCGATGCTGGCGGCGCCGGCATGGGCAACAAATTTTGGCTGTGCTCGCTATGAGATTTTTCCGCTCACGCAACTTAGGGCAAAAAAAGCAGAAAGTAACGACACTCAACAGTCAGTTTGTGAAAATTACGTTCAGTAATTGCCACACCACCAGCGGAACGGGCAGCGGTGCCATCTACGAGTTGGCAAAGGGTTCCAGCATCACCGTAAAGGCTATCGACGGCTATAGAATCCGCTGGATTATCCTGCGTGATACAGAGGGTGGAAAGCGGTATAGCCACAAAGATGGCATCAAGCGCATCAACCGGGTGACATCGGGTTATAACTATTACTTCGAGAAGAATGCCATCTCGAATTCTAAAATAAAAGGAGGTAACCAGCAGGAACTCAATGACGATGACAACAACATCGTTGTCCAGCAGTATGATGCCAGTGCACAAAGCGTCGAGATCAGGACCCACAACAATGCCAATTGGGACCAGTTCAAGGTGCGCGATATCATTGTGGGGGTCGTCAATGAACTCCATGTGAAGTATCAACAGGAGGAGTATACCACGTACACCGTGGGTTATGGGATTGGACCCGGATGCGACCGCCCCAACGGGTACACAGGCCTGGCCAAGTACAAAGGTGGACAACGAGTATGTTGCGACGGTCAACAATGGCGGGATAGTAAAAGTCAAGCACCCGGGAACGGTAGTTCTCACCGCCACTTTCCCCCAGATGAATGGTTTTTCCGGAGGGAGTGCAGCACGAAGGTTCACGTGCTTCGCGACAAGGTAACCTTCACCGCCGAAGACCTACCCGACATGCTTTCCAGTTCCTACGACTTCCGCAGCCTACTCCAGACAAGCACGCTAAGCGACAAAGAATTCCGATGGGACAATCCGCAGTTCAGCATTACCAGTAGCAATTCCAGTGTTCTCAGCTACGATAACGGCATGCTTAAGCCCGGCGGTACGACAGGCGAGGCGACCATCACCGTCAGGCAGGAACAGAACGATTTCTACGAGCCCGCTTCTTTCTCGCACACCTTCATTGTGGTGCGCCGTGAGGATTACAGTAACGGCGCGATGCTCATCAAGGACGCCAACGAATGGAAGCTGTTCTGCAAACTCGTCAACGACAAGGGCATGACCGGCCTCAACGCCCGGCTTGAAGCCGACATCAACCTCGGCTCGGACATCGCAATGGTGGGGACTACCTCCCATCTTTATGCCGGCACGTTCGACGGACAGAACCATACGCTGAAGTTCAACTGGAATGGCGGCTCAGACTCTGACATAGCCCCCTTCAAGAAAGTGAGCAACGCCACTATCAAGAACCTGCGTACCGAAGGAACAATCAAGTCTAACAGTTACTATTTGTCAGGATTGGTTGGTGACGCTTATTATGGCACCGTCAACATTTCCAACTGCGCTAGCAATGTGAACATCACGAGCAGTCATACCGGCGGCATATGCGATGCGGCGGGCATGATTTCTTATATAGACAGCCGTGCCAATGTCGCCATCACCGACTGCCTCGTCGAAGGCAACATCACTGCCATGACGGACGAAGGCAAGAAAAGAATGAGTGGATTCGTATTTTACCAGTACGGCACCTGCACCCTGACTAACTGTCTCTACATCGGCGAGAACAACGCGGACAACACCAACGGCGACAGCAACACCTTCGCCAATAACGCCACCGTCACGAACTGCTACTACCTCAACACCTGCGGCACAACGCAGGGCGACCGGGTAACCGAGGAGCAGCTCAAGAGCGGCTACGTGGCTTATAATTTGCAGAACGGCAGAAACAACATGGTGTGGGGACAGGATCTCAATAAGGACACCGAGCCCCTGCTCACCGCCGACGGCGCGAAGCGGGTCCGCAAGGTGGAGTTCGCCTATAAGAATAAGGTGGCCGTCACACGCTATGCCAACCAAGGTGGCAACGTGAAGCTGCCCACGGCAAAGGAACTCCTCGGCGCCGACTATGACGCACAGAAAAGTTATAAGCTCGCCTTTGAAAACGGATTCTCGGAGACAACCGCCATTAACGGCGACATCACGGTCAATGTAACCGTGAGCGTTGTCACCGGTATCGACGGCGTGACGGACGACAATGCCGATATGAATGCCCCTGTTTACGACCTGCAAGGCCGCCGCGTGGCCGATCGCCTCGATGCCGCACGCCACCGGCTGCCCGCAGGCGTCTACATCGTCGGCGGCCGCAAGGTTGTTGTGAAATAATGTCTCTCTTCTTATCGGGGGGGCGCTCGCCCACAGGCGGTGTGCTCCCCCGATACCCCGCAACCCTATATATATAATTAAGGTGAAAACGACAAACGCCGACAGCTTTGCCGAGGTTCGGCAAACGTCAAGACGTAACGGATGTTAAATGCCGAGGTTCGGCAAACGCCAAGGTATAACGGATGTTAAATGCCGAGGTTCGGCAAACGTCAAGACGTAACGGATGTTAAATCCCGAAGTTCGGCAAACGCCAAGGCAAACGACGGCAGACTTTCCGAAGCTCGGCAAACGTCAAGGCAAACGAGGGGACAAAAAACAAGAAATCATTTTTAGGGATGTTCTAAAAATTAATTAGCTGAATATCAGCTAATAATTTTACTATCTCCCCTCAATTTCGTACCTTTATAGTTGTAAGACTACAAAAGCTATGCAAAAGAAGACTATATACAAGGAGCCGATGAATCCCAACCTCTTCGAGGAAGAACTAACAGTCCAGGCCCTGTCATCCATGGGGAATCCCCTGGAGCAATTGTCTGCCTTGGTAGACTTTGAGATGTTCCGTTCGGAACTCGAGGAGGTTCTCATCAAGAAGGACTGCAAATCAACAGCGGGGCGACCACAATACGACTCCGTTCTTATGTTCAAAGTCATCTTCCTCCAGCGTTACTATGGTCTGGGTGACGAGCAAATCCAGTATCAGATTATTGACCGCACCAGCTTCCGTGAGTTCCTGGGCATCCATACCGTTGACGATATTCCCGATGAGAAGACCGTCTGGAACGTGAGGAACAAACTGAGCCAATCAGGAACTTTCGATGTCCTGTTCAGCAAGTTCCGTACGTTTCTGGATGCCAAAGGCCTATCCTTCAACGAAGGCAAGATTATAGATGCGACCTTTGTCGAAGCTCCCAAACAACGTAACAGCCGTGAGGAGAACAAACAGATTAAGGAAGGAAACGGAAAGGAACTGTGGAAAAATGCCCCACACAAAAAATGCCACAAGGACACCGATGCCCGCTGGACGAAGAAACGAGGCGAGCCCCACTACGGATACAAGAATCACACAAAGTGCGATGCCAAGACAAAGCTGATAGAGACTTATCACACCACGGACGCAAGTGTGCATGATTCCAAGGTTGTTACACCTCTGCTGGAAGATAAGGACAAGGGCCAGAATTTATATCTTGACGCAGGATATGAAGGGCAAAAGGATGTGGTGGAGGAGCACCGTATGACACCCATCATCTGCGAGAAGGGACATCGTAACCATCCGTTGACCGAAGAACAGAAGAAGGGAAACCGGAAGAAATCCAAGACACGGTGCCGCATAGAGCATATATTCGGCTTCATCGAAGGTGCTATGCATGGCTCACTCGTCAGAAGCATCGGAATGGTGAGGGCCGCAGCCAACACGGCATTGACGTGCCTGACTTACAACGTGTTCAGATATGTACAGATCTGCAAATATCAGCCGCAGCTTATCTCTGTCAAGGGATAACTATGCCCGGCCCCAAAAACATGAGACCAAATGAGTGGATAAAAAGATGAAAATGAGAATGGTCACAGACGTGACACTTGTCTGACCGCTAAAAAGATGAGTAGACAGGCAAGCCACAATATGAATGAACTAATTTTTTAGAACCTCCCTTTAATCATTTAATCAAAAAAAAAGAATTTATTATGGCAAACGAAAGCAAAGTGGCTCAGGTTGGCACCATTGACTTGCACAGCCTGACCAACGACGCTCACTTCATCTATATGAAGGACGTGGAGAATGTGATAGAAGAAGACGAGGGGGCAAAAACCGTGGCGAGAATACAAACCGCCGTGAAAGCCCTCAAGGAAGCCGTGAAGGAGGAAGACGAACGCCTCATCCTCTCCAAGAAAAGTTAATACACCGAACAGATTGCTGCCAAGGACCGCGAGCGCGACTCCATTTTCCGAGGCTACCGCACCGCCGTGAAGGGAATGCTGCGCATGCCCGTGGCGGAAATGGCCGAGGCGGCCGCCGACCTGTGGCAGCACCTCAAGGACTACAACATCGACCCCGATATGCAGCTCGAACGCGAAACCTCGCGGATGATGAACCTCGTGGCCGACCTCGACTACAAGTTGGCCCCACAGGTGCAGCTGCTCGGTCTGAAACCCTACGTCGACGCCCTCAGGGCAGCCAACGACACGGTGGAAGAACTGCTCGCCACCCGCACCGACGATCGCTCGCAGCAGATAGCCGGCGCGCTGCGCAAGGCACGCTTGGCAAGCGACGAGGCCTATCTGGACACCGTGCGCCTGATCAACGCCATGGCCGTGGTGGGCACCGAGAAGAGCCTCACGCCGCTCATCAACTACCTCAACGCCAACATCAAGCGCTACAAGGAGCAGGTGATGACGCGCGGCAAGAAAAAGGACGGCGACCGACCCGAGAAGTACGGCGGCGATAACACGACGACCGCCCGCACGGCCGACACGCTTACGGCAGCGGACGAGAATTCATAAAACAAAACTTTTACCAAAATAATAAGCAAAATGAAAAACAAAAAAATTTAATCGAGAGGCTCAGCCTCTTCTGCTTGCCCTCGTGCTGACGATGCCGACGTGGGCGCAGGGCGGCTCCGGAAACGAGAGCGAGACCATTACGATTGCCTCGAAAGAAGACTGGAAAGCGTTTTGCGATCGAGTGAACAAAGGACGAGACCACCCTCAACGCCAAGCTGACAAAGGACGTGGACCTCGGCGAGGAGATCGTGATGGCAGGAACAGCCGACTCCTATTACTATGTCTTTTTCTATACCGGCACGTTCGACGGACAGGGACATACGCTCTCGTTCAACTGGAATGCGGGCGAAAATGACCAAATCGCCCCTTCAAGTATGTGAAGGACGCCACGATCAAGAACCTGCGCACCCAGGGAAGATCACGTCGAAGGGTGAAGGCTTGTCCGGAATGGTTTATGTAGCCTTTGGCACCACCACCCTCACGGGCTGCATCAGCGACGTGGATATCAGGGGAATCCTATTTATCGGGCATGATTTATCGGGCAGAAAAATATTGCCAAGGTTACCTTCACCGACTGCGTAGTCAAGGGAGCGTTGAACTCCGACGCGACTAACAACATGGCGGGCTTTGTATACCAAATGTGGGCGACTGCACCTTCAATAACTGCCTCTACCTCGGCACGAACAACGCCACCGAAGGCTGCACTTTCGGCAGGACCCACAATATTACCAACTGCTACTACCTCAACGCCTGCGGCGAGGCATAGGGCATGCAGGTAACCGAGGAGCAACTGAAGAATGGTGCGGTGGCTTATAAGTTGCAGAACGGAAGAAGCGAAAATGTGTGGGGACAGAAGCTCGGCACCGACAACGAGCCACAGCTCACCGCCGAGGCTGCGAAAGCACGTGTACGAGGTGAAGTTCACCCTCAACAATGAGGTGAAGGCCACACGCTATGCCAACAAGGACGGCAAAGTAATCCTGCCCACGACGAAAGACATTGTGGGCGAGGGGCTACAACCCCCACCATTACTACGCCATCGCCTTTGAGGGCGGCTTCAACGGCTCAACCACCGTCGACGCCGACCGCACCGTGACCGTAACCCTCACCGAAAAGGACTGCTACGAAATCGCCTCGAAGGAAGACTGGAAGGCGTTCTGCGACATCGTAAACGGCGGACAGAACACCGTTGACGCCAAGATGACCAAGGACGTCAACCTCGGCGAGGACATCGCGAAGGTGGGAACTTCCTCCAACCCTTATGGCGGCACGTTCGACGGGCAGAACCACGTGCTCACCGTCAACTGGGATGCCGGCTCGGCCAACGACGTCGCCCCCTTCGGGAGAGTGAATGGCGCCACCATCAAGAACCTGCGCACCGAAGGCTCCATCCGTTCGGACGGTTACTACCTGGGGGACTGATTGACGAATCCTATGGCGAGAACACCGTTACGGGCTGCGTGAGCAATGTGAACCTCACGAGCTCTACTGTCTCCTCCTGGTGCGGGACAGGAGGCTTGATTTCCTATATAAGCACCGATGGTCGCGTTACCATCAGCGACTGTCTCGTCACGGGCGACATCAACGCCACCACCGACGAAGGAAAGAAAGGCATGGGCGGATTTGATATGCCAATAACGGCACCTGTACCATGAACAACTGCCTCTACGCCGGCACGAACAATGGGAACAGTAACGCCAGCAGAAACGGTACCTTCACCACGACACTTCCACCTCCGCCACCCTCACCCTCAACAACTGCCACTACCTCAACCCCTGCGGCAAGCTGCAGGGCGAGCCGGTCACCAAGGCGCAGCTCGAGAGCGGCTATGTGGCTCATAAGTTGCAGGGCATGCGCGAGGAAACCGTGTGGGGACAAGTGCTCGGAACGGACATCATTCCGCAACTCACCGCCGAGGCTGCAAAACAGGTGTACGAGGTAAAGTTCGTCTACAACGGCAAGGTGAAGGCCATGCGCTACGCTAACCGCGGCGGGCACGTCAGCCTGCCCACCGTGCAGGAATTCTTAGGCGAGGCCTACAATCCGGCCAACACCTACAAGCTCATCTTCGACGGCGACTTCTCGGCTTCCACCCCCGTCAATTCCGACCGCACGGTAGCTGTCGTCGTAGCCGAGAGTTACGAAATCGCCACCAAGGCCGACTGGCAGGCATTCTGCAACCGCGTGAACGACGGACAGACCGCCATCAACGCCAAGCTGATGAACGATGTCGACCTCAGCGAGAAAATCACGATGGCGGGCACGATCAGAAACTACAACGGCACCTTCGACGGACAGGGCCATACGCTCACGCTCAACTGGAATAGCCAAAGCGGTGAGGTAGCCCCCTTCAAGTTTGTGAACAACGCCACCATCAAGAACCTGCGCGTAAATGGAAAGATCAAGTCGGATGGCCGCACGCTGTCGGCACTGGTCTGCAATGCCGTGGGCAATGTTACGCTCTCGGGCTGCGTGAGCGAGGTGGACATCACGAGCAACTATCATGGCGTATGCGAATTGGCGGGCATGATCGCGTATGTAAACGACAGAGCCGAGGTTGCCATCACCGACTGTGTTGTCAAGGGGGCGTTCAACTCCATGGCGGCAGACAAGAAAGGTATGGCCGGATTCGTATATCTTCAGACCGGATACTGCACCCTTACCAACTGCCTCTATGCCGGCACTAACAACGCCACCGCCGGTAGCTACACCTTCGGCTCCAACACCATCCGCAAGAACTGCTACTACCTCAACCCCTGCGGCAAGGCACAGGGCGAGCGGATAGTCGAGAAGCAGCTCGAGAGCGGCGAAGTGGCCTATAAGCTGCAGGGCGACCGCACCGACAGCTGCCACTGGGCACAGGTGCTGGGCGAGAGACGCCAAGCCTCTACCGCGAGGCCGACAGGACAAAACCGAACTATGTGTATTATAACAAGGAGAACAACGGCTGGACGTGCGACGACTTCCGCCTCACCGACGGCGAGTCGCTGCCCATCGGGCTCGACTTCACCGCCACGAAGGCTACCTACGACCGCACCCTCGCCGCCGGCAAGGCCACGCTCTGCCTGCCCTACGAGCTGCCCGTGCAGGGCTTCAGGGCCTACACCCTTGCCGACAGACAGGAAAGCCGCACCGCGGTGCACTTCAAGGAGGTGAACGGCACGCTCGGAGCCTACAGGCCCTACCTGCTCGTGGCCGACGGCACGCCACAGCTCGGCGGAAGAACCTGCAGGTGAAGGCCGACCGTAGCAGCATCGTCCTATCTGCCGGCAACTACTACTTCAAGGGTGCGGTGCATGACGTGGTGAACTGGTGGCTCACTTCCGATCACGCCTACATCCTGCAGGCCGACGGCCTGTTCCACAAGGTAACGTCCAACAACCCTCCGTCACGGTGCCTGCCTACCGCGCCTACATCAGCTACAACAGCCATGAGGGTGCCAAGCCGCTCTCCATCGTCTTCGACGGCGAGACCACGGGCATCGGCGGCACGACAGACGGTGCGACAGACGGTGCGGTGTATAACCTCCAGGGACAGCGCGTGGCCGACCGCCTCGACGACAGCGTGCGCCGACAGATTCCCGCCGGCGTGTATATCGTCAACGGTCGCAAGGTGGTAGTGAAATAAAAAAAGAAGTCTCTCTTCATCGGGGGTGCGGCACGCCGCAGGGGCGTGATTCATCACGTTCCGAATCCCACGAAAACGGGCGGTGCGCTCCCCCCGATGATTTAAAACAAACAGTTAATTAATAAAAAATGAACAATTACATCAAACCGGAAATCAAAGTGGTCCCCATCACATTAGAAAACTCTATCCTCGCCGGCTCCCTCAGCGTGGGCATCAGTGAAGACCCCGCCACGGGGCCTGCACTCTCGAAAGGCAACAACTTCTTTGACGGCGAGGAGGACGACGATGACTATGACGCCCCGAGCCGCCGCCCGTCATCGCTATGGGATGATTAAATCCATTTTTATCGAGGGCGTGGTGCATAACAGGTGCCACGCCCCTTTTTGATAATTAAAGAAAATGACGTACACATACAGTCCGAAAAGATATTCTCTCGAACATATATCTTTCTATTCCCAATAGTAAGGTAATTTTTTCTCGGAAACCTTTTGCAAGGAACAGATGCTTTGAGACATCGGTTGGCAAACGGTCTACTCCTTAGACAAGTGAGCAAGAGCCGGGTCGGCCTTGATGCGTTCCTTCTCCGATTCCACAAGTGAGATAATCTCTTGTTTGACACGTTTATAGTTGGCTTCGATAGTCTCTTTGAGATTATTGGAGCCGTCTTCGTTTGTAAAGTCTGCAATTATAGGGATTGGTTGATAGGCTTTCATCTCGGCGGAGATTTTGGCACTATCACGACTATCTCCGCATGGAAAATCTTTTGGTCAATACGTTCGTCAAAATTGTCAGACACTGCCCCCACGAACATACCTTGCGTGAGGTTGGAAATCTTACTTGCCGGAATAAGACTGTCCATTTGAGTGGAGATTGAGGTTGATTTGTCGTTTCGATTGATGGTCATGGACTGCCGTTGCTGCAAGACCTTACCAAAGCGCTCACTCAATGTCTTGGCAGTTTCGCCTACTACTTGACCAGAGAAAACATTGCCCACCGTATTTTGAATCACCTTACTTTCCTTATCTCCATAGTCGCGGGTGAGCTGTGAAAAGTCCTGAAAGCCCAAGCATACAGCCACCTTGTTGCTTCGTGCTGTGGCGATGAGATTATCCAATCCACGAAAGTAGATAGTCGGCAACTCGTCGATAATCACGGAGGATTTGAGTTGCTTCTTCTTGTTGATGAGTTTCACGATACGGCTGTTATACAGACCGAGTGCCGCCGAATAGATGTTCTGACGGTCGGGATTGTTACCCACGACAAGAACTTTCGGCTCATTAGGGTTATTGATATCAAGTGAGAAATCATCGCCTGTCATCACCCAATAGAGTGCTGGTGAAATCATGCGTGAAAGCGGTATCTTGGCACTGGCTATCTGTCCCTGCAACTGGTCTTGCGCTCCGCCCTCCCAAGCATCCATGAAGGGAGAAAGGTAGTTGGCAAGCTCATCGTAGGAAGTGAGTATAGGGAATATCTGTGCATAGGGGCGGTTCAGAAACTCGATGGCATGGGGAAAGGTGCAATACTTCCCGTTCTCGTATATCTTCAGAAACCAAATGATAGCAGCCAGCAAGATAATCGGTGACTCGACAAAGAAATCACCCTGCTTCTGAATCCACGAGCGGTTAAGGTTGAGCATAATCGTGTAGGCACTCTCATAGGCATCGGATATATCCGTCATAAAGTTTGGGTTGATGGGATTGCACCGATGGCTTCTTCTTGGATCATCAAAGTTGATGACATAGAACTGTGGCTTTACCTTGTAGGCATCCAAATGATGAAGCAGGTGATTATAAGCAATCTCGGAAAGGTCGGGAAACTTGTAATCATAGATATACATGGCAAAGCCTTTCTCAATCTGCTGCTTGATATAATTGTTTACGATGGCATACGACTTACCCGAACCGGGCGTACCGAGCACCATTGAGGCACGGAAAGGATTGACCACATTGATCCAGCCCTTGTTCCACTTCTTCTTATAGTAGAAGCGTGTAGGGAGATTGACGGAATACTCATTCTCTATCAACCGTGTTTCCTGCATGAAACTCTCGTTCTCCGTGTTGAACACATCGTCCATAAGGTTGTTTTTGAGCAGTCGGCTCATCCATACACCACCCATCAACAGGCATATATAGCCCACAGACAGTGTGAAAATATAGAGCGTAGCTGCTCCGACTTTTCCAATGGGCAATGCCAACAGCCACCAGTTGAGAAAGAAAAAGACGAAGCCGAAGAAAAGCACCGTCCAAATCTTCGGCCACGTGATTTTCTCTTCCTTCACGCCCTTTGTGCCAAGACAGGACAGTGCAAGGAATACCACACAAAAAAGTTTCGTCCAAAGTATGGACGAAAATAAGCCCGCCGTGCGTTGGAAATTCATCAGAATCTTGTCCACTATAGCTATTGTAAAGTGCCATGTATGGAAAGCCTCATAGCAGAACCAATAACAGTTAATCAAGAGGAATATCACCGATATGCCCCGTATAAAGTCCATAACTTTACCCAATGCTCTTAAATCATCTTCTTGTGCCATAATCGTATTGCTTTTATATTTGTTGTATTATCGTTATTTGAATTGCATTTGAATGTTGCTCAAACAAAGTTTGAAATACCTTACCTATCTTTTCCTCCGTCTGAGGTTGACTTTGCTTTGCCTGCGAAGTTTACGCTGCCAAGCCGCTTCTTTCAATCATCGTTGCCCGTAGATACGAAAGAGTCCCCACCATATCCTCGATGAGTTCATCGACAAGGTTATCACCCTTCCTCTGCATTGGATTGTAAAGGCTGGACAGTTGCCGATTGTTCCAAACGAGACAGAAGGTCTGCCATACAGCGTTTCGTCCAAGAATGGGTTATGGGCAGGATTGGAGAAATAACCATTGAATATATTGGCGGCATATCCCTTGCCCAAGCGTGAACCATTGAGTGCAACGCCCACTTTATCGTCAATGAATGTGATGCCATAGATGCGTCCCGCTTTCGTTCTTTCGGATTACCACACGCAAAGCCTTGTTCTTCCAATCTGTTGTCAGGGTCTTTCTCTGTTTGAGGGAGAAGAGCACATCACTTCAATATCCTGTGTCTTATTGCTGGTATCAGTGGCTTAATAGCTTGCTTTGATTTCTGTATCCTGTTCTGTACGGCAGTATAGCCCATACCACGACCAATGTCCGAGGCATGGATGGGTGTGCTTACTTTTGTAGCCCTTGTCGTCAGTCGGGACATAGACAAGTCCCATCGTATTTTCTTTCCCCGAAACTCCGTCTTCACTTCTTCCACGGTAAGGCTGTATGCGGAAAGAACGGCATTCAGTTCGCCCAAAGGAACAGAAAGCGATAATGCTTAAGCACCATGAGGAGAACGATTGCCACCTGCTCTCTGATGTTTCCTTTACCAATATCCACCTTGGGCATTTCTGCTTCCTCCTTATCATTGACCTTTGAACTCGGAATAAGGTTATATTTCCTCTCCAAGACATCGGTAATCTGCTTGCTTCGCCGTTTCTCAAACTTATCGTTTATCTTTCGTCCTCTGCTATCCACTCGAAGTGACACGATGTGGATATGCTCACGGGCGATGTCATTATGCTTGAACACGATATAAGGGTTGGTTGCCGTAACCCAGTGCCTCCATATACTCCTTGGCAATCTGCGTGAGTGTTTCATCGGATAGTATCTCGTCCGGGTGAGGATTGAGGGAACAATGGAACACCGTTTTCTTGGTACGGCATTTCTTCGGGTATCAATGCTTCCATATCTGCAAACACCTCCTCCATCGTATAATATCCCTCCTTGTCCTGATACAACTCAGCGGCAAGGAGAATGCTTGCTTCTCCCTTTCTCCACCTTTTTTTGAAGTTATAGCCGAGTGCCCCTCCAAGGTTCTCCGTTGCAGAAATCTTGGCTAATCATTTCTTTGCTGATAATCAATGGTCAGACTGATAGCCTGCTCCTGTAAAGGTGATAATTTGAGCCGACAAATTTCTCCAACTTTTTCAAGCATAATCTGTGCGGTCTTTTACGCTGTGATAGCTGTTGATGGCACGCACGGTCTGGTTATACAACACGCCAATCTTATGGATTTGTGCCGTCAGTTCGAGAGTTTTCGGTAATATTCCACGGCGGATTTATCCACCGTTATCACCTTGAAACTCTCTCCAAGAATACGACCACGCACGAAAATCCGACTTGGTCTGCGCCCTGAACGCTGAAACAAATCAATCGCTCGCTGCTGGTCTTTGGGGATTGGGAAGACGCAGGTGTCCCATCTGTCCCATCGTTCTAAATCTTATCATTCATTGTCTTTCCTTTTTGTAATTACGACTTTGGAGTAATTCTCTCCCCTCAGGGGCAAGGGTCTTTGTCGGCAGAAACGGGTTTGTCGGACAAAGACACACCTTGCCAATATCAAGAGTTGATGCGATGGAAGCATCCACCTGTCAAAGGGTGTCCGCTTCGGGTAGTTTACCTCCATGTTCTCTATCCGCCTGCAAAGTTACGGCGGATTTCCAAATATCTCATTATCAGTAATATTCCCTCTTTTTCCTTTCATTTCCCTATACTTTCACAGGCATAGAAAAAAATCTATCGAAAAAGCTTTTATTTTGCAGACAGAACGAGCGGACAATCGCTCGAACAAACGTTCAAAAGGACGATAAAAAGTTCAGAAAATAGATTGTTCGATTTCTCGATAGTTCGACATTTCGAGATGTAGATTTCTCGAACTCTCGACAAACCGAATGGTTGATAGAACAAATGATTGATAAATCAAATGACCGACAGATCGGCAAGACAAACTATAAAACAAACTGTCGATGGTTCTATCGGACAATCAAACGTTCAAACGGCATATCGCCCAAAAGACAGTTCAACAAATAAAAATATCTATCGCAATGGAACAGACAAACACATCGCCCATCTTTCTGGGCTTTTCCTCTCAGAAGGGAGGTGTCGGAAAAAGCACGCTGGCAGAAATCGTCAGTAGCATCCTCTATTATGAGAAAGGCATAGAACTCTTCATCGTGGACTGCGACCTGTCGCAGGATTCCTTTACAAGCTCCGCCAAAGGGAAAAGGCCTTTGTTGAGGGTGATCCCTTGGTCTCCGAGCAGATGAACAACTATTTCTCTGCATTGGGGCGTGTCTCCTACCGTGTGCTTAAGGCCGACCCGAAAAGTGCCATTGCCAAGGCTGACGAATACATCCGCAAAAATTCCAAGAAACGCTTCGATCTGGTGGTCTTCGACTTTCCCGGGCATGCGGGGACGAGCGACCTTCTGGAACTCTCACTTGAAATGGACTATATCCTTTCACCCATCGAGGCAGATGTGCAGTCAATGGTCTCCTGCCTTGCCTATGCCAAGACCATGCAGGACTTGGGAGTTTCGATGACCGGGGCACGCATCAAGGATGTCATGCTCCTTTGGAACAAGGTGGACAGGAGGGTGAAGAGTACGCTGATTGAGAAATACAGCGAATACATCAGGAACGAGGGCTACACGCTGTTTGACGAGCATGTCTATGCCGCCCATCGTTTCAGTCACGAGTTGGAACAATACGGCTTTCGTGGGGCATTCCGTTCCACTTATCTGGCTCCGGGCAAAGCCCTGCGTGCAGGTACAGGACTTGATGAATGATTGACAACCTACTTACGCATATCAGACTAAAGAAGGAGGCGGGCAATGGCACGGATTGACGAACGGAGGAAAATCTTGGAAGCCAAACTCAAGGAGATGGCGGAGGACGGCGTGATGAAAGGAAAGCCCAAGGATACGCTTGCCTTCGACCCGCCCGATGAGGATGAAGAAAACGAGCAACAAGAGGCAAAGGAGATTATGCCGGTTCAAGGGAAAACTTCGCTTCTCCAAGAAACGAATGCGGAAAGGACAAGGAAAGTGCCGCATGAGACTCCCGCGCTCTCATTGGACGATTACCGGACACGCTATTTTCACGCTGTCCGTATCCGCGAAAAGACAGCCTTCACGATGAATGTGGAGACCTTGCAGGTGCTGAGGAACGTACTGCAAGACTTGGGCGAACGGGTGTCGATGGCTTCTTACATAGACAACATTCTCCGTGAGCACCTCAGGGAGCATAAGGAACTGCTCAACAATGCCACGGCAAGACAACGGCGTAAAACAACCATAACAATATAGCATTATGAAAACAAACGATTTTCTGATTTTATTCTTGGTATTCAGCAATATTCTTCTGATTGTATATTGCAGTGTCATTTTCTTTCAGGTTTACATAAGAGACAGAAACACCAAGGAAGACAACACGGACAATCCCACTCAGGTAAAGAAAACTGCGTCCGGAACTCAGCATCTCATGGAAGACCGCAAGGATTTTACAGATACGGATTACCTTGCTGACTTTATGCTGCAAAGTACAGAGGAGCAATGGGAGGATTACAAAGCCAAGTTCTTTATTCCAAGGCGGTCCCGAAACAAATCGGGGTTCACAATCAATGCGGAGACATTGAGCATACTCCGCAATGTTCTCCGCGATACAAAGGCGGAAACGACATTGACGGCTTACATAGAGAATATCCTTATCAACCACCCAAAGCCCATCAGGAGCTTATCAATGAGATTGCAGACAAGCAGAAACTAAAAAATACCTTATACCTGTGAATATGGAAACGAAACTTTTAGATATCATCCTTTTCTTGGGTATGGTGTGGCTGATTCTCGGGCATCGCATACCTCTGGAGACTATTTCAAAGCTCAGCAACCCTATCAGAGAAGAATACCCCTGCAACAGGGGACAACAAGCAAAGCGAAAGTCCCACACCTTCGGTCTGCCCAAGGACAGATAGACAGCGCACGTCATATTCTGGTGGGCAGGAGCAAACCTTTATTTCCCCGTCTGTCCCCGAAATTCCCGCTGTTTCCTCGTCTGAAAATTCAGCTGAAAATTTCTGATACTTTTGCAGGGCAAAACTCCTTGGCAGGGCAAGATGCTGCCGAAAAAGCAGGAAGTACCGCTGAGGAGGACGACAATGAGATGAATGTCGACTATACGATGGACGAACCGGATGAGGACACCATAGCCCGTGAGGAACTGCAATTGGAAATCGGTGGACGAGGTGAAAGCCTGATCGCAGACGATTCTCTGCCCGAAGTATCACCGTCCAGTATCCTCGCAAGGGACATTATCCGTGTCAACGGTTGGCACAGAAATGACGATGCACTCGATGAGGAAACCGAAACTGACGTTCACGAAACACTGCAAGCGATACGAGGGACGCAGCTCATGGAATACATGAAAGAAGCCGCACTCGGACAGGAGCAAGACCATCAAAAGCTACTCGCTGCCATCCGCAAGGTCGAAGAAGCTGAGTTGCAGGAGAATGATACAAAAATGACTTCTGCCCCTGAGACAGACAAAGAAAACAATAACGAGGGAACTACGGAAGAAAAGCCGCTTTCCTACTATCTGTAAAACAATCCATATTGCAAACAGGGAAGGAGTAACGGACGGGGCGGCTCACTGGTAAAACAATCCCATACGATAAGACAGAACCAGCCCCACCGTCTCCTCCCATTAAAGAATATTCATTAACAACTTAAAAATAAACAAAACAATGGACAAAAAGAAAATCATGATGCTGCTGTTCCTGCTGACGGCTACCGCCATAGGAGCATACGCACAAGGCAACGGCATTGCCGGTATCAATGAAGCTACAAAAATGGTAACCTCCTACTTCGATCCCGGCACGAAACTCATTTATGCCGTAGGGGCGGTAGTGGGGTTGATTGGAGGCATTAAAGTGTACAACAAGTTCTCAAGTGGTGACCCCGATACGAGCAAGACCGCAGCCTCTTGGTTCGGTGCGTGTATCTTCCTCATCGTGGCTGCCACTATCTTGAGAAGTTTCTTCCTGTAAGGCGATGGCATCATTTGAAATCAACAAGGGTGTAGGCCGGACGGTGGAGTTCAAGGGCTTGAAGGCACAGTACCTCTTCCTCTTTGCAGGAGGGTTGCTGGCAGTCTTTATTCTCGTGGTTATTCTTTATCTCTGTGGCATCAGTCAGATAACCTGTCTTGTCATAGGTGTAGTGGGTGCCAGCCTTGTGGTATGGCAAACGTTCACCATGAACAGAAAGTACGGGCAATACGGGCTAATGAAAAAGGGAGCAGTGCGTATGCACCCACGCTACCTTGTGAACCGCCGTACGGTCTGCCACCTTATCCGTAACCTTCAACCAAAGAAAGCGAAGAAATGAGAAATAAAAGCAAGATAACCACCTTGGAATCAAAGTTCCCGCTGCTCTCCATCGAGCAGGGCTGCATGGTGAGCAAGGATGCTGACATCACGGTGGCTTTCCGTGTGGAACTGCCCGAACTCTTTACCGTCACTTCTACAGAATACGAGGCAATGCACTCTGCCTGGCATAAGGCAATCAAGGTGCTACCCAATTACAGCATCGTACACAAGCAGGACTGGTTCATTAAGGAGGACTATCAAGGAAAAGCTCTCCGATGGCGGACTGAGCTTCCTTGCCCGTTCCTCTGAACGGCACTTCAACGAGCGTCCGTATCTCCACCACTCAGTCTATCTCTTCCTTACCAAGACCAACAAGCAGCGTATGGCACAGCAGAGCAATTTCTCTTCGCTCTGCCGTGGACACCTGCTGCCCAAGGAAATCACCAACAAGGATGAGGTGATGAAGTTTCATGGAAGCCGTAGACCAGTTCGAGCGTATCATCAACGATACCGAGCAGATAAGGATTGTCCGCATGACAGAAGAAGAGTTGGTTGGCACAAATGAAAAGGGCGGACTACTCGACAGGTATTTCTCTTTATCTGAAGAAGGGCATGCGTCTTTGGAGGACATCCGTCTGGGCGCAGACCTTGTGCGTGTGGGCGACAATATGCTTTGTCTGCATACACTCTCCGATACGGACGACCTGCCTACAACGGTCAGCACGGACAGCCGATATGAGCGATTATCCACCGACCGAAGCGACTGCCGTCTTTCCTTTGCCTCGCCCGTGGGGCTGATGCTGCCCTGCAACCATATCTATAACCAGTATCTCTTCATCGAGGACAGCGATGCCAACTTGGAACGATTCGAGAAGCAGGCAAGGAAACATGCACTCGCTGGCACGCTACAGCCGTAGCAACCAAATCAACGAGGAATGGATACAGGAGTATCTCAATATTGCCCACTCACAGGGACTGACCTCCATCCGTGCCCACTTCAACGTACTGGCATGGAGCAGCGATAAGGAAGAACTTCGCCAGATCAAGAATGACGTGGGCTCTGCACTTGCTCTTATGGAATGCCACCCTCGCCACAACACCATTGATGCGGCAACGCTCTACTGGGCAGGCATTCCCGGCAATGCGGCAGACTTTCCTGCAGAAGAGTCGTTCTATACTTTCATCGAGCCTGCCCTCTGCTTCTTTACGGCAGAGACGAACTATAAGGACTCGCTCTCTCCCTTCGGTATCAAGATGGCAGACCGCCTTTCAGGAAAGCCCGTCCACTTGGATATATCGGATTTACCGATGAAAAAGGGAGTCATCACCAACCGTAACAAAGTTTATCTTGGGTCCTTCGGGCAGTGGTAAGTCTTTCTTTCACCAACCACATGGTACGCCAGTATTACGAGCAGGGAGCGCACGTCCTCTTGGTTGATACGGGTAACTCATATCAAGGCTTGTGTGAACTTATCCACCGCAAGACCAAGGGTGAGGACGGCGTGTATTTCACCTATACCAATGAAAGTCCGATATCCTTCAACCCTTTTTATACGGATGATTACTTCTTCGATGTAGAGAAAAGGGAGAGTATCTGTACGCTGCTGCTCACGCTTTGGAAAAGTGCTGATGAGCATATCACTAAGACCGAGGCAGGTGAACTTGGTTCTGCCGTAAACTCCTATATCGAGCTGATATGTGCTGACCACAGCGTTACACCCTGTTTTAATACCTTTCTATGAGTATCTGCGGGACGTGTACCGAAAGGATATGGAAAAGCGTGACATCAAGGTAACGCTCTCGGACTTCAATATCAACAACCTCTTAACGACATTGAAGCAATACTATCAAAGGTGGTCGATATGATTTCCTGCTGAACTCGGACAAGAACATCGACCTGCTCTCTAAACGCTTCATCGTCTTTGAAATTGACCAAGTGAAGGACAACAAAGACCTCTTTCCTGTGGTAACGATTATCATCATGGAAGCCTTCATCAACAAGATGCGCCGATTAAAGGGTATCCGCAAGATGATACTCATTGAGGAAGCGTGGAAAGCCATTGCTTCGGCAAACATGGCGGACTACATCAAGTATTTGTATAAGACGGTGAGAAAGTATTTCGGGGAAGCCATTGTCGTAACGCAGGAGGTGGACGACATCATCCAGTCGCCCATTGTCAAGGAGAGCATCATCAACAACTCCGACTGCAAGATACTGCTTGACCAGCGCAAGTACATGACCAAGTTCGACGGCATACAGGCGATGCTCGGTCTTTCGGAAAAGGAAAAGAGCCAGATACTCTCCATCAACCAGAACAACGACCCGAACCGACTCTACAAGGAAGTGTGGATAGGTCTGGGCGGTATGCAGAGTGCCGTCTATGCTACGGAAGTGAGCATGGAGGAATACCTCACCTACACCACGGAGGAAACCGAGAAGGTGGAGGTGATGAACAGGGCAGCACAGCTCGGTGGGTGATATCGAAACGGCTATCCGTCAGCTTGCCAATGAGAAAAGAAACAATAAAAAGAAATAAGTACAAACCATCAAAACTATAGTAACAATGAAAAAGTACATTTTCATGGCTCTCTTAGGATTGAGCCTTTCTGTTCCCAAAGCCCACGCACAGTGGGTAGTAACCGACCCTGGCAATTTTGCCGGCAACATCGTCAATTCGGTCAAGGAGATAGCGACTGCCTCGAAGACGGTGAAGAACACCCTTGACGGGTTCAAGGAGGTGGAGAAACTCTACAACGACACCAAGAAGTATTACGATGCCCTGAAGAAAGTGAACAACCTCATCGGGGATGCCTACAAGGTCAAGGAGTGCATCCTGATGGTGGGCGACATCTCGGAGATTTACGTCACCTCGTATAAGAAAATGCTCTCGGACAAGAACTTCCGCCCTTCGGAACTCGCTGCGATGGCTTCGGGCTATGCCAAGCTTCTGGAGCAGAGCGGTGAGAGTCTCAAGGAACTCAAAGTCCATCGTCAAGTCGGGTGTCTCTCGATGAACGACCACGAGCGTATGCAGGCCATCGACCGTATTTATACCACGCTTAGGGAAAACCGCTCGCTCGTGTCGTATTACACAAGGAAGAACATCTCCGTAAGTTACGTCCGTGCCCGTGAGAAGAACAACCTTGCCTCTGTCAAGGCGCTCTACGGCAATACGGCAAGCAGGTATTGGTAATTAAGTTATTGGTTATTGGTCATTCATACATCTAAACACACTTGCTTATGGATTTTGCCAGTTTACACGAGCTGCTCCACTCAACCTATGAAGAGATGATGCCGCTCTGCGCCCAGATGACGGGCATTGCCAAGGGTATTGCAGGCTTGGGTGCGCTCTTTTATATTGCTCTTCGGGTATGGGCTTCCATTGCCCGTGCCGAGGCGATAGATGTTTTTCCGCTTCTCCGACCTTTTGTCTTAGGCTTTTGCATTATGTTCTTTCCGACAGTCGTACTGGGTACGATGAATGCCGTTCTCTCGCCCGTAGTGCAGGGAACGGAGATGATGGTACACCAGCAGGAGGGGAACCTTGCAGAGCTTACTGCCAAGCGAGACAAGTTGCAAGAGGAAGCCTACCTAGGAATCCTGAGACAGCCTATCTTGTCTCCAACGAGAAGTTCGACCAGAAAATCGAGGAAATGGGCATCATCGGACCTGAAGATGCCGTGACGATAGCGGGTATGTATGCCGAGCGTGCTGCCTATCAGACCAAGCAGTGGATCATGAAGATGGTACACGACCTTTTAGAACTTCTGTTCCATGCTGCAGGACTTATCATCGACACACTGCGCACCTTCATACTCATCGTCCTTGCCATTCTCGGTCCGATAGTCTTCGGCATAGCCGTATGGGATGGTCTTGCTGGTTCGCTCACGGCTTGGTTCTCACGCTATATCTCTGTCTACCTGTGGCTGCCTGTCAGCTCTATTCTTACGGCACTGCTCACCAAGATACAGGTGCTGATGGTACAGAAGGACATCGAGGCGCTCAGCGACCCCAACTACCTGCCTGATTCAGGAACGTGGTACTACATCGTCTTCTTCCTCATCGGCATTGTGGGGTACTTCTGCGTACCCACCGTTGCAGGCTGGATTATCGAAGCAGGCGGTGGTATCGGCTCTTATGGTCGCAATGTCAATCAGGCCGCACAGCGCGGTGCACAAAGTGCCTACACGGGCGGACGATATGCCGCGGCAGGTGCCGGGTCGGTCATCGGCAATGTCGGTGGACGTATCAAGGGTGCGCTGCTCAAAGGAAAATAGAAATGGAGCAATAATGCTTAATAAATCAACAGCTATAAAAGGAAAAAGAAATGGAATTCAAATCACTTAACAATATCGAGACCTCATTCAGACAGATAAGGCTGTATGCCTTTGTCTTTGCCATTGTCTGCGTGGCGGTAAGCGGTTATGTCGTCTATGCCTCGTACAGCTTCGCCAAGGAGCAGCGGGAGAAAATCTATGTGCTTGACCAGGGAAAGTCGCTCATGCTTGCCCTCAGTCAGGATGCAAGCCGAAACCGTCCCGTAGAGGCAAGGGAGCATGTACGTCGTTTCCATGAGCTGTTCTTCACCATTGCACCTGACAAGGATGCCATTGAGAAGAACATGGAACGTGCCTTTGTGCTGTGTGACAAGTCGGCTTTCAACTATTACAAGGACTTGGCAGAGAAGGGCTATTATAACCGTGCCATATCGGGTAATGTCAATCAGCGCATAGAGGTGGACTCTATCCACTGCAACTTTAATACTTACCCTTATGCGGTAACGACCTATGCACGGGAGTTTATCGTCAGACAGAGCAACGTCACGGAGCGCAGTCTCATTACGACCTGCACGCTGCAGAACTCTGTCCGTTCGGACAACAACCCACAAGGCTTCCTGATGGAGAACTTCCTCGTCAAGGAGAACAGGGACATACAGACTTATAAACGGTAAGGCTATGGCAAGGAAAACGAACTTTTTACGCTCACGTCACTATCTGCGCTTTCACCTGTGGCTTCGCCATCGGTGTGAACGGCTCACGATAAGGCAGAGAAAGGAAATCGTCTATGGGCTGAGCTTCATCTATCTGCTCTGCTCACTCTGGATGATAGCGCAGTTTTTCCTTCCTCCAAAGAAGGAGAAACTACCCATCCCCACGGGAAAGCTGACGGACAGTCCGATACGGACGGACAGTACTTTACAAGAGTTACACGGCAATTTTTACCTACAACATCATCAAACAATCAAAGAAAATGGATAATAAACAGAAAGAACAAATGAAGAAAGGCTTGGTCTTCGGAGGACTGGGACTGCTGTTTGCCCTCTCGATGTGGTTTATCTTCGCACCTTCGGGCAAGGATAAGACCGCAGCGGAGCAGGGACTCAATGACAGCATCCCGCAGGCAACGACAGAAAAGCTCACCGAAAACAAGCTCAAAGCCTATGAATTAGGCGACAAGGCACACGAGGAAGAACAGACCCGCGAGGAGATGGGCAGACTATCGGACTATTTTGCACAGAACACTGCTCCATCAGAGGAGCAGCGTGCAGAGACAGCTGCTTCTACGGCAAAGATAGAAAACTCCATGCATCGCTATGAGGAGAACAATCGTCTGTTGAACTCCTTTTACGCTCCCGACCCACACGAGCAGGAGCGTGAAGCCTTGCGCTCAGAGATAGATAACCTTAAAAAGGAACTCTCTGCCAAAGACAGCAAGGAGGACAATGAAGAGAAACGGCAGCTTGCCTTGATGGAAAAGAGCTATCAGATGGCAGCGAAGTATCTCCCCAAGGCTTCTGCCGCTGCACCATCTTTGGGTAATGACTTTGCCGAGGGTAAAGAACAAACGGCTACGGACAAAGGTCAGAGTACGGGCAGTAATATAAACGGAGGTTCGGCCGACTTGCCTGCAATGGAAATCTTGGCGGAACGCAAACAGGTAGTGTCCTCACTGGGGCAGCCGATGAGCGATGCTGACTTCATCAAGGAGTATGGCACGAAAGCACGCAACTTGGGCTTCCATTCGCTCGCAAGCACGGCTGCACCTACAATGCGCAACACACTCAAAGTGGTGGTGGACAGGACAACGACGCTCAAAGAGGGCGATAATGTCGTGCTCCGTCTGCTTGAAAGTGCCAAAGTGCAGGGCTTGCGTATTCCACGACAGAGCCGACTGATAGCCGTCGCTAAGATTGAGGGTAACCGTATGCACCTGCTTGTCAAAAGCATTGAGGTGGACGGCCATATCATAGCCGTCAAACTCTCGGCATACGACACAGACGGACAGGAGGGTGTGTATATACCTGGTTCGGAGGACATCAATGCGCTTAAGGAAGTCGGGGCGAACATCGGCGGTTCAATGGGAACATCCTTTACCTTCGCTTCCTCTGCCAAGGACCAGATTATCTCCGAGGCTGCCCGTGGGGTGATGCAGGGTGCAAGTCAGCTGCTTCAGAAGAAGCTGCGCACCGTCAAGGTAACGCTCAAGAGTGGCTACCGCCTTTTCTTGGTTCAGTCCAAATAAAACAATCGAAATGACAAGTAAAAAATAACATCAAATCAAAAGGAACAATGAAGAAAATTATTTTATCAATGGCTATGCTTGCCATGGTGGGAGCAACAGCCACAGCACAGGAAAACAATGATGGTCTGACACCAAGCCGTCCGCTTACTTCGGGAGAACTTTTTCAAGGTATGAGCCGTGCCATACCAACGGGGCGTGTCGTACTGCCGTATGGTCTTGACGTTACCTTTGACAAGACCGTACATCTTATCTTCCCTTCTGCCATTCGTTATGTAGACTTAGGTTCACAGAACATCATCGCAGGGAAGGCGGAGGATGCTGAGAACGTACTGCGTGTAAAGGCTTCAGTGAAGGACTTTGAAACGGAAACCAATATGAGTGTCATCTGTGAGGACGGCTCTTTCTATGCTTTCAACGTAAAGTATGCCGATGAGCCGGAGAAGCTCAGCATAGAGATGAAGGACTTCTTATCACCAACGGACGGACGCCTGCCAAGCAATCGCTCTGACATTTACTTCAAGGAACTCGGTAACGAGTCGCCCGTGTTAGTAAAACTGATCATGCAGACCATCTATCAGAATGACAGACGCTGCATTAAGCACATCGGTGCACAGCAGTTCGGTATGAAGTTCCTACTTCGTGGCTTGTATGCCCACAATGGCTTGCTGTATTTCCACACTCGTATGGAAAACAGCACGAATATGCCGTACTCGGTGGATTTTATCACCTTTAAGGTTGTAGATAAGAAGATGGCAAAGCGCACCGCCATACAAGAACAGGTGTTGCAGCCACTTCGTGCTTATCATCAGGTAATGCAGGTGCGTGGCATGGGTAGTGAACACACTGTGTTTGCGCTCGAGCAGTTTTCTCTTGCAGAAGACAAGCAGCTTGAAGTGACGCTCTATGAGAGAAATGGCGGTCGTACGCTGACTTTTCATGTAACGGCAGAAGACCTGCAGATAGCAAAGAAGATTGATAACCTCAAACTGAAATGGTAATGAAAAAGAACAATATCATTCTGACAGTATGCGTTGCGGTGGCTATGACTTTCAGTCTGCCATCGCAGGCACAGCGACTGATACCCAAGCAAAGGGGCATAGAGGTCGTAGGGAGTGTTCCGCTTATCAAGGGTGAGAAACTCTTTGCAGGTGATAATTTCGGTGTAGGCATATCGCTTACCCGTTATCTCAAAAAGGAGAACTACACCTTTGCGTCTTTGGAATATGAACAACAGAACTTGCCTTATCGCAGCTACAATATCCCGATGAAAGACATATTGCTGCACTTGGGCTATATGCAGCCCGTCCTTGCAGATAGGGGAAAGAATGCGTTGGTTTACGTGGGTGTTTCTGCCCTGTGTGGTTATGAAGAACTAAATAGAGATGAAAAGTTGCTGCCCGATGGGGCGACACTGCTCGACCGCTCCCGCTTTGTCTATGGCAGCGCCGTACATGGCTCGGTGGAAGTGTTCCTAACGGACAGGGTTCTCTTTCTTGTGAAGGTGCAGGGACGTTTCTTATTTGGAACAGACGTGCATCGTTTCCGTCCGGCTGTTTCTGCAGGACTAAGGTTTAACTTTTAAGTAGAAGAAAAGATGAAGAAGATATTGAATACGATTTGGGTAATGGGCGTGCTGACCCTTGCCGTGTTTTGCCTATCTGCTTGTGATAGGGATTTGGATGTTCAGCAGTCTTATCCGTTTACGGTGGAGACAATGCCGGTTCAGAAGGACATCATAAGGGGCAGACGGCTGAGATACGCTGCACGCTCAAACGAGGTGGTGAGTTTGCCGACACTCGCTATACGATACGTTATTTCCAGTCTGACGGCAAGGGCTTGCTAAGAAATGATAACGGCACGGTTTTCAAGCCCTAACGACCGCTATCCGCTCACAAAAGATGTGTTCCGCCTGTATTACACCTCGCTCTCCACCGACCGTCAGACAATAGACATTTATGTGGAGGACAGTTTTGGTAAAATGCAACAACTGACTTTCAGTTTCAACAACGAAAAGGCGGAGGAAAAAGGAAAGTCCACCACAGTAGTAACCAAAGCCTTGGAAGATGCGAACAGCTAAACGCTTAGCCTTATTCTGTATTATATGCTTGTTCTGCCAGTCGGCCCTTGCCCAGCGCAGGGTGCGGTTGGCAGACTTGCCGCCTTTTGAGCGTGCCGTGGTTGTCGTAAAGTACTTCGAGGGACTGCATGGCAAGGGTTGCTTTCCTTATGTCGGCTATGGTCATCAGTTGCAGCCGGGCGAGCATTTATCTTCCAATATGACAGAACGGCAGGCGGACTCGTTACTCCGTGCCGACCTTTGGAAATGCTTTGAATACTTCAAAGGGCTATGGAAAGGATGCACTGCTGCTGACCTTGCTTGCCTACAATGTGGGCGTGGGGCGACTGCTCGGTTATGGCAAGCGCCCCAAGAGCCGATTGCTGAAAAAGATAGAGACTGGAGACAGGAACATCTATCACGAGTATGTCTCCTTTTGTCGTTACAAGGAAAAAGTTTTGCGAGGATTGGTGAAAAGAAGACAAGTGGAGTATATGTTATTTCGTCTGCCATAAAACAAATAAACTGGTACATGATTTGGATTGGCTCAGAATTTGCTTTTATAGAATGTTGAATTTTAATTATTTCTGCAATGGACGTCACTAAAGATTTTCAAACCTTCGTGGACTCTATTTTTGATATGGATTACCACGAAATTTATGAGTTGTATCAAGCAGCAAGTGGGAACGAAGGGAGTATTTCCTTGTATAGAGTAGAAACTGCTAATGGCAGTGATGATACTCTAATTATCCACGAGGCAAGTAACAATGCATTAAGGCTCACTCCTAAGGCTAAAGAATTTTTTCCAAAATGGATTGAGGCAAACCTTATGGAAGGATTTGATGCGGAATCTTTCTATGGAATGAAATATGCCATGGAGAGAGATGTAGAGCAGGAAGCAAAAGAATAGAAGAGGAAGCAAAGCGTTATTTATTTTTCTCGATTATTAAGAGAAGAAATCTCTTTGTGACTTTTCTTTGCTTCTTTGCTTTGGTCGCCTACTCGTTCAAAGACAAAGAAAAGAAGCCACGCAAATTTTCGGTTTGCGTGGCTCTTGGTCTTATTCAAGATGCTGTTTCTACACCTTCGTTATTCTGTCTATTCGCTTGTTGGGGTGTCTGTCAAATGCCCAGTTTATCTCATCATCGGGCAGGGTGCTGTGAATACTTCCACCCATAACCAACCCACAATGTTGCAGGACTTTCTGCCGTGCTTCCTCCTTGCTCTCTGCAACCACATCGAATACGCCGTCAAAAATATATTCCGTATAGACTAAAAATCTTTGTTTCTTCATCATTCCTAATCTTAAAATTCAACCTTTAATAATCTGTACTCCTTTGGCTCTCCATTGGATAATTTGCGGTGGGTAAGCCAAAAATGATGTGCGCCATAGCCGTATGCAAAGAACTTGTCAAGTTCCGTTTCTTCGGCTATTTTGCCTATTGCCGTCCTTAACTCTTCCTCGTTGTCGGATAGGGTTATTGTGTTGATAACCCTGATGAGAATGTGCGGTATCTCGTCCGCCCAATTAATAATAATGTTTTCAATCTCAGTTTTCATATCTCTGATAATTTAATGATTTGTACTATGCTGTTGCTCTCATTCTCTGCTTTATCAATTTGCGGTTGGCATTGACGAGGTTCACTATCTGCTCGTGATACTCCGTATTCTTGTTGCACACTCCACGACTTTGCACCACTTTGAGCGTGTCCAGATTGACCTCAATCGTTTCTATCCGTCTGCCCTCAATGGTTGCCGAAAGGATAAGCGAGTTTTCTTTGAGATAGTAAGCATTGTCGAATACGCAATGGTGCATTGATACTCCTTCCTCCAAATGTTCCTGCACACTCTCCAATACGTGAACTTGGATTGTGCCGTCCGTGAAACAGATACCGAAGAACTTGGATTTGAGTTCGTGGAAACGCTTCTCTTCCTCGATTGCCTTTTTGCGTCTCTTCTCTTTCTCTTCCTTTTCCCTTTGTCTGCAGAGTTCGCTTTGTCTTAGGTCGTGTTCCCTATGCAGGTCGGTGGGGCAAACATACTTCGGGCTGTGTATGTCTTTATTCAATCTGCGGAGCATATCCACATAGTCGCACCATAGAGAAATATCCTCTATCTCATAGCCGTTGCGAGTGGCAACTTTTGTAGGGACTGCCAACAAGCGTCAAATGTCGATTTGTTGTTGAGGAAATAGCGTAAATGCTCCATTCGTCCTGCTTTCATCAATGTTTCAGCCCGGCTGTCAGAAAGCAATGCAGGAATGAGTATTGTCGGGGCTATATCGTGAAAATCATCCTCAAATCCATTCCTGCGGAGTGTGTCTGTAACCTTGAATTTAGGATATGTCTGCGAATAGGCAGCATATTGATAGGCTTCATTATCGTTACGTATTGCCATAGGAGCACAAAAGGAAAATGTATCAACGTAATGTCCCAATATACGTTGTATGGCAACCAATGCTTTCCGTCCTTGTGCATTCCACCAATACTGCCCGATTTCAAGCACATAGTGTTCAGCCTTGCAGCCTTTCTCCATTTCAGCCACGAGGAGGAACATACGTAAAACTTGATACCCCTCACAAGCGGTAAGCGTGGTAAAATACCGCTTTTGCTGCAATATCCTTTGGAATGTTTCCTTGACCTGCAACTTTGCCCTGCAATGAGGGCAAGTGCAAGTTTCTCTATGTTTGTCCATTACCCAACTATGCCCACAATCCATACAAGTGGTGCGACCTTTTGGCAAGCGGTAGGCAAAGTGGTCTATACACTCACGGAATGCCCACTTGCTTTGTGTTTTGGTTATCGGGCGAAGATGCTTGCTTTGTTCCAAAACCGCCTTTTCAAATTTGTTTCTCGGTTTCATAGGCTTAAAAATCGAATAGTGATGGTTGTACTTGGGTTGCTATGTTCTCTGTCTTTTTCACTCGTGCGTTACGGCTCTGTAACTTGGCAAGTTCCTCACGCTGATATTGCTTAATGGCTTCCTGCCTTGCTTCGGCTTTTTCTTCCTCTGTGAGTTCTACAATGTGATTAACGGCTACTTGGCAAGAAACAGCCTTACCCACCTCTATATCGTCCTCATCGTAGTAGTGAACAGCCATAGAGAAAATTTCATCATCATCAAAGCCGTTGCAACCGCTTTTCTGCACTTCATTAAGAATGTAGGTGATGCACTCCTCGATATTCTTGTTAGGTTTCATCAAGTTAGGGGCAAACAATGGGTCTGCCATAGCACGCTGATTGAGATATTCAGCTATTGTCCGTGTGAAAATGTTCTGTTCCTTTCATTGTCGTATATGTTTTGATGTTGTTAATACTTGGAAATTTCTACTATCTGATTGATACGCCCATATAGGTAGGCTCTTAGGCTTGTTCTGTCGGGTGCGTAATACTCTGTCCATTGTCCGTACTGATTGACAAGGTATTTCTTCAGCACGTCAAAGAAGTCAAAGCGATAGCCTTGTAGGGGAACGGCTGTGCGGAAATAGGTGTTTGAGTTCACCGCCTCACATAGGCAATTCTTTTCCTCACGGCTCATACACTCACCACGATTGAGTTTCACACGTAGGAGATATACTTTGCTCTTACAAAGGCTCTCCAAAGGGGGAACGTCCCATTGTACAAACTTAATTGCCAACACTTGCTCACTTTTTTCAGCCGTAGGGTTAATGCGGTAATGAGAGGAGGAGCTATATCCTTTTCTGTTCATCGAAGATGTTGTATTTACTTTTTGCTTATCCATAGCGACATTTTTTTTATGCGTCCAAAGATCGGAGTATGCTGATTCCTTTTTGTAGCAAAATAGAGGTAGCGGGGTGGGCTTGCACAAGGTTTTGGCGGAAAATACAACCCGTAGGTGTGGAGATTTTCCAGACAAACCAAGCGGCACAGACCTTTTGAAAGCCACAAGCCCCGTACTACCTTTGCGGATAAAAAGGGAACAGCATCCGTCTCCTTGACTTCGCATCATGTGGAGATATGGAAGGAAGCGAAAGTGCAAAGCCGTAATAATGAGGAAAAGAGAATGTGGCTACTGCCGGTGATAACCGGCTATGACTTATACTGGCCACACGCCCCTTTTATAGAAATTATTCGTACCTTTGTGAAAAAGATATAAACTTTTAACTTATGAAGACATTGCATCTTGTTGCCATTGCTGGGATAATGTTGCTAGGCTTTGCCCATTCGGCACTCAGTTTCAAGAAATACAACCAACTTTCAGCCGAAGCCTTTTTGGTTTTTCAGTGCGGGGTTGGCACTTGTATTTGCCGGTTTAGCCAATGGTCTGCATTATCAACTCCAAATGCCTGTCACTTTCCGTTACACGCTTGCCATAAACGTATTGCTTGTGCTCTTCACGGTATTTTTGGCCATTAAGGTGACAGCACCTACCACCATCTTGGTGGCAGTGTTTTCAATCTTGCTTTGTATCGCAGTTTTATATAACCAATAGACAATCAGGGCGCGGATACATAATGTGGAAAAAATGACTTAAAGGTTGTCGCTTTATCATTTGCAATTGCTATCCGGTAAAATATTGAGGAATGAGTTCCTATCGGCTATAAGACCATAAGAACCATAATCGTGAGAAAACAAAAGGTGGTTATCTCAAAACAGATAACCACCTTGCTGCAAAAAATGAACCTTTTAGGAAACAGTGTTTCTTTAAAAGGATAAAGAACACGGTTATTATACAATATCGCTCTCGCCGTCTATTGTCGGCAGGTGATTGTCTTCGATGAGCAGAACGATTGTTCCTGTCAGTTCGGTGTAGAGATTCTCATACTCTGGACTCGCCTCAAAGTCGTCCGTCAGTTCATACTTATCGAAAACGCTTTGTACGGTCTTATTCTTCAGAAGCATTGGTGTTAGTCTTTCAGGAAGTGGAGAAGGGAGTTCTTTCTCGAACTCATTCTCTAAGACAGACACAAGCGTGTCATACTTGGAAAAATGCAAACCTTGATATAAGACTTCGCTTGCCATTTCCTCAGCCTCTGGGTGAGAAAAACCTTGTGCTATAGCATCGCAGTAAGCTGTCAATGCTTCGTCTGCACGAGCAGTTACAAACGTATTTTCATTCACTCTCTCTGGATAATGCTCTCCGAGATACGCTTCCAACTTCAAACGGAAGTAAGAAAACTCTTTCTTTGTTGTTGTCATAATCTTCTTGGTTTAGGGTTATACATTATTTTTGAGTTGATGCCCATAGCAACATTGAACTTGTCTAACTTGCCCGCCAACTGTTCCATATCGTGTTCTATTTTCTTATTGGTTATACGGGCATAAATTTGTGTAGTTTTAATGTTGGTATGTCCCAGCATCTTCGACACACTTTCCATAGGAACGCCCTTGCTGAGCGACATAGTCGCGAAATGTATGCCGGGCAAGATGGAAGGTCAGATTCTTCTTGACACCGCAAAGGTCGGCAATTTCTTTTGAGATATGCGTTGGTCTTTCTGATTCGTTAGGGATCGGGAAGAGTTTGCCGTCCCGATAGGTCTTATGCCCGTATTTGGTGATGATACTCTTAGGAATGTCAAGAAGCAGCACATTGGTTTCCACGCTTGTCTTCTGACGCTTGGTCATGATCCATTGCTTGTCATCAAGCGTAACAATGTTGTCAGGCGTAAGGTTGGACACGTCTATATATGCTAGACCTGTAAAGCAAGAGAAGATGAAAACGTCCCTTACCAGTTCCAGGCGATGGATACCGAAATTCTTGTTGGCAATCTTCATGATTTCCTCGTCCGTGAGGAAACCACGGTTTACCGGCTCCAAGTGAAAATGATGATTTATGAATGGGTCGTGGTTCAACACGCCCATCTTCCTTCCCAGTATGGTGATGGTCTTGAAAGTCTTCATTGTTTTCGTGGCCGTATTGGGATTCTGCCCAGCGGTTGTACGCAGATAAATGTCAAAGTCATGAATGACGGTGAATGTCAGTTCAGACAGGCGAATGTCACAACGCTTGTACTTTTCGTTCAAGAAGGCCGCAAAGTGTTTCTTACACACGTTGTATTTCTGCAACGTTGCCACACTCACCGAGACACCAACCTGTTCCTGTATGTCCGTATTATGCTTCTCGAAAAGCTGCATGAGTGTGCAGACATTGTCCTGCCTGCCGAGATACTCAGACTTGATGCGTTCCAAGCACAGGTCATCCGTCATTTCCAACTTGCGATAGATGGTTTGTAGGTCGTTTTGGATGCTGTCCAACTGCAAGTTCATGCTTAGGGCTTCGGTATTGCGTCCTTTCACCCGTTCTCGCGTACTGTCCCATTGGTTCTGTTCAACGGCGACCCGGATGAGCCTATGCACAACCGTTCGTTGTTAAGGTAAATCCTCAACATCACTGGGGTCTTGCCCTCCTTGTTTACATAGTTGCTTCTGAGATAGAAGACTGTTCTGAAAATTGATTTCATACATTGACTGTTTTTAATTGTAGCTGGGTTCATGGGAAATTGTTCCACATCGAAAGGTGTTTTATAGCCTAAATGGATGGAATGAACTTCCATATACCCCACTGCAAAGTTCTATATAATCATTTGAATAACAGCAACATATAAGTACTCTAAACAATCTCTGTACGTACTCTTGGTTACAATTTTTATTCGGCTCATCTTTTTGTAACCAGATTGTAACCGTAGGAGAGTATTTTGGGCGTTTCGGCACCCTCCTTACGTACTCTGAAAAAACATGTAAGTATAAAACAAAAGTATCGTAACTTATTGAAGCTACGATACTTACTGATTTTTTGAAGTGTTTTCTGAAGTCTTCTCCAGAGTACTTCATGCGGAGAGAGAGGTTTGTGAACCAAACTCTCGTATCTCGTTGTATATAAACTTTCTATATGTTTTTGACAAATCATCAGTGTAGCATTTTTTTGTAGCAGTATTCTGACCGCTTAATGACTACCATTCTGACTACCTATTGAAAGCTCAACCGCTCTCTTTTCTTGGGTACAAAGATATATAAAAATGTACTACCATCCAAATCTTTGCGTCATAAATATTTAGAGATTTTACTGCTACATTTTCCAGTGCAAGGTGCAAGCCCTTATATATAAAGGGTCTTGCACCTTGCACTGCGTGTTTTTAAAACAATTTTAATTGTCTAAACCGTATTTCATATTGTCTTTTTCAGATTAAAATCATTATATTAGCCAATATATTATGTGTTCCGCTACTGTTAAACAAACTTGCACTGGCTGCAAGACAGATTGCATAGTATGCAAACATTTTCATGTAGCGGGTTGCTCTTGTGACAGTGCTTTAGTAATTTTATAAGTATGAAAGAATTATTGGAAATGCTGAAGTCGGCAAGAGTGAAAAATGGTTATTCGCAGGAGTATCTGTCTGTTATTCTGAAAGTTAGTTCGAGCCGAATCTCGCGCTGGGAAAAAGGAAAGACAGCAATGACCCTTGATCAAGTTCTGATGTACGCTTCTAAAGTGGACATCCAGCCTACCAAATATTCGAGTTTCTTGCACGTAATGGGCAGACTGATCCTTTACCTATAGCAGAAATTCACCTGGAGGTTTTCACTGAGGAAGCATTCAGAAGACTTTCACAGTTAGTCTGTGAACTCGGAATAGAACATGTAACAATTAAAACCAAACGATTACGCTGATGGAAATAATCGCAGTAAGAAAGCCAAGCCTATCAAGAACTGATAGACAAGCTCAATCGTATTGAGCAGTATGTTGAGCGCACCTCCCGTCTTATCCAAGACATTGACGACGAGCTGGAGATGACCACGAAAGACCTAATCGGGACTCTGAATGTTTCAGAGTCCACCCTTTACCGCTGGCGCAAGAAGCAGCTGGTGCGTTACCGCTACACGGAGGGCGGCGATGTGCGCTACTTTTTCAAGTCAATCATTATTGCCGTGAAATGTAGCCGGCTCCGTGTATCAGGGATGAGGAACGATGAGATTCTCGGACGACTCAACCGCTTCAAGGACAATCTTATAATGAGTTCTTGCCTTAATCCTAAAAATAGATAAAGTATGATAGATAAAGAACAAATACTTTTGCTTACACAAGGAGGGTTGAACGTGTTCTCCCATTTCCTTGGCTTTGAGGTGAACCTTCATCGCAACTTCCGCAGTCCTTTCTATGATGACAGGCGGGCTTCCTGTCATATTTTCTATGACAGGAAGAGCTCATCCTATAAGTTCTATGATCATGGCGATACCGCCTATTCAGGAGACTGTTTCTGGTTTGTGGCAACCTTGCACAGCCTAAACCTGAAAACCGATTTCCCAAAAGTCTTGAAAATCATCGTACAAGAACTGGGACTGTATTCTTTGTATGACGGTGAGAGGTGTAGCGAGGGCAAAATTGCTACGCCGATTCAGAAAAGTCTAGTCATCCCAAGTTCAAAGGCTGACATTACCGAAAGTAAGGAAGAACGTCCATACAGTTTCGAGATACAGCCATTTGACAATGGGCTGCTGAACTATTGGGGGCATTATGGCATCCATGAGGATACACTCCGCCTTTTTCGGGTACGGAGTCTTAAACGCTATGAGAGTATTTCTTCTGATGGAAGAAAATTTGAACTTTATGGCTCACCTACGGAACCTATCTTTGCTTATATCGGAAACGGGTATGTCAAAATATACCGTCCCCACAGCCCGAAAATCCGCTTTCTTTATGGTGGGCGGATGCCTGCCACCTATTGCTTCGGAATGGAGCAGATTCCTGCCAAAGGAGATATGCTCTTCATTACAGGCGGGGAAAAGGATGTACTCTCATTGTATGCACACGGCTTCAATGCAATCTGCTTCAACAGTGAAACGGCACAGATACCGACAAGCATCATCGAGAGCCTTCAGCTTCGCTTTCGACATATCATACTTCTGTATGATGCTGACGAGACAGGCGTACGCGAGAGTCACAGACAAGCAGAACATCTGGCAGAATACAAAGTATTGAACCTTTCACTTCCGCTAAGTGGTACGAAGTCTGAAAAAGACATTTCAGATTTCTTTGCCTTGGGCAACGGGGCAAAGGAACTGAAAGAGCTGCTTGCCAAGATGTTCTCAGACCTATACAGCCAAACCATGATGATGTTACGTTCCTGTGAAATTGACTATGAGAATCCACCGGACATTTCCAAATCAGTAGTAGCAGTAAACGGTGTGCCACTCGGCACACAGGACAATCTGTTCTGCATTACTGGAGGTGAGGGGACAGGCAAGAGCAACTATGTCGGAGCCATCCTTGCCGGAGCGTTGGGAGAAAAACGATTGCCGATAGAGAATACCTTGGGATTGGAGATTACCGCCAATCCCAAAGGCTTGGCAGTCCTGCACTATGACACGGAACAGTCCGAGGCACAGCTGCACAAGAACTTGGGTAAGACACTGCGTAGGGCTTCTCTGACGGCAGTACCGGAGTTTTGCCATTCCCTGTATCTTGCCTCTCTGTCCCGCAAGGACAGGCTGAAGCTTATCCGCGAGAGTATGGACTTGTTCCATCACAGGCATGGAGGCATCCATCTTGTGGTGATTGACGGAATAGCCGACTTAATACGTTCCGCCAACGATGAAACGGAAAGTATTGCCATTGTGGACGAGCTTTATCGCTTGGCGGGGATTTATAATACCTGTATCATCTGCGTGCTGCACTTCGTACCGAATGGTATCAAACTCCGTGGTCATATAGGCTCGGAACTGCAACGCAAGGCGGCCGGTATTCTCTCCATTGAGAAAGACGACAATCCCGAATACTCTGTGGTGAAGGCATTGAAAGTCCGTGACGGAAGTCCGTTGGACGTACCGATGATGCTTTTCGGCTGGGATAAGACAGAGGACATGCACGTCTATCGTGGTGAGAAGTCCAAGGAGGACAAGGAAAAGCGCAAGACCGATGAACTTATCGGCGTTGTCAGAGAGGCTTTCAGAAAACCCCTCAAGCTCACTTACCAAGAACTTTGTGAGGTCTTGATGCGCGAGATGGAAATCAAGGACAGAACCGCAAAGAAGTACATCGCCTATATGAAAGAACAACGTATCTTGGCACAAGATACCAATGGTAACTATCAAAAAGGAGAACTATGTCGTACTTAGAACATCATACAGAAGATACATGGCAGAAACGATTGTTTGATAAACTGATGCGTGTCGAGGACAAACTCGACCGCCTGCTGATCCTGCAAGAGCAATCTGTTGATACAACAGTCCATCCTCCCTTGAAACCCGAATACTTGGATATCATTGATGTATCCAAGATTCTCAAAGTGGAGCAAAAGACCGTTTACAACTGGGTTTGGGCAGGAAAAATCCCTTATCTCAAAGCCAATGGACGATTACTTTTTCTCAGGGAAGAGATTGACGAGATGCTGAGAAGGCGAGATAGTTGGTGATGCGTATTTGTTGGTTTTTATTGTTGTTTTGTTGTGTAAATGCAAGCAGTTACATTACAAAATAACGGTTACCAAAATTGATAATACGTACATTAATACTGGCATAGCTCGTTAAGCTCGTACTTTTCTCTGTTTTTTGTGCTGATTATGAGATTTTATATGTACCTTTGTTGTCGTGAATAATGCATTATTTCGCGACAAAATACAATTATAATTATGACAAAAAGCATTGAAAGTAAAATACTTATAAAATCAAAGAAGTGCGGACGCGGTTCTGTGTTTTTTGTGGGGGATTTTATTTCGTATGGCAATCGAGATGCCGTTAATAAGGCTTTGGAACGTCTCGTAGAAAAAGGACAGATGCTTAGGGTTGCACGTGGCATTTATTGCTACCCCAAAATGGAAAAAGTATATGGCCTGGGTATGGTTCCTCCATCGCTTGAGGATATTGCCAAAGCAATGGCAAAAAGGGATGGCGCAAGAATTGTCCCAACGGGACTTTATGCCCAATACCAGTTAGGACTGACTCAACAGATACCGATGAACATAGCTTACTTAACCGATGGCGTCTCACGTACTATAAATCTTGGCGAAGGGAAAAACATAAAATTCAAGCGCGCCTCTCCCAGATATTTCTCCATCCGTAGCCGGTTGGCCCTTCTCTTAACAACAGCCCTTAAAGACTGGAAAGTAGAGAAACTGACTGATGAGCAGGTTGCTACCATTAAAATGAAGTTAAACGAAAATCCTCACCTTCAAGTTGCCGACCTCAAACTGATGCCTTCAAAGGTAAGGGAATTTATAGTTGGTCTATATGAATAGGTTTCTTGGATTATCCGATTCACAACGGAAAAGCGTCTATGAATCAATTGCAGATAAAGTCGGGTTACCCGCACAAGTGATTGAGAAAGATTTTTGGGTAACTGCAATCTTGCAAACTATCTTTTCACTTCCTATAGCAGAGCATCTTGTTTTTCAAAGGCGGCACAAGTCTGAGCAAAGGTTGGAAAACTTATAGAGCGATTCTCGGAAGATATAGATGTTGCTGTCAATCCTGTTTTTCTTGGTGCTCCTGAAGGAGATCTCACAAAAACAAATCAAGAAATTGCGCAAGGCATCATCGCTTTTTTTGTTTTAGAGGAACTAACCCCTATGATTTGTGAAGAACTAAAAAGACAAGGCTTGCAGTCGTTTGTCAGCAGTTAATGCCCAACCCAATGGCGAAGGTGACGCCACCTATCCCTGAACCACGTCAGATTTATCTTCACTATAAATCAGTTTTTTTGACAAGGAGCTTATATCTCCGCCCTGATATTGTATTGGAAGTGAGTGCACGTTCATTGCTTGAACCGACAGAATCAATACAAATTAAAAAGTATTATTGAGAGCATCTTCCGATTACACCATTGGCTGACAGTGCCGTTCATACTGCTATTCCCGCAAAAGACATTCCTTGAAAAGGCGTTTTTGCTTCACGAACTCTTCTCCATTCCCGGACACGGAATGATAGCAGAGCGCAAGAGCCGACATCTTTATGACCTTTACGTCATGATGAATAAAGATTTTGCAAAGAAAGCCATTGCAGATGATGCATTATGGGAATCTATTCGTCATCATAGAAATTTATACTTCAGTGAAAGATGTGGATTATACTCCTGATGTACGCAAACGTCTCAGGATTGTCCCCGGAAAGATATTCTTGAAGAATGGAAATCAGACTATCAGGCAATGATGGAATCAATGATTTATGGCAAAAAGCCTTCATTTGAAGAACTGTTAGATGCACTATCCGAACTTCAAGAAAGGTTTAGGATAAGCAAATAGTAAACAACACAAGTAATCTATTAGATTTTGGCAATAACAAGCGTTATTTGCCAAAATCTAATAGAGAGAACTAAGGAATAACATTAAGGATAATGTCGCCATTTCGGTTTGAAACTCTGCGAATGTTTCTCCTCTTCTGCATCCTGAACAGAAAGGTTATCATTCCCTTTCCCGACAGAATGATTGTTGCCGGACAGACCCTCTCCTTGTTTCATTTCATCCTTTGCATCTTGTTCCTCTTCCGGAGGTGAAAGTGTTAAGGCTATTTTTCTGTCCAGCTCCGCAGCTTCACTTTTAAGTGAGCGAAGCTCGTCCTCTTTCTTCCAAGAACTGTTAGCAATATTAGTATAAACTTCTTTATTGGCCACAACCTTTGCCATTTCCTTCTCATGCGACTCTATTACCTTTGGAATACGCTCCAAGGCATTGATAAAATTCTGACACGCAAGTTTAGGATCCGAAGCCAATTTGCCATTATTATAGGTATAGTAGATACTCTCCTGCCCTTTCACAAAGAAACGGTTCACCGAACAGTCGAACAAATCCTTTGAGGTACTCTCTGTCTTGACCATTATGGAAAAACCATAAACTTCACCGATTTTGTTGTACTCGCCCTTGGTTCGTGCCTTTTCGTCTATCTCCTGCAGACGTGCAGCAATGGCCTTGATGTCTGTACTGTCTTCCACACCTTTGATTGTCAGTTTATTTATAGGTGTACCTTCATCATCACGCTCCACACACTTCTCAAAGAGAACTAAATCAGACTGTGCCTCTTTGATTTGTCCGTATGGAAGGATACAGAACTCTCAATCTCTGCCAACTTGCCCGTTGCGGCATCACGCTCACGGAGGAAGTTCTTGCGCTCTGATTCCAATGTGGTAATCTTCTTATCCAATCTTGCTTTCTCCAAAAGGTCGGTATTACCCGATAGCACGGCCACGTACTCCGAGAAATTCATGCCACTGTCCTCGTCCATTGAACCCTCATCAATGGTACGACTGCCAAGCGTATTCGTCTTCAGCTGATTGATGAAAAGCTGCTTGTTGTGAAGCAGGTTGAACTTATAACTGTCTAGCGATCGCTCTACGGCATAGATAATCACATCGACCTTGTTGTCGGCAAACTCCTTGGCAACAAGGTTTCCTTTACGGATGGCACGCCCGTTACGCTGTTCCAGATCCGATGGTCGCCACGGCGTGTCAAGTTGATGGACCGCAACGGCACGTTGCTGGGCATTCACACCAGTACCCAACATGGATGTAGAACCGAAGATGATACGGATGTCGCCTCGGTTCATGGCATCCACCATCGCTTTCTTGGCCTTCTCGTTCTTGCATTCCTGAATGAAGCGTATCTCGTAGGACGGGATATGATAGTCTTCTACCAGCTTACGCTTGATTTCCGAATAGACATTGAAATCTCCACCGGGCTTGTAAGTACCCAAGTCAGAGAAAACGAACTGTGTACCTTTCTGTGCGTCGAACTTTCGGTAATAGTCATTGAGCATCTTGGCACAATGGCTTGCCTTGTTGTCAATATGGTCTGAATACCCTTTTTCATCAATCATGCGTAAATCAAGGCTCATCTTGCGGGCGTAGTCTGTTGCAATCAGCATCTTTGCCCTTTCCTCGCTCTCACTCAGAGGTGCTCGTCCCAAAAGCGTGGCATCGCCACTCTTGGCAAACTCCATCAGCTTTCCGATAAAGACTTCCTGTTCGGGCGTGGGTGGTATGTTGTGCAGTATCTCGTTCTTCTCCGGACGGTCGATACCGATGTCCTTGGCTGTACGAAGTGCAACATATCTCCGCGAAGGCGGCAGTTGAACGCATGGTGACCCTAGGCAGCTCTAAAGATATTCGTTTGGTGAAACTCGCCAGTGGTGATTTCTTGGCAAAGACGCCCGCCGTCAAGCTGTTGATGCGCGCTTCTCCAGGCCTGCGGACGGGTGACGAAAACAAGCCCGAACTCACATGAGACTGTGGAAATAGTCGTTTCGCGGAAAGTGAGCTCCAAATCCTTGCCGGACCGTTCTTGTATATGTACGAATGGCAAAGAGCATCGTAGAGGCGCTGCTGAAACTACGTCAAGTTGCTGAGCCCGACACCCTGTGCTTGGCGGTGTTGAACACTCAGGTTCTTAGTTGGTGGCTACTCATCTGACAAAGGGGTGAACGTCAATACCCATCATCGAAAGTCCCCAGCGTCCTTACGCTCTGTGCAGTGCTGTCCTGCTGATGCTACGCTTTGCTTCCAGTGTCTGCTTGCGTTTTTCGAGTCCTTTGCAGGCATCCAGGAGATGTCTCTTCGTTGTCGCTGCTCTTCGAGATTCTCGCTTTCACAGAATCTGGTTGCTTTGTAATCGCCCTGTCTCTCAAATGGCCTGCGGTATCGCTGTGCCGGGCTCACGATGGCGCGGATGGTCGCAGTCTAATCGTTGTTCTTGAAATTCAAGATTAAAATACGCTGGCGGTTCTGCCCATGTAAATCGTTCTTGCCTGGATGCGGGTACCTTAGCGTGAGGATAGCTTTCACATGGTATCGGCAATGTCAGGGCGTTGCGCTGGTCCGATAATCATCAGAAAGCTTGTTTGAAGGTCAATCAGCTTCGTCGTAAACGCAGCCGTACACGCAGTGGGTGTCTTTGCTCCCACCTCGTGATGTGATGCCGCCACCGTTGGTTGAGCGTCACACGGCATCAGCGAGCTCTTGCGGTCTTGCTACCGTCATCGTCTGAGGTCAGAATCAGGAAAGCGTCTGGTGCGTGCCGTCAAAAGTGGGTCGCCTGGCAAAACGTTGAGACGATTACCGCGGTCAGAGGGTTGTTGGCTTGACGTGTAGGTGCGTCGAGGCGATCGTATACAAAGCTGCGCTGATTTCCTCGATCTTGGCATTTACGCATCTGTATGCGCATGTCCAGGTCCGCTGCACGATGGTTTTCGTCTCATGACGTGTCACGTCATCTCGTACTGCTCTTGTTGATATGTCGGGAATGGTGACCTGTGCAGCGTGCCTCAGGAGATTGTTTGCGGCGCCATGGCGGCGGAACTCACCTGTGCAGCATGCGTACCGTCTGGAATCTAGTTCTTTCGGTCGCGAGCAGTCGTCTCGATCCATGTTGGAATGGTAGGATGCGTAACAATATATCGTCCCGAAAGGACTCCGAGGCGAGGCCACCGCCAGGCTTTGGCAGGTATCGGCGATTCACCGAGATTAAAGGTCAAAGGTCTGCAGTGGAATGGATGTTGGCGTGGCTGCGCAAAACCCAGCGGCAAAATCTGCTGCCCTCTTCGTGGTCGGGATGGTCCAGAGCCACGACTCGATACGCTCCGCCTTTTCTGACCACATTGCCCGAAATGAACTTTGTCCGCCACTTCGTGGGCGATTCTGCGGTGGCAGTAGATGCGACCTTCAAGGAAGAAATGATGTCGCTCCTCCTGTCAGGTAAAGCGCGAGCTCATTAGCAGCCAATAGGATCCACCGTACCGTGCCTTGACTGGGCGATTCGCCAAGTGCCTCCATCGGGTCTTGGCAGCAATGAGTTCCGTGGTGAAAATACGTTTGGACGGGTCAGTGCTCACGCCAGCGATGTACCTGCCGTTTTCAGGGCGGTTTCCAGAAGGGTATCACGCCTGTAGCATCCATCTTGATGATGTCGGTGGTCGCCTTCTGGTTGAAAGCTAGCGCGTAGCTGCAGTCATCGCCCATGCGGAACGGATTTGGCCTGCTGCGGTCTTCCCTGTCTTCTACGGTTACTCTGCCCGTCAGCGTCGCCGAGACGATGATCGCACTCCCGTATCTCGATACCAGCTTTTGAGACAGAAGCTGCGCATACCGGCAAAGCATCAGGGTTAAAAGGTGGGATGCCGCTGGATGAGAAGAAACGCCCACCTGCGCTGTCTGCGACAGTGGAGCCGTCCCTCGGGTGAGAGTCCGGCGAAGAGAAAGAGGCGTGGGAGGCAGTCAAACTCGCTTTCTGACTTCGCTATCGGTTTTTGGCTTGCGCTCCTCACGTCTTTCGTTCGCTGAGAGTCGAAAGGGATAGCTCGTGAAGAGGAAAAGCTGCTTTCCTGCTGCTACGGGTACGCCGTTGAGAGAGAGGTTACGACTTTTGTATCTTGGACTCCGATGGTTTCTGCGGTTTGTGCTCATAGGACGGTTACGCCTGTGAGGTTCCTGGATGCAACTCCTTGATTTCATTGTTCACGGCTGGCCTCTCTCGTCCAAAGGCTTCGTATTCTTCCGTGCAAAGCGAGCGACAGCTGCTCCGGTTTGTCCGATGTCTTCCATCCATTATTGTCCCACCACTGGTGGATGATGCTCGTCGTCAAAGAACACCGTCTGTCAGTTCATCTCTCTTGGGGCTTCGGCCATCCGTACGGAGTTTCCGACCTTTCCTGTTCATATTGTCGGTGAAGTGTCCGGGCGGGTACACCTTCGGGTGCAGGTTCAGCGTTGCTATGGATTGGATTTTGCTCCTGACGCAGATTGCTGTGGTACAGACTCAGGATGGTGGTGGGTTACACTAGATGAGTCTCTCACGCTGGAAACGGTGACTGTTGCCTGTGCCTTGGTATTAGTGAGTCGTCCGGTTCTGTGACTTTACCGACATTAATTTCTGTTTCGGTATCCAGCTCTTCGTGGATCATCTCGATTCGAGTACCGTTCACAGTCTTTCTCTCGTCGTCTTTCTGTATTTGTTACCGCTCTTCGCCTCTGATTCCTCGCCTCATATCTTTGGTATATTGTTCCCTGACGGTTTCTTTCAGCTCAGCTATCTCGTTGCAAATTTTCTTAGGAGAGAAATACAGTCGCGTTCAATCTGACCCTCTTACCTTCCACGCCTTCCATCTCATCAGGACATATTGCCAGCTCCAGCCTTCCATTGTATCACGGCGCGAAGCCAATACGCTGACTCTTGCGTCCATCATTCAGAAGGCTGGGCTGTGTATGCTCCCCATAGGAAGAATATAGCGATGCATGAGCTGTCTTTATCCTTAGTGAGTTCCTTTCCGTCTGTAAAGTTTGTAACCCAGCTGTTTTACACGATACTGTCGGGCATGAGGTTATGAGCGCATCAGTGTCGTCTTCCTCTTTCTTATTTCCAGCATTGCAGTTTTTCCTTCCTTGCCAGTACGCTCCTAATGCAGCATTTCATTAGCCCTCACCTGCCGAGTCTTCCTTGGTCATCGGTATGCCGGTTTCATGAGCTTGCGGTCGCTACGTTGTTCCATTTCAAGAGAGGTAGATGTTCGGAGACTCTCTGCATTTCCTCAATCCTCCGTGAACCGATGCTCTCACGCAGGTCTTCCATAAGGGTCTGTACCCATTATGCGCTCTGTAGCGCAACGGTGCGATGAGAAATATCCTTCACTGTACCTACACAAAGAGAGTTGACGCGCAATGACAGAAGAGCGCCCTTCTTCCTTAGGAACAGAAACGCGGTTTCTACCACGAACTGCTGCTCAATGCCCTCGCTGATTTGCTTTACTCGTCTGCTTCTGCAGGACAGTAGTCACTGACCGTCCGTTCACTGCGTGTCTGGCTTGCCTGCCAGTACCCGATGGCGGTCAGAGAGCAGAGACCAGGCGGCGGCTGTTCTGCATGAAATATGTGGCGGCGTGGCAAACTTCATTGCGAGGACTGTCCAGCACCCTGACCCTATTGAAGTGAATGCCATGTGATAGCCACCTTCGTGATGCAGTCAGACCTTTTCTAGAAGAAAGTAATTGTATGGATGGCACGTGTGGACTCCGCGCTTTAGTGTGTCCTTACCTCCTGTACTCTCGGTCGTCGACCATGCAGTCACGCAGGAATGTTGCCTTGTAATGGCAGGTCGGCACTTATCGCCCGTCTTCTCTATACTCAATGGCTGAGGCTCGTTTCTAACGAACACATTGCCCTTTACCACGCCATAAGGGTGCACTGCAGGAAAGCTTGCGAGATGTGGGCAAGTAAGCAGTCTTTTCCATTGCATCTACAGCTCCCGCTTGCCTTGCGAGGTCTCCAGCAAACTACTGCCTGCCAGCGATCAGCCCCAGGCATCAGCGTACGGGTACATTTACAAGTGAGCGCTCTGGCAATGGCGGTAGCCGATACAGGTGACTATCAGTATAGAAGGAGGTTAGTACGCTTGCCTTGATGCTCTCCCAATACCCGCTTGGCGGTGTTGCGCATCCACAACTACTCGCTGATATGATGTGCTCGCCCAGGCTGTTGGGTTGGTTCAAGAGATTCTGTCCGCACTGGCTCTGGCCAGGCGCGTATGCCATCATCGAGAGATTGTCCGATGCGGGTTTGAGTGCACATTCAAAGCTACCAAGCCCTGAGTGGTTCCACGGCCAGATACTTTCTCCCGGCTTCGAGGGTGAAGCTTCACATAGCGTTCTTTTCCCAGCGCTGCACGACACGGACAGCTTCCGTGGTGAGCGCGGACTTCTTTCTTGTGCATGCCCATAAGGTGCAGCTTATTCTATTATGGAATCATAATCACTCTGACACCTAAAGCTTGACCGTAATATGTCAGACTTCTAGTATGAGATATTGAAGTAATACTATTTCCCGTTTCTTGTTTTGTCAAACTCAAAGGTGGTGGTATAATCCTACTGTCTTCAAAAGCGGTCAGGGCATTGAATTTCTTGCCTGCCTTGCTGGTCAGCCCTGCGCTGAGAATGGGCGTGACCGGAGCTTTATCCAGTCACCGGATGTTATCTTCAGAGAGGTGGCAATGCCGCAGACTTCTGAAATGCGTGGAAATACCACGGATCTCATGCCTGCACTTGGCTACGCTTGGCGCATAGTGCCGACACTCTGTTGTCACGCACTTGGGGCTGAGCAGTGGAGACCGAGATGGGACTTCTGCTACTCTGAGGAAAGCTGAGAGGAGCTCCTCGCGGATTGTTCTACGCAGTGACCGTTAATTCCCTGTGCGAACCTTTCAGATGGCATCTTTTCCTGCTTCCAACAGCAAGCGAGTACAGAGTTCCCAACTGCCTGTCATCTCTGCATTGGCCAATCTTCTTATCTTTGTGACTATCTTTCATATCACAAGCCCGGCCTTTTCCGGTGGGTATGCAGTGGCTTTCTGTCGCCGGATACTCTGTCATGCGAAGAGAATCAGCGTTTCGGAGAGTGACGTTGGCTCTGGGTAGCAGGTAACGTCGACACTCACTGTCTGCTTTCTTAGCTGCATCTTTGAGCCCTCTTTGCGGCGGTCCTCCGCACAGCAGAAAAGGCAGTGTCGCTTCTGTGTAGAAAGTTTGGGTTTGGTCTTATATGAGGTGATGTCTGCGTATTGACGTATGGCAGGACTTCACCTTCTGTTAAGTTCAACGGCAATGAAGACAAAACATGTTCATCACCATCTTCTTTCTCTTTCAGCTTCTACTTCTTTACCTGTCTGTTAAGCTTTCAGCCCGAGAGTTTGTCAGTATGCTTTCAAGTAAAAGGTATTTCGTACCATCCGTAAACCGTACCTACGCTTTACGCTCTTCGCTCGGAATCGGGAGAAAGAGCTGCAAGCGAGTTACTGCATGTATATATGTTCGCGCTTCTGGTCCGTAGATGAGCCGTTGTGCGTCTCCCCGTGATGATGATGGCGTGGTGGTGGTCGGTAACTTTTTGCGTTGTCCGCGAATGGCGGTTTGAAAGTGGTTTGAAGTGTTTTTGCCTATCTTGCGCAGCTTGGCGGATACGCCCTCATATCTCCTCGCTGGTGTCGGCTGCCTGTGCTACGGATGGATATGTCCATTGTTTTCTTCTCCTGCGGGCTCTGGGCTATCGAGAGGGTCTTGTCCGCTTGAAAAGCCGTGAAGGCGATCTGTTGGCATCTCTGCAGGCAGTAGGTCTCGCCACAAGAGTGGTGGCGCAGTATGCCCTGTCACGTGACCGACTCTGCGCTAAAGCTTACGGCTCTGACCGCGAGAAAGCTGGGCGAAGGCGGTCTGTGCAATCGCCACTTCACTCGCCGTCGCCTGCCACTACCAAGCGGCTTTCAGCGACCATTTGCTCACTCTTTTCTGTGTGAGATGGATAATTTCTACCAATAGGGGTACGGAGAGAAAATCCCTACAGATTTCTGCCATGTCTGCGACGGCAGACCATAGACAATGTCGGGGTCTGTGCCGTCCCAAAGAATAAGCTCTGCGGGCGATAGACAATGCACTGGCTTGCACGCATTGATACCCGTGCCAGTCGTCTTCGCTTCTTCGCTGGCGGGTAATAGCGGGTGTCGTAGCTGCTTCGGGTTTGAGATTGGAAGTGGTCAACCACGGTTCGCCGCCCGTATCGTGATGAACTTGGCAGGCGGTCGAAGCACTGGCAAATGAGATTGATTGCATTCAGCTGGAAGACGCAAAGGTTCGCTTCAACCGCGTCCTGCATCTGTGGCGGCGATGATGCGAGTACTGCCGTCAAAACGTGGCAGACGTGTCACAACGCTACTTTACCGCAGGGTCGTCGTGATATTCCTTTGTCTTCCGCGTGCCAATGGCGTACCCACCTAGCTGAAAAGGGATGGGACGGATGGGGCGATCATCCTCACGCTCTAAGCATGCAAAAACCGTGAGGCTGAGGCCTGGCAGGGCATGAAGTCAGCATTACGGCTGCGACGTGACTGAATACCACACTCGCTCAAATATCCGTCACTGCTTGCTGTTTGCGCGCGATATGCGTGCAATATCTCTGGCTACTGAGGTTTCGGCACAATACAAGTTGTCGCGAGTCGGTAATAGAATTCAAGGGTGTCTGCCATCCACGGGACTTCTTTTGTTTGTTCTCATCCTGCCATCTGCTTTTGGGCAGCAACGGTAGGCTGTGTCTGTCCCAGAAATCTTCAAGAGCTCTTTCTTCCGTCTTCAGTAGCTTCGTTAGTCTTACCGTGTGGTTGTATTCACGGCTGCGCGTTTGTGATTCTTCGGCTACGGCAACCACCTTTTCTGCTGGTTTTCCTGCTTCTTATCAGGTTCCGCTTAGCATACAGTAAAGGCGCGTTCTGTTTCCTTGTCCATGCGGACGTATGGGTGAAGATTGCTGTTTTATCACCACCATGTTTTTCAGGTAGAGCGATGCAGCCGCTGTCGGTGCCTCCACGCTGTTTTCCTGTCAGTTCCAGTCCGCAGAGGCTTGCTCTGCGGACGCCTTGCTGCTGTGTCCTGCGCTGCCGTTCGCCCGAAACCACGGTTGTTTGTCAAAGATAAACTCAATGCCTTTCATCTTTCGGCATTGACGCACAAGCGTGGCGTCAGGACTTGCCGCTCTTGGCAGTCATACCTTCCACACGTCACGGCTTCCACGAGGTCCGGTCCTGTGTGCACCCGGATCGAGTAACACCGCCAGTTTCCTTGGGGATATTTTCACACGGTCCCTCGGCACGCAGGGCTCTGGTTTCGATTGGTCTGGCGGTCGTTCGATAGAGACGTAAACGAAGAAAGGTTCGCCATTCTTGGGTGTTACCTCAATGGTCTTTGCCGAGATTACCGTAGTGAGGAGTTGCTCCTTTTCTTCGGGAGAGAACTTGTATATAGCCATATAGGAAGAGGATTAAAGCTGTGGTTCTTTTCTCCAAAGGATGAGTGCCAAACCGAATATTTGCCATTTATCGTCCGTACGGAACGCGAGCGGGCTTTCGAGTGTATAGATGGTGGTGTGTCGCCGATTAGGAACAGCAATTGTGATGAGATTTGCTCCTTCCTAGCAATGGTCAGGCCATCTTTTCCAATTCACCCACTCTGCTCAATCGCTCACAGGAAAGACCGAGATTGTCAGGCATCTTCCAATCCACCTTTTTCGGGGTCCGGTGATGGCGGTGGCATTCTTCTGTTGGGGCAAATAATCACTCAAAGGAGCTACCTGTCTCTGCGCAGTTGCTGTTTACTTTCCCCACTGGCTTCTCTCGGCTCTAGCATGGTGCGGAGGTGTCCACACCTAAGCTCCCATTGTCTCACGCCAAGACCTTGTACAGTCCGAAGTGAGGTCAGGTTTCGTCTGAACTGTTTGAGAGTTGGTCATGAAGTAGAGAAGTCCATCCTTTGTTGTTGGATTCAAGAACGCTGCCTGATTTAGCACGGCAGTGCCCTCAGTCGGTTTGAGGTTTCCTTGTCGTCAACACCAGGTAAACAGACAAACTTGCCTACTTCCTGTTCATTTTCGCTTCCGTGCGGTGTTCCCGTACGCGTCGGTATCGTGCTGTTGATTCCATTAGCGATAATTTTAATGATGTGATACTGTTATCAGCTTAGCTAAATTACTCGGTATATGAAGGGATATGCCAAAAGTTTTTCAGGAGAAAAGTGGGAAATAAAAGAGGTATGGCATAGCCTTGCTGCGCTTACTTGGTTTACAGGATAACCTCAAAAATCACTTAGCTAGAAGATATCGTTTCCTTTCTTTTCCATATGGCAGAATATTCAGTGCTGTCGCACTTACATAAACGGAAGAAGTCTGCAAACCGTTTATCTATAAAATGACGTCTGAGGCTGCGTGCGTACGCTCTATGAACTTGTATTTTAGTTCAAATAATTAGCATCACAAAAATGCTTGTTCTTATTAAGAAACATGACTTATGGTTTAAAGAGTCAAAAAGTGAGTGTGAGACGATTTCTATTACACGCAGATTGGAAGAAAAAGTTTTACGGACGACAAAATCCCCAATTATCACGTCTGAGCATAGTGGGAATATATGCTGCTTGTGTATCGTTCCGAATTAAGGCGTAGCGAGTTTCATCACTAATGCCGTTTCTCTGGGCATTTCTCTGCAACAGTGTGTTGTAATCGAGTCGGATCTTGATAGCGTGAATATCATATTCCGACGTCCTCAAAAGCTTTTTCGTGGATTTGCGACCAACCTCTGTGTTCTTAAGTCTGTTCTGCAAATTTCGGCTTGATCCTATGCAGGTTAAGGTAATATCGCCGCAACTAGTCAGTTGCAGACCAGCTGAGATGTCTGTATCCTTAAATTTTGTCTCGTGGATACTGACAAGAGGCCAGGAAGTGCATTTCTGAAAGCATGGCTGCTGAGCAGTTGTCTCATTCGTCTACAGTTCCCAACGTAATGGTTCTAACTTATCCCACAGATTTTTCTTGAAGTTCCTCTGCAGATTCTCGAGGAATGATTGATACTTTTACTGCCCTAATTTTGAACCTGTCGGAAATTCAATTCGGTCGGACACCTTAAACCAATATCTACAGTATCTCTTAACGAATTCGTCACCAAAACTCACCTTCAAGATTGTCATATCTGTTATAGAAGACAAAGCGGGTTTCAGTACTGCTTTTCTTAATAAGTTCCTGTCACCAGCATTGGTACCAAAGCGCACTTTTCTTAATCAGAGCTTTCTACTGCTGCCTTGAGCCATGTCTGCCTGTCGTAATGCTGTTTGTCCTTCTGTATCTTTTTGGTTTGTTTTCTTCTTCTGCTTGCCATTTAAAAAGTATTGATTTTTCTGTTCCACAAAGCGGTTTACCAGGTGTTCAACGCTGTGCTGTTTCATGGGAAGCCAACACGTGACTCTAAGCCGTCCGCTGCATGGTTCTTACCGCAGGGTATGTGTGATACCGCTTTACAAGTCATCTTTTTGCAATTCTCGTGTAACGCTATTTCGTGCTACTGTTGTCTCTTGCATAACAACCAAGGAGTATAGGCTGATATGGAGCAGCCTGCTCTCAAAACCTTCCTCTGTCAGTCGTTTGCATGAATAGTGACATTGAGTCCACAACTTCTTTGCGAATCTCTGGTTTGTGTCTGTATGCCAGGTTCGGGTGCCGCTCAGGGAAAGATGCCTGCAACCTGAGTCGTTGCTGCGGAAAGGGCAATTGCTATCAACATATAATATCTCAGATACTGAGATCAGTTTTCTGACGGCAACAGACCACCAAAGCACATCCGAGCTTACTGAAAGTTCCTGCGTAATAATCTCTACTTGTCCCAAGCAATAATTATATTCAAGCCGGTTCCGCCGCTTTCTCTATAACTCCGACCACCGTGGGCATCATGTCCTTAAGGAGGAGACAATTGTGTTTCCTTGCAGACCACCAATGTGTTGGAAGTTTTTGATAAAGTCTCCATTCTGGGAATGGAGCCATCGATGATGACCAATCGAGTCTGATATTTTCCCGTTTCCCGTTCAAGGATCATGTCCAAGATAGTCAGTAGTCGATTGTGTCCTATAATAGCTTTTACGGTGGTTCCAATTAAACCGCTTGTGGCGCTGGTATGGATATACGAATCGATGTAGGCTGATATCATCAATAGCACACGCGAACAGCTACATTGGCACCAAATCCAGATGAGAGAGGTGCATCTTCCTGCCAACGAACTGCAATGCCTTGTTCCAACTGCTGATGGATGTCTAAATAGCCTCACTGTAGCAGAGCGGCACCTTGCTGTACCGTATTTCAGGACACGGCATTGTGCCAGCCCAACCTCTTAGTCTCGATCCTTTGCGACCTTTCAAAGGTAATCATTGGAAATGTATGCGGAAACTTGCTGCATCTGCTGGCCCTCTATTCTGCGTTTTGCTCCAGCTCCCGTTTTGCCGCGTACAATAACTCTTGCAGCCCGAACTGCTCCATTTGGTCCATATAAACTGCGGAGATTTTTATTACGCTCGGTAACATTCTCGTTGGGAGTAATCTCAAAGTCTTTTAATGTAATAAATCTCCTTATAAACAATGTATAGATAGTAAATAATGCTAGTATAGCTTGTAAAATGCCAATAAAATACAAATTCCGAGCTATTTTCTTGTTTTCTAAACAATATGTATATGTATTATGTTTGCAGCGTCAAGAGGAATAATTTGTCGACGTATTATGAACAGACACGACCTAAACAATGCCGGAAGCTAAAGAGAAATAGTCAAAACATCAAAATTATGAAAGAAGGGTCAAGCAAAATCACAGTGCTTGAAAAGTGATGACACTCTCTGAGAGCAACTCGGAGGATTATCCAATCCGGACTGATCGAATCTCATTCTTGGATAATTGCTCATGCACAAAGACAAGTTCGTCTAAAATCTATTGACACATTCTTAGAGCAATTGTGACTGTAAATAGCAGAGTAGTAATGGTGATAAGTGCAAAGAAATCTTGCACTTGTCAAAAGTGACTAAACTCTGAATATCGGTACGTATAATCATTATATAGAACAAGAGAGAATCGTGTATGTGTCAATGCGCTGTACTGCATCCTTTTTAATTACCAATAAAGAGATATAAATAAGTTTCTTAATGGAGAATTTTGAAGGAGTAGAGAAAAGAACAACCCCAACTATTCTATGAGCTGGCCAAGGTATGCTTATACCTGTGCTGTGCTGAGCAACATTATACTAGCGATGTTATGGATGAAAAGTCTCAGGCAAAACTTATCACATGATTATCAATATGACCATGGATTGCAATTTAGGAGATTGGTACTGTTGTACCATGATTGATAATTCTGTGATAGGAAGGTACAATGTCCTCTATCTGCGCGGCATAAGTTATGGATACGTCATGACCGCTCGCTTTGGTTTGTTGACTTTTGAGGTTTTCAGGAGGAGACTTTATTGTATAAAGAGAAGATTCTGCACCTGTATCCTAATAGCTATTGCTAGCGATTAGGGTTTAAGCGTAACCGTACACTTTACAGCTCTCTGTAACAAAAGATTTTGTAGATGCAGTAAAGAAGGATACCATTCTACATTCCGGAGTAACTCTTGATGGATGTGAAAGTATTCTATGTCCAATGACAAATAGTAAAGATCAGAAAGCAGTGGTTCATATGAGATCGCGATCTTAGAATCTTGTGCTAATAGAGGATCTCTGATTAGCAGCAGGTTAATGTGCGGCATAAATGTCTCTCCACAGACAAGTGTAGGATTGCAATCAATGGTGTGTGATCTAGAGCCTTTCTTGGAGTCCACAAGAGCGACTGATTGCCGTACACATAAGATATGGCAAGTGAGTGAAAAGAAAATGAACGATGCATAATAAACTAACTTTGTAGGAATGTCAAACAAGAGAGTTTGTATGTACATATCTTGACTTGAAATATAAACTTTGCGGTTGTTATGCCGACAATCTAAGTGAAGTTGTAGATCAATTATGATGAGTCGTGTTTATAAGTGTACAGCTCGAAAATTTAATAGAAGCTAATTCTTGCAGTTTCTTGAGAGAAGATGGTGTAATAGGAGTTTCTAAATTAATGAACAGGATGAATTTTACAAATTCCTGAACGATGCATAAATTGTGATATGCTTCCTGTCTGTTCTAACGTTGTTCATGAGCTCTAATGAGATGAACCGAAGAGAGTTTTTGTGTATTGAAGAAGGTTATTCAAGAGAGTTGACTATATTATTGGGTTAGTTGAATAATTCAATAGTCTCAGAACTAAATAAGATTAGTGTCTTGCTGCTTATCAATAATTTAATGCATATATATATGAGTATCCTTCTTCATAATTCTTTTTGGGACTATATCATTTACATCTTGGTGAAGGACTTAAAGTGAGTATGTAAATGCAAAACAAGCAACAATACCTTTCGTAAATATTTTAATATATGTGCAAATTAACAATAGACACTTTGGGGGACGACAACAGATGAAAATGATTACACCGTGCTGTACTACCAAAGAGACACATTACTTTTTCCTCTGTCGTTTATAAAACTAGCTGTAAGCTATGATGGACGGGACTCTAAAGTGTCGCCTGATGAAGAGAGACACAGAGTGCTTAAAGGGTTGTTATCGCTTTCAAGATACTGAAAATGGTGGATGAGTTAATGATATATCCAGGCTACGAAACTGGGAAAGTACTAACAATGTATGGAGACATTGTACTAAGCTCCATTGCCTCATACTATGTCTGTGTCGAAAAGAGTCAAGTAGAATTACAGTGTTTGATGGAAAAGCGTCGCCTATCAAATAAATATGGTATGCCGCTACTGCTGGTGAATATCTTGCATTTGCCAACCAAATAAAGGTCGTGAGGGTTTATAGATCAGGCCTGGCGTTAGATACATGCTACTCGAGTTGGTGGAATCCTTAATGTCAAGACTAAGGAAGGGGTAAAGGTTGTGGATTCCTGGGTTTCAAAACAATGGATGCTGTCACGACTTTTATCAAGTGATAACATCTTTTCTGAAACTTACAACAACTAAAGGATCAAATCGCGTGACATAGCGGCCATAGCTCAGGCATTATACACAGAACAGAATTGACACAGGAGGCTTGTTGTCGATCCGCTTTCAACCGCTGCAGATAAAGAAGGCGACAACAACTCGAGTTTATAGTTATCCAGCATGTCTTAAAGGTGTGCTAGTCGCTGTTGCTAAATCACTTCTTTTGAACGTTAATTTCAACACAATGGTCTGGCCTAATGACAAAGATGAAACCTTACACGAAAGATTGCCCGCATTCGAGCGCTTTCGTAAATAGCTTCCTTTTCGACACCACGTGCAAATACATTTATATTCATTTGACATATACATTCCAAAGATTTCGAAAAGGATAATCTGATATTTGACTTGTTAACAACGCACAGAACGGTAATTATAGATATAATTTTATGGAGCGGACCAGATCTTCCATGTTGTCATTTAAACTATCACTGTGCTGTGTGTGCGTGGTGAGCGTCTATCGTTGTTCCGGAACTCTTGCTGACGAACATGAGATAAATGGCGATGCAAATAAACATCTTTCATGGGAGTAAGGATGAAATTATGCCCAAAACAATATAGCAACTATGGCAAGATATAATGAAAGGCCATTCTGACATGACTACTGGCGTGTTTGTTATGTACAATTTGGCTTTGAGTCGCTATAAGAAACTGTTATCAGATTGGACTTGGAGGGAATATTGTAGCTTCTCCTTAAGGACAGTATCTCCTATACGAGGTCATACGCCCCATGATTAAATTTTCATATGCTCCAATCAATAATTTGACTTTCTCTTCAAATGCAGAACTTATTCCCCATATACCCAGAGGTTGACCAGACATGGCGGTATACCACAAAGAAAGTTAGTCCATAGAGATGAGGGCAATCTGACTTTACGTCACCCACATAGGCCACAATAGCGACTTGATGTCACCTACAATATCAGCGAATTATATTTTCAACTAGCTTATTCGTATGGTTCAGCCGCCATCCTTTTGCGAACGTCTATGTGATGATTGTGCTCGCTACGTTTGGGATAAATATAATAGTCCTGAGTTCATACCTAAAGTCGCTACCAATTGGGGGTGTATTGAGATCGATTTAACATTATCGGGATCTGCGCTTTTTCCAAAGCTGTTTTCAGAAAGACAATCTAGGCCTACTCAGAAGAAATATGGAACTACTACGGCAGGGTAACTTGAGACTTAACAAGAACTGGAGTATGAATTTTGGTATTATTAGCACCGTAAGGAATTTAGAGGTAATCTTTACTTAGCACAAAGATGCTGTCTGACTGCTACATCTTATCACCTTAAACAATGGATGTTTACGCGAGGGATATGATCCATTTGAAGTAAGATGGTCAGCTTTCGAAAGAATTATTACTCGTAACAAATTTTACCAAAAGCATCTGTATCGTGGAGATGCCGATGAAAGCCAATGAATGGTGCATATACAAGTTTCATGGCCTGAATATCAGCCAAGGACATAGCTCGCGACACGGTAGGCGAAAAGATTCACAATATTGACGATGAGGATGGCGTGTTAAATAAAAGTTTATAAATTTCCAAATCAATTGCAACATGATACTGATGCAAGTGTGGTGTAAGCATGTAGAAATGATATGCGTCATTATATATATTCTTACCAAATTACCTGTCTAAGATGTGCCCGTCCAGCAATGAAAGGCGTAAGTCATGCTAAGCATCGAGACGCTGTCTGCGTTGGGTTTGATTGTGAATGCGGTGAGATAAATGTTGAGGAGATAAAGGCACTATCCTGCTCCCTGCATCCTCCACTGGAATCAAAACCACTTTGTTGTGCTCTACAAAGTTAGAAAGGAAAACTTTCTACATAGCGAGCCCAAGTGGACTTTGTAGAGATACAATATAGAAGAATTCAAGCAGCGTTGGATAAGTACCTGTTCTGGTAGCGAAGAGGTGTGCAATGTAGAACCCACTTTCGAAAATTCTATGCCAATCCGTTTCAAAAGATAATCAGAATGGGCAGCAACGCTCTTTTCAAAGTTTCTCTTTGAACATGCCATTAAAAAGTACCGCCGTGCTCTGGCCAGATTGTCACTAGATTCTACTCGTGGGTGAGTACTACAGCTCGTTCTACCTTTTCTGCACCCAATCGATCGTGGATGTAGGCATCAAGAACCAAGACATTGGTTTTGTTGGATTTGATACTCCTGGGACGGCTATTAACACGCTTCAGCCATCGTACAGCCTATTGACTTTATTCGCCGATTGGTTGCTGTTTACGGATCTCTATATTCAGGATAAACTCGCTGGTGAGCGACTTCTTCATCAAAGTGGCTTAAAGTGCCTCTGTCATTTTCGACACAAAGATGATGCGATCTCATGCAAGAAAGGAATCGACCACACAGTCCCAAAGTTAACAGTTCCTTACACAGCAGACACTGAATGTCACCCTTTTCCACTCCTTTGCATTCGTCACGTATTCAGTATTGTGTGCTATCTTATAATTGGCAAATATTCCCACACACACACACACACACACACACTACACATATTTTCCTTTTAGCTTTATGTGAGTGGATGGTTGATGCTCTTCCTGAGACGAAGAAGGTGTTGGACTATGAATTATTCGAACAACAGGCTATCAATAATAACAAGACCTATAGATTCATCACTTCCATGCGGAAATAAAAGCTACAGGACTGTGAGCTTGACGACGCGTCGCTGGGGAATGGGGAGGACGTGCGAGGCCGACGGCACCTGCAGTGCTGCAGATGAAATCGCTGAAGCTCCAGCAGACACAGGAGGCGGGCAGCGGCTCGCATCAACGAGCTGAAGAACATCGTCTGTCACGGTGGTGTAGCAGCAGCGGCGAGTCTGGGACAAGCTTACACTGGGTATGAGTGCTCGCCGTACGGCCTACATCGTCTGGACAACTCCAGCTCTCCGATATGAGACAGCTTGGGTGAATTTCTTCTATTCGGTGCAGGATAGCACATAAGCCTTGAGCGCATCGGTGAGATACCACATGGACGGTGAGACGGACGAAGCTTAAGGGATTGGAAATGGCACTGAAAAGAAGAAAAATCAAGGCTATAGACGCTTGAGAAACGTGACACCAGGTATGACCCTCATGCACTGAAAACTATCATTGATGAGTGAGCCTTACAATCCCAAAAGGCAAGGTAACAGCCATTGTGGGCGCATCAGACGGCTAAAACCCATGCATCAAACTGATGTTAAGCTATTATCCGTATTGGGCGGACAAAATCACCATTGGAGGAACGGATGTAAACACACTCAACAAGAAGTGGTGGCTGGCAGGTGTGGGGTGGTGAGCGGGTACCCTTTCGAGTCGATAGCACGTAACATTGCCGTCGATGATGGCGAGATCAGACAAGCGCAGTTACCGAAGCTGCCGAGATAGCCTGTATTCATTGATTATGTGATGGAGCCTGCCGTGATCTAGCAAAGATTGAGTCGCGATGGTGTGGGATTGAGCCAAGGGCGAAACAACGTATGTGATAGCGCGAGCCGTCTATAAGAACCCCGACTATATTTTCACTCGACAAGCACCAACTCGCTCGATGCCAATAGCGAGCGCATGATAGTGGAACATTTGGACAGAGTTCTACAAAAGGCAAGACAGTAGTTATCGTGGCTCACCGCCCAGGTACGGTGAAGAATGCCAAATAGTGGTGTGGATAAAGGCAAGGGTGGTAGAAATCAGCAGCACAGTACTCACAGCAAAGAGGGCGCATATTATAGCTGTGAAGAATCAATTGGAATTGGGCAACTAACAGCAGAAAAAGGAAGATTATGGCAGACGACAAGATAGAACTCCGTAGCGAAAAGGTAAGGCATATCATTTGGAGATACCATCAAAGTTGTCCGTTGTGGCATCACAGATCATCACATTGTGGTATTGGGACTACTGGCAGGTGCATGCTAGTCCGAAACCATCAATACAAGGTACAGATGACAAAATGCCCGTCAAGGCACAATAGACATTCCTATATATCACGTGAGCCTACGATAACGAGAGGAATGACAGTCAGATCGAATTGAGGGTTCGATGCAGAAACATACGGAGCAGCCATGGTATCATAACATCCACATCATACGCACCTTTGGCAAACGGCAGAAGGCAGCGTGTTTATGGCTGGTAAGGATAACGGATTGCAAGTATAAAATTATCAGCAGAATGACTGGTGCAGCATCTATATTAATAAGCAATGAAGTATACTTCAAAAGTTATAGGAGCGAATTATAAATGTCCAGTAACTCCTTTTTAATTGTAATAAAGCGATGAAAGAGGGCAATATCCATGTTAGTATGTCCACATTGCATTCAATGGAAATAATCATATGAGGAAAGAAACAATGGCAAACAATGCTACTAAATGCAAAACATTTGCCAGAAACGTGTTATTACCGTCTCGACAAAAATGGCCTATTTTCCTGACACTGATTCTGGAAATCATTCAACTGACTGAAAGAAAGAGCTGGGTATTTGGTGGTATGGCACGTGGTATTGGAAATTTCAGTTACCACTTTGCTTAAAAGGATTTACAGATAGCAAGTAAAATCAAACAAACCGCCTATCGCTGTAGATAGAGAAATAAATCCATGTAGTTGCCTTCAATGTAGGGCAGAGTACCAATCGTACTTTGTCAGGTAATACTTAAAAGCTCTCTCTCCTTCAAAGCCAAATTATTTATACCGATAAATTGAAAAACTAAGCTATCTATCAGTTAGGAAATACACATACCGTTTTTCATTCCACCAACCATATCGAGCTGCACAATCTTACACTTCTCACTCACCTAAAACATTAAATTGAAAAACGATTTGTTACAGCCATAGTTTGTTAGTACTGACAACTATCATAAGAACTTACTTGTGAGTATAACTCTGTTCTTTAGTACCACCCACATCCACAACGCTATATCTGTGCTTGCGCTACTTGCTCGGGAAAGAGATGGGATAAGACAGGGGTATTCTTTATCCTTTGAATCTCTGTTTCACAAGCGATAATATCTTGCTTCACCTGCACGATCGTTGACTTCGATGGTCTCTTTGATTATCGGATCATCTCGTTGTGTCTGCAATGTGGGAGATTGATTCATGAGGTCTTTGTTTCTGCAGATACCTGCTTTTCTCCACCACAATCTCGCATGGAAAAATCTTCTGCTCGATACGCCTCGTCAAAGTTGTCGGACACCGCAACCCACAAACATACCCTGTGATTCACTGATTTTGCTTAGGGATAAGGCTGTCATGTGTGGAGATAGATTGGTTTGTCGTACCGATCGATGGTCATGGACTGTCGTGCTGTACCTTACCAAACCGTTCGGAAAGCGATCTAGCCGTCTCTGACTACCCGCCCGCACAACATTTCCCACCGTATTTTGGAATCGCGCTTTCTTTGTCTCCATAGGTCACGGGTTACTGTGAAAAGTCCACAAGCCCAGACACACTGCTACTTTATTACTGGGCTGTGGCAATCAAATTATCAAGTCCACGAAAATAAATGGTGAGGCAGCTCGTCTATAATAACCGAGGTTTGAGTTGTTTCTTCGTTGATGGTGCTTTACGGTGGCTGTTGTAAAGTCAGTGCAGCCGAATAGATATTCTATCGATCGGGTGTTGTTGCCCACAACAAGGACTTTCGGCTCATCAGGATTGTTGATGTCAGTGAGAAATCATCACCCGGTCATCGCAATAAAGAGCCGGCGAAATCATGCGTGATAGAGGTATCTTGGCATCTTGAGTCTGTCATCAACTGGTCCTGCGCTCCACCCTCCATGCGTCCAGCAGGAGAAAGGTAGTTGTAGGTTCATCGTGAGAAGTGAGTATCGGGAATATCTGTGCGTGGGACGGTTTGAAAATTCGATGGCTGGGAAAGGTGCACTCCTCGTCCTCATAGATTTTTCAGAAACCAGATGATGGCAGCTAGCAGATAATCGAGACTCTGAAAGAAGCTCTCTGCTTCTGAATCCACGAGCGGTGAGATTGGGCATAATCATGTAGGGCACTCATAGCATCCGATGTGCCATGCCCATCGCATGGATTGAGTGGATTGCAACGGTGGCTTGCGTGAGTCGTCAAAGGTTAATCACAAAGAACTGTGGTTTTTACCTTGTAAGCGTCCGAAATGCTGGAGCAGGTGATTACAAACAGCTCGGAAGGTCTGGGAACTTGTAGTCGTGATGTACATGGCAAAGCCTTTTCTCTATCTGCTGCTTGATGTAGTTGTTCACGATAGCTGTGGACTTACCAGAACCCGGTGTACCGAGCACCATTGTAGGCTCGGAACGGATTGACCACGTTAATCCAACCATTGTTCACTTCTTCTTATAGTAGGAAGCGTGTAGGAAGATTGACAGAGTATTCATTCTCCATCAACCGAGTTTCCGCATAAAACTCTACATTCTCTGTATTGAAAACATCGTCCATCAGGTTGTTTTTGAGTAGTCGGCTCATCCGACGCCACGCATCAGCAGACAGATATAGCCAACGGACAGCGTAAATATATGAGGGAAGTTACCCTGATCCTTGCTCGATGAGGCCAATGCAACCAGCCACCAGTTGAGAAGAAGGTACGAAAAGCCAGAGAAAAGCACCGTCCAAATCTTCGGCCACGTGATTTTCTCTTCCTTCACGCCCTTTGTTTCGCACAAACATGCGGAAAAGCAGAAAAACCACGCAAAGAGTTTTTGTCCAGAGGACGAGACAACAATCCCGTCGTTCGCTGGAAATTTATCAGTATCTTGTTGATGATACCGAAGTGTGAAGTGCCACTGCTGAAAATGCCTCTATAGAAACCAATAACAGTTGATAAGGAGGAATATCACCGATATGCTCTGTAAAGTCCATACTTTACTGCTCAATGCTCTTGAACTCATCTTCTTGTGCCTATACCGTATTGCTTTTTATATTGTTGTATCATTTATTTAGGTGCATTTGAATGTTGCTCAAACAAAAGTTTGAAGCCCTTTCTATCTTTTCTCCGTCAGAGTTGGCTTTTGCTTTGCCTGCGAAGTTTGCGCTGTGCCCTTCTTTCAATCATCGTTGCGTAGATACGAAAGAGTCCCCACCTATATCCTCTATGGGTTCATCGACAAGGTTTATCACCCTCTGCATTGGATTGTAAAGGCTGGACAGTTGCCGATTGTTCCAAACAGACAGAAGGACTGCCATACAGCATCGTGCCCAAGAATGGGTTATGCGTTGGATTGAAATAGGTGTTGAGTACATTGGCGGCATATCCTTTTGCCCAATCGTGCGACCATTGAGTACAACGCCCACTTTATCGTCAATGAATGTGATCTGCGCAGATGCGTCCGCTTTCGTTCTTTTCCGATTACTGCACACAAGCGTGTATTCTAATCTTTGCTGTAGGGCCTCTCTGTTTGAGGAGAAAGAGCTACATCACTTCCAATATCCTGTGTCTTGTGCCGGTATCAGTGGCTTAATAGCTTGCTTTTGATTTCTGTATACTGTTCTGTGCAGCGGTATAGCCCATACCACGACCAATGTCCGAGGCATGGATGGGTGTGTTATTTATGTGGCCCTTGTCGTCAGTCGGGACATAGACAAGCCTATCGTATTTCTCTTCCCCGAAACTCCCGTCTTCTTCTTCCACGGTAAAGGCTGTATCGGAAAGAACGGCATTCAGTTCGCCCAAAGGAACAGAAGCGGTAAGCTTAAGCACCATGAGCAGAACGGATTGCCACCTGCTCTGATGTTTCCTTTACCACTATCCACCTTGGGCATTTCTGCTTCCTCCTATCATTGACCTTTAGACTCGGAATAGGTTATATTTCCTCTCTAAGACATCAGTAATCTGCTTGCTTCACTCGTTTCTCAAACTTATCGTTTATCTTTCGTCCTTTGCTATCCACTCGAAGCGACACGATGTGGATATGCTCACGGGCGATGTCATTATGCTTGAACACGATATAAGGGCTGGTTGCCATAACCCAGCTGCCTCCATACAGTCTATCTGTGATCTTTCAGTATGTCTCGGATGAAATATCTCGTCCGGGTGAGGATGAGGGCAGCTGGGCACCGTTTTCTTAATTTTGGCATTTTCTTGGGTATCAATGCTTCCATATCTGTAAACTACCTCCTCCATCGTATAATCTCCTCCTTGTCCTGGATACAGCAGCGGCAAGGGAGATACTTGCTGCCCCTTTCTCCACCTTTTTGAGAGTTATGTGAGTGCCCTCAGGTTCTCCGTTGCAGAAATCTTGGCAATCATTTTTGCAGTAGTCTATGGTCAGACTGATGTCTGCTCCTGTAAGGTGATAAATTTGAGCCGACAAATTTTCAATTTTTCAACATAATCTGATGCGGTTTTTACGCTGTGATAGCTGTTGATGGCACGCACGGTCTGGGTTACCACAACACACCAATCTTGTAATTTGTGCCGTCAGTTCAGAGAGTTTTTGTAGTATTCACGGCGGACTTAGTCCACCGTTATCACCATGACTCTCTCGAGACAGTGAGACCCGACTTGGTCTGCGCCCCTGAACGCTGAAACAAATCGTCGCTCGCTGGTTCTTTTGCAGGATTGGGAAGACGGGTGTCCATCCGCCCCATCGTTCAATCGTCATTCATTGTCTTTCTCCTTTTTGTAATTACGACTTTGAGTATTTCTCAGGGCAAGGGTCTCTGTCGGCAGAAAACGGGTTTGTCGGACAAAGACACACCTGCCAATATCAAGAGTTGATACGATTGAAAGCATCCATCCTTATGGGGTGTCTGTTTCTAAGTATACCTCCATATTATTCTCGCCGCAAAGTTACGGCGGTTTTTCAAATATCTCATTATCAATGATGTCCTCTTTTTCCTTGTCTTTCCTGCATTTCTAGGGTTTGAAGTCTTAGTTATGACTTATTTGCGGTGGTTGGTCAGCCTGTTGATCAACTCTATCTGCAGAATAGGTGAAAACTCGGTTAAGAGTTCTTGTGGAAGTTGGACAGACGGTAATAAGTCAAATTCATCTACCGCAAACGTGACGGAGGCTTTGTTCAAACTGTCCCATATCAATATGGCTATATAGTGAGACAATAAAAAATGCAAATAGCACGAGGTACCCAAAAGATGTCTTTGTGGCGTGTCGCTACCTGCGGTACAGGAAGCACGGCCAGGTCAGCGGCTGGCAGGCGACCGCAGTTCGGAACAATTGGTGGCCGTCTTATGGAAATGGAAAATCAATACCTTTTAAATGGCAGAAGAAAACAAAATAAGATACAGAAGATGAAACGATCAAACGCCGGAAGACATTATCAAGGCATAGTCGGTTGAAAAAAGGCATCAATGCAGGTGACAGAACTTTTATTAAAAGCCGAGTTAGACGCTATCGCTAAACAGATACTTGATAATCTTAGCGGTTTTATGATGAATTGTTAGAAGTACGATATGATTTAAGTTATTCTGAAGCTGGAATTGAATTTCCGACGGGTTCCGTTAGGGTATATCAATATTCTCAAAGTGCAGGAGGAACTTCAAGAAAAATCTGTGATATTAGAACTAGCCGTTGGGGAAATTCACGAAGGGAATAAGAACAACTATTCAGCTGGCCGCGTAATACGCTGCCTCTTATTAATATCTACGGAGACAAAATTGAGATACATCAGCACATATCTGCGGTGATTACCGCCTTCACTGCCGCCGGATCGCTCGGGTGCCAAAGTAGACTTAAACACAGAGGTTTGGTCGCAAGCCTGCAGAAAAACTTTGGAGGTTGCCCAGGTATGATGTTTCTATAAAGGTCGACTGATTTCAAACGCCGCCTGCTGGTGACATTTGCGGCCAGAAAGCAGCATTGGTGATGAAAGTCGTAAAAACACGCGGTCGAACGATACCAACGGTACACTGTTCCCGCCTCTGGCGTGACCAATTCGATTTTTCGTCGTCCGGTGACTTTTTCTTCCCGTGCAGCAATCGTCTTTCCTTTCTTTTTGACTTTACGAAGCCGGTGTCATTTCTGTGAAACCAGCATTTTTTGGCGTTGCTTTCTGGGAATAAATCACAGTTCCTGGGTAATCTTTCATGTCACTTCATGAATACAAACGGTTTGCAGACTCGAATTTATTTTGGACAACAATTGAATGTCTGTGGAAACGATAATGCTTCTGGTGATTTTTTGAAGTTATCATAAAAGTACAACAGGTTATTCCTGGGGTCCTTTTATTTGCTGTCTCCTTCTTGCCTATAGTTGTGATAACAGTGAATTAAACTGGATCAAAGCAACCTTGTTGTTGCAGTGCCGGAGACACGCGAGAGTATGCGAAAAGAAAAAGAAAATCAGACTTGGAAGTAGGCTTATTTAGGCAGTGTTGACGACAAAGGAAACCTTAAACCACCAGGCAATCGCTTACCAATCAAACGCGTTCCTTTAACGAAATTAACAGCGGATGGACTCTCAAAAACTTCGCGACCAACACCCCCTCAAACGGTTTCAACAACCACGCTGGCGGACGCAGCACGAAGGTCTTGGCGGCGGGACGAAAGTAACGCTATGGAGCTGGGTGGCTGTGGATAATCTCCCGCACCATGCACAAAGCGAAGTAAACAGCAACTGGCGGGTGTCGCGGTTGGCAGATACCGCTATCGACCCGGGTGGTTGGAAGATGCTCGACCGCAATCTCAGTCTTTCCGGCGTTGGGCAAAGTGGAAATTGGAAAAGATATCAATTGTAGAGGCTGATCTACTCTCTCCATGCAATTTACTGTTGTTCCTATCGGCGACTTCACCATCTATCTGTGGCCCTTGCGTTCGTGGGACGATAATGGCGAAAGCCTCGGTTTGTGATTCGTCATGAGAAAGAACCACAGCAACTCCTATGTGGACTTTTTCTGGGATTCTCTCCAGAAAGGAGCAACTCCTCACTACAGCGGGTGGCTTTGGATAGGTACAGGTGCAATTGCTTGCCCCAGGAGTGAGACCTTTCTCTGCCTGCGTCTCTCAGGCCCACAGGATGAACCGGGTACACTGGCCGGAGGGTGTTGCTCTCTCTTTCTTTCCTCTCTCGATGCACGGCCCTCGTGATGGAGGCCGAGCACCGGCGGTGCGATATGACTGCCAAGGCAGCAAGTCCTCGCGTGCTGGTCAATGCATTGAGATTTATCTTTGACGCTGTCGTGGTTTCAGGGCGGCGAACCACAGCAACAGGCGTCCGCCTGCGCTCTGCCACGGACTTCTGTGGAACTGTCCTTCGAAAAACGGCGTGGCGAGCGCGGCGGCGGCCGCATGGTGGATAACGGGAGGCAGTCTTTCCCTACCGGCACCTTCTTCCCTGCAGGAACGGGCCGCCACGTTTTACCGTGGGAATCCTGATAAGAGCGAAGAGCCAACAAAAGGTGGTTGCACTTGCGTAGCCGAAGAACCTAAAACGCGGGTAGCCGTGAATAACCGGTAGACCGCGGCGAGCCACGAAGAAGAAGATGTGGAAGGCCCATGAAGACGGGACGCGGGCTGGCCTACCTGCCTTTAAGCAAACGGGATGAGGGGCAAGTAAAGAAGTCCGTGGACGTAAGATGCCTGTTGACTTGCCGACTGCTGACAACCATGGCATTTATTGCCCTCTGATGCGTATGGCGACCCTTCAGGGGCCAAACCGCCGCCAAGGACGGATGTTTAGAAGTTTGGGTATCACGTCACTTGAAACCGTGGGGCACTCAGCCGCCCTTACCATGCGAAGCCACCCTGGTTTCGCTTATAGCGTGAGGACTTGCCCCATCGTCCCAATCGCTTTCAGTTGAGTGTGGTACTGAGAATATCTTGGGCCTGCGGGCAGTTAAAAGGTACGTTACGCATCATCGTCACGCGCCGCCGATGGGCGAGACGTGAGGGTGAACAATATCGAAATAAGCTATCTTGATTTGCAGGCGCTGGTGCCTTTGGATGATGGGTTCATACCGATGGGAGGCTGTCCGATGAGAGGACTGGTACGGCGGCCCTTCCCGGAAGGAAGGCCTGCCAGGCCGGTTGCGGGTGTCCAGTATTTGCGGTGGCGTCTCTGCTTCGCCCACTGCCGAGAGAGGCTATTCTTTGGGACGGGTGTTTTTACCGAACTGTCATCTATGGTCTGCCATTCATTTTATGAAAATCGTGGTTTCAACCACCATGCCCTAGAAAAGCCATTTGGTAGAGACTATGAGGTGAGCACATCTCGGCACAGACCACCCCACAAAAGCTCTCTCGCCCCCCACCACAAGAAAGCCCCGCAGTCAGAGCCGGCTTAAGGCATTGATTCACAAGACAGGTGAAGAGACATACCATGCCACCGCTGCCTTTTTGCAACCTGCGCCTGGTACCAACAGACGTCCCACGGCTTTCGGACAAGACCCTCTCAGTGATGGCCCCAAGAGCCTCTATGAGAAGAAATCGACCTATCCCCGGCTGGGCTTCCGTCGTCAGCGAGAGGATATTTTTGAGGTATCCGCCCTGCTGCAAGATGGGCAAAAACCTTTCAAATCCATATGCCACTTCGCCATTCCACGGTGGATAACTTTCTGCAAAGTTACCCCGACCACCGCCATCATCCCGGGGCTCCAACAGACATCTACGGACTGAACGCGCGCTTGTAATATATGGTGTTAACTCGCGCAGAAGCCTTTCGCCAGTTTTCGAGGAAGGCGGCGGGTACGGTTCTGGATGGGGCTGGAAAATATCTTCGCGGAAAACGCCGCGCGCGCACACGCCTGCCGACAAATCTCTTTTGAACTTGGGCTATACCCCAGAAAGGTAAGAAGTGGGCGGCTGAAAGAAGAAGATGGTTGATGGTTATATTTACGTGTTTTAGAGCTGCTCAGGAGAAAACGCCAACAGAGACAAGTCCACTTGTCAAATGCAGACATCACCAGGCATAGACAAACCTAAACCTCTCTACCGACGACACACACTGCTTTCTGCTATGGAGACGCCGGAAAGAGGTCGAAGATGCGAAAGTAAAGAAAGCAACCAGCAGGTATGTGTTGTCGGAACACACCATGCCGCATCATCCGAAACGCTGATTCTTTAGTGATGATTATATCCAGAAAGGTCAAGAAAACCATCTCTGTACCCTGCCGCGAAAGGCTTTGGCTGAAATGGTGCAAGACCGAAGATTGCCAATGCAGAGATGACGAAACTGATTTGAGACTTGCCGCTTGCCGCTATTCCAGGCAGGAAGATGCCATCTCGAAAGGTTCACGGGGAATTTAATTCATACGTGGAACAAATCTGCGAAGGGGCGTCTCAACCATGGGCGGGGTCTACGCATGGCATGTTAATAATGTGTCTCTGCACTTTGCTGCCCCAGTGCGGACGGCAGGTATTCATCGGCATCTATGTACCAGGCAAGTACGGGCAGCGAGACTACCTGCGGTTTCCACGCGTATTCCGGTCTGCGCCCTCTCTGAAGATAATATCACTTTATTGCGGAAGCTTGATAAGTTCTGGTCGTACGCCTATCGCCAAAAGGCTGACCAACGGCAAACGAAATTGTGCAACTGGCACGAAGGACGGTGCTCACTACCCACCACCTTTGAGTTTGAACTAAAACGCTAAAGAAACGGAAATAGCATATTACTTCTGTTTCGACGTGATTAAACTGGGTAGCTTAATGAGGTTCTTAATACAATAGAGATCTGAAGGCCCTGTCAGGTGCTGGAAAAAGAACCACTGCAGCCACCAGGCGGGGAACTATCAGGGCTGGTGGCGCGTACTCAACTAACACGCACGGACGGCGCGCGCTAATGAACAAGTCAGGAGCGGAGATCTTGAACAGCCCAGCAACAGCTCAACCAGCGGTGAGACATCGAAGCCGTAGATCTGCTGCACCGCCAGCGGTGACCGGGAACATCGAACTGGCAATACCGCACGCCTGCTACCTTCGCCCGCCACTGATACCCCGTATCTCGTTTGCAGCCCGTCGCCCTCACTTCACCCCTGTGCCGCGCCAGTGTTTGGATCGCTGGCTGCGCGCCGGGAGTATTTGCTATGCAGACCTTCCGCAAAACAGAAACGGAACAACCAGATGCAATGAAGACCTGCTGCACATCTCTAGGCCCTGCACTTGCTAGCACTTTGAGAACCTTAAAATGTGTTCCGTTAAAACAGGCCACGCTTTTTAAATACGTGGAGATGAAGACAAGGATAAGTGCGACCTTATTTTTAAATGCAACATTTCGCTTTCACCTGATGATTTCATGGTCTGCGATATTTTGATGATAGGCGGGATACACTAAGCGCGGGTCACGTGCCATCCTACAATTACTTGCAACTTCGTGAAGATTCTGGACACCGGGGTGGCTTACTGCGCATTCATCACTTCACGAATTTGATGTTTTGGACAATCCACAATAAACCCGCCGCCCTCATACCAGAACAGCACTTGCTGCCCACCCTTGTATCTCTCTCCGACTGTTTTAATGCGAACAGCGGAAACCTTGTGCTGACCACAGCTGGCCACAACGGCGGCGGACGCGTATGGCGGCGGTATTGTTGATGACCTGCCTCTCAGTGAAAAGAATCGCGGCGCGGGGCGGGCGGCAGCGGCAAAAGGCTCTTCATCGTCTTCAACACAACTCTCTCTTTTTGTGGGAGAATGGAGGACATTTCTCATCACACCATTACAGAGCGCATAATTTACAGACCCTTATGAAGAACCTGCATGGGAGTATCGGTTCACAGGAGGATTGAGAGAAAAT
>BNJU01001509.1_pt1 | contig 79747 bp, 92 predicted proteins | sample 8539281 | NCBI WGS metagenome assembly BNJU01 (sample SAMD00202456, study PRJDB9452) | human saliva metagenome | isolation source: human saliva | place: Japan
ACACACATTTAAATGTAGAGGAATTTGCAGGACGTGAGGCAGAAGAAATTGCCTTGGCTGCTGAGATGGGTGTGACACAGATGAATATTGTTGGTTTTGACAAGCCAACTATTGAACGTGCCCTAGAGTTGGCAGATGAGTATGAGCAACTCTACGCAACTATTGGCTGGCATCCGACTGAAGCAGGGACATACACAGACAAGGTCGAAGCTTACTTGCTTGAAAAGTTAAAACATCCCAAGGTTGTTGCCTTGGGTGAGATTGGTCTGGACTATCATTGGATGACAGCGTCTAAGGAAGTACAGGAGCAGGTTTTTCGCCGTCAGATTCAGTTATCCAAGGAGTTAGATTTACCTTTTGTGGTCCATACTCGCGATGCGTTAGAAGATACTTATGAGATAATCAAGAGCGAGGGTGTTGGTCCTCGTGGTGGCATCATGCATTCATTTTCAGGCTCTCTAGAGTGGGCAGAAAAGTTTGTCGAGCTTGGTATGACCATTTCCTTCTCAGGAGTGGTGACCTTTAAGAAAGCGACTGATATCCAAGAAGCTGCTAGAGAACTTCCTTTGGATAAAATACTCGTTGAGACAGATGCGCCTTACTTGGCACCTGTTCCCAAGCGCGGTCGTGAAACAAGACAGCCTACACCCGCTATGTGGTGGACTTTATCGCCGACTTGCGTGGGATGACGACAGAAGAATTAGCTGCTGTGACAAGTGCTAATGCAGAGCGTATTTTTGGATTGGAAAAGCGATCATGAAAGAAAAAATTTCCCAAGTCATCGTAGTCGAAGGACGGGATGATACGGCCAATCTCAAACATTACTTTGACGTAGAGACCTATGAGACACGAGGATCGGCTATCAATGACCAGGATATAGAGCGCATTCGTCGCCTGCATGACTTGCATGGAGTCATTGTCTTTACAGATCCTGACTTTAACGGTGAGCGCATTCGTCGCATGATTATGACAGCCATTCCGACAGTGCAACATGCCTTTCTCAAACGGTATGAAGCGGCTCCCAAGTCCAAGACCAAGGGGCGTTCTCTGGGGATCGAACACGCCAGCTATGAGGACCTGAAAACAGCGCTGGCTCAGGTGACAGAGCAATTTGAAAACGAGAATGAGTTTGATATTAGTCGTAGTGACTTGATTCGCCTTGGTTTTCTAGCGGGAGCAGATAGCCGTAGGCGCCGAGAGTATCTGGGTGAACAGCTCCGCATCGGCTATTCCAACGGCAAGCAACTCCTCAAGCGCTTAGAGTTATTTGGGGTAACCTTAGCAGAAGTGGAAGAAGTGATGGCTAAGTATTCAGACTAACGGAGTAAGGAATGAAAAAGTAATTATTACGGGTGGCAATAGTGGTATTGGCTACCAGTCTGCTAAACAGTTGGCTGAAAAGGGCTGGTCGGTAACTCTCTTTTGTAGACGGAAAGAAGCTGCTGAGCAAGCTTGTGAGGAAATTCGTCAACAGACAGGAAATCGACATGTAGATTATATCTTGGTTGATCTATCTGATATGAAGAGTGTCAGGAAAGCAGTGGAACAGTATATTCAAAAAGAAGACGTTCTAGACGTTCTAATTAACAATGCAGCTGACTTTGATTTGTCAGTCAAAAAGCCCATCCTGACTAAGGATGGTTTGGAAAAGCAATTTGCGACCAATGTTGCCGCCCCTTTCTTGCTGTCTATCTTGTTGAAAGGTTTGTTGGAAAGATCTGAGAGTGGTCGGATTATTAATATTTCTTCCCAAGGGCTGATGCTTTATCCTTTCATGAAGCTTGATTTTGAAAATTTAGCTGGTCAAAAACATTATAGTTCTGCCAAGACCTATTATCAGAATAAACTGGCCTTGTTGATACTGTCACTTTATATGCGAGAACATTGGAAAGGCATCAAGATTCAGGCAATTCGTGTGACCAATGTCAAAGTAGATATGAGCCGTTACAATCACCTCAACACTTTTATGAAAAATCTGTATAAAATTAAGTCAAGATTTTCGATTAGCCCTGAAGAAATGGCTAAAGTTTACACAGCCTTATCTACAGAAGATTGCTATAAAGGATTTTTGTATGACGATAAATGCAGGGAAGTAAAAGCAAATGCACCTGCTTACGAAGAAGAGGAGCAAGAAAAACTCTATTTCTTGCTTGAGCAATTGATTTTTTCAAGAGACAATTCCTAAAGAATTAGAAAAATAAATTTCATGGCTTGCTTCAATAGTGGAATGAAGTTCAGATATCTAAATCTGTTTGGAGAACTCTGAAAAGTGATAACAATAACTAGATAACCCGAAAATATAAGGGTAATGTGTTACAATAGTAGTAACAGATAATAGAAAGAGAATAGATGAGAATTGCAGATTATAGCGTGACCAAGGCAGTGCTGGAGCGTCACGGTTTTACCTTTAAAAAGTCCTTCGGGCAAAATTTCCTGACGGATACCAATATCCTTCAAAAATCGTGGATACGGCTGAAATTGATGACCAGGTTAATGTTATCGAAATCGGGCCAGGAATTGGTGCCTTAACGGAGTTTCTGGCTGAGCGTGCAGCTCAAGTCATGGCATTTGAGATCGACCACCGTTTGGTACCGATTTTGGCAGATACTCTTCGTGATTTTGACAATGTTACTGTAGTCAATGAGGATATTCTTAAGGTTGACTTGGCGCAGCATATCCAGAATTTCAAAAACCCAGACCTGCCAATCAAGGTAGTAGCCAACTTACCTTACTATATCACAACGCCTATTCTCATGCACTTGATCGAGAGTGGCATTCCTTTTAGTGAGTTTGTGGTCATGATGCAAAAAGAAGTGGCGGACCGTATCTCAGCACAACCCAACACCAAGGCTTATGGTAGTTTGTCTATTGCTGTGCAGTATTACATGACAGCCAAGGTGGCCTTTATCGTACCTCGTACGGTCTTTGTACCAGCGCCAAACGTGGACTCGGCTATCCTGAAAATGGTACGCCGCCCAGAACCTGCGGTAGCTGTGGAAGATGAGCAGCTCTTCTTTAAGGTTTCCCCAAGGCTAGTTTTACCCATCGCCGCAAGACCTTGTGGAATAACCTTACAGGTTACTTTGGCAAGACTGAGGAAGTCAAGGAAAAGTTGACCAAGGCTTTGGATCAAGCAGGTTTGTCACCAAGTGTACGTGGAGAAGCTCTCAGCTTGGCAGAATTTGCTAGTTTAGCTGATGCGCTCAAAGGACAAGGACTCTAAAATGCAGGGACAAATCATTAAAGCCTTGGCGGGCTTCTACTATGTAGAGAGTGATGGCCAGATCTATCAAACACGCGCGCGTGGGAATTTCCGCAAAAAAGGTCATACGCCTTATGTCGGAGACTGGGTAGATTTTTCTGCGGAGGAAAATTCAGAAGGTTACATTCTCAAGATTCACGAACGAAAGAATAGTCTGGTTCGCCCACCTATTGTCAATATTGACCAAGCTGTGGTAATCATGTCCGTCAAGGAACCGGACTTCAACAGTAATTTGCTGGATCGCTTCTTGGTTCTCTTGGAACACAAGGGTATTCATCCTGTCGTCTATATTTCCAAAATGGATTTACTAGAAGATAGGGGGGAACTGGATTTTTATGAACAGACTTATGGTGACATCGGCTATGACTTTGTGACTAGTAAGGAAGAACTCCTGCCCTTGTTAACAGGCAAGGTTACAGTCTTTATGGGGCAGACAGGTGTTGGTAAGTCAACCCTTCTTAATAAAATCGCACCAGATCTCAATCTTGAAACAGGAGAAATTTCAGATAGTCTGGGTCGCGGTCGTCATACCACTCGAGCTGTTAGTTTTTACAATCTCAATGGGGGTAAAATCGCGGACACACCAGGCTTTTCATCACTGGATTATGAAGTATCAACAGCAGAAGACCTCAATCAGGCCTTTCCAGAGATTGCCAGTGTTAGTCGAGACTGCAAGTTCCGTACTTGTACCCATACCCATGAGCCTTCCTGTGCGGTTAAGCCGGCTGTAGAAGAAGGTGTCATTGCAACCTTCCGTTTTGACAACTACCTGCAATTCCTCAGTGAAATTGAAAATCGCAGAGAAACCTATAAAAAAGTCAGCAAAAAAATTCCAAAATAAGGAGAAACCTATGTCTCAATACAAGATTGCTCCGTCAATTCTGGCAGCAGATTATGCCAACTTTGAACGTGAAATCAAACGCCTAGAAGCAACTGGTGCAGAATATGCCCATATCGATATCATGGATGGTCACTTTGTACCACAAATCAGTTTTGGTGCAGGGGTGGTTGAAGCTCTTCGCCCCCATAGCAAGATGGTCTTTGACTGCCACTTGATGGTAGCTAATCCTGAACATCATTTAGAGGACTTTGCGCGTGCAGGTGCGGATATCATCAGCATTCACGTAGAGGCAACACCTCATATCCATGGTGCCCTCCAAAAAATTCGTTCACTCGGTGTCAAGCCATCAGTTGTTATCAATCCTGGTACACCAGTTGAAGCGATTAAGCATGTCCTTCATTTAGTTGACCAAGTTTTGGTCATGACGGTTAACCCTGGCTTCGGTGGGCAAGCCTTTCTACCTGAAACCATGGATAAGATTCGCGAGTTGGTTGCCCTTCGTGAGGAAAAAGGTTTGAACTTTGAGATCGAAGTGGATGGGGGTATTGATGATCAAACCATTGCTCAAGCCAAAGAAGCTGGAGCGACCGTTTTTGTAGCAGGGTCTTATGTCTTTAAGGGAGATGTCAATGAACGAGTGCAAACGCTCAGAAAACAACTGGACTAGGGTTGCCGTTTTTGCAGGCGGAGACCGCGGTCATTATCGGACGGATTTTGATTGCTTTGTCGGTGTGGATCGAGGCTCGCTCTGGGTCTTGGAAGAAGACCTGCCTCTCACTCTAGCAGTTGGGGATTTTGATTCGGTGACTGCAGACGAACGTCAGTTGATTCAAAAACGTGCCCAGCGCTTTATCCAAGCCCAGCCAGAAAAAGATGATACGGATCTGGAATTGGCTCTCTTAACCATCTTTGAGCAAAATCCCCAGGCTCAGGTCACTATTTTTGGTGCTTTGGGTGGTCGTATTGACCATATGCTGGCCAATGTCTTTTTGCCTAGCAATCCCAAGTTAGCACCCTATATGCGCCAGATAGCGATTGAGGATGGACAAAATGTGATTAGCTATTGTCCAGAAGGGACCAGTCAGCTAGGACCCCGTTCAGACTATGACTATCTAGCCTTTATGCCAGTTCGTGATAGTCAGTTGACCATTCTCGGTGCCAAGTATGAGTTGACTGAGGAGAATTTTTTCTTTAAGAAAGTGTACGCTTCTAACGAATATATAGATAGGGAAGTTTTGGTAACTTGCCCAGATGGCTATGTTGTTGTGCTGCATAGCAAGGACAGGAGATAGGATGGAGATTTTACTTGTTATTTTATTAGTTGCTAATCTTCTTGGGCTCTTTCTCATTTGGCAAAGGCAGGATAAGCAAGACAAATATCTAGCCAAGAGTTTGGAGGACCAGGCAGATCATCTGTCAGACCAGTTGGATTACCGCTTTGAACAAGCCAGACAAGCCAGCCAGCTAGACCAAAAAGATTTGGAAGTGGCTGTCAGCGACCGCTTGCAGGAAGTGCGAATCGAATTGCATCAAGGTCTAACTCAAGTCCGTCAAGAAATGACAGATAATCTCCTCCAAACCAGAGACAAGACTGACCAACGTCTTCAAGCTTTGCAGGAATCAAATGAGCAACGTCTAGAACAAATGCGACAAACAGTCGAGGAAAAACTAGAAAAGACCTTGCAGACACGTTTACAAGTATCCTTTGAGACAGTTTCCAAACAACTGGAGTCTGTCAATCGTGGCCTTGGAGAAATGCAGACAGTTGCCCGTGATGTCGGAGCCCTCAACAAGGTTCTCTCAGGAACCAAGACGCGAGGCATTCTGGGAGAATTGCAACTGGGCCAAATCATCGAGGACATCATGACGCCTGCCCAGTACGAACGAGAATACGCAACGGTTGAAAACTCCAGTGAACGAGTGGAGTATGCCATCAAGTTACCCGGACAAGGCGACCAGGAAACCGTCTACCTGCCAATTGACTCCAAGTTTCCACTGGCAGATTATTACCGCTTAGAAGAAGCCTATGAAGCAGGTGATAAGGATGAAATCGAACGTTGCCGTAAGTCACTCCTAGCAAGTGTCAAGCGTTTCGCCAAGGATATCAAGAGCAAGTATATAGCGCCACCTCGGACAACTAATTTTGGAGTCTTGTTTGTTCCGACAGAAGGTCTTTATTCAGAGATTGTCCGCAACCCTATCTTCTTTGATGATTTGAGACGGGAGGAGCAGATTATTGTCGCAGGTCCAAGTACCCTATCAGCCTTGCTTAATTCCTTATCAGTTGGCTTCAAAACCCTCAATATTCAAAAGAGTGCCGACCATATCAGTAAGACCCTTGCTAGCGTCAAGACCGAGTTTGGCAAGTTTGGTGGTATTCTGGTTAAGGCACAAAAACATCTTCAACATGCCTCTGGCAATATTGATGAATTATTAAACCGTCGCACCACAGCTATTGAGCGGACGCTCCGTCACATTGAGTTATCAGAAGGTGAGCCTACGCTTGATTTACTCCATTTCCAAGAAGATGAGGAAGAATATGAAGATTAGTCACATGAAAAAAGATGAGCTGTTTGAAGGCTTTTACCTGATCAAGTCAGCTGACCTGAGACAGACGCGTGCTGGGAAACTACCTAGCCTTTACCTTTCAAGACGATAGTGGCGAGATTGAAGGAAAACTCTGGGATGCCCAACCTCATAACGTTGAGGCCTTTACCGCAGGGAAAGTGGTCCACATGCAGGGGCGCAGAGAAGTTTACAATAACACTCCACAGGTAAATCAAATTACTCTCCGCCTGCCTCAGCCTGGGGAACCCAATGATCCAGCTGACTTCAAGGTCAAATCTCCAGTTGATGTCAAGGAAATCCGGGACTACATGTCGCAAATGATTTTCAAGATAGAAAATCCTGTCTGGCAGCGTATCGTTCGCAGTCTCTACACCAAATATGATAAGGAATTCTACTCCTATCCAGCTGCCAAGACCAACCACCATGCCTTTGAAACGGGTTTGGCCTATCATACAGCAACCATGGTGCGATTGGCAGATGCCATTAGCGAGATCTATCCTCAGCTCAACAAGAGCCTGCTCTATGCTGGGATTATGCTGCACGACTTGGCCAAGGTTTTAGAACTCAGTGGTCCCGATCAGACGGAGTACACTGTGCGAGGCAATCTCATCGGTCATATCGCCCTAATCGATAGCGAAATCACTAAGGCAGTCATGGAGCTTGGTATCGATGATAGCAGAGAAGAAGTGGTACTGCTGCGCCATGTGATCCTCAGTCATCATGGCTTACTGGAGTATGGAAGTCCAGTCCGTCCACGCATTATGGAGGCAGAGATTATTCATATGATCGATAATCTCGATGCCAGCATGATGATGATGTCAACAGCTCTAGCTTTGGTGGACAAAGGAGAGATGACCAATAAAATCTTCGCCATGGACAATCGTTCCTTCTATAAACCAGATTTAGATTAATAAATTAAGAAAAACGAGCATTTTTTACACAATAATGTTCGTTTTTTTATGTGAATATGGTATAATGGGTAAAATATCAAAATTAAATGGAATGGTAAATAAAAATGAAATTAAGAAGAAGTGATCGGATGGTTGTCATTTCCAACTATTTGATTAATAATCCATACAAACTAACAAGTCTCAACACCTTTGCAGAAAAGTACGAATCTGCCAAATCATCCATCTCAGAGGACATCGTGATTATCAAGCGTGCCTTTGAGGAAATCGAAATCGGTCATATCCAGACAGTGACTGGAGCAGGTGGGGGCGTTATCTTTACACCATCGATCTCTAGCCATGAAGCCAAAGAAATGATCGCAGACTTGCGTGACAAACTTTCAGAAAGCGACCGTATCTTGCCAGGTGGCTACATCTACCTATCTGATTTGCTCAGTACACCTGCCATTTTGAAATATTGGGCGCATCATTGCCAAGAGTTTTATGGACCAAAAAATCGATGCCGTTATGACAGTAGCAACAAAGGGTGTTCCGCTTGCAAATGCAGTTGCCAATGTCCTCAACGTTCCTTTTGTTATCGTGCGTCGTGATTTGAAAATTACTGAAGGATCAACTGTCAGCGTCAACTATGTATCAGGTTCCAGTGGTGATCGCATTGAGAAAATGTTCCTTTCAAAACGCAGCCTCAAGGCAGGCAGTCGTGTCTTGATTGTGGATGACTTCTTGAAAGGTGGAGGAACTGTCAACGGGATGATTAGTCTCTTGCGTGAGTTTGATTCAGAGTTGGCTGGTGTTGCAGTCTTTGCGGATAATGCTCAAGAAGAACGTGAAAAGCAGTTCGATTACAAGTCACTCTTGAAAGTAACCAATATTGATGTCAAGAACCAATCCATCGATGTCGAGATTGGAAATATCTTTGACGAAGACAAATAAGAGATAGAACTAAAGGTTGGAACGATTGTCCCAGCCTTTCTTTGCAGACAGAATAGAAGGATGCCTATGAAAACACCATTTATCAACCGTGAAGATTTGGAAACGATTGTTGCAGAGTTCCCAACTCCCTTTCACTTATATGATGAGAAGGGAATTCGCGAAAAAGCGCGAGCAGTCAACAAGGCCTTTTCTTGGAACAAGGGCTTTAAGGAATATTTTGCAGTCAAGGCTACTCCAACCCCAGCCATCTTGAAAATCCTCAAAGAGGAAAGTTGTGGTGTGGACTGCTCCAGTTATGTGGAGCTCCTGATGAGCCATAAACTTGGATTTGCAGGTCCTGAGATCATGTTCTCATCAAACAACACGCCAGACCAAGAGTACACTTATGCCCATGAATTAGGTGCGACCATAAACTTGGATGCCTTTGAAGACATTGAACATCTGGAGCAGGCTGCAGGTATCCCAGAAACCATTTCCTGTCGTTACAATCCAGGCGGAGTCTTTGAGTTAGGAACAGATATCATGGACAATCCTGGAGAAGCCAAGTTTGGTATGACCAAGAATCAACTCTTTGAAGCCTTTGCTGTTTTGAAGGAAAAAGGAGCCAAGACTTTTGGGATTCACTCTTTCCTAGCATCCAATACCGTGACCCATCTCTACTACCCAGAGTTAGCCCGCCAGCTCTTTGAATTAGCTGTGGAAATCAAAGAAAAATTGGGGATTTCACTGGACTTTATTAACCTTTCTGGCGGAATCGGTGTCAACTATCGCCCAGAACAGGAGCCAAATGATATTGCGATGATTGGTGAGGGTGTGCGTAAGGTTTATGAAGAAGTCCTTACGCCAGCAGGTCTTGGTCAGGTCAAGATTTTCACGGAATTGGGGCGCTTTATGTTGGCACCTCACGGAGTTCTGGTCACAAGAGTCACTCATAAGAAAAAAACTTACCGTACCTATCTGGGTGTGGATGCCTCAGCAGTCAATCTCATGCGCCCAGCCATGTACGGTGCCTACCACCATATTACCAATCTCACCCATCCAGACGGTCCCGTCGAGGTTGTAGATGTGGTCGGGTCGCTCTGTGAAAACAATGATAAATTTGCTGTTAACCGCAAACTACCTCATACAGAAATCGGTGATTTGCTGGTGATTCATGATACAGGTGCACATGGATTCTCTATGGGTTATCAGTATAATGCCAAACTACGCTCGGCAGAAATCCTCTATACCGAAGAAGGAAAGCCCGCCAAATCCGCCGTGCAGAGCGCCCTGAGGACTATTTTGCAACCTTGTATGGTTTTGATTTTGAATCGGATCATTAAAAGAAATTGAAAATGAAAGTGAAAAACAGATTACTTTCTAAAAAATAGACAAAAAAACCTTGTTTTTCACCTTACTCGTGATATAATAAAACTATAAAACGGTTTCAAGGAAGGTGACGGTATGTCTGAAGAAACAATTGACTATGGACAAGTGACAGGAATGGTGCATTCGACAGAGAGTTTTGGGGCGGTAGATGGCCCTGGGATTCGTTTTATTGTCTTTTTGCAGGGTTGTCACATGCGTTGCCAGTACTGCCATAACCCAGACACATGGGCTATGGAGACCAATAAATCACGCGAACGGACAGTAGATGATGTCTTGACAGAAGCTCTTCGCTACCGTGGATTCTGGGGAGACAAGGGAGGAATCACTGTCAGTGGTGGAGAGGCCCTCTTGCAGATTGATTTCTTGATTGCCCTCTTTACCAAGGCCAAGGAAAAAGGAATCCACTGTACCTTGGACACCTGTGCCCTTCCATTCCGTAACAAGCCACGTTATCTCGAAAGTTTAATAAACTCATGGCTGTGACAGACTTGGTTCTCTTAGATATCAAGGAAATCAACGAAGAACAGCACAAGATTGTAACCAGCCAAACCAATAAGAACATTTTGGCCTGTGCCCAGTACCTATCAGATATTGGGAAGCCTGTTTGGATTCGCCACGTGCTGGTTCCAGGTTTGACAGACAGAGATGAGGACTTGATCGAACTCGGTAAGTTTGTCAAGACCCTCAAAAATGTTGACAAGTTTGAAATCCTACCTTATCACACTATGGGAGAATTCAAGTGGCGTGAACTTGGTATTCCTTATTCGCTCGAAGGGGTCAAACCTCCAACAGCAGACCGTGTCAAGAATGCCAAGGAATTGATGGATACAGAAAGTTACCAAGACTACATGAAACGTGTTCATGGATAAAAAAGAAGCCTGATGGGAACATCGGGCTTTTGTGATGCAAAAGGACTTAGCCTTTCAGCTAAGCCTTTTTCTTATTTTCTAGAATGTTGTTTTCCAGCATTGCGTTTTTTATGCTTCTTATTGGTTGTGATAGCCTGAGGCTGCTTAGGAGTTACATCTTTTCTTGTACCTGCAGAAGGGCTGACTTTCGGAGGGTTCTTTTCGTATTCTTCACGTACTTTTTGACGAAGTTTTGGGCGAACGACATAGTTGACGATAAACTGTTGAAGAATCATCATGAAACCACCGACAACCCAGTAAAGTGTCACACTGGCTGGTGCGAAGAGGGGAGAAGACGACAATCATGAGTGGGCTCATGTAAATCATTTTCTTGAGTTGATCTCTTTGCATCTCGTCTTCTACTCCGTGAAGTGAAAGGAGTGATTGGAGATAGTAGAGGATACCAGCGAAGGCGACAAGGAGCAGACTTGGTGAACCAAGATTGATACCCAAGAAGGTAGAACTAGCTACCCCATCAGTATACTGGGCTGCAAAGTAGATAGCAGAGAAGAAAGGCATTTGAATGAGGATAGGGAAACAACCTACACCACCGAACATGCTGATGCCGTGTTCTTTCTGAGCAGCAAAGAGAGCCTGTTGTGCTTCTAGTTTTTCTTCCTGAGTTGTTGCCTCTTTAAGGCGTGTTTGATGTGGTTCGAGCACATGTTTGAGAGCATTCATCTTTTCAGAGTGAAGCGTTGCCTTCCATGATTGGTAGATACCAAGTGGCAAGATAATCAAACGCACAATAATGGTTACGATGATAATAGCGACACCAAAACCAAGACCCTGGTCGTTGGCAAAGTACTTGATAGCCTCAGCCATAGGTGCTCCGATGGTATTCCAAATCAATCCTGTGGGTTGTCCTGTTGCTTTGTCTACTTGGACACAGCCTGTCAAGACGAGTAGCATAGCCACTCCCATAGCAGAGAGGGCAAAACGTTTAATAGATTTCAATGTTTTCATTCCTTCTTTAAAAATTATACCTTTCTATTCTACTGTTTTTTTGTAAAATATACAATAGTTCTGGAGACCTAATTTGCGACTTTGAAGTCTGAATAGGATGAAAAGTTGCTCATTTGCACATCTAGATAGGTAACTTTTGAAAAAGGCGTTGGTCCTTTACGGATTTCTTGGATAAATTTTGCCATAGTGGCGGAGGACTCTGCCTGAGCGAGAATTTCTACTGTACCATCGTCGTTATTCCAGACACGACCAGTGATGCCACCGATTTCAAGCGCTAGAGTAACAACACCCCAACGGAAACCAACACCCTGCACCCTGCCTTGGGCAATCATTCTAACCTTTTGCATACTAAACCCCTTTGATTGTGTTATAATGTTTCTATGACTATTATAACCTCAAAGCCAATTCAGTGGTAAAAAATGCCAAGAAATTGCATCAAAAAAAATATCGAAAGTCTGCCTATTTGATTGAAGGTTGGCACTTATTTGAAGAAGCTGTTCAAGCTGGAGTGACGATTGAAAAGATCTTTGCCCTAGAAAGTTACCGAGATCAGCTAGCTGCCTTTCCTCAAACTATCTGGGTTTCAGAGGAGATTTTGCTGGATTTAGCAGATACGCAAACCCCTCAAGGCATTGTCGCAGTTATTCAAAAAGAAGAAGTGGGGCTGCCTGATTTTAGTCAGGGTAAGTTTCTATTTTTAGAAGATGTCCAAGATCCTGGTAATGTGGGTACCATGATTCGGACTGCGGATGCTGCAGGTTTTACAGGGGTCATTGTTTCAGACAAGTCAGCAGATATCTACAGTCTTAAGACCCTGCGTTCCATGCAAGGAAGTCATTTTCACTTGCCCATCTATCGTATGTCTCTTGCTTCCTTTATAGAAGAGACTAAGAAGACTGCTATGCCCATTCTGGCAACGACCTTATCGAGAGATTCCAAGGATTATCGTGAGCTTTCTCCCCTAGAAGACTTTGCTTTAGTCATGGGGAATGAAGGACAGGGGATTAGTCCTATCATGGCTGAAAGTGCCAATCAGCTGGTCCATATTGGTATGAAAGGTCGAGCAGAGAGTCTCAATGTGGCAGTTGCCGCAGGCATTTTGATGTTTTATTTCAGCTAATTTAAAAAAACTTTGTTATAATCAAGATATAGTTATAGAAAAAGGAGAATCAGAATGAATCAAACAATTATTCAAGAACGTTCAGGTCTCAATCAATTTTACGCTAAGGTTTATGCCTTTGTAGGGATTGGAATTGGACTATCAGCTCTGGTGTCAGCTTTGATGTTGACAGTCTTTCAGACTCAATTGACTTACTTTTTAATGCATGGCCGTCTCTGGTTGATGATTGCAACTTTTGCAGAACTTGCTCTGGTATTTGTTGCAAGTAGCATGGCTGCAAAAAATAGCCCAGCAGCTCTGCCAGTATTTCTAGTATACTCCCTACTGAATGGCTTCACCCTTAGCTTTGTCGTAGCCTTCTATACACCGGGAACAGTTTTGTCAGCCTTTGTATCCAGCGCTCTTCTCTTCTTTGTCATGGCGGCAATCGGGATTTTCACCAAGAAGGATTTGAGTGGAATGGGACGAGCTTTGATGGCGGCGCTTGTTGGTCTCATCATTGCCATGGTTGTGAATCTATTTTTAGCCAATAGCTTCTTTGACTACATGATTAGTATTGCCATGGTCTTGGTTTTCTCTGGTTTGATTGCTTGGGATAATCAAAAGATTCGCTATGTTTATGAGCAGTCACGAGGACAAGTAGCGACAGGTTGGATCATCTCAATGGCACTCAGCATTTACCTAGACTTTATCAACCTCTTCCTTAGCATTTTACGAATCTTTGGTCGGAACGATTAAAAATCTATAGAGTCAGTGTTCGAAAGAGCACTGACTTTTTCTTATTTATTCTTTTCTTTTCTTGGAAATAGGTGTATAATGCTTTTAATTAATTTTTTGAGGAGTAGCTTATGAAGAAAAGTTTTATCCAGCAACAAGAAGAAATTTCCTTTGTCAAAAACACTTTTACCCAGTATTTGAAAGATAAGTTAGAAGTTGTCGAAGTTCAAGGTCCTATCTTGAGTAGGGTCGGCGATGGGATGCAGGATAACCTTTCAGGTGTTGAAAATGCAGTAACTGTGAAGGTCTTGCAAATTCCAGATGAAACCTACGAGGTCGTTCATTCACTTGCTAAATGGAAACGCCATACCTTGGCTCGTTTTAGTTTCGGTGAGGGTGAGGGTCTATTTGTTCACATGAAGGCCCTTCGTCCAGACGAAGATTCACTTGATGCGACCCACTCTGTTTATGTAGACCAGTGGGACTGGGAAAAAGTGATTCCAAACGGACAACGCAATATCGCTTATCTTAAAGAAACGGTTGAAAAGATTTACAAGGCTATTCGTCTGACAGAGCTAGCAGTAGAAGCTCGCTATGATATCGAATCGATCTTGCCAAAACAAATCACCTTTATCCATACAGAAGAGTTGGTAGAACGTTACCCAGACTTGACACCAAAAGAGCGTGAAAATGAAATCTGTAAAGAGTTTGGTGCAGTCTTCTTGATTGGTATCGGTGGCGAGTTGCCTGATGGCAAACCTCATGATGGCCGTGCGCCTGACTACGATGACTGGACAACAGAGTCTGAAAATGGTTACAAGGGGTTGAATGGCGATATTCTCGTTTGGAACGAATCTCTTGGGTGTGCTTTTGAACTTTCATCAATGGGGATTCGGGTAGATGAGGATACCCTCCGTCGCCAAGTGGCTCTTACAGGAGACGAAGATCGTCTGGAGTTGGAATGGCATAAAGCTCTGCTTAACGGCCTTTTCCCACTGACAATCGGTGGGGGTATCGGACAGTCTCGTATGGCCATGTTCCTTCTTCGTAAGAAACACATCGGAGAGGTTCAGACCAGTGTCTGGCCTCAAGAAGTTCGCGATACGTACGAAAATATTTTGTAGAGAATCGAACCGTAAGGTTCGGTTTTCTTTCTCTTTTTGTCTATAATTTGGTATAATAAACGATATGAAAATCGTATCAGGAATCTATGGGGGGCGTCCTCTCAAGACGCTAGAAGGAAAGACGACGAGGCCGACATCTGATAAGGTGAGAGGAGCTGTCTTTAACATGATTGGTCCTTATTTTGAGGGTGGTCGTGTCTTGGATCTCTATGCTGGCAGCGGCGGTCTGTCTATTGAAGCTGTGTCAAGAGGGATGTCCAGTGCTGTCTTAGTGGAACGGGATCGAAAGGCCCAAGCAGTTATCGCTGAAAATATCAATATGACTAAGGAAATTTCCAAATTTCAGCTCTTAAAGATGGAAGCTGACCGTGCTCTAGAACAAGTCGGAGGGACATTTGATCTGGTCTTTTTAGACCCTCCCTATGCAAAAGAACAAATCGTTGCAGATATCGAAAAAATGGCAGAAAGAAATCTCTTCTCCCAAGAGATCATGGTTGTCTGCGAAACCGATAAGTCTGTAGAACTTCCAGAAGAAATTGCCTGCTTAGGCATCTGGAAGGAAAAAATATATGGGATTAGTAAGGTGACAGTCTATGTCAGATAAAATTGGATTATTTACAGGTTCATTTGATCCGATGACAAATGGACATCTGGATATCATTGAACGTGCCAGTAAACTCTTTGATAAGCTCTATGTTGGGGTTTTCTACAATCCCCACAAACAAGGTTTTCTCCCTGTTGAAAATCGCAAACGAGCAGTTGAAAAAGCCGTAGCGCATTTAGAAAATGTAGAGGTCCTAGCTTCTCACGACCAATTAGTTGTTGATGTTGCAAGAAAACTGGGAGCTAAAACTCTTGTCCGTGGCTTGCGGAATGCAACCGACTTACAATACGAGTCTAGTTTTGATTACTACAATCATCAACTGGCTCCAGAAATCGAAACCATTTACCTATATAGTCGCCCAGAGCATCTTTATATTAGCTCTTCAGCTATGAGAGAACTTCTGAAGTTTGGTCAGGAGATTCAGCAATATGTCCCAAACAGTGTTGTGGAGGAATTAGAACATGAAGAAAAAAACTAGATGGCCCTTATATGTCATCCTAGCACTAGTATTGACTTTTTTAGCCTTTGTAGTACCTTTACCTTACTACATAGAAGTTCCAGGTGGAGCGGAAGATATTCGCCAAGTTTTAAAAGTCAATGAAACAGAAGATACAGAAGCAGGAGCTTACCAGTTTGTAACAGTCGGTATTCGACATGCGACCCTGTCGCATCTTGTCTATGCTTGGTTAACACCATTTACGGATATTAGAAGTGCCAAGGAGACAACGGGTGGTTCTACGGATGCAGAGTTTATGCGGATCAATCAGTTCTATATGCAAACATCCCAAAACATGGCTAAGTATCAAGGTTTGAAGACGGCTGGTAAGGATATCGAACTCAAGTACCTGGGAGTTTATGTCTTAACCGTGACGGACAATTCAACTTTTAAGGGTATTCTGAACATTGCGGATACCGTGACGGCTGTTAATGATAAGACCTTTGATAGTTCCAAAGACTTAGTTGATTATGTCAACTCTCAAAAATTAGGAGATCCAGTCAAGGTAACCTACGAAGAAGACGGAAAAGTTAAGACTGCTGAAGGTAAAATTATCACTCTCGAAAACGGGAAACGGGATTGGGATTGGCTTGATTGACCGTACGGAAGTGACAAGTGATGTTCCAATTCGTTTCTCCACAGCTGGTATTGGCGGGCCGAGTGCAGGTCTCATGTTTAGTCTAGCTATCTACACCCAGATAGCAGATCCAGGCCTTCGTAATGGTCGTATCGTTGCGGGAACGGGAACTATTGATCGGGACGGAAATGTTGGCGACATTGGTGGAATTGACAAAAAAGTAGTTGCAGCCTCTCGTCAGGAAGCGAACGTCTTTTTTGCTCCTGACAATCCAGTCACCGAGGAAGCGAAAAAAGCAGATCCCAATGCGAAAAGCAACTATGAAACAGCCCTAGAAGCTGCTAAAACAATCAAGACAGAGATGAAAATCGTTCCTGTTAAAACCTTGCAGGATGCGATTGATTACCTTAAAAACAATCCCTAATCCGTAGAAAAATCGAAAACTAGCGCGCAAGCGGATAAGATGGTATAATAGTCAAATGGTTCAATTATTATTCACCCTAAGTAGTCATATACTCTTTATTTATTTGAGTTTTTACCTTTTGAAGGATCTTGTGAGATGGGAAAAGGTGTTAAAAGTAACTGCTGCTAACGCAAAAAAAGTTCGTTTGTTGGTAGGTTTCTTTAGTATTGTAATGGGCTACATCTTAAGTTCATTCTTTATCAGTTTGTACCAACTGTGGCAAGAAGCGCTTAGAGGACTATTATAAAATCAAAAGTAAAGGAAACAACTATGGAAAAAATTGTGGTTCAAGGCGGGGATAATCGTCTGGTCGGGAGTGTGACGATCGAGGGAGCAAAGAATGCAGTCTTGCCCTTGTTGGCAGCGACTATTCTAGCAAGCAAGGGTAAGACAGTCTTGCAGAATGTCCCGATCTTGTCAGATGTTTTCACCATGAATCAAGTGGTTCGTGGTCTGAATGCCAAGGTTGATTTTGATGAGGAAGCCCATATCATCGAGGTCGATGCGACTGGTGACATCACGGAGGAGGCTCCTTACAAATATGTCAGCAAGATGCGGGCATCAATCGTTGTTTTGGGACCAATCCTTGCTCGTGTAGGTCATGCTAAGGTATCCATGCCAGGTGGTTGCACCATTGGGAGTCGTCCAATCGATCTCCACCTCAAGGGCTTGGAAGCTATGGGAGCTAAGATTAGCCAGACAGCTGGTTACATCGAAGCCAAGGCAGAACGCTTGCATGGCGCTCATATCTACATGGACTTCCCTAGTGTCGGTGCAACACAAAACCTTATGATGGCAGCAACTCTAGCTGACGGTATGACTGTCATTGAAAATGCTGCGCGTGAGCCAGAAATCGTTGACTTAGCTATTCTCCTCAATGAAATGGGAGCCAAGGTCAAGGGAGCTGGTACTGAAACAATCACAGTAACTGGTGTCGAGGAACTCCATGGTACGACTCACAGTGTCGTACAGGACCGTATCGAAGCTGGAACCTTTATGGTGGCTGCAGCTATGACAGGTGGAGATGTCCTCATTCGAGATGCAGTCTGGGAGCATAATCGTCCCTTGATTGCTAAACTCCTTGAAATGGGAGTTGAAGTGACAGAGGAGTCAGAAGGCATCCGTGTCCGTTCTCAACTTGAAACTCTCAAGGCTGTTCATGTAAAAACTTTACCACACCCAGGATTCCCGACAGATATGCAGGCTCAATTTACAGCTCTGATGACAGTCGCAAAAGGGGAATCCACCATGGTGGAAACTGTGTTTGAGAATCGCTTCCAACACTTGGAGGAAATGCGCCGTATGGGCTTGCACTCAGAGATTATCCGTGACACAGCTCGTATTGTTGGGGGACAGGCTTTACAGGGGGCAGAAGTTCTCTCAACGGACCTTCGTGCCAGTGCGGCCTTAATTCTGACAGGTTTGGTAGCGCAAGGTGAGACAGTTGTTGGTAAATTAGTCCACCTTGACAGAGGTTACTACCGTTTCCATGAAAAGTTAGCTCAGCTAGGAGCGAAGATTCAGCGAATCGAGGTAAATGATGAAGAATAAAAACTTACGCTATGTACTCCGTCGCTTACTGTTGATTTTTATCGTACTATTGCTAGGCTTTCTTGCTTTAGGAATCGGCTTGATGGTTGGCTATGGCATCCTTGGAAAGGGACAGGATCCATGGGCTATCTTGTCTCCAGCAAAGTGGCAGGAATTGATTAGCAAATTTACAGGAAATTAGACTGGGAGACCAGTCTTTTTCTAGAGATATAAGGAGAGATATGAACAAAAAAACAAGACAGGCTCTAATAGGATTACTTATATTCTTACTCTTGGCTGCTGGAAGCTACTATATCAAGCAGATGCAGCTGGCACCAAATACCCCCAAAACCAAAGTTAGTCAGAAAAACAAGCTTCAGAGGCTCCTAGTCAGGAGTTGGCTGAAAGTGTCTTAACTGAGTCAATCAAAAACCAAATTAAGGGTGGTCTTGAGTGGAATGGGGCAGGTGCCTTTGTCGTCAACGGCAATAAAACCAATCTAGATGCCAAAGTTTCTAGCAAACCTTACGCGGATAATAAAACAAAACCAGTCGGGAAAGAGACCGTCCCAACGGTTGCCAATGCTCTCTTATCCAAAGCGACTCGTCAGTACAAAAATCGTGAAGAAACAGGCAATGGCTCAACCTCTTGGACTCCGCCGGGATGGCATCAGGTTAAAAATCTAAAGGGAACCTATACGCACGCAGTAGATAGGGGGCACTTGTTGGGTTATGCCTTGATAGGTGGATTAGATGGCTTTGATGCTTCTACTAGCAATCCCAAGAACATTGCAGTTCAGACGGCTTGGGCTAATCAAGCTCAGGCTGAAGATTCGACAGGGCAGAACTACTATGAGAGTTTGGTTAGGAAAGCCTTAGACCAGAATAAGAGAGTCCGTTATCGGGTAACTCTCCACTATGCTACAAATGAGGATTTGGTTCCATCTGCTTCACAAATTGAAGCCAAGTCTTCGGATGGCGAATTGGAGTTCAACGTCCTGATTCCAAATGTTCAAAAGGGCATCCAGCTTGATTATCGAACAGGTCAGGTCACGGTGACAAACTAGAACCAATCTATTTAAAGGAATAAAAATTGCTCCCTTGTCCGTTAGTGATAAGGGAGCGATTGTATAAATTAGAAAATAATGTGATTCCTAGGCCGATTTATGATATAATGGAACACAAGATACTATTTTAGGAGAAAGACCATGGAAGACCCGAGCAGTCAGGATTTGTTACTGCAATTTGTACTTTTAGTTGTATTGACCTTTTTAAATGCCTTTTTCTCAGCTACAGAAATGGCTATGGTGTCATTAAACCGTTCCCGAGTAGAGCAAAAGGCAGAAGAGGGAGACAAACGTTACGTCCGTTTGTTAAAAGTACTTGAAAATCCTAACCACTTTTTATCAACCATTCAAGTCGGTATTACCTTGATCACGATCTTGTCAGGGGCAAAACTGGCAGATACACTTGGACAAGTAATTGCCTCTTGGATGGGGAACGGAGAAACAGCTTATGCCATTGCAAGTTTCCTCTCTTTGGCATTCTTGACCTACATCTCTATTGTTTGGTGAGCTCTATCCTAAACGGATTGCCCTCAATCTAAAAGATGCCTTAGCTATTCGCTCTGTTCCGATTATTATTGGTCTTGGGAAGATTGTCAGTCCCTTTGTCTGGTTGTTATCTGCTTCAACCAATTTGTTGAGTCGTTTAACACCAATGACCTTTGATGATGCGGATGAAAAAATGACTCGAGATGAAATTGAGTATATGTTGACCAAGAGTGAGGAGACCTTGGATGCAGATGAAATCGAGATGTTACAAGGGATTTTCTCTCTAGATGAACTGATGGCGAGAGAAGTCATGGTTCCTCGGACAGATGCCTTTATGGTGGATATTCAGGATGATAGTCAAACCATTATCCAAAGTATTTTAAAACAAAATTTTTCCCGTATCCCAGTTTATGATGGGGATAAGGACAATGTGATTGGGATTATTCACACCAAGAGTCTTCTTAAGGCAGCCTTTGTGGACGGTTTTGATAATATTGCCTGGAAGAGAATCTTACAAGATCCACTCTTTGTCCCTGAAACCATTTTTGTGGATGACCTCCTTAAAGAGCTTCGAAATACCCAAAGACAAATGGCCATTTTGCTCGATGAATATGGTGGTATGGCTGGTCTGGTCACACTGGAAGACCTGCTGGAGGAGATTGTCGGAGAAATTGACGACGAGACAGACCGAGCAGAAATCGAAGTCCATCAAATCGGTGAGGACACCTATATTGCACAGGGAACCATGAATCTTAACGACTTCAATAACTACTTTGGTGTCGAACTAGAAAGCGATGATGTGGATACCATCGCCGGTTATTATTTGACGGGTGTTGGAACGATTCCAACAACTGAGAAAATCAGTTACCAACTGGTTAGCCAAAACAAGCAGATTGTCCTGACCAATGATAAGGTGAAAAATGGGCGTGTTACTAAGGTAAAAGTTCAAATCACTGAAATAGAAAATGAAGAAGAAACAGAATAAAGGAGCTTAAGACACCATCAGGTGCCCAAGCTCCCATTTATAAAAAAAAGACTCACGGGGAGTCTTTTGGTTTACTATAAGGCGGTAGACGGATTTGAACCGACGATCAAGCTTTTGCAGAGCCGTGCCTTACCACTTGGCTATACCGCCTCAACGTTTATTATTATACCTTGAAAATGATTCTACGTCAATAGTTTCTTAAACGAAAATCCAATTTAGGAAACTTTCCCTTTTTATGACAGACTTTAAAACCGAGAGAGAAAGTCTGAAAATCAGTCTTTACGGGCCGTAAATTTGCCATTCTAATCACCCAGATAGCAAACAAAGAGTGTAGAAATTTGACAGATGAAAGTTTTTTGAGAGTATACGCCTAAATATTCTGAAAATTCGTTTACTTTTTAGATAATATATGATATAATTGATGACAAACCTAAATTTTTTTAAGAGGAGTTAACAATATGAAAAAAAGTAGAGTATTTGTTGCAGCAGGAATTGCCCTATTGGCAACTGGCGTTTTAGCTGCTTGCGGTTCTTCAAAATCATCTGATTCAACAGCGCCAAAAAATTATGGTTATGTTTATTCAGCTGACCCAGAAACATTGGATTACTTGATTTCAGGAAAACAAAGTACTAAAGTTGCCACTTCAAATGGTATTGATGGTCTTTTTACAAATGATAAATATGGGAATTTGACTCCTGCAGTTGCAGAAGACTGGTCAGTTTCAAAAGACGGTTTGACTTATACCTACAAAATTCGTAAAGGTGTCAAATGGTTTACATCAGATGGCGAAGAGTATGCTGAAGTAAAAGCGAAAGACTTTGTAAATGGTTTGAAACACGCAGCTGATAACAAGTCAGAAGCGCTTTACCTAGCAGAAAATTCTGTTAAAGGTTTGTCTGATTATTTGGCAGGTAATACAAAAGACTTTTCTTCAGTAGGTGTGAAAGCAGTTGATGATTATACTCTTGAGTATACCTTGAATCAACCAGAGCCATACTGGAACTCTAAGATGGCTTATTCAATCTTCTGGCCATTGAACGAAGAATTTGAAAAATCAAAAGGATCTGACTTTGCTAAAGCAACTGACCCTACATCATTGCTTTACAATGGACCATTCTTGCTGAAAGGGTTGACTGCTAAGTCTTCTATCGAGTTTGCTAAGAATGAACAATATTGGGATAAAGACAATGTTCATATTGATAAAGTAACCCTTGCTTTCTATGATGGGTCAGATCAAGAATCAATAGAACGTAACTTTACAAGTGGAGCTTATAGCTATGCTCGTCTTTACCCAACAAGTTCAAACTACTCTAAAGTAGAAGAAACATACAAGGACAATATCTACTACACACCAGCTGGCCCTGGTATTGGTGGTTTGGGTGTGAATATTGACCGTCAAGGCTACAAATACACTTCGAAGACAACTGATGAAGAGAAGACTTCTACCAAGAAAGCTCTTCTTAACAAGGACTTCCGTCAAGCCTTGAACTTTGCCTTTGACCGTACTTCTTATTCAGCACAAATAAATGGTAAAGAAGGAGCTCCCCTTGCTGTTCGTAACCTCTTTGTGAAACCAGGGTTTGTCTCTGCAGGTGAAAAAACTTTCGGTGACTTGGTAACTGAAAAGATGGCTGCTTATGGTGATGAATGGAAGAACGTAAACTTTGCTGATGGTCAAGATGGTCTCTTCAATGCCGATAAAGCCAAGCTGAATTTGCCAAAGCTAAAACTGCTTTAGAAGCAGAAGGTGTGAAATTCCCTATCCACTTGGATATTCCAGTAGATCAAACAGCTAAGAACTACATTGCACGTATCCAATCTTTCAAACAATCAGTTGAAACAGTACTTGGTGAAGACAATGTAGTCATCGATATCCAACAAGTTTCTAAAGATGAGTTTAATAATATCTCTTACTATGCTGCAAATGCTGCGGCAGAAGATTGGGATCTCTCAGGGGCAGTTGGATGGAACCCAGACTACGAGGATCCATCAACTTACCTTGATATCTTGAAAACAACTAATGCTAAACAAACAAAAACATACATGGGTTACGAAGGCGCAGATAATGCTGCAGCTGCCCAAGTAGGTTTGAAAGAATATGATAAATTAGTTGATGAAGCAGGGAAAGAAACTAGCGACTTGAATGTTCGTTATGAAAAATATGCAGCTGCCCAAGCTTGGTTGACAGACAGCTCACTCTTCTTGCCAGCTATGGCATCAAGTGGTGCTGCACCTATCATTTCTCGTGTTGTACCATTCTCAGCTTCATTCACTCAATCTGGAGATAAAGGCTCAGATGTATACTTCAAGTATATTCAGTTACAAGACAAGGTTGTAACTAAAGCTGACTATGAACAAGCTCGTGAAAAATGGCTCAAAGAGAAAAAAGAATCAAACGAAAAAGTTCAAAAAGAATTGGCTAATCACGTTAAATAAATAACTCTCAAGAGAACTTTCTCTCCATGAGGAGAAGGTTCTTTTGGGATTTTAAAAGGAAACGATATGAAGAAATATATTTTTATGCGTGTATTGCGTTCATTGTTGTCTATTTTCTTGGTGACAACCTTGACCTACACAATTATCTATACGATGGTTCCTCGGAACTTGATTTTCAAGCAGGATACCAACTATAACAAGATTGCAACGACGCCAGATAAACGGGACAATTATGAAAATACCGTTTATGAGCGGATGGGCTATATCGAGTACTACGATACCAAGGAGTTGCAAGAAAGAGCGAGTACAATGGACTCGTCTGTAACAGTGGATGCCAATGATACCAATAAGGCAATCTATGAAAAATACATCAACCAACTTGGAAATGGTTGGACACTTGGTGTATTCTCAGAAAGTGGTCAATTCTATGCTACGCGTGAAATTCCAATTTTGAACGTGTTTTCAAATTCTATGCCAACTTGATTGATATTGATCATCCAAACAAGATTCAAGATCCTGAAAATCCAAACTTGAAACGTTATCTTCGTTTTGAAAATGACCCTGCTATCGGTTGGTCATTGGTTGGTTCAGGTACAAAACATAAATACCTTTTGTATTTCAACAACCAATTCCCATTTGTACACCAAAATTTTGTGAACATTAACTTGGGTGACTCTTACCCAACTTATGCAAACACACCAGTGCTTCAAGTTATCACACAAGGTCAAGGACAAACTAAAACATCGGAAGTTCAATTCCCTACGGGTAAAAAAACTTCATCTGTTGATATCTATTCTCGTACCTACAAATCTCCAAGTCAAGCAGACGCGCGTGAGGTGGCTAACTATGGTAAGGACGATCCATATACAGCTACAGAAAGCAATTATCAATACCCATCAATGATTGCAAGCTCAGCGGTTGCTGGTTTGATCGGTTTGATTATTTCTTATGCTATCGCTATTCCTCTTGGATCTGCTATGGCTCGCCACAAAAATACTTGGATTGACAGCTTCTCTACAGGTGCCCTAACCTTCTTGCTTGCTCTTCCAACGATTGCCTTGGTTTACATCGTTCGTTTGATTGGATCATCTATTGGTCTGCCAGACTCATTCCCTATCTTAGGTGCTGGAGATTGGCGTTCTTATGTCTTACCAGCAGTTATTCTAGGCTTGCTAGGAGCACCAAGTACGGCTATCTGGATCCGTCGTTACATGATCGACTTGCAATCTCAGGACTTTGTTCGTTTTGCGCGTGCCAAAGGTTTGTCTGAAAAAGAAATTTCAAATAAACATATCTTTAAAAATGCCATGGTTCCTTTGGTTTCAGGTATTCCTGGTGCCGTAATTGGAGTTATTGGTGGTGCAACATTGACTGAAACAGTCTTCGCCTTCCCAGGTATGGGTAAAATGTTGATTGACTCTGTTAAGGCATCAAACAACTCAATGGTAGTTGGTCTCGTCTTCATCTTTACATGTATTTCTATCTTCTCACTCTTTGTAGGAGATATCTGGATGACCATGCTTGACCCACGTATTAAATTGACAGAGAAAGGAGGCAAATAATGTCAACAATTGATAAAGAAAAATTTCAGTTCGTAAAACGTGACGATTTTGCCTCTGAAACAATTGATGCCCCTGCCTATTCATACTGGGGTTCTGTATTTAGACAGTTTCTAAAGAAAAAATCAACAGTCCTTATGTTGGGAATCTTGGTTTCCATTATCTTGATGAGCTTTATTTATCCAATGTTCTCAGATTTTGACTTCAACGATGTAAGTAAGGTGAATGACTTTAGCGCTCGTTTTATCAAGCCCAATGCCGAACATTGGTTTGGTACAGATAGTAATGGTAAATCCTTGTTTGATGGGGTTTGGTTTGGTGCGCGTAACTCTATCCTCATCTCTGTAATTGCTACTTTTATTAACCTTGTAATTGGGGTTATTGTTGGTGGAATTTGGGGAATTTCAAAATCTGTTGACCGCGTCATGATGGAAGTTTATAACATTATTTCAAACATTCCATCTCTCTTGATTGTCATCGTCTTGACTTACTCAATTGGTGCTGGTTTCTGGAATTTGATTTTTGCCATGAGTGTGACAACTTGGATTGGGATTGCCTATATGATTCGTATCCAAATCATGCGTTACCGTGACTTGGAATACAACCTTGCTTCTCAAACATTGGGGACACCAACCTTTAAAATTATCGTTAAAAACATCATGCCGCAATTGGTATCCGTTATTGTTTCTACGATGACCTTGATGTTGCCAAGCTTCATCTCTTATGAAGCCTTCCTTTCCTTCTTTGGATTGGGATTGCCTGTAACAGTGCCAAGTCTGGGACGTTTGATCTCAGATTACTCACAAACGTTACGACCAACGCTTACTTGTTCTGGATTCCATTGACAACCTTGATCTTGGTATCTCTATCTCTCTTTGTTGTTGGTCAAAACCTAGCAGACGCTAGTGATCCACGTACACATAGATAGGAGTAGACATGATAAAAGAAAAAGATGTAATTTTGACTGCTCGTGATATTGTCGTGGAATTTGACGTTCGTGACAAAGTTCTGACGGCTATCCGAGGAGTTTCTCTGGACCTGATTGAGGGAGAAGTTCTTGCCTTGGTAGGCGAGTCCGGTTCTGGTAAATCTGTTTTAACAAAAACTTTTACAGGGATGTTAGAAGACAACGGACGTATTGCCCAAGGAAGTATCGACTATCGTGGACAAGACTTGACAGCTTTGACTTCTAACAAGGAATGGGAGAAGATTCGTGGTGCTAAAATTGCGACCATCTTCCAAGACCCTATGACAAGTTTGGACCCAATCAATACAATCGGTAGCCAAATCACTGAAGTTATCGTTAAACACCAAGGAAAAACAGCCAAGGAAGCCAAAGAGATGGCAATCGACTATATGAACAAGGTCGGAATTCCAGACGCTGAAAAACGTTTTGATGAGTATCCTTTCCAATATTCTGGTGGAATGCGCCAACGTATCGTTATCGCGATTGCCCTTGCATGTCGTCCAGATATCTTGATCTGTGACGAGCCAACAACGGCCCTTGATGTAACCATTCAAGCGCAAATCATTGATTTGCTTAAAACTTTACAAAATGAGTACCACTTTACCATTATCTTTATCACCCATGACCTTGGTGTGGTAGCAAGTATTGCGGATAAGGTAGCGGTTATGTATGCTGGGGAAATTGTAGAATATGGAACGGTTGAGGAAGTCTTCTACGATCCACGTCATCCTTATACTTGGAGTCTCTTGTCTAGCTTGCCTCAGCTTGCTGACGATAAAGGGGAATTGTACTCTATCCCAGGAACACCACCGTCTCTTTATACGGAGTTGAAAGGTGATGCCTTTGCCCTTCGTTCGGATTATGCGATGCAAATTGACTTTGAACAGAAAGCACCTAAGTTTTCAGTCACTGATACTCACTGGGCTAAGACTTGGTTGCTTCATGAGAATGCTCCTAAGGTTGAAAAACCTCAGGTCATTGCAGATTTGCATGGCAAGATTCGTGATAAAATGGGCTTTGCTCATCTAGAAGACTAGGAGGAAGGAAATGTCTGAAATTAGTAGAAATTAAAGATTTAGAAATTTCCTTCGGTGAAGGAAGCAAGAAGTTTGTTGCGGTTAAAAACGCCAACTTCTTTATCAACAAGGGAGAAACTTTCTCTCTTGTAGGAGAGTCTGGTAGTGGGAAAACAACGATTGGTCGTGCCATCATTGGTTTAAATAATACCAGTAAAGGTGAGATTATCTTTGACGGGCAGAAAATTAATGGGAAAAAATCTCACAAGGAATCATCAGACTTGATTCGTCGTATCCAGATGATTTTCCAGGACCCTGCAGCTAGCTTGAATGAGCGTGCGACAGTTGACTATATCATCTCTGAAGGTCTTTACAACTATCACTTGTTCAAAGACGAAGAAGATCGAAAAGAAAAAGTTCAAAAGATGATTCATGAAGTTGGGCTTTTGAAAGAACACTTGACCCGTTACCCACACGAGTTTTCTGGTGGTCAACGTCAGCGTATCGGGATTGCCCGTGCCCTTGTGATGGAGCCTGATTTCGTTATTGCGGATGAGCCAATCTCTGCCTTGGACGTATCTGTTCGTGCACAGGTCTTAAACTTGCTCAAAAAATTCCAAAAAGAGTTGGGCTTGACCTATCTCTTTATCGCGCATGACTTGTCAGTTGTTCGCTTTATCTCAGACCGTATCGCGGTTATCTATAAGGGAGTTATCGTCGAAGTGGCGGAGACAGAGGAGTTGTTTAACAATCCTGTCCACCCTTATACTCAAGCGCTTCTATCTGCTGTGCCGATTCCAGATCCAATCTTGGAACGCAAGAAGGTCTTGAAAGTTTACGATCCTGATCAACATGATTATGAGACAGACAAGCCGTCTATGGTGGAGATTCGTCCAGGTCACTATGTTTGGGCCAATCAAGCAGAACTTTCTCGTTACAAGGAAGCTCTTAAAAAATAAACAGATTAGGAGAGGACCGAAAGGTCTTCTCATTTTTAATAGAAAAAATCCCCTTTTACTAGCTTGTAAAAGGGGGATTGTATTGTAATTAACGTTTAGACCAGGTACGTTTCATAAAGAGTAGCAAAATTGGGTAAATCTCTAAGCGGCCTGCAATCATTGCAAATGAGAGGAGGATTTTAGAGATGGGACTAAAGATGGCAAAACTAGAGGTTGTACCTAGAATCGGTCCGATATTGTTAAAACAGCTGAAGACCGCACTGGTCACGACTAGAAAATCATTGCTATCAAGACTGACTATAAAGATGAGAGAGAGAATAATCATCATATAGATGGCAAAATACTTGAGAATCTTGTGTTGGGTATCCTTATCAATTACAGTTTTATTAACATGGAGAGTCAAGACACGGTGAGGAGATAAGATGGACAGAATCTGATTTTTTGCGATTTTAGAGAGGATGAGTCCTCTGATCACCTTAAGACCACCTGCAGTTGAGCCAGCTGAACCACCGATTGCCATGAGGAAGAGGAGGATAAACTGGGAGAAGAGAGGCCAGTTGGTGATATCTCCGTAACCAAAACCTGTTGTCGTGATGATGTTGGAAACCTGAAAGAAGGCCATTTCAACACTTTTAGAGACACCTTGGTAGAGGTGGAGCGTATTAAGAGTAATCAAGCCGGTAGAAACTAGGACAATGATTACATATGCTCGTAGTTCTTCATCTCCAAAGAAGGCCTTGACCCGACGGAGCATGAGGAAGTAATACAGGTTAAAATTGACACCGAAAACCAGAACGCCAAAACTGACAAGATAGGTAATCAGGGAACTGCCGTAATGGGCAATTCCATCGTTGTAGACGGTGAATCCCCCGGTTCCCGCTGTTCCCATAGCGATGACAAAGCTATCAAACAAGGGCATACCTGCTAAATAGTAGATGACGACAAAGAGGGAGAAGAGCCCGAGGTAAAGGAGATAGAGGATCTGGGCAGTGTTTTTCAGTTTGGATACAACCTTACCAAAGACAGGACCAGGGACCTCTGCCTTCATCACCTCTAAGTGACTATTCTTAGCATTGTCCATAATGGCAAGCGCAAAGACAAGCACCCCCATCCCTCCAATCAAGTGGGTGAAACTTCGCCAGAAGAGGAGAGAACGACTGAGAACCGAGACATCTGTTAGAATGGTCGCTCCTGTAGTTGTAAAACCAGAACTAATTTCAAAGAAGGCATCAATGACACTTGGGATTTGTCCTGAAAAGACAAAGGGAAGCGCTCCAAAGAAAGACCAGAGAATCCAACAGAGGGCAACGATTAAGACACCCTCCTTGGCATAAATCCGCTGATTTTTCGGTTTTCGTAAAACGCCTAGACCACCGAGAAGGACTAAAATTCCAATCGTAGTAAAAAGAGCTGTAAACACTTGGCTGGATTCTTGATAATAGGTCGCTACACTCACAGGCACTAGGAGTAGAATAGCCTCAATCAAGAGAAGTTTTGAGAGGAGGTAACGAATCATACTTTTATTCATTTTTTACCTCTCAATCAAATCATAAATTTTGGTGATGTTTGGTAGCAGGGTAGTTACCAGTAACTGGTCTCCGACCTCCAGTGTATCCTCTCCAGTAGGGAAGATTGTTTTTCCTTTTCGGATAATAGCTGCGATGAGAACCCCTTTTTTCAATTTTAACTGTGAAAGAGGTTTGGCAGTCATTTTATTAGCTTCCTTGATTTGGAATTGGAGAGTTTCAATTTGTCCGTTTGCTAGATGGTGCATGGCTTGAAGATCTGAGTATTGGGCGTTTACTCGACCACGGATAAAGTGCATAATGGCATCTACCGCGATGCTTTTTGGTGTAATGATACTTGAAAAATCAGGCGCATGGATGATTTCTAGGAGGCTAGTTCGGTTGACCTTGGTGATATTCTTATGGACGCCAACACGGTCAAGGAACATAGAGGTGATGATATTTTCCTCATCAACTCCAGTCAAGGTTGCGACTGCGTCGTAGTGAGGAGCACTTTCTTCTAGTAAGATATCTTTGGCAGTCCCATCTCCCTGAACGATATAGAGATTTGGGAATTTTTCACTAAAGAAACGGGCTCTTTCAGGGTTAATCTCGATGACCTTGGTATCGATACGGCTGTCTTTCAAAATGCCAAGTAGATAATAAGCGATTTCCAGCCCCGACGATAAGTAAGCTTTTCACTGCACGCGATTTGAAATAGTTGTGGAAAAGCATCATATCCACACGATTTCCCGTAACAAAAATCCTATCCTTGTCCTGGATAGTGACATCACCACTTGGAATCATGAGTTGATGGTCTCTTTCCATAGCACAGACAATGATGTTGCCAAATTTTTTACGGAAATCTGAGATTGGCATTTGACAGAGGCCGCTAGAATCTTTGATAACAAACTCCATCAGGCTGACACGACCTCCAGCAAAACGCTCCACTGAGAGGGCATTAGGGAAATCGATGATATTTGAGATGGCACGGGCTGCTAAGAGTTCTGGATTAACGATAAGTGAAAATCCAAGAATATTTTTCTCTTTAAAATAAGCATTAGAGTATTCAGGATTTCGCACTCGGACGATGGTTTCTTTAGCGCCCATTTTTTTAGCTAGTACCGCTGAAATCATATTCACTTCATCGTATTCAGTTAGAGCGATAAAGATATCACACTCTTGAACACCGGCTTGCTCCAAGATGGCAAAGTCGGCACCATTTCCAAGGAGGCCCATGATATCAAAGCGGCTGACAATATGGTTCAGTACAGCTTCATTTTGCTCGATGAGGACAACGTCATGTTTTTCTGCAACTAGTGAACGACAGAGGGCAAAACCGACTTTCCCTCCACCAACAAGGACAATTTTCATATAAAAAACCTACTTTTTCATGATGTAACTATCATACCCTTTTTTAGTAAAAAATGCACTTGTCAAGCCGATTTTTAGGGGGAGAAAGGGCTTTTTCAAGTTTTTGAAGATAAATATGCTTAACTTCTATAACAAGGTCTCTGATTTGAAGTGATTTTACTCTTTTACTATCCCTTTTCAGAAATGGAATGACCAAACATGAAAATATCATTAAAAAAAGTAAAAAAATCAAGTCGTTTCTATTGACATTGATTCTGAAAGTGTTATACTAAGGAAGTAGTTTCGCTGATTTACTTCAAACCTGTTGTGAGGTAAGTTAACGACGCCTTAACCACGCTGTTTGCTGAGCTTGACTCCGGGCAGTGTGGCTATTTTTTTGCAATGATAAAGGAAGCCCGTCATGACAAATCACATTGTATTATTTGAGCCTCAGATTCCACAAAATACTGGGAACATTGCGCGTACTTGCGCTGCGACCAATTCTACCCTCCACATCATCAAACCAATGGGCTTTCCCATTGATGATCGCAAGATGAAGCGGGCTGGTTTGGATTATTGGGATAAGTTAGAGATTTATTTTTACGAGAATTTGAAAGATTTCATGTCTCAGATGAAGGGAAAACTCTATCTGATTTCGAAGTTTGCTGAGAAAGTGTATTCTGAGGCAGATTTATCGACTGACGAAGACCATTATTTTCTCTTCGGGCGTGAAGACAAGGGGTTGCCAGAGGACTTTATGCGTGAACATCCAGAGAAAGCTCTCCGTATTCCTATGAACGATGAACACGTTCGCAGTCTCAATGTTTCCAATACGGTCTGCATGATTGTCTATGAGGCTCTTCGTCAGCAAGATTTTGCCGGTTTGGAGCTTGTTCACACTTATGAAGTGGACAAATTGAAATAAACAAAATGCTTGCACTTGCAAGCGTTTTTTGTTATGATTAGAGGGTCTTCAGGGCAGGGTGTAATTCCCGACCGGCGGTAAATTTGACTAGCTATTTTAGCTTTCTCGTCGTTGTCTTGTCTCGATATACTTTAAGTATTATCTTCGACTGCGACGCCTAGATAAATCTAAAATATCTTAGCCAAATAAGTCCGCGAGCGCAAGCTGATGTGGTGAGATTCCACAACCGACAGTATAGTCTGGATGGGAGAAGACGAAAGAATAGCTTTGTCTGTTCTGATGAGTTTATAGATAAATTGCAACCGCTTGCTCAAAGGAGTGAGAGGGAACTTTTGGGATATAAAAAGTGAGAATAGATAGAGGGATCCTTTCCAACTTCTTCTGATTTTATAGAAAATTGGAGGAACCTGTTATGACAAACACACGTCGACTTTCGACCATTGCGATTTTATCAGCCATTTCATTTGTGCTGATGTACTTTGACTTTCCGCTCTTGCCAGCGGCGACCTTCCTCAAGATCGAGTTTAGTATCTTGCCAGTCCTTGTGGGCTTGGTGGTGATGGATTTGCCTGCTGCTCTAGGGATTCTCTTGCTGCGATCCCTCTTGAAGCTGCTTCTCAATAGCCAGGGAGTGAATACTTACATTGGATTGCCAATGAATATCGTAGCTCTGGGAGTTTTTGTGATCGCTTTTGGTTTGATTTGGAAAGGAACGCAGCACTCTTCGTTTTCTACTAGCATCTCTAGCGGGAACTGTCGGATTGACTACTGCTATGTTGGTTCTCAACTATGTCTATGCTGTTCCTTTGTACGCGAAGTTTGCCAACTTTGATATTGGAAAAATTATGGGACTTTCCAACTACCTAATGACCATGGTATTGCCCTTTAACTTGCTTGAAGGTGTAATCTTTGCCGTTTCATTCTGGTTGTTATACGTCCTCTTGAAACCAACCTTAAAACACTATGAAAGATAAACAAACATTTTTAACGAAGGGCTCTTTTGCCCTTTTACTTTTCGTCCTTCTTGGCTATATGGTTAAGTTTTACCCTGAAACGCTGGTCGGTTTTGACCAACCGATTCAGACTGCCGTTCGTGGGGACTTGCCAGATTATTTAACAGTTTTGTTCCGTGCGCTTACACGCCTGATCGATATCCCAGTTATCATCACCTGGGTTGTCATTACAGCCTTTGTCTTTTATCGAAAGCAGTGGAAGATAGAAAGCTACTTCATGGCGGGCAATCTAGCCATAGCAGGTCTTTTGATCGTGACCTTTAAAAATATTTACCAGCGCCCACGACCAGCTATCTTACACTTGGTTGAGGAGAAGGGATTTTCCTTCCCAAGCGGCCATTCTCTGGCTGTAACCTTGATGGTAGGCACTCTGATTGTCATTCTCAGTCAACGAATTAAAGATCCAGTCTGGAGAAAAATCGTGCAAATCGTGCTAGGGCTCTACCTAGTCAGTGTGCTGGTATCAAGGGTCTATCTGGGAGTTCACTATCCATCAGACGTCCTTGCCAGTCTCTGTGTAGGTTTGGGAGTCCTGTTTATCGAGTTTCCCCTTCTATGATAAGCTCCGCTTCCAATGGCGATTTAAAGGCAAGCAGAAGTGAGATAGGTCTTGCAAGAATGGTAAAAATCTGATAAACTATGTAGTAATTGAATAGGAATCCGCAAGACTAGTAACTCAAGGGAAGTATATCAGGGAGGAGAGCCGTGACTGCAAGCTCTCTATATGAAAGCTGGGTGAATTCACTTGTGCATGGATTTAGAAATGAAGGTCTGACTTGTCAGATGAAACGGATGGTACCGCGTGTCAACGCTCCGAGTGGAGTTTTTGGCATGTGGTTTTCTTTTTATCTGATAAGCGACTGATGGAGGAATTATGTCAACTATTGAAGAACAATTAAAAGCGCTTCGCGAAGAAACGCTAGCAAGCTTGAAGCAGATTTCTGCTGAAAATGAAAAAGAGATGCAAGATTTGCGTGTCTCTGCCCTAGGGAAAAAGGGTTCGCTTACTGAAATCCTCAAAGGGATGAAAGATGTTTCTGCTGAGATGCGTCCAATCATTGGGAAACACGTCAATGAAGCTCGTGATGTCTTGACTGCAGCCTTTGAAGAAACAGCTAAGCTTTTGGAAGAAAAGAAAGTCGCGGCTCAACTTGCTAGCGAGAGCATCGATGTGACACTTCCAGGTCGCCCAGTTGCGACTGGTCACCGTCACGTTTTGACACAAACCAGTGAGGAAATCGAAGACATTTTCATCGGGATGGGTTACCAAGTCGTGGATGGCTTTGAAGTTGAAAAAGACTACTACAACTTTGAGCGTATGAACCTTCCAAAAGACCACCCAGCTCGCGATATGCAGGACACTTTCTATATCACTGAAGAAATCTTGCTCCGTACTCACACGTCTCCAGTTCAAGCGCGTGCTATGGATGCTCATGATTTTTCAAAAGGTCCTTTGAAAATGATCTCACCAGGGCGTGTCTTCCGTCGTGATACGGACGATGCGACCCACAGCCACCAATTCCATCAAATCGAAGGTTTGGTTGTCGGGAAGAACATCTCTATGGCTGACCTTCAAGGTACGCTTCAACTGATCATTCAAAAAATGTTTGGTGAAGAGCGTCAAATTCGTTTGCGTCCATCTTACTTCCCATTCACAGAGCCATCTGTTGAGGTGGATGTTTCCTGCTTCAAGTGTGGTGGAGAAGGCTGTAACGTATGTAAGAAAACGGGTTGGATCGAAATTATGGGCGCCGGTATGGTTCACCCACGGGTCCTTGAGATGAGTGGTATTGATGCAACTGTTTACTCTGGTTTTGCCTTTGGTCTCGGACAAGAACGTGTAGCCATGCTCCGTTACGGAATCAACGATATCCGTGGCTTCTACCAAGGAGATGTCCGCTTTTCAGAACAATTTAAATAAGATTGAAACGCGAGGATATTTTATGATTTCGGAACAAAACTATAACAAACTTTTAGAGAAGTTTGGTGATATATCTTCATTTGCGATTTATAAAGAATCTAAAAATAATGATAAAGCAACATCTGAAAATATATCCTATGAAGAAGCTATTGAAAATCATCAAAAAGACTACATAAATCCTTCTAATATAATACTTATGGTAAACCCCTCTGCTAAAAGAGAACAATCCCCTGATAGTAATTTTTTTCTTCATTTCATCATTCAAATATTAATGATCGTCATTTAAGATTCTTAACTATGAAAACAAGTACATTTTGGAGGAATCTATACGGATCATATGTAACTGATCTATTTTTCTGATGTTGTCGAATCTGTAATGGATAATTTAATTTCGGCAGTAAAGGATGATAATAAAAAGGACTACAGAAAACAATCGTATAAAAAAATTAATCGAACAATTAGAAATATTGTCCCAGGATTCAAAAAGAAGAAAAAGTTAAATATATATGTTTGTGGTGCTTTGTCGAAGAGTAAGCGTAAAGATTTTTATTTTTTTATAGAAGAATTAATAGAAGAAATTTCAGAAAACTCAGATTTAAATATTGAACTTAGTTTTTTTATGCTGTTTATCATCCTGGTTATCAAAAATTTAAAAAAATTAATTCAAGGTGGTTGTGAAAAAAATAGTTAAGCATTCTATGAAGGTTGAATGAAATAGTTCTTAATTGGGAAGTTAAGTTTTACTATTTAAATGTAACTTTATAGAAAGAGTTTGTTCACAGAGTTGTGGCTAAAAACTTTTTATTCTATAGAGATGGTAAGAGATAAGAGCTCTTCCTAAGACAGCCTCGGGCTGGAAAACACAAAATGAAAGGATCTAAACGAGGGCCAAAAGAAATCTAGGAAAGTCATCTAGATTTCAGCATAGCCCTTGGTATCTTACATATGTTAGTTAGTTATAAATTGTTAAAAGAATTGGTGGACATTGATGTGCCATCACAAGAGTTGGCTGAAAAAATGTCAACCACAGGGATCGAGGTAGAAGGTGTCGAATCACCTGCTGCCGGTCTCTCAAAAATTGTCGTCGGTGAGGTCTTGTCCTGCGAAGATGTGCCAGAAACTCACCTTCATGTTTGTCAGGTTAACGTTGGCGAAGAAGAAGCGCGTCAGATCGTTTGTGGTGCCCCGAATGTGCGTGCTGGTATCAAGGTTATGGTGGCACTTCCAGGAGCTCGTATCGCTGACAACTACAAAATCAAAAAAGGGAAAATCCGTGGTTTAGAATCACTTGGAATGATCTGTTCCCTTGGTGAATTGGGAATTTCTGACTCAGTTGTACCAAAGGAATTTGCAGATGGTATCCAAATCTTGCCTCAAGATGCTGTTCCTGGGGATGAAGTCTTTTCTTACCTAGACTTGGATGATGAAATCATCGAACTTTCCATCACTCCAAACCGTGCGGACGCCCTTTCTATGCGTGGGGTGGCCCATGAAGTGGCAGCCATCTATGACAAGGCGATCAGCTTTAAAGAATTTACTCTAACTGAAACAAATGAAGCTGCGGCAGATGCTCTACTGTCAACATTGAGACAGACAAGGCTCCTTACTATGCAGCTCGTATCTTGGATAATGTGACTATCGCACCAAGTCCACAATGGTTGCAAAACCTCCTCATGAACGAAGGTATCCGTCCCATCAACAACGTAGTGGACGTAACCAACTATATCTTGCTTTACTTTGGTCAACCTATGCATGCCTTTGACTTGGATACCTTTGAAGGGACTGACATCCGTGTGCGTGAAGCGCGTGCTGGTGAAAAATTGGTGACCTTGGACGGGGAAGAGCGTGATTTGGAAACAAATGACCTCGTGATTACTGTTGCTGACAAACCAGTAGCCCTTGCAGGTGTCATGGGTGGTCAAGCAACAGAAATCTCTGAAAAATCTAGTCGTGTTGTCCTTGAAGCAGCTGTTTTCAATGGCAAATCTATCCGTAAGACCAGCGGTCGCCTCAACCTTCGTTCAGAGTCTTCTTCTCGTTTTGAAAAAGGCATTAATGTGGCAACCGTTAATGAAGCCCTTGATGCGGCGGCAAGTATGATTGCGGAACTTGCAGGTGCGACGGTGCGTAAGGGCATTGTTTCAGCAGGGGAACTTGATACTTCTGATGTGGAAGTTTCTTCAACTCTTGCAGATGTCAACCGCGTCCTTGGAACGGAGCTTTCCTACGCGGATGTAGAAGATATCTTCCGTCGTCTTGGCTTTGGTCTTTCTGGAAATGCAGAAGCCTTTACAGTTAGCGTACCACGTCGTCGCTGGGATATCACTATCGAAGCAGACCTCTTTGAAGAAATCGCTCGTATCTATGGGTATGACCGCTTGCCAACTAGCCTTCCAAAGGATGACGGTACAGCTGGTGAATTGACAGCGACACAAAAATTGCGCCGTCAAGTTCGTACTATTGCTGAAGGAGCAGGTCTGACTGAAATCATCACCTACGCTCTAACAACTCCAGAAAAAGCAGTTGAATTCACGGTCCAATCAAGCAACCTTACAGAACTCATGTGGCCAATGACTGTGGACCGTTCAGTCCTTCGCCAAAATATGATCTCAGGTATCCTTGATACGGTTGCCTACAATGTGGCTCGTAAGAACAAAAACTTGGCTCTTTACGAGATTGGAAAAGTCTTTGAACAAACAGGCAATCCAAAAGAAGACCTACCAAACGAAATCAACAGCTTTGCCTTTGCCTTGACAGGCTTGGTTGCAGAAAAAGACTTCCAAACAGCAGCAGTTCCAGTTGATTTCTTCTATGCTAAGGGAATCCTTGAAGCGCTCTTTGCTCGCTTGGGATTAGAAGTGACCTATACAGCAACAGCTGAAATTGCTAGCCTTCACCCAGGACGTACAGCTGTGATTTCACTCGGTGACCAAGTTCTTGGTTTCCTTTGGCCAAGTACATCCAGTCACTGCTAAGGCTTACGATATCCCAGAAACCTATGTAGCGGAGCTCAACCTTTCAGCCATCGAAGCTGCTCTACAACCAGCGGCTCCATTCGTGGAAATCACGAAATTCCCAGCAGTTAGCCGTGATATTGCTCTACTTCTCAAGGCAGAAATTAGCCATCAAGAAGTTGTAGACGCAATCCAAGCTGCAGGTGTGAAACGATTGACAGACATCAAACTCTTTGACGTCTTCTCAGGTGAAAAATTGGGACTTGGCATGAAGTCAATGGCTTATAGCCTAACCTTCCAAAATCCAGAAGATAGCTTGACAGACGAAGAAGTCGCACGCTATATGGAAAAAATCCAAGCTTCTCTCGAAGAAAAAGTCCATGCAGAAGTGCGTTAACTCATCAATCCATCCTTCGGGGTGGATTTTTAGTTTCAAAAGGACAGTTCAGGATCAAAAATGAACAATTAGGGAGTAAAAGCTCTCAGCTATACTTTATTGGGTTATAATTGGTCTATCACTTGGGTACTCAAAACCCTTAGAGAGTTTAGTTTTTAAGGAAGGATGAACAAGATAAAAATGTACATAAATCCTTGTAAAGGCTATCAAAAAGGAGTATAATAAGTGCAACATATTTCGGAGGTGGAAAATGCTAGAAGTAAGAAATCTAGAGAAAAGTTTCGGTTCCAAGCAAGTCTTGTTTGGTGTAGATTTTAAGGCAAGTCCAGGACGGATTCTGGGGCTGGTCGGGAAAAATGGTTCTGGGAAAACAACGATTTTCCACAGTATTTTGAAATTTTTAGACTATCAAGGAGAGATCAGTCTGGATGGACAGGAGATTCGCCAGGAAACCTATGCTCGAATTGGTTATCTGCCTGAGGAACGCAGTCTTATGCCCAAGTTGACAGTTCTTGAGCAAGTTCGCTACCTGGCTACTCTAAAAGGCATGGATGCTAAGGAGGTCAAGGAAAAACTCCCTCAATGGATGGAAAAACTGGAAGTGAAGGGGAAATTGACTGACAAAATTAAGAGTCTCTCAAAAGGAAATCAGCAGAAAATCCAGTTGATTATCACCCTAATCCATGAACCGGACTTGATTATCCTGGATGAGCCCTTTAGTGGTTTGGATCCAGTCAATACCGAGTTGCTCAAACAGGTCATCTTGAAAGAGAAAGAGCGCGGTGCGACCATTATCTTTTCTGACCATGTCATGACCAATGTCGAGGAGCTTTGCGATGATATTCTCATGATTCGTGATGGGCGTGTGGTCTTGCATGGACCAGTCCAAGAAGTTCGCAATCAATACGGTAAACGCGTCTCTTTGTTTCAAGTGAACGAAGCAAGGAAGAACTGGAAAGTCTTCCTCATGTCAAACAGGTGAGCTTGACCAAGCAAGGCAGTTGGAAATTGATCTTAGATGATGAGAGTGCTGGAAGGGAACTCTTCCCAATCCTCACTCAAGGTCAATACATCGCGACCTTTGACCAACAAGCTCCAACAATCGATGAAATCTTTAAACTAGAATCAGGGGTGGAAGTATGAGAAATATGTGGGTAGTTATTAAAGAAACTTATCTGCGACATGTCAAGTCCTGGAGTTTCTTCTTTATGGTGATTTCGCCGTTCCTCTTTTTAGGTTTGTCTGTAGGAATCGGATATCTCCAAAATTCTTCGATGGCTAAAAATAGCAAGGTAGCAGTGGTGACAACTGTACCATCTGTAACAGAAGGGCTCAAGGGTACCAATGGGATTAACTTTGACTATCAGGATGAAGCCAGTGCCCAAGCCGCCATCAAGGATGAAAAAATCAAGGGTTATCTAACTATTGATCAAGAGGACAGTGTCCTCAAAGCTGTTTACCATAGTGAAACTTCGCTTGAAACAGGTATCAAGCTAGCAGTAACCAATAAGCTAAATGAACTGCAATACCAACTCAATCGCTCGGCAGCTAATTTGTCTCAAGAACAGGAAAAACTCCTGGCTCAGACTGTTGACTTTACTGAGAAGATTGACGAATCCAAAGAAAATAAAAAGATGGTCCAAACCATTGCGGCTGCGGGTCTCGGCTTCTTCCTCTATATGATCTTGATTACCTATGCTAGTGTCACTGCTCAGGAAGTGGCTAGTGAAAAGGGAACCAAAATCATGGAAGTGGTCTTCTCTAGTATTCGAGCTAGCCATTATTTCTACGCTCGCATGATTGCCTTGCTTCTTGTGATTTTGACCCATGTTGGGATTTACGTAGTGGGTGGAGTTGCTGCGCTACTTCTCTTCAAAGACCTCCCTATCTTGGCCCAGTCTGGTATTTTAAACCACTTGGGAGAGGCCTTCTCGCTCAATACTTTATTGTTTGTCTTAGTGAGCCTCTTTATGTACGTTGTTTTGGCAGCCTTCCTTGGTTCCATGGTTTCTAGGCCTGAGGATTCAGGAAAGGCCTTGTCGCCATTGATGATTTTGATTATAGCCGGATTTGTCGGTGTAACCTCTCTAGGTGCTGCTGGTGACAATTTGGTTCTGAAAATTGGGTCCTACATTCCTTTCATTTCAACTTTCTTTATGCCATTTAGAGCCATTAATGGGTATGCAAGTGATTTAGAGTCCTGGATTTCTCTAGCGATTACAATCGTTTTGCAGTGACTGCAACGGTCTTTATCGGCCGCATGTATGCCAGCCTAGTCCTTCAGACAGATGACTTAGGTCTATGGAAAAGCTTTAAACGTGCCTTAGCTTACAAATAGGAGAGCCTCGCGAAAGCGAGGTTTTTCTAGACTTTAAACGGGGAAATAGATAAAATTATTTTTCATATCTATTGACTTTTAGTAGTAAAATTTGGTATGATAGTAGACGGTATTGTTTACCCCATTTGTAAGGCCCCGGAACCTTTCAAATACCCCGCGGACCGGAACATCCGCCCTGTAAACAAAAACGATATTCATATAGGAGAAATCATGAACAAAACTACATTCATGGCTAAACCAGGCCAAGTAGAACGCAAATGGTACGTTGTTGACGCAACTGATGTACCTCTTGGACGCCTTTCAGCAGTTGTTGCTAGCGTACTTCGCGGAAAAAACAAACCAACATTCACACCACACACTGATACAGGTGACTTCGTAATCGTTATCAATGCTGAAAAAGTTAAATTGACTGGTAAAAAAGCAACTGATAAGATCTACTACACTCACTCAAACCACCCAGGTGGATTGAAACAAATCTCTGCTGGTGAACTTCGTTCTAAAAATGCAGTACGTTTGATCGAAAAATCAGTTAAAGGTATGCTTCCACACAATACTCTTGGCCGCGCTCAAGGTATGAAATTGAAAGTATTTGTTGGAGCTGAGCACACTCACGCTGCACAACAACCAGAAGTTCTTGATATTTCAGGACTTATCTAAGGAAAGGAACAATAAAGTATGTCACAAGCACAATATGCAGGTACTGGACGTCGTAAAAACGCTGTTGCACGCGTTCGCCTTGTTCCAGGAACTGGTAAAATCACTGTTAACAAAAAAGATGTTGAAGAGTACATCCCACACGCTGACCTTCGTCTTGTAATCAACCAACCCTTCGCAGTTACTTCAACTGTAGGTTCATACGACGTTTTCGTTAACGTTGTAGGTGGTGGATACGCTGGTCAATCAGGGGCTATCCGTCATGGTATCGCTCGTGCCCTTCTTCAAGTAGACCCAGACTTCCGCGATTCATTGAAACGCGCAGGACTTCTTACACGTGACTCACGTAAAGTTGAACGTAAGAAACCAGGTCTTAAGAAAGCTCGTAAAGCATCACAATTTAGTAAACGTTAATTCGAGAGAATTACAATACATACAAAGAGCATCTTTCGGGGTGTTCTTTTTTATCGATAATTTGTAGATTTATAATTGGGAATTTCGTTGAATGGTATCAGGTAAATGAAAAATTTGGCGATCATATCCTATTTCTTCGTGCTTTAGTCTAATACCTATAATGTAAAAAACTCTAGCTATCAGGTAGTTGATAGTTAGAGTTTTTTTCTATTCATATGATTTAATGAGATTAAATAAGGCTTCTACTTCTGATGACAGTGTAGCTGATTTGAGATAAGCGTAATAAACTGTAAATGTTATCTGGTCCTCCGGTATTAGAGGGATTTTTATTAAATCATCATCTTCATCAGAAAGTGCGATATCAGCCAGTAAACTAAGGCCAATCCCTTTCTTTAAAAGTTCTTTAATGATGACAATGTCGTCACTCTTGAAGAATATTTCTGCCTTGTTTTGATGCTTTTGATTAAGTAGTTCAAAAGCTTTCAGGTGAACAAAGTGTTCGTCTAAAAGTATAAAGGATTGATCTACTAAATCTTCAAAAGTGAGGGAAAGAGCAGTAGCAAGAGGATGGTTCTTAGATAAAACGACATATAGTTCTTTTTGAAAGAGTTCATGCGTCTCTAATGAAGGATGATTGAGTGGTTCAATCAAACCGAGTAGGCTTGCATCAAGGTCTCCCTTGAGGAGAAGGTTTAATAACTCTACGGAGCCACCGCGGATAGGGCGCACTTTTTTTAAAAAATCGAATTTATCTTTTTCCTTCAAGGCAGCAAAGAGATACTGAATGATAATAGGAGGGAATCCGACAGTAGAGTAATGTGCCAAGGAGCGATTAATTTCTTTGTGAGCAGAACTGACTTCAGGTAAGATTCGATCTGTATGCTTTAGAAGGATCCGTCCTTGAGTAGTTAGTTTGAAGGAGCGATGCGAGGGATCATGGTGAATCAATTTGCAATTAAAGGAGTCCTCTAAGCGCTTGATAGCATAAGAAATAGATGGTTGGCTGACTTTGTGTTGTTTTGCTACTTCTGTATAGGATTGAAGCTGGCAGAGGTCATAAAAATATTGTAGATCTTTTAAATTCATATGGGCTCACTTTCATTAGTTGGAGAAGGAAAATAAGTGGAAATCACCGGATAAATAATTTTTATCCGTATCCCACAATTTGACTATACGAGTATTCACCAGTTAAAATGTAAGTGAGTCAGGGATATCAGAGGTTATCTAAGATACTTTCGAAAATGCTTAACATCTTTTCTCGTTTTCCAACAGGGAGCTGTTTAACCTTCATGTTGATTCTTTTGAGTGAAAGATTGTCAGTCTTATCAGAGGTTGATTCAAGGCTATCAAAATTGAAAAATTCCTCTGGGGTCATCTCTAGGGCGTCAATCACTTTTTCAAGACTGTGAATGGTCAGATTCACGTTTTGGTTTTCGAGTTGGTTGATATACTTAAGCCCGAGTCCCGCTTGTTCCGAAAGTTCTTCCTGGCTCATTTTATTCTGTGTTCGAAAATATTTCACTTTTTGGGAAATATATTGTTGTAAATAGTTTTTAGTTGTCATATAAATAGAATACAAGTTTTGTATGACAAAAAAACACCTTAAAAAATACAAAGTATTACATAACAAACTTATAGGATATTTATTTTAATTCGGATTGCCAATTTGTATGATTAGTTTCTTTTTAGTCGAAAACTTTGAGTAAAGAGTGATTCTCAATATTAGTATTTTTAAGTATCAAAAAGGCTTATTATAAATTTTTCTCGTAGCTCCATTATAACATATGCGTACACAACTGTATTATATAAACAACAAAGTTTTGTAAACGGTTCATTTTAATGGTATACTATCAGTAAAAAGGAGGTTGCACTATGAATGCACATGATATTTTAAACAACCCTTTCCTCAATAAAGGTACTGCCTTTACCTTAGAGGAGCGAAAGGAACTAGGCCTTATTGGTTTACTGCCGCCTTATGTTCAAACAATTGAAGAGCAAGCAGCGCAAACCTATGCACAAATGCAAACAAAGGTCAATGACCTGGAAAAACGTTTGTTCTTAATGGAAATCTTTAACACAAACCGGACTCTTTTCTATTACCTCTTTTCTCAACATTTGGAAGAATTCAATCCAATTGTGTATGACCCAACCATTGCAGATACCATTGAAGGCTATAGTGATCTCTTTGTAGATCCACAATATGCGGGATATCTTGATATTAATCATCCTGAAAATATTGAAGCTACTTTGAAAAATGCTGCCGGGGATCGCGAGATTCGACTCATTGTTGTAACAGATGCAGAAGGAATTCTTGGAATTGGAGACTGGGGAACAAATGGTGTCGATATTTCTGTTGGGAAATTGATGGTCTATACGGGTGCTGCTGGAATCGATCCTTCTATGGTCCTTCCTTTAGTCATTGATGCAGGGACTAACCGTGAAGAGCTTCGTAACAATCCTAATTACTTAGGAAATCGTCACGAACGGGTCCGCGGAGATCGTTACTACGACTTCATTGACCAATTCGTTCAAACAGCAGAACATCTCTTTCCTAAACTCTACCTTCACTGGGAAGACTTCGGTCGCTTGAATGCTGCTAATATTCTAGAAAAATACCGGAAGCAAATTCCAACCTTTAATGATGATATTCAAGGTACAGGAATCGTTACCTTAGGTGGTATCTTTGGTTCACTAGATATTAGTGGTGAAAAATTAACAGATCAAGTTTATCTCTGCTATGGTGGTGGTACTGCGGGTGCAGGAATTGCCTCTCGTGTTCTTCGCGAAATGGTGAGTGAAGGTCTTTCTGAAGAAGAAGCCTATAAACGTTTCTTTATGGTTGATAAACAAGGTCTTCTCTTTGATGACATGGATGACCTAACTCCTGAACAAACCGTTTGCTAAGAAACGTGCTGACTTTAGCAACGCAGACAAGTTGACTGATCTGCTTGAAGTAGTGAAGACTGTGAAGCCAACCATTCTTGTAGGAACTTCAACTCAGCCAAATACCTTCACTAAAGAAATTGTAGAAGCTATGTGTGAAAACACAGAACGTCCAATGATTTTCCCATTATCAAATCCAACCAAGCTGGCCGAAGCAAGCGCTAAAGATTTGATCGAATGGTCAGATGGCAAAGCTTTTGTCGCAACAGGAATTCCTGCTGATACGGTTTCTTATAAGGGTGTCGACTATGTGATTGGTCAAGCCAATAATGCCTTGATTTACCCTGGTCTTGGTCTAGGTATGCTGGCTTCTGAAGCAAGTCTCCTGACAGATGAAATGATTGGAGCAGCGGCTCATTCATTGAGTGGTATTGTCAATCCAGGCCAACCAGGAGCTCCTGTATTGCCACCATTCAAGTATGTAGCAGATGTTTCTATTAAAGTTGCTGAAGCAGTCGCTAAAAAAGCGCAAGAACAAGGTCTTGCACGTGCTAAAGAAACTGATATGGCTAAAGCAGTTCGTGATTTGAAATGGTATCCAACCTATAAATAAGTAAATGGAAATGGGGTGTACGAGTGTGACTGGATGCTTCGTACACCTCCTAATATATGCTAGTCATATAGAAAGGGAGACTATGGATATCTTTTTAACTTCAATTCAGAGTATTGTACCTATTATCGTCATTATCATTTTAGGTTACTTCTTGCAAGTCCGTGGTTGGTTTCAAGAGAGTTTGGAAATGATTTATCTAAACTCATTATGAATGTGGCCATGCCAGTGGCAATTTTTACCTCTGTTCTTAAATATTTAACTTTAGATAAATTGATTAGCCTATCTAGCGGTTTATTGTATACGTTTATCGCCTTCATTCTCGGTTACCTAATGGCCTTTATAGCGGTGAAACTTTTTGGAGTGCGCCCAGGCCGTCGAGGAACCATGATTAATACCTTTGTTAATGCCAATACCATTTTTATTGGTTTGCCTTTAAACATAGCTCTGTTTGGAAATCAAGCCCTTCCCTACTTCTTGGTGTATTATATTACAAATACGGTATCTACTTGGACATTAGGTGTCTATCTCATGACCTCGGATAGCAAAGAAGGGGCTTCAAAACAAGCTCAAAAATTCAATTGGAAGAAGCTCTTCCCAGCACCTTTATTGGGATTTCTCGTAGCCCTCGTATTTTTAGTGCTCCGTCTTCCTGTCCCAAGTTTTGCGGAAAGTACTTTGACTTATATTGGTAGTTTAACAACGCCACTATCTCTTGTCTATATCGGTATTGTTCTTGCAAAGGCAGGCTTGAATACGATTGCTTTTGATAAAGATACAATTGTCACTTTGGTTGGACGCTTTATCCTAGCTCCTCTGATCATGCTTTTTGTATTGAAGTTCTTTGCCCCAAATATGGCAACAGCAGAATTTAAGACCTTTATGATTCAGTCTGCTACACCAGCTCTAGCAGTTCTTCCAATCCTTGCCAATCAAGGAAAAGGAGATGTTGAGTTTTCAACGAATGTGGTGACTCTAAGTACGGTTCTATTTATCGTTGTTATTCCAATATTACAAACTTTGTTAGGATAAGAAGGAAGAGAATAGGATTGAAAGTTCAGCGTTAAGAAATTCCCCTATTTAAAAAATATTGATTCAAATTTTATGAAATTAATCTGTAGATCTTGTTCTGAAAAGCCTTGATATTACACTATTTTTAGTCCAACTAAATTCAAACCAGGTCTTAAGAAAGCTCGTAAAGCATCACAATTTAGTAAACGTTAATTCGAGAGAATCACTATACTTACAAAGAGCACCTTTCGGGGTGTTCTTTTACTTTTCCCTTCTTCTCATGGTATCTCTCATGTGGTATAATGAGACAAGGATTGTTCCTCGTTTTAGACGAGTTTATGGAATTCAGGATAAGTAGTAGGTGAGAAGAGTATTTCTGTCAGTCTCCTATACACCTGTTAACAGCTATCCAAAATAAAAGGAGATTGTAGATTGGTTTTATTAGTATTAGGGATTTTGGTTTTGCTCATTCTAATTTTTAAAAAGGAAAAAGAAAACTGGTAAAAAATCTGAAGGAAATTCCAAGAATAAAAATTGGATATTAATAGGATGCTTATCCATAGTTATCCCCATCGCAATCCTCACAGTGAGTAGTCCTATTCTTTCTCTAATGGATATGTGGGGGCTATTTGCTCATGTAAGTCGAACTGAGCTTGAGCAAGCTGTGCATCGTTCTTATCAAAACTATGGTTTAACAGGTCAATTTGAGTTAGAAAAATACGAGAAAAACTATACAAGCGTGGGAGGATTTATAATCCATGGTACCTATAGTGAAAATATAGCCGGAAAAACCTATGAGGTTAAAACTCGATTTAAATACTATACTCGTTTTTCGGAAAATAAAACATATGGAAAGACAGATGCAGAGGTTGATTACAAAAATGGTAAAAAAATTTATGATGTTTTCCCAGAATTAGCCTATTTAGGGATTGAGGTTAGTCCAGGCACCAGCGAATTTTTAAAAACACTGGACAGTTCAATCAAAGATCCTAAACTGCCTGATTTGAAGTATCAAGGTATTGGTTTTGAATTTAATAACCAATCTGATAATATCTATCTTTATAATGAAATATTAGAGGAAAATCAAAGCAAGGGCCAAGCTCTGCAAGGAATGTATCCAATGGATGCTCAATATCTTTTCCAAAAAGAGATTTTTATACCAACATTTGAATTTCAGTATTTCGTTCCGAAGGAAAAAAGAGATCTCTTGTATGATGACTATCTTAAAGAGCTTGAAGCGCTCATGAAGGAATTTTTTGCCAACCAACCCCTACCAAGAGGTCTTTATGCTGTAAAGATTGCTAAATATAAAGAGGATAAACTTGTCAATGATAGTGGTGTATACTATGTGAGGATTGAAAATCGTCAAGTTGTAAAGCTGTTGTAAAAATTAGAGTAGGAGTTGCTAGGGATAGGTCAGTCTAACAATATTTTTACTAAGAAGAGAAGGGGAAATTTATCAGCTTATCCAAGATTTTAGCTGGTATCAATATGCGAAAATTTGAGTGTGGATAATGATGGGAGAGGATTTGTAATGATCAGTTTAGAGCTGTTGTCTGAAGAAAATAGTCTAGACGTCTATTCTTTTGAAAAAGAAAATCGAGAGTATTTTGAACGAAATTTACCTCCTAGACCAGCTAACTATTTTGATTTAGAAGGTTTTAAAGAAATTACAAGGGAATTGTTAACGGAACAAAGGAATCGTGCTGTTTACATGCATCTTATTAGAAATTCGCAAGGTGTTATGGTTGGGAGAATCAATTTAAGTGTCTTAGAGAGTGATCGAAATACAGCAGAACTTGGGTATAGGATTGGGGAAAATGTTAACAATTTAGGTTATGACAGCGAAGCGGTTAAACTCGTTTTAGAAAAAGCCTTCACGACTTATGGTTTTAATAGAATCATTGCAGGAACGGCAACAGGTAATCTAGCCTCTCAGAGGGTGCTTTTAAAAAATGGCTTCACCTTTAGTAGGGTTATAGAAAATGACTTACAAATTCATAATGAGTGGGTTCATACAGCAGTATTTGAGATAAGGAGACCATAATATCATCAATTCCAGTCTATTGACAAGGTTAATAGAGTTATAATCTTTTCAGACATTCAAGAATGCTTTCTTGGATATTTTTTGATGTTTTTATAGTAAAATGGTACAAATGTGGTCGCAAACCGACAGAGTCAGTCATCTCAAAACATTAATTAATACTGCTATATCAATGTTTACAGACACTTTATGGTTCACACCATTATTTAGGCAGCGATAAGCAATCTCTCCAACAGCCATTGAAATGTTGACGTCAGTCTTAGTTGTAATCATATCACTATGGGTCAACGCTTCAGAAATAGCTTCAATAGACGTTCTAGCTTGCTTGGGCAAGGTTGCTCCAGTATATCGCAATTTATGAGGAGTTACATGTGCAAGTTCTGGATAATGGTTTCTAATGCTTTTCATTTTATTGCTGAGGTAGTCAGAATGTAAAGGTTCATTGAAGTTCCCTTTGTGTTGAGGTATGTAAAAACAAATTGTTATGGATTGATGATGATTCAAACTTTGCTAGTTCCTATTTTTGCATTTATCTAAAGTTTGTACCAGCTAGATTTTCTGTTTACTTGTATTGATATGCTTCCATTGTAAAGCGTAACTTTTTGATTTTCTATCTCCTAACGAAGAAGGCGAGATCACAGGCGTTCGTCAGGGAGGTGGTAGTCTGATCCAGTACGAGTATGATGCTTATGGCAATATCTCGAAGATGATTTACCCAGATGGTAGTACAGTTTCCTACACTTACGATGAACTGGATTGCCTGACTTCCGTGACAGATGTCAAGGGACAAAAGACCAGCTATAGCTATAACACAGCAGGGGATCTGACGGAAGTTAATCAAGGAGATCTGACAAGTGCAAACTAGTCAGATAAAGCTAGAGACCTTCTCAAAAAAAAATTCTCAAAAAATGTCATATATACTTGACATATCGCTCTTGAAAGAATATAATATAGTCAAATATATACGACATATCAGAAAGGAGACCATATGAACCGTGTTAAAGAATTCCGAAAGGAACTGGGTATTTCCCAACTTGAGCTCGCCAAAGATATCGGTGTCTCGAGACAGACCATCAACATGATTGAAAATGACAAGTACAATCCAACTCTGGAACTCTGTCTCAATCTCGCCCGCAGCCTCCAAACTGACCTCAACAGTCTCTTTTGGGAAGACGATTTTTAAAAAAGGAGCTAACTCATGAAAAAAGAAACCTTCACTGAAAAACTGATCAAACGCACATACGGCATTTCCGGACCTCTTGACGAACACAAACGCCGGGAAGCTGATCGTATCGGTAACCAAGTCTTTATCATCCTCTTTTACCCGATGATACTTGTCAATTTCATCCCACTCGTCCTCGCCAATAAGTATCCAGAAATAGTTGCTTTCGGCTATCCTCTGGTGATATTTGCTATTTCTATGATATCCGCTTTCTATGTGCTTTCTCAAAGCAAGAAAACGGGTATCACAGCTATTGATCCCGAAATGTTGAGTCAGAAAGAAAGCAAACAGCTACATTTTCCTGGTCTTAAAGCGGGTTTGTTCTTTGGCCTATGGATGTTTTTTATAACTCCTCTTCTCCATATACTCTTAGGTGAAGGTCAGGACTATTTTCATTCTCTTCTCACTATAAGAAATGGTGTATCAAGCATTCTCGGTTCTATCTTCTTCGGAGCGAGCATACAGTTCCTCATCTCCCGTCGCATTCAAAAAGCCAAGGAAGACCAGGACGACGATTAGGAGGAAACTTATGAAATCATTACAAAATTTACTGCTAACTCATATTTTAGTTGGCATTTTTATAACCTTTTTCTTAGTTCATGGCCATATTACACGTCCATTTCTGATAGTCTTCCTGTTAGCTCTTCCTGTGTTGAACAAGGGACAGAGATTTCAGAAAATCAAATCCAAAAAAATACGCCTTCTAAACGCATCTCTCTGCTTTATTCTCGTATGCTTACCACAACTCTTAACGAATTCTATGGATTGGAGATATCTCGTATTTCTAACCATTTGCATCATTTTTATTCTAATCTACTGCTATACTCTCTATCAACTCTTTAGAGAAGCCAATACAAAATAATGTTTTAAGAGATCACTCCCATGAAAAAAGAAGATTTCACCACTCGCTTACTCAAACTATTCTTTCACATACAAGGCCCCTTTGATGAATGCCGCCAAGAGATAATCTACAGAGCTTGTGCCCGAGCCTTGATTCAAATCGTTTACTCTTCCCTTCTACTCTTCTTGCTTTATCTTCTATTTGGACGCTTCATAGAGTTGGTTCGAGATGCTATGCCCTACCTCTATTTTGGACTCATCTTCATCCTCTCATCTAGGGTGAGACTAGCAGTTCGAGACTTACATTTGGACAAGGACGACCAGTCCGAGATTCATCACAAAAGCTACAGCAAAAGCCAAATCAAAGTTCGTAGTTGGGGTGTATTCCTCAGCATTCAGCTCGGTCTCTTCCTCTTACTAATCTTTCATAAACTCTTTGTTCAACATCTTCCCCTTGACACCTTTTGGGATAATCTCTCCCAGTTCGATAAAATGCTCCCTTTACTAGTGTTGAGTTTGGGAATTGGTGCCATCTTTGGAACCATGACCTACGCCTTTTTATCGGAACACGTTAAAAAATAGACCAAGATTCGCTAATTTCTCATTTCATAGGCAAAGAATCCCACCTAGCTCGTTCTAGGTGGGATTTCCTCTTCAATTCATAGGATATTTTCCAAAATATCTACTGACCCTCGTCACCAATTCTCCCACTGGGTTTCGACTTTCACATCGCCATAGTTACTTGGCGAGAACTTGCTGTCATAAATGGTACACCAGTCTTTTAAGACTTTCTGGTTGACGATTTCGTCGTAGTCTTTGTCTAAATCTTCTTTGGAAATATTATTTTTTCTTAAATATTCTCTTATTTTTTCTTCATCCTCTAGATATTGACCGGGTTTCCTTGGCTCTTCAAAAATTGCAAGCTCCTTTTTGAGTACTTTCTTTTTTATATTATAGTGTGCCGAATACCATAGGGTAATATCCGAATTAATTCTTTTTTCAAAACGTATCGTCATTCCTTTAATACCTTCTCCGAAATTAAAGCTAATACTTATGTCTTTATAACCTTCCGGAAGATTTTTATATTTCCCTGAAGGGGTGTATGCAAAATATTCTCCATCGTTAGGCCAATCGGGTCTGATTTTAAACCCATCTATGTTTCTTAAAATATTATTTGACCGATAGGTTTTCTCTGTCTCCTGGTAGATTTCATCAAAAATATTTTTAGGTTGATGGATAAAAAAGTAGAAACAGGATAATACAATTAGTACGAAAGACACTACTAGACCGAGGATTTTCTTCATGTTATCACCAATTCTCCCACTGGGTTTCGACTTTCACCTCACCATAATTGCTTGGAGAGTACTTGCTGTCATAAATGGTACACCAGTCTTTTAAGACTTTCTGATTGACGATTTCATCGTAGTAAGAATCTAAGTCCTTAGCTGTAATACCGTACTGCTCTAGGTATGATTTTACCTGAGCCTCGTCTTCGATATAAGTTTCCGTATCTGCTTTCTTTAAACCTATTTTTACAAATTTTTTTAAAACACGATCCTTACGAGAATAGTTATCCCATATTCTAACTCTAACATTTGGCCCAATTCGCTTTTCAAACGAGATTGAACTTAATTGTGTTTTTGTAGCAAAATTAAAACCAATTTCGATTTCAAAATAGTCTTCTGGGGTATTGTTTTTATTATAAGTTCCAAATGGATAATATTTAGAATACTCTCCATCACTTGGCCAATCCGGTCTGATTTCAAATCCATCTATATTTCTTAAAATATTATTTGACCGATAGGTTTTTCTCCGTCTCCTGATATATCTCATCAAAAAAATATTTTTTTAGGTTGTTGGATAAAAAAAGTAGAAACAAGATAATACAATTAGTACAAATAATGCTACTAGACCGAGTATTTTTTTCATCATCATCCTCCTAATCTGCCACAACTTCTAAACGATTTAAAAACTTGGACACACCTGGATATTTTCTTTCAATATATGCTTTAAGAGCACCCTCCCCATCTAGCTTAATATCCGTTGGTCGCAAACTATCATAAATAGTATCCCTGACTGTATTCCAATCCTTATTTTTCAAGAATTCTCTTTCTCTCTGAGAAGAGTCTTTTTGAAGGTCAGCATAGTAAGAAGATATAGCTTGGTCATAGGATTGCCCCTTCTGCATCCGGCCGATAAGGTTGACCGAGTCCAAATCCGCCTTGTAGTCATCCTCTCCGATACTTGGCTTCATATCATTTGCATTAAAGGTCGTGTCTCCTTCCCAGCCTGAAAGATCCTTGACACGCTCTCTACCGCCATAGAGATCGGATAACTGAACTTGATTAGGATTAAGGTGAGTCGCCATAGTGATGGACTGGTGGGTGAAGTCTGCATGGCCCGCTCCGTTGTTAGAGTAGGCCTTCAGTTTGCTATCCCAAAATTGGTCAAAGTTACCAGAAGTACCATAAACTTTTTCATATTTAGTCTTGGCACTGTTATATTCAAATCTTTTCTTTTAACTTTGTTATATTAGCAACTTCACCACCCGCCATCTCATGCTGCAATCTAAGATTATAATACAGTTCTTTGGCCTTTTCTTCTTTTAACCCCAATTCTTGAAAGATTTCAAGAACTGGTTTTAAAGTTCTTAATTTTTGGCCTGTCTGCGGATCACTCACAAATTCGTAATAAAAATATTGCCACAATCCACCTGCCGTTTCATTCCACTCAAACCCATCATAGTAGGCCGCACCGACAACTCGTAAAAAGATATAGTCACGGAACTCTTGACTAGAGGTTGGGAACTTCTTGTCTATCCCCTGCTTGATGGTCAAGAGCTGTTGGGCGGTCTCGGCATCAAAGCCGTATTCTGCCATCATGGTTTGGACAAAGGCCTTCTCTTGACGACTGAGCTTCAAGTCCTTTGTATCAGCATAGGCAGTCAGGTAGTTGGCCCAAGTCAGGTCAGATGGGACTTTAAAGACCCCTGTCTTTGCATCCCAGCTCGATTCGATCTGGGCCAGTCCTCGACTCAACTGCACGTCGATACTGTCTAGATCATCGAAAAGTCCTCCTGAGTAGCTATCATAGGCACGCAGGTCTTTCAAATCGTTTCATAGATACGTTTATTAGCTTGGTGACCTCGTATGAGTTCCGTATTATTTCCCTTTTTTTCGCTATCCAGACTCAAGGCGGAGAAGGATTGATTGACTTCATATAAATAGGCAATCATTTGCTCTTCCTGGCGGATTCTATCAAGCAGATCATCCTCGCGCCAACTCTTGCTGTCGACCATCGTTTGGTAGTCTTCTGGTAGTTTCTTGATAGCTTGAGAGAAGGTCTCAGCATAGAGTTGTCCCCCTTTGCTCAGGGGCAGCAAAACACTTGCAAAAAAACTTCTAGCCGAATCATAAGCATCGCCTTTTAAACTCTCCGTATCCTCTGAAAATTTTTGAATAGCTGATTGCAAATCCCGATAGGCCTCCATCTGTGATTGGCACATGGTCGCTACACTCGAACTTTGTAGTTGTGATTGTTCCAAGTACATATCAATGCCCATGTCGTTTCTCCTCCTCTCTTTCTAGTTCTTTGCGTCTTTCATAGTAAACCTCATCCAAGTCTCCCTCTAACCGGAACTTTTCTTTTTTCAAATCATCCATGTGGTAGGTGAGATCCTCAAGGATTTGGTTTTTGAGTTGGTTTCTTTGCAGGAGCGTTTCTTCCAACTGTTCTGCGTATCGACTCTGATAGGCCGCCTCCCACAAATCACTTTGATAACGGTGGCTAGCTCTATCATATCCTTCAAAGATTTCTATCAGTTCTTTGGTGCGGTACTTCTCTTTTCCATTGTCTTCTAGCTGGTACAAAAGTTCTCGCTCTCTTTTCTTCAACTCATCCAACTTGCTCATGTATTACTCCTAAAACCATTTGCAGCAGCCTCATCTAGCGCCTCAAAATCACTCGCTACAGAGTGCAGTCGTTCTGAAGTTAGGGTTACAGCAGCCGAAATCTGACTAGCTAGATTTTGAGCCTTTGTCAGACATTGATGGGCCTTGTTATTTCCTTGAAGAGTCGTTAGGTCATCTTGACTAGCCACAGCGATAGTTGTTAAAGATTGACAAGCATTTCTCAGCTGACTCGCATACATTTGAGCAAGATTTAGATCACTTTTTACTGTTGTCATGACTGTTCTATCCTTTTTCTCAATCCCTAGTGTTAGGTTTACTTCATTTAGCTATATAGGCCTATTATACCATGCTTTATAAAAGGGTCATCATTTTATGCTGATTTATTAACAATTGTGTATTTTTCAACAACCTCTCCCATCCGACTCGACGAAAATAGTAAAAATTGTTACAATGTAGAAAAAGAAAAGAGGTCCTCATGACAAGTATATACGATTTTTCCGTATTAGACCAAGATAATCAGATGATTTCTCTGGATACCTATCGTGGTAACGTTCTCTTGGTTGTCAATACTGCTACGGGCTGTGGTTTAACCCCCCAGTATCAAGGATTACAGGAACTTTATGACCGCTATCACGATCAGGGCTTTGAAATCTTAGATTTCCCTTGCAATCAATTTATGGGGCAAGCTCCGGGTAGCGCAGAGGAAATCAACGCCTTCTGTAGTCTACATTATCAAACTACTTTTCCACGTTTTGCCAAGGTCAAGGTCAACGGCAAGGAAGCAGACCCTCTCTATGTATGGTTGAAAGATCAGAAATCTGGTCCTCTAGGAAAACGAATTGAATGGAATTTCGCTAAATTTCTCATTGGTCGAGATGGGCAAGTCCTTGAGCGCTTTTCCTCCAAAACAGCTCCCCAGAACCTCCAAGAGTCTATTGAAAATCTGCTCTAACCTCTTTTCACTCCGACCCTTCATTTCTAAAACCAAATGAAAGGTCGGATTTTTTTCTTTAAAAAGTAAATTATTTTCTTTAATTTCTGTTTATTTTTTTAGTTTTTACTCTTGCATTTTTTTAAAATAATTTAGTATATTTTTTTATATTAAGGATTTTTGGCTATTTTAAGGGATAAAATGGCTTTTTTTAAATTTTTTTATCTTAAAATGAAAGCGCTTTATACCGCGGGAGGTTGGATAGAGTAAATAAAAACTGAGATTATTTGTCTCTCGTTTGAGAGCAGAAGTAGATTGTTACCAAGTTCAACTTGGGCTCTGGCAGTAGCTGACTGCCTTGATAAAAACTAGGAGTATATTATGAATCGATACCTCTTTGAAAAAGGGCAAACTTTTAGCATTCGGAAACTGACCGTTGGAGTTGCCTCGGTCATGGTTGGACTAGCATTTTTTGCTTCAGGAACTGCTCTAGCTGATGAAAATCTTCCCGATGGAAAATCAAACCTTGAGAGTAAAATTGAGCAGGTTTCCAATCTAGAAGAAAACAAAGTTGAACCCGAGAAGAAAGAAAATCTCAACCAGCCAGCAGCACAGCAATTAGAAAAAGAAGAAGCTCCTACTGATACAAGTAAGGCTGATCTGCTCCCTGAAGAAATTCACGATCAAGCATATCCTGACACCGACGTCAAACCTCTTAAACTTCAGCTACTGTCGAAAAGGCTGAAAGTCCTCAAGTTGAATCAAAAAGTATTTTGAAATCAACGGAAGAAGAAAACGCTCAAAAAGATAATCGTGCTATTATTAACGGTGGTTTGGACCTCAAGCATACTCAATACGAGGGGCAACCTGCAACTGCTGCCACTATGGTCTACAGCATTTATAATGGTGGAACTCAACGATACATCGTTTCTGGGTCTGGTATTTTTGTCGCGCCTAACGTTTTCTTGACAGTTGCTCATAACTTTTTAGATAAAGATGGGAACGTTCGTGGTGGAAACTCAGCACGTTTCTACTACAATCTAGGATCCAACGCTCCCGTTAAGAATTCTCAGCCAAATTCAGGAAATACCACACTCTTTCAAGAGAAAGATATCCACTTCTGGAATAAAGAAGAGTTTAGCAAGGGATATCAGAATGACTTGGCAGCAGTTGTAGCGCCTGTCCCTGTACAAATTGCAAGCCCAAATAAAGCAGCAACTTTTGTGCCACTCGCTGAGCATAAGACTTACAAAGCAGGGGATCCTGTCAGCACGATTGGCTATCCAACTGACTCTAGTTCGAAAGAACTCAAGCAACCTATCGTAGCTGGCCAACTCTATAAAGCTGACGGCAAGGTAAAATCCGTTGATCCTTATGATGACAAGGGAGCTACTGGCATCACTTACCAAACAACTTCTGTGTCTGGTTTGTCTGGTGGTGGACTTATCAATGGTGATGGAAAAGTCATCGGCGTACACCAACACGGAACTGTTGACAGCGGTGTCCCTGAGAAAGACCGCTTTGGTGGTGGACTTGTCCTCTCTCCTGAACAACTCAAATGGGTTAAAGAACTCATTGCAAATATGGTGTCAAGGGCTGGTATCAAGGTGATAATGGCAAACGTTATTACTTTACACCCGAAGGTGAAATGCTTAGAAATAAGACAGCTGTCATCGGAGAAAATCAGTACTCCTTTGATGAGAGCGGTGTCGCTACTCTAGTCAAGGGAATTGATTACGGACGCGTCCTTATCCAGCACGTGGATGAAGCAGGCAATACAGTCAAAGAAAATGATACTTTCTTAGACAAAACAGAAGTGGGAACTGGCTTTGACTATGATTTCAAGAAAGCAATCACTCCAACCGAATTCTACAAGCAAAATCTAGAAAAATATCAAATTGTTTCTATCGATGGTGTAGCAATCAATCAACAACTAAAAGATGAGTGGAACCACAATGTCGTTAGCAAGACAGCTCCTGGAACCCGTGTCATCAAGGTAGTCTATAAAGTCAACAAAGGCTCTTTCAAAGTTTACTACCGTCAAAAAGGAACAACTTCTGAACTAGCTGAGGCGACAGTTGATAACAATGACGGTCAAGAGTACGATGTTTCCTTTGTCAACACCTTCCATGCAAAAGACATTGCTGGATACCGTCCAGTCAAGGCTAGTTTGGAAGCAACCATCCAGCATAAAGGTGTGAATGAAGTCGTCTTTGAATACGAACCAATCGCTGATACATCCAATCCAACGACTGCGACTCCTCCAGTTGCTCATCCAGAAGATAAAGAAACTGAGATTGGCAATCATGGACCTCTTCCAAGCAAGGCCCAACTCGATTACCACAAGGAAGAATTGGCGGCCTTCATTCACTACGGAATGAACACTTATACTAATTCCGAGTGGGGAAATGGAAAAGAAGACCCTCGATACTTCAATCCAACCAACTTGGATACTGACCAGTGGATTCGCACTCTGAAGGAAACGGGCTTCAAACGAACTATTATGGTGGTTAAACACCACGACGGTTTCGTTGCTTACCCATCTAAGTACACCAACCATACCGTAGCTGCTAGCCCATGGAAAGATGGAAAGGGTGACCTTCTCGAAGAAGTTTCCAAGTCTGCTAGCAAGTACGATATGAATATGGGTGTTTACTTGTCACCATGGGATGCCAACCATCCAAAATACCATGTTGCAACCGAAAAAGAATACAACCAATACTATCTCAACCAACTGAAAGAAATCCTTGGAAATCCGAAATACGGAAATAAGGCAAATTCATCGAAGTTTGGATGGACGGTGCGCGTGGTAGCGGTGCCCAAAAAGTAACCTACACTTTTGATGAATGGTTCAAATACATCAAAGAAGCTGAAGGAGATATCGCCATCTTCTCTGCTCAACCGACAAGCGTTCGCTGGATCGGAAATGAACGTGGTATCGCAGGTGACCCTGTCTGGCATAAAGTCAAAAAGGCCAATATCACAGACGATGTGAAAAACGAATACCTCAACCACGGTGACCCAGATGGTGATATGTACTCTGTAGGGGAAGCCGACGTTTCGATCCGTTCTGGCTGGTTCTACCATGACAATCAACAGCCGAAATCACTCAAAGAGCTGATGGACATCTACTTCAAGTCTGTTGGTCGTGGAACCCCACTCCTTCTCAATATTCCACCAAATAAAGAAGGGAAATTTGCAGATGCGGATGTGGCTCGCTTGAAGGAGTTCAAGGCAACTCTAGACCAAATGTATGCGACTGACTTTGCCAAAGGTGCCACTGTAACAGCAAGTTCTACTCGTCAGAACCACCTCTACAAAGAAAGTCACCTGACTGATGGTAAAGATGATACGAGCTGGGCGCTCTCAAATGATGCTACAACTGGTAGTTTCACAGTCGATTTAGGGCAAAAGAGACGTTTTGACGTTGTCGAACTCAAAGAAGACATCGCCAAAGGTCAACGTATCTCTGGTTTCAAGATTGAAGTTGAAATCAACGGACGCTGGGTGACTTACGGGGAAGGTTCAACGGTTGGTTACCGTCGCTTGATTCAAGGCAAGCCTGTAGAGGCACAAAAAATTCGTGTGACCATCACAGGAGCACAAGCTACACCAATCTTGAACAACTTCTCTGTCTACAAAACGCCAAGTAGTATCGAAAAGACAGACGGCTACCCACTTGGACTTGAATACCACTCAAATACAACAGCGGATACAGCCGGTACAACTTGGTACCATGAATCTGAAGGTGTTCGTGGCACTTCTATGTGGACCAATCAAAAAGACGCCAAAGTAAGCTATACCTTCACAGGAACCAAGGCCTATGTCGTCTCTACAGTCGACCCAGGTCATGGAGAAATGTCCGTCTACGTTGATGGCCAAAAAGTTGCGGATGTGCAAACTAAGAATGCTAGCCGTAAACGTAGTCAAAAAGTCTTTGAAACAGGCGATTTAGCACCTGGCCAACACACTATTACCCTCGTGAACAAAACAGGTGAACCAATTGCTACAGAAGGGATTTACACCCTAAACAATGATAGCAAAGGGATGTTTGAACTCGAGTCTACTAACTACGAAGTCGAAAAAGGAAAGCCAGTCACTGTTAAAATTAGACGTGTTGGTGGAAGCAAGGGAACTGCTACTGTTCGATTCATTACGGAACCTGGAACTGGAGTTCACGGTAAGGTTTACCAAGATACAACTCAAGATGTGACTTTGAAGATGGAGAAACAGAAAAGACTGTTACCATCCCAACGATTGACTTTACAGAACAAGCCGACTCTGTCTTTGACTTCAAAGCCAAGCTCACTTCTGTTTCTGATGGTGCCTTGCTCGGTTTTGCTACCGATGCAACGATTCAGGTGATGAAGGCTGAATTGCTAATTAAGGATCAAACAAGTTATGATGACCAAGCTAGTCAGTTGGATTACAGTCCTGGCTGGAACCACGAAACCAATTCCGCAGACAAATACCAAAAGACGGAGTCTTGGGCTTCCTTTGGTCGCTTAACTGACGAGCAAAAGAAAAAGACAACTGTAACAGCTTACTTCTACGGTACTGGACTTGACATCAAGGGATTTGTAGATCCAGGTCACGGTATCTACAAGGTCTTCTTAGATGGTAAAGAAGTTCCTTACCAAGATGGCATGGGAAATTCTTCGACTATTGATGGCAAGAAATACTTTAGCGGTCACGCTGCCCAACGCCAAGGCAATCAAACTCTGGTTAGCCTAAAAGGTCTTGATGAAAACTTGCACGCAGTCACCCTTCAACTAGATCCTGATCGAAACGATTTGTCTCGAAACATCGGTATTCAGGTGGATCAATTCATCACTCGTGGTGAAGGAAGCGAACTCTACAGCAAAGAAGAGCTTCTCCAATCCATCACTAAATGGAAGGACGATTTGGCTAACTTTGACCCAACAGGATTGAAAAATACACCTGCTGCACGCCAAGCTTTCCAAGCAAATCTAGACAAATTGAGAAACCAACTCAGCGCTGAAACTGTAGATGCTCAGGATGTTATGTTGACAGTAAGTACTTTGCAAGATATTCTCAGCAAGGACGAAAACTACCAAAAACCTGGCGAAGAACCTAGTCCAGAACAGCCTGCTGAACCGAAACAGCCGGAAATCGAATACAATAAGGCCATGGCTAGCTTGACAGAAGCCATCGAGAAAAAAGTCGGTGAGCTTGGAACTAACAATGAAGCTAAGAAGAAATTAATTGAACTTGCAAACCAAGCAATCGCTGCAATTCAAGAGGCCAAGACTCAAGAAGAAGTTAATAAAGCGCTAGAATCCGCTCTTGAACAAATTAACAAGCTTGAAGCAGCTAAGCCTGAGAAACCGGCTGAACCAGAGAAACCAGCTGAACCAGAGAAACCAGCTGAACCAGAGAAACCGGCTGAACCAGAGAAACCAGCTGAGCCTGAGAAACCAGCTGAACCGGAGAAACCAGCTCAACCTGAGAAACCAGCTGAACCTGAAAAACCAGCTGAGCCTGAGAAACCAGCTGAACCAGAGAAACCGGCTGAACCAGAGAAACCAGCTGAACCAGAGAAACCAGCTGAACCAGAGAAACCAGCTGAACCAGAGAAACCAGCTGAGCCTGAGAAACCAGCTGAGCCAGAGAAACCAGCTGAACCTGAAAAACCAGCTGAACCAGAGAAACCAGCTGAACCGGAGAAACCAGCTGAGCCAGAGAAACCAGCTGAACCTGAAAAACCAGCTGAACCTGAGAAACCAGCTGAGCCTGAGAAACCAGCTGAGCCTGAAAAACCAGCTCAACCTGAAAAACCAGCTCAACCTGAGAAACCAGCTCAGCCTGAGAAACCAGCTCAGCCTGAAAAACCGGCTGAACCGGAGAAACCAGCTGAGCCTGAGAAACCAGCTCAACCGGAGAAACCAGCTGAACCGGAGAAACCAGCTCAGCCTGAGAAACCAGCTGAACCTGAAAAACCAGCTGAACCAGAAAAACCAGCTGAACCAGAAAAACCAGCTGAACCGGAGAAACCAGCTGAGCCTGAAAAACCAGCTGAGCCTGAGAAACCAGCTCAACCGGAGAAACCAGCTCAACCTGAAAAACCAGCTCAACCTGAAAAACCAGCTCCAGTAGTAACAGATAATTCACCAACAAAAGATGAGAAAGCTCCTGTTGCAAGAAACAGTAAACAAGAAAAGGAAAACCAACTCCCAGAAACTGGGGAACAAGAAGGAAACACCTTCCTCTTCTTGGCAGCAATTACTTCGGTCTTGTCTCTCATCATCTTCAAAAAGAATTTTAAAGACTAAAAAAATCTTTGATTGATTCTTTTCTATCATTCTAGTTCCCCCGTAGAGAAGACCATCTGGTCTTCTCTTTTTAGGCTCTTTGTCAACTGTAGTAGATTGAAGTCAGCTAACACCTGGGGAGGACGATTGCTGTCTTCTCCATTTTTATATTCAGAGCAATGAAAATTCGTTTCTTAAAGTTGTCAAAGTTAGGGAAACCAAGGCATTGTGTTTGATGAGTTTAATGAGATTATTGGTTGCTTCCAATTTGGCGTTGGAATAGGGTAATTGAAGGGCGTTGATAATCTTGTCTTTATTCTTAAGGAGGGTTTTAAAGATAGTTTGAAATAGAGGATAAACCTGCTTGAGATTATCTTCAATGATTCCGAAAAAATTCTCAGAATCCTTGTTTTGAAAGTAAAAAAGCAAGAGCTGATAGAGAACATAATGTTTCTTCAAGTCTTCTGAGTAGCTCAAGAGTTTGCCTAAGATTTCTTTATTGGTCAAGTGTATGTAAAAAGTAGAAGTATAAAATCGCTTAGCTTCCGACTATCTTATGGGATGAGCTTCCAGTAGCGCTTGATAACCTTGTATTCGTGAGATTTTCGGTTAAATTGATTCATAATTTGCACACGAACTCGACTCGTGGCATGGCTTAAGTGTTGGACAATGAGAAAGCAATCAAGAACGATTTTAGCGTTTGGGAGTGATACAGTCTGAACCTAGAAATTCGAAAGCGAAGTTGTCTAGCAAAGTCATAGTAAGGACTGAATAGAACCATTGTAATGATTTTCACCCAACAGCGGATGATGATGAAGTAACTTAGCAATTTGAGAAAAATTTAGGCCTTGCATATGGTAAATGAGAATACTTTCACGCTCATCTAGGGTAAAATGATGGGAGCTCATAAGATTTCCTTTCGTAACTAGTTCGTTCAATTCTATTTTACTAGAAAATCTTATGAGTTTTTATTGTGCACTGAATATTGTATATTCAAGGGACAAAGTGTACTGGACTTGGGAGGTTAAGTTGAAATAATTCTATTCACTGCAGAAGTTTTTGTCTTACTTCATATACTGCCTCTCTGTAGTAGTCGAAAAAATCGGCTAGAGCGCCATTTTGCTGATAAAAATGTTGAAGTTTCTGTATGAATTTATAGAAAATAGGGCAGAACTATCTGACAAGTGCAAGCTGGTCAGATTTGTGGTAAAATAGATAAGATATGACAAAAGAATTTCATCATGTAACGGTCTTGCTTCATGAAACGATTGATATGCTTGACGTGAAACCTGACGGTATCTACGTTGATGCGACCTTGGGCGGAGCGGGCCATAGCGAATATTTATTAAGTAAATTGAGCGAAAAAGGGCATCTCTATGCCTTTGACCAGGACCAGAATGCCATTGACAATGCGCAAAAACGTTTGGCACCCTATATCGAAAAGGGGATGGTAACCTTTATCAAGGATAACTTCCGTCATTTGCAGGCACGTTTGCAGGAGGCTGGTGTCCAGGAAATTGATGGAATTTGTTATGACTTGGGAGTGTCCAGTCCTCAGCTAGATCAGCGTGAGCGTGGTTTTTCATATAAAAAAAGATGCGCCACTGGATATGCGCATGAATCAGGAAGCTAGTCTGACGGCCTATGAGGTGGTCAATCATTATGACTATCATGACTTGGTTCGGATCTTTTTCAAGTATGGCGAAGATAAGTTTTCTAAACAGATTGCCCGCAAGATTGAGCAAGCGCGTGAAGTGAAACCAATCGAGACGACGACTGAGCTGACAGAGATTATCAAGTCTGCCAAGCCTGCCAAGGAGCTCAAGAAGAAGGGGCACCCTGCCAAGCAGATTTTTCAGGCTATCCGAATCGAAGTCAATGACGAGCTGGGAGCGGCAGATGAGTCCATCCAGCAGGCCATGGACATGCTGGCTCTGGATGGTAGAATCTCAGTCATTACTTTCCATTCTTTGGAAGACCGCTTGACCAAACAACTGTTCAAGGAAGCTTCAACAGTGGAAGTTCCGAAAGGCTTGCCCTTCATTCCAGACGATCTTAAGCCTAAGATGGAATTGGTATCCCGTAAGCCAATCTTGCCAAGTGCAGAAGAGCTAGAAGCCAACAACCGTTCGCATTCAGCCAAGTTGCGCGTGGCTAGAAATTCACAAGTAAGAGGAAAAACATGGCAGAAAGAATCGAAAAAACAAGCCAGTTATTGCAAACGAAGTTTAAAGGTTTTTCACGTGTGGAAAAGGCCTTCTATGTTTCGATTGCTGCAACAATGATTATCCTAGCAATTAGCGTTGTGTTTATGCAAACCAAGCTATTACAAGTTCAGAATGAATTGACCAAGGTCAATGCTCAAATCGAAGAAAAGAAAACAGAGCTTGACGATGCCAAGCAAGAGGTCAATGAATTAATTCGTTCAGAACGTTTGAAAGAAATTGCAAATTCTAAGGATTTGCAGCTGAATAACGAAAATATCCGAGCAGCGGAGTAAGATATGAGACAGTGGAAAGAAAAAATCATCCGTTATGCCGTTCGTAATCGCAAATCTCCAGAAGAAAACCGCCGAAGAGTAGGGAAAAGCCTGAGTTTATTGGCTGTCATACTCTTCGCTGTCTTTTTGGTTAACTTTGCGGTTATTATCGGAACGGGTAGTAAATTTGGTAAGGACTTGGTCCAAGAGGCCAAAAAGGTTCACCAAACAACCAAGACCATCCCAGCCAAACGGGGAACCATCTACGATCGAAATGGTGTTCCCATTGCTGAAGATGCGACTTCATATAATATCTATGCTGTTATTGACAAGTCCTACAAGTCAGCAACAGGTAAAATCCTCTATGTAGAGGATTCTCAATTTAATAAGGTGGCTGAAATTTTCCATAAATACCTAGATATGGAAGAGTCTTATGTCAAAGAGCAGCTTTCTCAGCCAGATTTAAAACAGGTATCCTTTGGTACTAAGGGGAAATGGGATTACCTATGCTAATATGATGGCTATTAAAAATGACCTCAAAACTGCTGGTGTCGAGGGGGTTGACTTTACAACTAGCCCTAACCGCAGTTATCCCAATGGACAGTTTGCTTCTTCCTTTATCGGTTTAGCGCAACTCCATGAAAATGAGGATGGTTCTAAGAGTTTGATAGGGACATCAGGGATGGAAAGCTCCTTGAATAATATTCTTGCAGGGACTGATGGAATCATTACTTATGAAAAGGATCCCTTGGGAAATATTGTTCCAGGAACAGAACAAGCCTCGCAACAAACGGTAGATGGAAAAGATGTCTACACGACTATTTCCAGTCCTTTGCAATCCTTTATGGAAACCCAGATGGATCTCTTCCAAGAAAAGGTAAAAGGCAAGTACATGACGGCTACCTTGGTTAGCGCCAAGACTGGGGAAATCCTCGCTACGACTCAACGGCCGACCTTCAATGCCGATACCAAGGATGGTATTACGAAAGACTTTGTTTGGCGAGATATTCTTTATCAAAGTAACTACGAGCCAGGATCCACCATGAAGGTGATGATGTTGGCCTCAGCCATTGATAACAATACCTTCCCAGGTGGTGAATACTTTAACAGTAGTGAATTGAAAATAGCAGATGCGACCATTCGAGACTGGGATGTCAATGAAGGGTTGACTAGTGGTGGCACCATGACCTTCTCTCAAGGTTTTGCCCACTCAAGTAATATCGGAATGACCTTGCTTGAGCAAAGATGGGAGATGCGACCTGGCTGGACTACCTCAACCGTTTCAAGTTTGGGGTACCGACCCGTTTTGGTTTGACAGATGAGTACACAGGTCAATTACCTGCTGATAATATTGTCAATATTGCCATGAGTTCATTTGGACAAGGGATATCTGTCACCCAAACCCAGATGCTTCGGGCCTTTACAGCTATTGCTAATGATGGGGTTATGTTGGAGCCGAAATTCATCAGTGCCCTCTATGATCCAAATGACCAGTCTGTCCGTAAGTCTCAAAAGGAAATCGTCGGAAATCCCGTCTCAAAAGCGGCAGCATCGTCAACGCGAGACCACATGGTCATGGTAGGTACAGACCCTGTTTATGGAACTATGTACAATCATAGTACAGGAAAAGCAACTGTCAATGTCCCAGGTCAGAATGTTGCCCTAAAATCAGGGACAGCGCAGATTGCAGATGAGAAAAATGGCGGCTATCTTACCGGTTCAACCAACTATATCTTCTCTGTTGTGTCGATGCATCCTGCAGAAAATCCTGACTTTATCCTCTATGTGACGGTGCAGCAACCAGAGCATTATTCGGGTATTCAACTTGGGGAGTTTGCCAATCCAATCCTTGAGCGAGCTTCTGCCATGAAAGAATCTCTCAATCTTCAGTCAACTGCCAAGAACTTGGATCAGATCAGCAAGACGACAAGCTATGCTATGCCTGCCATCAAGGACTTTACCCCAGGTGATCTAGCAGAAGAATTGCGCCGAAACCTTGTCCAACCAATCGTTATCGGAACAGGAACCAAGATCAAGGATCTCTCGGTTTCTGAAGGAGATAATTTGGAAGCCAATCAGCAAATCTTGATCCTGTCTGATAAGGTCGAAGAAATGCCTGATATGTATGGCTGGACAGATGAAAATGTGCAGACATTAGCCAAATGGCTGAATATAGAAGTCGAGTGGGAAGGTAGCGGTAAGACAGTCAAGAAACAAAGTGTCCGTGCCAATACAGCTCTCAAAGACATTAAAAAAATGAAAGTAACTTTAGGAGATTAAGATGATTAGTTCCATTAGTGCTGGAATTCTAGCCTTTCTATTGACCTTGCTTGGCATTCCAGCCTTTATCCGATTTTATCGAAAAGCGCAGATTACGGGTCAGCAGATGCACGAGGATGTCAAGCAACACCAAGCTAAAGCTGGGACTCCAACCATGGGAGGTCTTGTCTTCCTTATCGTTGCAGTAGTTGTGAGCTTTCTGGTCGCTCTCTTTACCCAACAATTGACCAACAATGTTAGCATGATTTTGTTTATCTTGGTTTTGTATGGTTTGGTAGGTTTTTTGGATGATTTCCTCAAGGTCTTTCGTAAGATTAATGAAGGTTTGAATCCTAAGCAAAAGCTTGCTCTCCAGCTCCTTGGAGGAGTGATTTTCTACCTCTTTTATGAGCGTGGTGGCGATATACTTTCAGTTTTTGGCTATCCTCTTCATTTGGGTATCTTCTATATTTTCTTTGCCCTCTTCTGGCTAGTTGGCTTTTCAAATGCGGTGAATCTGACTGACGGGATTGACGGCTTAGCGAGTATTTCAGTGGTGATTAGCTTGTCGGCCTATGGTGTAATTGCTTATATGCAAAATCAACTGGATATTCTTCTTGTGATTCTTGCCATGATTGGTGGTTTGCTAGGCTTCTTCGTCTTTAACCACAAACCTGCCAAGGTCTTTATGGGAGATGTGGGAAGTTTGGCTCTTGGTGGAATGCTAGCGGCTATTTCTATGGCTCTCCACCAAGAATGGACCCTTTTGTTGATTGGGATTATCTATGTCTTTGAGACAAGCTCTGTTATGATGCAGGTTACCTACTTTAAGCTTAGTGGTGGGAAGCGTATCTTCCGTATGACACCTGTCCATCACCATTTTGAGCTTGGAGGATTCTCAGGCAAGGGCAATCCGTGGAGCGAGTGGAAGGTTGACTTCTTCTTTGGGGAGTTGGACTTCTAGCAAGTCTCTTGACCCTAGCCTTTTTATACCTGCTGTAAAAAATGGAGAGTGTCCTCGCATTGAGTAAATTTTTCCATGATAAAACGCATAGTATCAAGGTTTTTGAATGCCTGATAGTATGCGTTTTTAATATTTCTAAAATAAAATCTCCCCTTATCTAGATATTCCAACATAAGTAATACTTGAAATTCAATCGTTTCAGATATTCAGGAACATCTTAGGGATTTGAGTTCAAAGTTTAAATATGGAAGTTCTTGGATTGTTGAAATGATAGATTTATTTTTCTCAAAGACCTAGTACTAACACACAAAAGGCCCCCTTGTTGTTAAGGGAGCCTTTCTGTATGTCCTAATGAAGCAGATAATTTTACCTAATCTCTTCTTAAGAATTGATCTAAATAGTAATTAAAGTAGGTTTTGCGACCTGTAATCACGACCGCTCGTCCCTCAATACCATAACGCAATTTCTCAGCCTGCTCATCTGTTAAACTCGTTTCAGCCTCTACTTTAAAGAAGTTGCCTTTTTCGGTCTTTGTCGCATTGCTGTCAATATTGGAAATGGTAGATGTCAGAACAAATTCCTTATTGTTTTCATCCAAGGCAGTGAAACGGATGGTCTCTCCCTGTTTAAGGCTAGAGACATCTTTTGAAGTCACATAAGTTGTGATGGTTACCTTCTTTTCTGTCGTCAAAACAGGATACAACTGGGCCAAGACCTTGCCCTCGGGAACCAAATTTGCTCCAGCAGTTTCAGGATTCAGGTGAAGAATCCCGTCCTCTGTCGCTGTAATGGCCCCTTTTTGTGTGATTCCTCCCTGTACTTTGAGATTGTTTTCAACCTCTAAAGCTTTTGATTTAGGGCGGTCAACTCTTGTCCGACTTTTGCCAACTGTTGAGCCTTCAAGGACTCAAGCTGACTATCCAAACTACCAGAGTAGGCCTGTTGCGCACCTGAGCCCGCATATTGAACCCGATAACTGGCCAGAGCGGATTCAAATTGGGCAATCTGGCTGTCAATCTGTGCAATGACTTGACTCTTGAGCTGTCCTTGACTATCAGAAGCAGCCTGCGCCGCATAGGATTGATAAATACTATAGCCAGCGTTGCTTGAAGGAACACTGGTTCCATTTTGAATGGCATTTTTCAATGTTTGATAGTCCGATAATTTGGCATTGGTTTCCTCAATGAGATTTCCAAGTTCAGCTTGTGAACTGCTGGCAGCTGAATTTTGAGAGGCAATATTGGAATTCTGTTGTTCCGTATTACTACGGATGCTGGCAGCTTGGTTTTTATAGTCATTAAAGATCTGTTCGTAGCCAAAGCGATCTTCCCCCGAAGCAAACTGGCTAGTTCCTGTCTTCAAACTTTCCTGCAATAATTCCAACTGTCGTTTTTGTTCTTTCAAGGTTTCCACTTGGGAGGAGAAGGTGTCTTTTTGAGTGTTTTCACTGTCAGAATGATACTGAACCAAAAGATCCCCTTTTTTGACCACCTTATTTTCCTCTAGATTATTAGTGACAATCGCATTATTACTGGTTGACTGGATGGTTGCCAGGATCTTACTCGGTTCGATAGAGGCAGCAGAGGTAATCGTGATTTCCTTTTTCGCAAAGAGAGAGAATAAGACGATAAAAATCGCTAAGAAGAAAGTCGGCAAAATCACGCGTACAGAAAAATTGGAATATCTACGATTATAAAATTCAGCACTCTCTAAGTAATGTTCTTCCATCTTCTTTCTCCTTTCTAACTATTGACCAGATGGGCATAGAAGCCATCCTGAGCAAGCAATTCTTCGTGTGTTCCTTGTTCGACGATTTCCCCCTTGTCCAGAACGACCACTTTTTCAGACCGCTCCGCAATGGTCAAGCGATGGGCGATGAATATGATGGTCTTGTCCAACTCCAAGAGATTGTCGATAATCTTTTTCTCTGTCAGGATATCCAGATTGCTGGTTGCCTCATCAAGAATCAAAACAGGAGCATCGGTCAAAAGAGCCCGAGCCAAGGCCAAGCGTTGACGTTGACCACCTGAAATCCCTGTCCCGTCTGATGTCAACTCTGTTTGGTAATTCAAAGGCATCCGTTCAATGTCTTCCCGAATCTCCGCAATTTCTAGCGCCCGAATGATTTCTTTCTGAGTCGTTCCAGGCTTGGCACCCAAGAGAACATTCTCTAAGATGGTACCATTAAAGACATAGGGCTGTTGTGGCAAGTAGTTGATATGACGGCGCAAGACATGCTTGTCAATCTGATTGAGGTTGATATGATTCACCAGAATCTCTCCCTCATTCGGATCATAGAAATTCACAATCATCTTGGCAAGGGTCGTCTTTCCAGAACCAGAAATGCCCACAAAGGCCACCTTACTGCCTCGTTCAATGGTCAAATTAATATCTGAGAGGACATTTCGCCCATAGCCATATTTATAGCTGACCTGTTTCAATTCAATGTTACCCTTGGTCATGCTTAAATCACGGATTGCTTTTTATCCACAAACTCAGAATCTACCAGATAGACTTCGTTCAGGCGGTTATTGGCAACTTGCGCTGTTTGGAGCTTAGTCTGTAAATTGATAATGTTTTCCAGTGGATTGGTGAAATAAACCAGCAAGGTGTTATAAGTAATCAGCTGCCCCAAGGTCATTTTATTGTCCATCACCAAAAGGGCTCCCATCCAAAGAATAGCGATATTCAATAGGAGTTGAGCTGTTTTCTTCAAGCCGATTTGAATGTTTTCCATCCGACTATAGGCAAATGACTTTTTCAGATAGTCCACAAATTCTCTGTCAATCTTTTGGTAACGGTAATTTTCACTGGTCAAGGATTTGATTGTTTCAATCCCATTGATGTCTTCGATAATGGAAGAGGAGAGAATGGCATTGGATTCCATGGTATCCCGATTCATTTTCTCAAATGGTTTCATGAAGGCAAAAATCACGACGATATAAATCGGTAGTGAGAGAAGACTGATAAAGAAGAGATTCAAGTTTTGTGAGAACAAAACAATAGCCATGACAATCACGATAGAAACATCTAGGAAGATGGAAAGAATGGTACTGGCCAAGGCATCAATAATACTGTTGGCATCATTGAAGCGTGAGACAATCTCCCCTGTTCTTCTGGTCGCAAAAAAGGACATGGGTAAATGGAAGACATGCTTGATATAAGATAAAATCACATCAATTGAAAGCCGTTGCCCCAAAATGAGAAGTAGATAGCTCTGAGCATAGGCCAGAATCTGTTGCAAGATATAGACGACCACCAAACCTAAAGAAATAATCCCTAAGGTATTGCGCATCTGATTGGGGACATAGGTATCAATAATCCCCTGCATATAGTAAGAGCCCACGATATTGATGATCGTAACCAATAGAGTTGCGATAACGATATTGGCAATCAAGCCTTTTTGTCTCATCAAGATGGGCACAAAAGACCAGAGGCCATTTTTCTGTTCCTTATGAGGCTTGTATTCGGGTGCAGGGGCAATGAAAATAGAGACCCCTGTCCATTCTTGGGCAAACTGTTCCTTGGAAAGTTTGGTCATTTTAACAGCCGGATCGGGGTCGGCAATATGAACAGAATGTTTGTCATGTCCCGTCACGACATAGTAATGAAGTAACTTTTTATCCTTGATGACATGAGCGATAAAGGGGTAGATGACTCCTTTCATATCAAATAAAGACATATCCGCTTTCAGGGCTCGTGTTTCAAAGCCTAATTCTTCAGAGACCTTTACCAGTCCAAAAGCGGTCGTTCCTCGTAAGGTTGTCTTGGCCATTTCACGCAAGCTGGCCAAAGAGTAGTAGGAGCCATAGTAACCATAAATCATGGCAAGGGCTGCCACACCACAATCTCTTGCGTCAACTTGAGCTCTATAATGACGCTTTGTAAATCTCATACAAACTCCTTTATTCACAAAAGTATGGATGCCTTATGAAGGGAAAGTCTTCATAAAGGTTTTGGGGAGTTAGGAAACTCCCTCTATACTAGCTTTCTCCAGAAAAACAAACTCAGAAAGAGGAGAAAAGACGAAAGTAACTAATTCTATCATACACTAATGTGGCTTATTTTTCCAATGGTATCAATCGTTTTAAAGATATTGATCCGAGATAGGCTTGGGCCCGCTTTCACATGAAAAAGCCTCTTGTCCCAATCAAGACGAACAAGAGGCTCTCTGTCGAAAGACAAACTATTAGTTAAAAACGTCTGGGCTTGCAGCGCCACCGTTGTTAGCGCCGCCACCATTGCTAGAACCACCAAATCTTGAACCAATTCTACCTCTGATGCGACCATATGCACGGATAGCAACGCCACGAATAGCGCGACCTACTTCACGACCGATATCAAATACGGCACGAACAAGGTCACCGCCGACCCAACCACCTTCTACTTCAACCAATTCAGCTTCAGTAAGAGGCATAAATTTTTGATCCAATGATTTAAAATCTTTGTTCATGAAATTCACCTTTTCTATTTAAGATACTAAATTAGCTAAAAAGTCCTACAAAGAAACCTGAAAGTAGTGATCCACCCAAGATAGCCAAAGAAACTGTGAATACATCAACAGGGACACCGTAGAATGACCATCCACCGTCGATCATCATCATTTCTTCATCAGTCAAGGCAACAAATTGGTTGTCCATCATAGCAAAGTTTTCCATAAAAGTTCTCCTTTTATTAATATATTGTTCTTAGTTGGAGGAAAGCCCTCTCAACTCGACACTTACATTATACAATAGGAAGGGCTTTCTGTCAACTGAAATAAGAAGATAAGAGCTAAAAAATTGAGCCTAGTTCTTAGGTGAAAGCTGGGTGAGGAGGGATATTTCCTTCAGAGGTTGGAAAGGTTTTTTTCTATCATTTGTCTAGTCAGCTACAGCCCCTCAAAAGTTAGATTTTCCTGTTTAATTTTTTGGGGGCGGTAGGATAAATCGCTCATGCAATGTACTTCACGAAGTGATTTCGATGAGCGGGGGTTAAGTCTATTTATAGATTAAGCTTTCTGAGATACTCCCACAACTACAGAGAGTCATCATTTCCAGCTGGGATTTATAGGCAAGAGGTGTAGCTACATCCATCGTTATGATTGCTGAAGGCCTATTGTCTAAGAATATTAGCGGGTAATATTGCTAGTAGATTGATAAGTGACCAATTGAATTCCTTCTTGCTACCTTTCCCCTTCCCTGAAAGCGTAAAACAAACTAGTCAGAAAAGCCACTTTGTGGTATAATATAGAAGACTCAAAAAGAAACAGGAGAAAAAGAATGGATTTACTTTTAGCAATTATCTTGATTGTGCTAGCTTTTCTAGGAGGAGCTCTTGGAGGTATGTATTTGGTTCGTAAGCAAATCGAAAAAGAATTTGCAGACAATCCACGTTTGAACGCTGAGGCAGTTCGTGCTCTCTTGAGCGCAAATGGTCAAAAACCAAGCGAAGCCAAGGTTCAACAAGTTTACCACCAAATCATCCGTCAACAAAAAGCAGCCCTTGCTAACAATAAAAAGAAATAAATAGGAAAAGTCTGGGATGAAAGTTCCAGACTTCTCACTATGTTCAATAGTTCTCAAGGATAAGACTTTTTCCTTGCATTCTATTGATATTTGATTATGATTAAGAGAGAGGCAGTTGACATTCTATCAAGCTGTCGGTCAGTTCGTTTAGGACAAGGAATCATGATGAACTATCAATCAGAAAAAGAAGACTAGAAAGAAGACTGTATGGATAATCGACCAATTGGTTTTTTGGATTCGGGTGTCGGGGGCTTGACTGTTGTTCGTGAGCTCATGCGCCAGCTTCCCCATGAAGAAATCGTCTATATTGGAGATTCGGCGCGGGCGCCCTATGGTCCCCGTCCTGCTGAGCAAATTCGTGAATATACTTGGCAGTTGGTCAACTTTCTTTTGACCAAGGATGTCAAAATGATTGTCATTGCTTGTAATACTGCGACTGCGGTCGTCTGGGAAGAAATCAAGGCGAAACTAGATATTCCTGTCCTAGGTGTGATTTTGCCAGGAGCTTCGGCAGCTATTAAGTCCAGTCAAGGCGGGAAAATCGGAGTGATTGGAACCCCCATGACGGTACAATCAGACATCTACCGTCAGAAAATCCATGATTTGGATCCAGACTTACAGGTGGAAAGTTTGGCCTGTCCCAAGTTTGCCCCCTTGGTCGAGTCTGGTGCCCTGTCAACCAGTGTAACCAAGAAAGTCGTCTATGAAACCCTACGTCCCTTGGTTGGCAAGGTGGATAGCCTGATTTTGGGTTGTACTCATTATCCGCTCCTTCGCCCTATCATCCAGAATGTCATGGGACCAAAGGTTCAGCTCATCGATAGTGGGGCAGAGTGTGTACGGGATATCTCAGTTTTACTCAATTATTTTGAAATCAATCGTAGCCGGGACGCAGCCCCGCTTCAGCACCGATTTTACACTACAGCCAGCAGCCAAAGTTTTGCCCAAATAGGAGCAGAATGGCTGGAAAAAGAGATTCATGTGGAGCATGTAACATTATGACAAATAAAATTTATGAATACAAGGACGACCAGGACTGGTATGTCGGTGTCTGGGATGTCTATGGAGGCATCTACAGCCTCATCAAAGATCCGCTTGAGCTTGATTTTATGGATTTGGCGCGGATTTTTCGTGATGAGGAAAATGGCTTTCCGATTACGATAACAGTGATGCGCTGGTCTTCTAACTTCCGTCTGCTCTCTTTTATCGTTGAGATTTTAAATACCGAAGCAGGACGCAACTTGGAAGTTATCCAACGTCAGGGAGCCCTGCTCTTGGTTGAAAACGGGCAACTCCTGCATGTAGAATTGCCTAAAGAAGGGGTCAATGTTCAAGCCTTCTTTGAAACTAGTAAGGTTAGAGAAACCTTGTTGATTGCGACTCGAAACGAAGGCAAGACCAAGGAATTCCGAGCTATCTTTGAGAAACTAGGCTATGATGTGGAAAATCTTAATGATTATCCAGACCTACCCGAAGTAGCAGAAACAGGCATGACCTTTGAAGAAAATGCCCGCCTCAAGGCAGAAACCATTTCCCAATTAACAGGCAAGATGGTTCTAGCAGATGACTCAGGCCTCAAAGTCGATGTTCTTGGTGGTTTGCCAGGTGTCTGGTCAGCCCGTTTTGCAGGAGTGGGAGCGACTGACCGTGAAATAATGCCAAGCTCTTGCACGAATTGGCCATGGTCTTTGATCTCAAGGATCGTTCGGCTCAGTTCCACACAACCTTAGTCGTAGCCAGTCCAAACAAGGAAAGTTTGGTGGTTGAAGCTGACTGGCCGGGCTACATTAACTTTGAACCCAAGGGTGAAAATGGCTTTGGCTATGATCCCCTCTTCCTGGTAGGAGAGACAGGTAAATCCTCAGCAGAGCTAACCCTTGAAGAAAAAAATAGCCAATCTCACCGAGCCTTAGCCGTTAAGAAACTTTTGGAGGTATTTCCATCATGGCAAAGCAAACCATCATTGTAATGAGTGATTCCCATGGCGATAGCTTGATTGTGGAAGAAATTCGTAATCGCTATCTGGGGAAAGTCGATGCCATTTTCCACGATGGTGACTCAGAACTCCGTCCTGATGCTCCACTTTGGGAGGGCATCCATGTCGTCAAAGGCAATATGGACTTTTATGCGGGCTACCCAGAACGTTTGGTGACCCAACTTGGTCCGACCAAGATTATCCAGACTCACGGACACTTATTTGATATCAATTTCAACTTTCAAAAGTTGGACTACTGGGCTCAGGAAGAAGATGCCGATATCTGTCTCTATGGTCACTTGCATGTGCCAAGTGCTTGGATGGAAGGAAAGACTCTTTTTCTAAATCCAGGTTCCATCAGCCAACCACGAGGCGCTATTAGAGAATGTCTCTATGCCCGTGTGGAGATTGATGACAGCTATTTTAAAGTAGACTTTTTAACACGTGATCATGAGGTTTATCCGGGCTTGTCCAAGGAGTTTACTCGATGATTGCCAAAGAATTTGAAGCATTTTTACTAGAGCAGGAAGAGACCTTTCTCACCCCAGCTGACAATCTTGCAGCTTTGATTGATACCCATAACGCTGACCATGCGATCTTGGTGTTGAGTCAAATCACCTATACCCGTATCCCTGTTGTGACCTTTGACAAACGCTTTGTCGGAACCATTGGTCTGAGAGATATTTTGGCTTATCAAATGGAGCAGGGTTTGACGGATGAGCAGATGGCAACGACAGATATCGTCAATATGACCAAGACAGATGTGGCAGTCGTCGCTCCAGACTATAATATCACTGAAGTCCTCCATAAACTGGTAGATGAACCCTTCTTGCCAGTGGTAGATAATGAATGGATTTCAAGGAATTATTACGCGCAAGTCCATCCTCAAGGCAGTTAATGCCCTCTTGCATGACTTTAGTAAGGAATATGAGATTCGATGCAAATGAGAGATAGGATTTTAGACTTTTTAGAGGGAAAGCAGGGTTTGTCTGCCAATTCCAAGCAGTCCTATAAGTATGATCTGGAGCAATTTTTGGACTTGGTAGGGGAGCGGGTCTCTGAAACTAGTCTCAAGATTTACCAAGCCCAGCTAGCCAATCTAAAAATGAGTGCCCAGAAACGGAAACTTTCATCCTGTAACCAATTTCTCTACTTTCTCTATCAAACAGGAGAGGTGGACAGTTTTTACCGCTTGGAATTAGCCAAACAAGCTGAAAAGAAGACTGAAAAGCCAGAGATTCTAGACTTAGACTCTTTTTGGCAGGAAAGTAATTATCCAGAAGGACGCTTGCTGGCGCTTCTTATCTTGGAAATAGGGCTCTTGCCGAGCGAGATTTTGGCTCTCAAGGTTGCGGATATCAATCTGGATTTTCAGGTGCTGCGAATCAAGAAGGCTTCCCAACAGAGGATTGTTACCATTCCCACGACCTTGCTCCCCGAGCTAGAACCCTTGATGGGGCAAACCTATCTCTTTGAAAGGGGAGAAAAAGCCTATTCTCGTCAGTGGGCCTTTCGTCAGCTAGAGTCCTTTGTCAAGGAGAAAGGTTTCCCAGCCTTATCAGCTCAAGCCTTGCGGGAACAGTTCATTCTAAGACAAATAGAAAACAAGGTCGATTTGTACGAAATAGCAAAAAAATTAGGATTAAAAACAGTTCTGACCTTAGAAAAATATAGATAATGGATATTAAATTAAAAGATTTTGAAGGGCCACTGGACTTGCTCTTGCACTTGGTTTCCAAGTATCAGATGGATATTTACGATGTGCCCATTACGGAAGTCATTGAACAGTATCTAGCCTATGTCTCAACCCTGCAGGCTATGCGTCTGGAAGTGACTGGTGAGTATATGGTCATGGCCAGTCAGTTGATGCTCATCAAGAGCCGCAAACTCCTTCCAAAGGTAGCAGAAGTGACAGATTTAGAGGATGACCTGGAGCAGGATCTCCTCTCCCAAATCGAAGAATACCGCAAGTTCAAACTCTTGGGTGAGCACTTGGAAGCCAAGCACCAAGATCGGGCCCAGTACTATTCTAAAGCGCCTACTGAGTTGATCTACGAAGATGCGGAGCTTGTGCATGACAAGACGACCATCGACCTCTTTTTGGCTTTTTCCAATATCCTAGCCAAGAAAAAAGAGGAATTCGCTCAGAATCACACGACCATCTTGCGGGATGAGTATAAGATTGAGGATATGATGGTTATCGTAAAGAGTCCTTGGCTGGACGAGACCAGTTGCGTTTGCAGGATTTGTTCAAAGAAGCCCAAAATATCCAAGAGGTCATTACCCTCTTTCTGGCAACCCTAGAGTTAATCAAAACCCAAGAACTGATCCTTGTTCAAGAGGAGAGTTTCGGAGATATCTATCTCATGGAAAAGAAGGAAGAAAGTCAAGAGGCACAAAGTTAGACTTGATAGAGAGGAAAGATGAGTACTTTAGCAGAAATAGAAGCGCTCTTGTTTGTAGCAGGTGAAGATGGGATTCGGGTACGTCAGTTGGCTGAACTCCTATTGCTTCCCCCGACAGGCATCCAGCAGAGTTTAGAAAAATTAGCCCAAAAGTATGAAAAAGACCAAGAGTCGAGCTTGTCCCTGATTGAGACAGGGGGAGCTTACAGATTGGTGACCAAGCCCCAATTTGCAGCGATTTTGAAGGAATACTCCAAGGCCCCTATCAACCAGAGTCTGTCTCGGGCAGCCCTTGAGACCTTGTCCATCATTGCCTACAAGCAACCGATCACGCGGATAGAAATTGATGCCATCCGTGGAGTCAACTCGAGTGGGGCTTTAGCAAAGTTGCAGGCCTTTGACTTGATACGAGAAGACGGAAAAAAAAAGAAGTGTTGGGTCGCCCCAACCTCTATGTGACTACGGATTATTTCCTAGATTACATGGGAATTAACCATTTGGAAGAATTACCAGTGATTGATGAGCTTGAGATTCAAGCCCAAGAAAGCCAATTATTTGGTGAAAGGATAGAAGAAGATGAGAATCAATAAATATATTGCCCACGCAGGTGTGGCCAGTAGGAGAAAAGCAGAAGAACTGATCAAGCAAGGCTTGGTGACGGTCAACGGCCAAGTGGTGCGTGAACTAGCAACGACCATCAAGGCTGGCGACAAAGTTGAAGTTGAAGGACAACCTATCTACAACGAAGAAAAGGTCTACTATCTTCTCAATAAACCCCGCGGAGTGATTTCTAGTGTGACAGATGACAAGGGCCGCAAGACTGTTGTGGACCTCTTGCCACAGGTCAAAGAGCGCATCTACCCTGTGGGACGTTTGGACTGGGATACATCTGGTGTCTTGATTTTGACCAATGATGGGGATTTTACGGATGAAATGATTCACCCGCGTAATGAGATTGACAAGGTCTATGTCGCGCGTGTTAAAGGTGTGGCCAACAAAGAAAATCTCCGTCCCTTGACCCGTGGCCTTGAGATTGATGGTAAGAAAACCAAGCCTGCTGTCTATGAGATTCTCAAAGTGGATCCAGTCAAAAATCGCTCAGTAGTGCAGTTGACCATCCATGAAGGGCGTAACCATCAGGTTAAAAAAATGTTTGAAGCCGTCGGTCTCCAAGTGGACAAGTTGTCTCGGACTCGTTTTGGACACTTAGATTTGACAGGCCTTCGTCCGGGAGAATCCCGTCGCCTTAACAAAAAAGAAATCAGCCAACTGCATACTATGGCTGTAACCAAGAAATAATGAAACGAATCTTAATAGCGCCAGTTCGCTTTTACCAACGCTTTATCTCACCAGCCTTTCCACCCTCTTGTCGCTTTGAGCCCACTTGTTCAAACTACATGATTGAAGCTATTGAAAAACATGGCTTCAAGGGTGTTTTGATGGGCTTAGCTCGGATTTTGCGTTGCCACCCTTGGTCGAAAATAGGCATGGATCCTGTGCCAGACCACTTTTCACTCAAACGGAATCATAAACAAAAAGAATCAACCTGATTCTTTTTTGTATACTTTAGAAAGGAAGTTGGCAGATTAAGATTTTCACTACCTTTCTCCTATAAAAAGTGGTAAAATGGAGGACAGAAAGAAGGAACTGATATGACAACATTATTTTCAAAAATCAAAGAAGTAACAGAACTTGCTGCGATCTCAGGTCATGAAGCACCGGTCCGTGCCTATCTCCGTGAAAAGTTGACACCGCATGTGGATGAAGTTGTGACAGATGGCTTGGGCGGTATTTTCGGGATTAAACATTCAGAAGCTACCGATGCGCCCCGTGTTTTAGTCGCTTCTCATATGGACGAAGTTGGCTTTATGGTCAGCGAGATTAAGCCAGATGGAACCTTCTGTGTCGTTGAAATCGGTGGCTGGAACCCCATGGTGGTTAGTAGCCAACGCTTTAAACTCTTTACTCGTGACGGTCGTGAAATTCCCGTGATTTCAGGCTCTGTTCCACCACATTTGACACGTGGAAAGGGCGGACCAACCATGCCAGCTATTTCAGATATTATCTTTGATGGTGGTTTTGCGGATAAGGCTGAAGCAGAAAGCTTTGGCATCCGTCCTGGTGATACTATCGTACCAGATAGTTCAGCAATCTTGACAGCCAATGAAAAAAATATCATCTCAAAAGCTTGGGATAACCGCTATGGGGTCCTTATGGTTAGTGAGCTAGCAGAAGCTCTTTCAGGTCAAAAACTCGGAAATGAACTCTATCTTGGTGCTAATGTCCAAGAAGAAGTGGGTCTCCGTGGCGCACACACTTCAACAACTAAGTTTGACCCAGAAGTCTTTCTTGCAGTTGACTGTTCACCTGCTGGTGATGTTTATGGCGGCCAAGGCAAGGTTGGGGACGGTACCTTGATTCGTTTTTACGATCCAGGTCATTTGCTCCTCCCAGGTATGAAGGATTTCCTTTTGACAACGGCTGAAGAAGCTGGTATCAAGTACCAATACTACTGTGGTAAAGGCGGAACGGATGCAGGTGCAGCTCATCTGAAAAATGGTGGTGTTCCATCAACAACTATCGGTGTTTGCGCTCGTTATATCCATTCTCACCAGACCCTCTACGCTATGGATGACTTTTTAGAAGCTCAAGCTTTCTTGCAAGCTTTAGTGAAAAAATTGGATCGTTCAACAGTTGATTTGATTAAAAATTATTAAAGAATAAGAGAGGTGAGCGAAATGACAGAACCAAACCTAGAAAGCCTTATAAAAGATCTCTATAATCATGCCCGTCAAGGCTTGAGTGATGAGTTAGTCGCCGCTCTCCTAGAGACTGCTAAAAAACTACCTACTACAAATGAGCAATTACTAGCAGTCCGTCTCTCAGGCCTGGTCAATCTTGAACTGTTCAGAAATCCCAAACACCCAGCACCTGAATTGATTAACTTAGCTCGCTTTATCAAAAGAGAAGAAGCCAAGTACAGAGGAACCGCAGTTTCTGCTATTATGTTTGGGGAACTCTTTAAAATGCTTTGATTCCATTGTGAATCAAAGCATTTTTTCTACGTCAGAAAAAGCCATTCTTGATTAAGAGACGAAAA